>Ga0228535_1000048_pt1 | contig 359628 bp, 350 predicted proteins | sample SJ1metagenome_FD_168457 | JGI IMG/M metagenome (GOLD analysis project Ga0228535, IMG submission 168457) | Enriched culture of PCE-dechlorinating microbial communities from Ithaca, New York, USA - SJ1 | ecosystem: Engineered > Modeled > Simulated communities (microbial... > Unclassified... | reverse complement strand
GTAGCTCTTCCTTCATAAGGAAGGCTGACAGACCTCAAGTCTCTACCTTCTCCCTGACTGCCACCATCATTGTAGATAAATCATTCCTTAGAATTCAAGTCATAGCTTATATATCTACAACAGACCACAGGAACCGGTCAGTCCCCATTTTCGCTCTCTCTTTTCTCTCACTCTCTCTCTTTCTCTCCTCTTCTCGCTCTTTCGAAGGACGGGTCTTTTGCGAAAACAGGAACCGGTCAGTCCCCATTTTCGCTCTCTCTTTTCTCTCACTCTCTCTCTTTCTCTCCTCTTCTCGCCCTTTCGAAGGACGGGTCCATGCTCTGGGACGACTGACGATGGACGGCTCTTCTGAGCGAGAACCAATGTGGGATGGAAACCAAGCAACCCCGAATTAACCAACATCCTCTTCACCCGTTGAGCGAGAACCAATGTGGGATGATAGGAGCGGTTGTGAGTGGTGTGTGGTGAGTGGTAAAGAGCAAACAGTGCGAAAATCGTTGGTAAGAGCGAGATCCCGAGAAGCGCTACTGCGAAAATCGGGGACAGACCTCAGGAGCCGGTCAGTCCCCATTTTCGCTCTCTCTTTTCTCTCACTCTCTCTCTTTCTCTCCTCTTCTCGCTCTTTCGAAGGACGGGTCTTTTGCGAAAATCGGGTACAGACCACAGGAACCCGTCAGTCCCCATTTTCGCTCTCTCTTTTCTCTCACTCTCTCTCTTTCTCTCCTCTTCTCGCCCTTTCGAAGGACGGGTCCATGCTCTGGGACGGTGGACGATGGACGGCTCTTCTGAGCGAGAACCAATGTGGGATGATAGGAGAGGTTGTTGGTTGTTGGTAATGCGAAAATCGGGTACAGACCACAGGAACCCGTCAGTCCCCATTTTCGCTCTCTCTTTTCTCTCACTCTCTCTTTCTCTCTCCTCTTCTCGCCCTTTCGGTGGTTTATTAGTCTCGAGGTGAAACTAAATACCGGACGGCTCCCGTTGAGAAAAGGGGTGTTATTTCCGCGCGAGATGACCTGTAGTTTAGTCTGATCGAAATTCAACGGCTATAACGGTTTGGTTCGTCCGGGAGGTTAGTTGTAAAGTCTAATTGCTACCCCTATCGGCTCATATTTTTGGTGTGGTATGGAGGTTTCTATATGAATTGGAAGAGATTTTTACTCGTTGTAGGAGCGATCCTGATCGTTCTGTCGGGATTTGCTTTCGAAGCGAAACTATTACCCTTCTGTACGAGCAGCATAGAGAGGATGCCGTGGCTCTTCGAAGATGTTCTCTATTTCGTCGGAAACAACTACGATATTTATCAGATCGTTCTGAAAGAGGACGGCAGCTGGGGCGAAATTAAACAGGTGGAGGGCGAGGTCAACACTCTGGCCAACGAGATAAGTCCGTGCGTGGTCCGGAGCGGCGATGATCTGGTCATGTATTTTGCCCGTTACAGCGACGCCACCGACTACGATTTCTTCAGGGCCGTTCTGGATATGAAGAGCGGTGAATGGATCGGTGTGACGCCGGTGAAGGAATTGAACACCGACACACAGGAATGGAAGATATGGGTCAACGAGGGCGAGACTCTGGCCTATATAACGACGAAGGGCTCGCACGGCGGCGTCGCTCCGGTCGGTGGAAGAGATATATGGATGTCCGAGAAGGTCGAGGGCAAATGGACGACCCCTCTCAACGTGGCCGCCCTCAACACGGCTGGCGACGAGTGGTCGGTCTTCGTCGATCCGTTGGGCAGAATCTGGATCGACGGATCGAGGGAAGAGGTTCTCGGCGGCCACGATATATACTACTACGATCCGCAATCGAAGAAGATCGTCCATCCAGGTGAAGATATAAACACCATGTACAACGACAGGAGCGTCTGGACCGACGGAAAGACGCTGATTCTCTCTTCGAGCGACAGGAAGGGCGGCGCCGGAAGTTACGATCTGTACACTGTCGATCTGGAGGGCGAAGTGGCCCGGCCGGCCGTGGTCGTGGAGGCCAGGGAGGAGATAACTGCAACACCTGGCGATCTTCGCGCGTCGATGGACGGCAAGTACGTTCTCGAAGGCCAGACAGTGACCGTCGAAGGCGTTGCGCTGGTCTCGACGGGAGAGTGGCACGACAAGGCGAACTACTTCGCGATAGCCGACGCTTCGGCAGGGGTCTTCGTTTACGGGGCCGGTTTCATAGAGCCTTTCGTCAGGAAGGGAGACCTGGTGAGGGTGACGGGCACGCTCTCGATCGTGGGTTATTCCACCGATATCGGCAGTCTGGTGATTCTTCCCTCCGGTCCGGAGGATATCGTGGTCCTCTCTAACGATGCCGATCTGCCGGCGCCGAAGATCCTCTTCAGCGACACTTCCGGGGCAGCCCTGGCGTCTTATGAGGCCAGACCGGTGATGTTCTTCGGGAAAGTGAGTCAGTACGATAACGAGACCATCGCCAGGGGCTTTGCGATAGACGGCTCGAGCGATTCCGGGTACGACGATTCTAAGGGCGAGGTCAAGGTCAAATTCTATTCCTACGCGCAGATAGATATCTCGGGGCTGGAGAACGGCGATTACGCCTCCGTGAAGGGCGTCCTGGTACTCGACAAGGAAGGCAACTACTACGTGAGGCCGACCGAAAAAAGCGACATAAGCGAGCTTCAGCGGAACCGGCTGATCTTTCTCTCTACGGTTGCCGACAGAACTCTCGTTGCAGAGGAAGTCCCGCAGGAGGAGGGGAGCGAGGCAGGCAATGGCCAGATCCTTGAGAGCGCGGCCGACAGGATCTTCGCCAGCGCGTCGGACGGAAGGTTGTTTCTTTCGGCGTACTCCGTCGGGGGGACTCGAGCCGGCAACGGCCCCGCGATATACGAATACATCGACGGAGCGCTGGTAAAGCTCGCACTGCCGGGCGAGGCCGAGTACCCCGACGTGAAAGGGAATAAACTCGTTTTCGCCTGCAGAATCTCGCCAGATGATCTGAACTCCAGCTGGGAGATCTATCATCTCGACCTTGAATCGAAGAAGCTGCAAAAACTTCTCGCTTCTCCCAGCGACGAGATCGAGCCCGTACTCTCTCCGGACGGGGAAAGGGTGGTCTTTTCCAGACAGGCCAACGGCCGCTGGGAACTGGTCGAGCTTGAGACGGCCTCTGGCAGGGAGAGTGTGATTGAAGTCAACGCCAAGTCGGGCGACTTTTCATCCGACGGCGGAGAACTGGTTTTCCAGCATCTCGACGAAAGCTGGGATCTCGTTGAACTCTCGAAACTGGACAGCCCTATCGGACTTTCCCGGAGAAAACTTCTGGCCACTCCCTTCGACGAAACGTCTCCGGCAGTTAATGACGACTCTAACTTGATAGCCTTCGTGGCCGACTATCGCGGTAAGGGTGAAGTCTTCCTGCTGGATACGACCACCGGAGAGGTGAGACCCCTCTTCGCGGAAATTACAGAGTCGAAGAATCCCTTCTGGATAGACGCTGAACTCGGCGTTGCGAAGCGGTCGGAAACCGGCTGGGAAATGGCGATCGTCGAAGTTGCGGAAGAAAAAATCGGGCCTTTTGAAGAAGTCGAGAATTTTCTCCACAAGCCGCGCCTGACATCGCCGGCCATGGTGGATCTAAATGAAGTTCGATTCGAGATAAGTCTGAAAGAGGGTTTCGTGCCGGTGAAGGCCTACCTTCAAGTGGAAGGCCGGACGATACCGGTGATGTGCAACGGTAACGACGCGATAGTTACAGGCAGCGCGGTCGCCGGTCTCTACGATCTGAGGATCGTAGCGCGGAGCGCCTCCGGTTACCACTCCTGGGTAGAGCCCAAGAGCGTCTATCTCGGCGATAGCTCCCGAACGGTTCGGATCGTCCAGCTCACCGACATTCATCTGGGCCTGGTGAAAAAGCCGGAGAACCGCGAAGGGTTCATAAAGTTGCTCGAGGGTGCGAAGAGCGAAGAGCCGACGATGATAGTCATTACCGGAGACGTTTCCGATGCGGCCCAGTACTATCCGGACGATTACGCCTTCCTCAGGAGCGCGCTTATCGAGCACGCCGAATGTCCGGTCTTTGTGATACCCGGAAACCACGACAGCCAGAGGGCCGGAAAGGTCGTCGGAAAGGAAGTGTGGACGGAGCTCTTCGGCGAGCTCTACTTCGGCTTCGAGTGGGGCGGATGGCGCTATATCTTTCTGGACACGGGAGACTCCGATTACGGTCTGGTCAGCGGCATGGTGTCGGAGGAACAGATGGACTGGTTGAGGCGAGAGGTCGGCAAAGACCGAAAGAAGACGGTTCTCTTCGCCCACCACAACCCCTTCGACACGAGGTGGAGTTTCTTCGAAAAGGAGTCGAACCGGCAGGAGCTGGTCGAAGTTCTGGAGGGTGGAAACTTGATGCTTGCCCTCTTCGGCCACAGGCATTCCGACGCGATAGATTACCACGATGAAATACTTGCCATCACCACAAGAAAGAGTCTCGAAGGTTCCGCGCTTAGCTACAGGTTAGTGATTCTCGATAGAGAGGGAATCGTTAAGATCTCGCAAGAGTTACCGAAAGCTTCAAAATCGATGTGAGAGAGGTGATTTTATGCGTAAGGCTGTACTGATCGTTCTGGTTATGGCGATAGCCGTCTCCCTTCTGGCTTTCGAGGCCAAAAATCTGCCCGTGAACACCGAGGGCATAGAGCGAATGCCATGGCTTCACGGGAATACGCTGTACTTCGTGGCTGGCAGCTACGACATTTACCGTGCCGAGAGACTGGCCGACGGCTCCTGGGGACCGAGGGAACCGGTGCCAGGGGAAATCAACACAGAGGCTAACGAAATAAGCCCCTGCATCGTCGAGAGGGATGGAACTCTGGTCATGTACTTCGCCCGGTACACAGGCACCGAAAGGGATTACGACTTTTTCATGGCGGTTTTCGATCCGGTCGAAGGCCTCTGGAAGAATCCGGTGATGATACCCGAGCTGAGCACCGAAACCCAGGAATGGGACATATGGGTCAGTAGCGATGAGAGGGTGGCTTATCTTACCACCAAGGGAAAGTTCGGCGATGTCGAAATAGTGGGTAAGAGAGACGTCTGGAAATCCGTGAAGGTCGATGGAAAGTGGAGTCTGCCGGTTCTGGCCAGAGAGGTCTCGACCGACGGAGACGAGTGGTCGGTCTTTGTCGATCCGCTTGGCAGGATCTGGGTCGACGGCGCCAGAAGCGACGCTTACGGCAGCTACGACATTTATTATTACGATCCTTCGCTCTCTCTGGTGATCCACGTCGAGAAGGACGTCAACTCTATCTACAACGAAAGAAGCGTCTGGACAGACGGCAAGACTCTGATCTTCACATCGGCCGATAGAAATACCGGAATGGGCGGCTACGACATCTACATAACCGATCTGGGAGAAGAGTGATTTGCTTCAATTGAACGATACCGAGAGGACGGTCCTTGCCTGCCTGTGGCGCCAGGACGGCCTTTCTCGCGCCAGAATAACGGCGCTCACAAAACTGAGCAAGGCGACAATCTCGAGGGTCGTGAACCAGCTGATGGAAAAGCGATTGCTCGCCGAGCAGGAAGTCGAGCCGAGAAAGACCCGGGGACGTCCTTCGACGCCGCTCACTCTCGACGGAAATTCAAGATCGGTCGGCGGGGTGAACATTCGCTCCAACTGCTTCGATGTTTCGCTGGGCGATCTTTCCGGAAGGATCAAAGATTTTTTCAGTATCGGACATGGAAGAACCGATGTGGAAGAGGGGCTGGCGGCTTTGCCCGAGAGGCTTATAGAGAGGGGAGTAGAGCTGGACAGGCTCGTCTCTTTCAGCATCGTCACTCCGGGAATTGTTGAAAGGGCGACGGCCTCGGTCACGAACGCCTTCTACACAGGCGGGGAAAGAGTCTTTCTCGGAGAGAAACTCGGCCCTCTCGACTGTCCGGTGACGGTCGAAAACGACGCCAATTCCCTAATATACTCGGAGATCCTCTTCGGCAGAGTCCGGGAGACCGACATCCTCTATATAGACAAAGGCTTCGGCTCTTCGCTGGTGATCGACGGCAGGGTTTTCAGAGGGCCTCACGGGAGTGCCGGGGAGCTCGGGCATCTCCAGCTCGATCCCCGCGGACCGCTCTGCTGGTGCGGGAAGAGAGGCTGTCTCTCGGCCTACTTCGCCAAAGAGAGTCTTATGGAAATGTTCTCCTTTCATTTGAACGAGTCTCATCTGAAACAACCCGAGAGGGCGCTGCTGGGAGTTCTGAGCCAGGAGTACGCCGTCTCGTCGGACAGAAAGTTCGCCGGGGTCTTCGAGCAGTTGCTGGACCTTCTCGGCGCGGCGATAGCCAACGTGGTCGATTTTCTCGGTGTGGAGACAGTCGTGCTTAACAACCAGAACCCAGTGTACAACTCAAGGACTTTCGATTATCTTCGGGAGTACATCTTCACCACGGCGATCAAGAGAAAGAATCTGAAGTTCGAAACAGTAACGGTATCTACGGAAAGGCTGATGCTGGTGCCGCTGGCAGTTGCGCTTTCCGCTCTGCTCGAAAAACAGGAGGTGTGAATTATGAAGAGAGTTCTGTCGATACTTTTCATGGTGGTGCTTCTCGTCTCTCCGATCATCGCGAAGACGACGATCACTCACTGGATGCATTACTCCCCGGCCCGCGTCGAGCTGATACTCGAGATGGCCGAGGAATTCATGGCGGCCAACCCCGACGTCGAGATCGAGCTGCAGGCCATTCCCGAGGGAGAGTACAAGACCAAGTTGCTCGCAGCCCTGGCGGCCGGGAGCGGGCCGGATGTCGCCCAGATCCCTTCGAACGCCATGACCGAGTTCTACAACTACGGTTTGATTCAGCCCTTTCCCGAAAGCGTCATCACCACTGAGAGCATCACCGGTGACTACATACCGGCCGCAGTCGAGAAGCTGGTAATAGAGGGAGAGGTTTACGGCGTTCCCACCGATGTCCAGACCGTGGTTCTCTTCTACAATCCCGTTCTCTTCGAAGCGGCCGGGCTCGACCCGAACAGACCGCCGCAGGACTGGAACGAGCTCATGGAATACGCGCGAAAGACCACGATCTGGCAGGATGGCAAGATGGTGCAGTCCGGCTGGGGAATCGCCGGCTATCACCCCGTCGTGGAGACCTTCATGCGTCAGGCCGGAGCCACTTTCTGGGATGAAAGCGGCGAGGAGATAGTCTTCGAAGAGGCCCAGCTCGAAGCTTTGAAGTTCATCACCGACGCGGTCAAGGTCGAGAAGGTCTACGTTCCCGAGTTCGGAAGCAGATGGACCGGTTTCAAGCAGATCAAGCAGGCCATGGTCTTCGGTCACGGCGCCATGGTCGGTTCGTTCCTGAGCACGGGAAGCAAGGATCTGCTCTTCAAGACGGCGCTCGCTCCGGCCCACCCGACGACCGGTTCGAGAGCCAACGTTATAACCAACTGGGCGCTTGTTATAATGAGCGATACCGACGACAGCGAGGCCGCCGCGAAGTGGCTGACCTACATAACCTCGGCCGACGCGCAGAAGAAGTGGATGCTGAAGACCGGAGAACTCCCTTCGCTGAAGAAGGTTCTCGAAGATCCCGAGCTGCTCTCCAACGAACTTTATGTGCCAATTTTCGAGTCTCTAAAATACGCCGTGCCGACCTTCTCAAGGGGCTGGGCCGATCCGGCTTCGGAGCTGCGGGAGATAGCCTACAACGAGATCATAAACAACAACATGGATCCGAAAACCGCACTGGAGAAGGCGATAAAAGAGATCAACATTTATCTCGAGGAGACTTTCAGTCAGTTCTGACTCAAGGGCCTGAAAAGGCCCTTGATTGGAGGTAGAAGGTATGGTGTCGGGTAAACGCAAAGTGATGTTTTTCACGGGAATACTGCTGATGGCGTTATCGCTTTTCCTGCCCTTCGCGAGCGGTAAAGAAAGTCTGATGGCCTGGGACTTCTCTCTGGCCGGCGTCAGTCTGCCGTTCATCATGGTTCCGCTCGCTCTGGCCTGTATTGCGGCCTTCACGTTCGGAAAGGTTTTTCTGACGCTCGCTCTTTCGCTGGCCCTGTTGCTTCTCGATCTCGCCTGCCTCTTTTCTAAGGAGCAGTGGAAACCGGCCCTGAAGTCCAAGTTCTTTCTGGATTTCTTCAAAGTGGCCGGGGCGGGCTGGTATCTCCTCGCCGCCGGCGCTCTGCTGATAGTCGTGGCTGCGATAACGCTTTTCAGAGACCGTAAGAGGGCACCGTACCTTTTTCTTCTGCCGATGCTGGCGGGAATAGGTTTTTTGACGTTCTTTCCGGCCCTCTTCGCGCTTTTTATAAGTTTCAGAAGGTGGAACATACTGATCGCGAACAAGCCCTTCGTGGGTCTGGCCAACTTCGAAAAGGCCTTCTCTGACGAGTACTTCTGGCGGTCGATCTGGATAAGTTTCAAGTACGCTCTGGGCGTGATTCCAGCAAAGATACTGATAGCTTTCTTCTTCGCCTTTCTGATATACGCCATCCCGAAGTTCAAGGGCTTTTTCAGGGTCGTTTACTTCCTGCCGACCGTCACTTCCGTCGTGGCGGTGAGCGTCATCTGGAACTGGATATACAACCCCTACTACGGCGTGGCGAACTATGTGCTGAGCGTGTTCGGCGCACCGCCGGTCAACTGGCTCGGCGATCCCAAAACGGCCATCTGGGCCGTCGCGGCCGTCGCCGTCTGGCGTGGGGTGGGGTACGATATCATCATCTTTCTGGCAGGTCTCAACGATATACCCAGAACCACGGTGGAAGCCTCGCAGATAGACGGCGCGAACGGCTGGCAGAGGCTGAGGTATATACTGATCCCTCTGATGAAGCCGTCGCTCGTCTTCGTGTTCATAACCTCCACGATCGGTGCGATACAGGTTTTCTCGGAGATTTATATGATGACCGGCGGCAACGCCGAAACGAAAACGGCCGTCTACTACATCTGGGAATACGGGTTCAGCAGGCTTCAAATGGGTTACGCCAGTACGATGTCACTGATCCTCTTCGCGATCATACTGACGATCTCCCTGATACAGATGAGAGTAACACGGCTTTTAAAGGAGGAGTGAGATGGCTTCCAGAAGAACTTCAAAGGTCGTTCTGTACACGCTGGCGTACGTTCTTTTGATCATCTTCGCCTTCATAATGCTGATGCCCTTCGTCTGGATGCTTCTCTCTACTTTCAAGGATCAGAGGGAGCTCTTCGAGTTCCCGCCGAAGTTCCTGCCGAAAAAGTTCTCGCTGAACAATTACATCGAAGTATTCAAGACAGTCCCCTTCGTGAGGTACTATCTCAACAGTCTCCTGGTGACCTTCACCTCGGTCGTTCTGAATCTCTTCTCTTCAAGTCTGGCCGGCTTCGCCTTCGCCAAGTACCGCTTCAGGGGTCGGGAGATTATCTTCAAGGTCATTCTGGGGGCGATGATGATACCCTTCCCGGTCACCATTATTCCGCTGTACATAATGGTTTACGACCTCGGACTTGTCGATTCCTACTTCGCGCTGATAATGACCGGTTCGGTGAGCATCTTCGGGACTTTTCTGATGAGGCAGTTCATCGTCAATATACCCGACGATCTGCTCGACGCCGCGCGAATAGATGGATCTTCGGAGTTCGGCACGTATGTGCGGATCATTCTGCCGAACCTGAGGGCGCCGCTCTCGGCGTTGGCCGTGTTTTCTTTCATGTCGACCTGGAACGCCTTTCTCTGGCCTTTGCTGGTGGTCAACGACGACAGCCACAGGACCGTGCAGCTGGGCGTCCAGTTCTTCACTCAGAGGTACGGAGATCTGATACACTTGCAGATAACGGCGGCCGCCATGGCCATCATTCCGATAATCGTGCTGTACCTCTTCCTGCAGAGGCAGTTCATCCAGGGAATAACCATGACGGGTCTCAAAGGTTGAGAAAGGAGAGGATTTTGGATGAGAGCATTGTTGTTCGTTTTACTGCTGTCGATCGTCTCGCTGTCTTTCGCCGCGCCGGACAACGTGGTTATTGTCATCGGCGACGGGATGGGCTTCAACCATCTCTTTCTCTCGGAACTACTCTGCGGAGGGAGTCCGGCGACGAGACTCTTCAGGGTCTCTCTAGGTCTCAATTCACCGGCAGATGCCCTGATAACCGATTCGGCCGCCGCGGCCACCGCGCTGTTCTCCGGAGTCAGAACGGTCAACAACGCCGCCGGGCTGGATCCATCGGGCAGCCCCGTGCAGTCGGTGGCGACGGTGCTGAAAGAGAGGGGCTGGAAGGTCGCGATGATAACCAACGCCAGATATTACGACGGCACGCCTGCCGCTTTCTACGCGCACGCCTTCAGAACCGACGATCTCCAGATAACCGAGGATCTAATAGCCTGCGATATAGATCTCTTCGTAGCCGGCGGACTGGAAAAACTCGGCCTGAACCCCTTCACCGGAAAGCCAAAAAAGAACGGAGCGCTCGAGAGACTGGCAGCCAGTGGTTACGCCGTTTACGGCCTGCAGTTCGAAAAGCTTTTCGAACCTATCGGCGAGAAGAAGGGGAGCATGGCCTTCGTCTCGATGGGCGACAACAGCTTCGAAAACGTTTTACTGCCCAACGAGATGCCTCTGCCTGAGATCGTCCGCAAGAGCCTCGAATTGATCGCCGGGCCGAGACTCTTTCTGGTGGTCGAGGCGGCCAGGATAGACGACGCTTCGCACATAAACGACGATGCGGCGGTCAAGGCCGAGCTGCTTGCCTTCCAGAAGACCGTCGGGTTGCTTCTGGACAGCTTCGACCACTCGAGGACTCTCTTCCTGATACTGGCCGATCACGAGACCGGCGGCCTGAGTATAATCATGGGCGACGAGAGGGCGATCAACCTCGAAATCGCCTGGTGCAGCGGAGACCACACGGCCTCTTACGTGCCGATCCTCTCTTACGGAGCCGGGAGCGAGAGCTTCTCTGGCTTTCTCCATCTGAGCGATGTTCACAGAATACTTCTGGAGATTCTGGGGGTGAAGTGAGATGAAAAAAGCTCTGATCTGTCTCTTCCTTTTGCTTGGAATGACATCAATGGCCCTGACGCTGAAGGTGATGACCTACAACATTCGCCACGCCAGGGGGATCGACGATGTCGTCGACCTGCAGAGGATAATAGACGTCGTCCTTTCCGAAGAGCCAGACATCCTTATACTCAACGAAGTCGATCAGGGCAATCCGAGAACGGCCGGAGCGCACCAGGCCGGGGAGATCGCCGAAGCGCTCGGCATGAACCTCTTCTTCGGGCCAACCGAAGAGACGAGCTATTACGGCAACGCCGTACTCTCCAGGTTCGAGATAGTCCAAGCCAGTAGCGTCACCCTGCCCCAGCCGAAGTGGCTAAATGCCGCAAAGCGCGGGGCGGCCATCGTGACTGTCGATGTAGATGGAGTGCAGGTTCTGGTGGTAGGCACCCATCTCGGTCTGGCCGGTATAAAGGAGATCGAGACCGAGCTGGGCGCGATCTACTCCATAGTGCTGGAAAGCGGGTTGCCGGCGATAGTGGCCGGAGACTTCAACGTAGAGTATTTCGATCTCGATAACCGCATGAAGGAAGTGATAGAGGACCTGAGATCGGTGAACCATTCGCTGGGTATCGACCTGCATACGATACCTTCGAACAACCCCGGCCCGCAGATCGACTATATCCTGGCAAGCCGTGAATTCCGGCCGGTCAACGTCTACACCGTCCCCTCGCCGGCCTCCGATCACCTGCCGGTTGTGGCTTTACTGGAGATGGGAAGATGAAACCGCGGTTGCTTTTCATAACCGTCGACGCGCTCGGTCCGGAAATCCTCGCGCGGGCAAGGGCGCCGGTGATGAAGCGGATAATGGAGGAAGGTTTGTCTGTTCAGAGGGCGACTTCCCACTTCCCCACGCTTACGACGCCTATGATGAGCACCATACTCACCGGCTGCCTCCCCGACCGTCATGGAATCGAGTGTAATACCAGACTGGATCTGGCGACAGGCAGGGTGAGGGGAAGGTTGCGCGATCTGAAAGTGGCGACGATAGGCGATATACTGGTCGAGAACGGTTACAGGGTGGCCTCGGTACAGCATTTCATGCTCGAAGGACGTCCGGGAATTACCTACACCCAGACCGACGGGGGCGATACGACGGGGATGACGCGTCTCATCGCCGGTTGCATGGAGGAGTTCGATGCCGTCTTCACGATTTTTCAGGCCGTGGATGCGGCCGGTCACAGATTCGGCCCTTTCCACGAAAGGACTCTGGCCGAGGTTGAAAAGATAGACGCGGCGATCGGCAGGCTTCTGGAGGTCTGGAAGGGAAGGGAGTTTCTCCTGGTTATCTCCTCGGATCATTCGATGAGCTACGCCGACAGGGCAAGCGGTTTTTCGATCGAGGAGTTCTTCGCCTCCATGAATTTGAAGGCGACCTTCCTGAGCGAGGGCGATTCACCCTCGAAGATCGACGTTGCGATGCTTAGATACCCCACCGTGCCGATCTTTCTTCTGAGCGAGAGAGCCAGGGACCTTAGCCTGGAGATAGTCGATCGTCTGAGAAACGAGAGAGAACTCTGGCGCGTCTATTCTAAAGAAGAGTTGAAGAGCCTTGGCAACGGCCGTTACGGAGATATAGCCTGCACTCTGAACAAAGGCGTGACCACGGCCGGTGCGCTGGTGGAAACGGGGGGATTCGGCTATCATGGAACCGAGGGCGAGGAGGGAACCGTGATCGCTTTCCGGGGCACCATGTTGAAAGGCTGCAGAATACCGGCGGCGAGGCTGGCCGATATCGTACCGACGACACTGAAGATTCTCTCTATAGAAAGCGAAAGGAAATTCGATGGTGAAAACATCTGGAGCTGTGATGATGAGCGTTGATTTCGATTTTCACATTCATACGGTCTTTTCCGACGGTTCGATGTCCTTCGAGGAGCTTCTGACAGCGCTCCGCAATGCCGGTCTGTCGAAATGCGGGATAACCGATCACTTCGAAACGGGGTTGCCCCATTCTGTGGCCGTGACAGAGGCTCGTTATATGGACCTGTTCAACCAGTTCAAAGAGAAAGCGAGAAAGTCTGGCATAGAGGTTCTTCTGGGCGGCGAAACGGGGCTGGGACCGGACGGTTTGATGCTTCCGGCGAAGGTCCCGCCCTTCGATTACTTGATCGCCAGCGTACACAGGGTAAACGGGAGGCATAATAGCGAATCCGACTACTGGAGAGAGTACAGGACTTACATAGAGCGCGGAATAGAAAAGGGAGGCTTTCAGGTTCTAGGTCATGTCGAGGGATACCTTCCCCTGACGCCTCTTGGAGCGAACGGCGAGACCTTCGATGAAAGGCGCGAGATCGAGCGTTACTACGCCACGAAGTATCTCACCCTCGACTGGTACGCCTCGATAGCTCCGGTCCTCGTAAAGAGCGGCGTGGCCGTGGAGATTCACGAGATGTCCGCATCGCCCAGGCTGGAGGTGATCGATCTCCTACAGCGCAGGGGCGTGAGGTTCTCTTACGGAACCGATTCGCACTGTCCGGAACAGCTTTTGAAGAGAGAGTTCATAACCAGAGTGTTGTATTGCATCGGATTGAACGAAGCCGATATATTCAAACCGGAAGAGAGAAAAGGAGGAGCGAGATGCACTCTATAGCGATACTTGGAGCGGGGATGATGGGGAACGTCCACGCGAGGGCCTACAAGGCCATCGATCAAAAAAATTCCCTCTGGATAGTCGATCCGGTCGAAAGCAGGGCGAAGGCGATCTCCGACAAATATGGAGCGACCGTCGCCAGTTTCGAGGAAGTTCTGGGAAAGGGCGGCGTGGATATAGTGGATATCTGTACGCCGACATTTACGCACAGGGAGCTTGCCGTCAGGGCGCTGGAGGCCGGCAAGCACGTTTTCTGCGAAAAGCCCGTGGCGCTCAAGATCGAAGACGCCAGGGCGATGGACTGGGCGGCCAAAAAGAGCGGCAGGAAGTTCATGGTGGGCCACGTAGTAAGATTTTTTCCGCAGTACGCAAGAGTGGGGGAGCTCGCGGCCGCCGGAGACGTCGGTGAAATCGTCATGGCAAGAGTTTACAGGGGAGGTTCCTTCCCATCTCACGGCGTAGGCAACTGGTTCGCAAATACAGCCAAGAGCGGCGGCGTCTTCGTAGATCTCTCCATACACGATTTCGACTTTCTCAGAAAACTGCTGGGTCCGGTGAAGACCGTCGAAGCGAGGTCCGTAGCGCTGAGCTCGGAGAGGAAGAAGGACTCTTTCGATCATGGCATGGCGATTCTGAGGTTCGAATCCGGCGCCCTGGCGCACATCGAAGGCAGCTGGGCCGAACCGGCCGGGATGCCTGTCAACTTCGGAACGTTCTACGAGTTCGTCGGCACTAAGGGAATGATAACCAACAGCTACGAGAGAGAGACGACGCTTCGTCTGCAAACCTCGATCGACGGAAAGCCGAAATACTCGCAGGAGAATCCGGCCTATTTCGATCCGTACACCGAAGAATTGAAGTCTTTCATACTCTCGATTGAGGAAGACAGGGAAGTCTCCGTTAACGGGCAAGAGGCCATAGAATCGTTGAGAGTCGCGCTGGCGGCCAACCTGTCGGCAGAACTGCTCAGACCGGTCGAACTTTCGGAGGTGTTTTGAGATGACGAAAATCGCGATCCTCGGTATTGCTCATATGCACGGTTACAGCTATGCGAGAGCCTTGAAGGGAATGAACGATGTCGGGATAGCCGGGCTTTACGACGAGGACAGGTCCAGGATGAACAGGGCCTGCGAAGATCTCGGAATTAAGCCCTGCGAACATCCCGAAGAACTCGTCGCCGGAAGCGACGGCGTGATAGTGACGAGCGAGAACTCGACGCACAGGAAGTTCGTAGAGATCGCTGCCGGAGCGGGAAAACACGTTCTCTGTGAAAAGCCGATCGCGACGACCATAGAAGACGCGGAGGCGATGATCGAGATCTGCCGCAAGAACAACGTGAAGCTCCAAATGGCCTTCCCGGTCAGGTACAGTGCTTCCGTGAGAAAGGCCAGAGAGATCATTGCGGGCGGTCTTCTGGGTGAGGTGGTTAGTCTGGTGGGAACCAACCACGGGAGAATGCCGGGCGGCTGGTTCATAGACCCCGTTCTGGGCGGTGGCGGCGCCGTTATGGACCACACCGTGCACGTGGTGGATATAGTGAGGTGGCTTCTGAATTGCGAGTTCACACAGGTTTACGCCACTTACGGCACCATGATACACGACATACCGGTCGAAGATTGCGGGCTGGAGATGTTCAAACTCTCGACGGGCCAGTACATGACGCTCGATTGCAGCTGGTCGAGACCGAAAGCCCATCCTTACTGGGGAGACGTAACGCTTCACATAGTCGGAACTGAGGGAACGCTCTTTCTGGATGTCTTCAATTCGAAGATCGAGGTCTATTCCAACGAAAAGGGCGGCCGATGGGACAACTACGGCGACAATCTCGATTCGCTCATGATAGAGGAGTTCCTGAAGGTCCTGAGGGAGGGCAAAGAGCCTTTCACTGACGGAAACGACGGCCTGCAGTCGCTCAAAGCCGTAACGGCCGCGTACAAGAGCTTCAGAGAGGGCAAAGTAGTGGAAATCTGAAGAGCAGGAAAGAGGAGGAGAGAGAGGAGGAGAGAGGAAGAGAGAGGGCGCTTTCTCGTGAGCGGAGCGAACTCTCGATGCTTTCGTCTTCCATAGGTACCGTTAATCGTCTCTGTCGGGCAGGGCCTTGACCAAATTGGGTATGATCCCTATCGAGACTCCTTCGCCCTCGGCGAAGACCTTTTTCTCGGCGGGGTTGTCTATCTGCACAAGAATCTCGCCGCGGTCGGTCGATACGAAGGACTCAAGACTGCCGCCGAGATAGATGTTCGTGTTGACTCTGCCTTCGATCATGCCGGCGCCGGGTTCGAGAAGTTTGAGCGATTCTGGCCTGGCCATTATTACGCCTCTATCGCCCGGTTTCAGCTCCGGAGAGAACTTTCCGACTTCGAAAACCCTGTCTTCGAATCTCACGCTGCACCTGCCGTCGACGGCCGTTATCTCGACCGGGAGGAAGGCCACTTTGCCCACGAAACCGGCCACGAACTTGGAGTCGGGGTCTTCGTAGATCCTGTCTGGCGAGCCTATCTGTCTTACGAAGCCGTTTTTCATCACTATAATCCTGTCTGAAAGGCTCATCGCCTCGACCCTGTCGTGGGTGACGTAGATCGTGGTTATCCCCAGAGACTTCTGAATCCGTTTTATCTCGACCCTCATCTGCTCCCTGAGAAGCGCGTCTAGATTTGAGAGCGGCTCGTCCAGCAGGAGAACGGAAGGCTCGACGATCAGACTCCTGGCCAGCGCCACCCTCTGCTGCTGACCGCCCGAGAGCTTGGAGGGCGGCCGCTGGGCGAGATCTCTCAGGCCGACGAGTCCCAGCGTATTCATGACTTTTTCCTTTATCTGTTTAGAAGGCACCTTTCTCAACTTCAGGCCGTAGGCGACGTTGTCGAAGACGTTCATGTGCGGGAAGAGCCCGTAGCTCTGGAAAACGGTCGCCGTGTCTCTCTTGTTTGGAGGGAGAAAGGTGATATCTTCGTTTCCCAGAAAGATCCTGCCCTTCGTGGGAAGTTCGAATCCCCCTATCATTCTAAGCGTGGTGGTCTTGCCGCACCCCGAAGGCCCCAGGAGAGTGACGAGTTCTCCCGGTTCGATTTCGAAGTTCGCGTCGTTCACTGCTACGACGTCGGCCTTTCCTCTTAGGTCTTTGAAGATCTTCGTTACGCTTTCTATTCTCACCGAAACGGAAGCCTTTGACATTCAACCACCCCGCAACAGGATCAGTTAAGATTGACGCTCTTTTCAAGGTATTCGTTCTTTCGCACCAAAAGCCTCATAAGGCCGAAAGTGGCGAAGACTATAATAATTAGAACCGTCGAAAGCACGCTGGCCAGACCGAACCTTATGGACTCGGAGAAATTGTATATCAGAACGGTCATGTGGTACCACTGAGCCGAGATCAGGAATATTATGGCGCTCACGGCCGTCATGGATCTGACGAAGGTGTAGGACATACCCGAGATGAAGGCCGGCCTTATGAGCGGCAGGACTATCGTCCTGAAGACCGTTGTCGAATCGGCGCCCAGATCCTGCGCCGCCTCCTCTATCGCCGGATCTATCTGGCGAAGCGTGGCGACGCCGCCCTCGACTCCCACCGGCAGCTCCCTGATTATATAGTTGATAACGATGATGGCCCCCGTGCCGATCAGTATGAGCGGCGGTTCGTCGAAGGCCAGTATGTAGGCTATACCGATGAGCGTTCCCGGTATGGCGAAAGGCGCGAGAATCAGTCCTTCGAGGACTCTCTTGCCGGCGAATTTCTTCCTCACGATCACCAGCGCGGCCATCATGGCGATCAATCCGGCGATGGGAGTGGCTATCGCCGAAAGCGTGAAAGTGTCGAATATGGCGTCGCGCCCCCTCTGGAGCGCCTCGGTGATGTTTTTCAGCGTGAAGGAGTAATCGATTCCCCAGTTGGCCACGAAACAGCCTGCGACGATCGTTCCGTAAAGGCCGAGGATGAAGACTATGAAAAGAGAGATGAAGGCCAAAAGCGAGTATTTTACCGGGCGGGAAACCAGATCGCTGAGGCGTGCCGAAGGCTTTCCAGTAACGGTGACATATGACTTTCTGCTCACCCAGTATCTCTGTACCAGAAAGGCCGTGACCGAAGGCAGAAGCAATAGAACCGACAGAGCGGCGCCGTGGCCCAGCCTGTTGCGGCCGGTCACCTCGATATAAGCCTCGACGGAGAGAACCCTGTAGGAGCCGGCCAGAAGCAGGGGATTGGCAAAATCTGCCAGCGAGTTGGTGAAGACTAGAAGCCACGAACTGAGCACCCCGGGAATCGCCAGCGGGAAGGTTATCCGGGAGAAGGTCTTCCATCTGCTGCCGTTGAGGTCCAGCGAGGCTTCCTCGAGGGTGGAATCGATGGCCTGAAGAACGCCCGACAACGTCAGGAAGGCGATGGGAAACATTCCGATCGTCTGGACGGCCGTAAGACCGCCCAGGCCGTATATGGTGAAATCCTTCAATCCGAGTATCTGCCTGGTTATAAGACCATTGCTGCCGAAGAGGAGGATCAGCGACAGCGACAGCGAGAAGGGCGGAGAGATGACCGGCAGAAGCCCCATCGTACTGAGGAAGCGTTTCCCCTTTATCGCGGTCCGGTTTATCACGAAGGCGAAAATGAACCCTATCACCGTGGAGAAGGTGGCCGTAAGCATGCCGAGTTTCACGCTTCCCCAGAGCGCGCCGAGGTACTGCCTGGAGGTCAGGATCGAAACCCAGGTGTCCATGGAGAAGTTCCCATCCTTCAGGAAGGTGAGACGTACGGCTTCGAAGAGCGGATACGCCACGAAGATGCCCACCATTATGAAGAGTCCCAGGATTATATAGCCCATCGCCGGGTCGCGGAAGAACTTCGAAATGAAATAAACGATCACGAAGACGGCGAAAGCGCCGATCATGAAGATATCCAGGAGCCGGGCGTAGTTCTTTCCGCCCTCGGCCGACATGAGGAAGACCAGAAAACCCGTTATATCGTAGCCTGTCTCGTCGACCAACGGCGAGAAAACCAGGGAAACGCGTTGATCGTTGAAAGAGTAGTCCAGGCCCGAAAAGTAGTTTTCCAGATAATAGACGCTCTCGTACCCCTTTTCGAAATCGGCCGAGCCATTGTATTCATCGAAGAAGCTCTTCAACTTCGGGTCCGGCGCGAAAACGGTCAATTCACCCCAGCCAGGTACACCGTCAACGTATATGATATCGGCATCGGTGAACTCTCTGTTCGCGGCGACTATCCAGCTTTCGGCCAGTTCAGCCTCTCTGGGCGCCGCCTCGGAGAGAACCGTGACCAGCTGCCTCTGGTTATCCCTGGTTATTTTGTAGAAGGATTGCTTCAGGGTATTGAAAATCCATAACAGTACAACGAAAACGGCGACACTCAAGACTACGAAAGAAAGAAGCTTTTTCCATGAATACAAAGCGATCACATCCCAAAGTCGCACATGGTTTCATGTATAACCGGAAGGGGGCGGTCGCGACCGCCCCCTGTTAACTCAAAGGCCGGCCCCTATCTCCCTGGTCCAGCGATCGAGAAGCCTCTCTTTGTTCTCGGCGTCCCAGACGTAATCCTGGTGAACGGTCTTTATCTCGTCCATGCTGAATGATAGCGGGTGCTTTGGGGCTATCTTCGAGACGGGAATGACATACCAGCCGGCGATTATGCCCTGCGCCTCTTCGGTCAATATCCAGTCGTAGAGCTTCTTGGCGTTCACCGGATCGGGACCGTTCTTTATCAGCGACATGGAAGCGATCTCGAAGCCCGTGCCCTCCTCGGGAACGGTGATTATAACGTTGGCGCCTTCGGCCTTGAGCTTCACCATGTCATGGGCGTAGCCGATCGCCACAGGGATCTCGCCGATGGCAACGCTCTTGCCGCCGGCCGAACCGGAACGCGTGTACATATCGATACTCCTGTCGAGCTTCTTCAGGTAAAGGAAGGCGAGATCTTCATCGCCGCCGAAGAGCGATATCATGCAAGTGATGAGGTTGTAGGCCGTTCCGGATGTGCTGGGATTTGCCACTCTCACGAGGTTGGTGTATTTGGAGTCCAGAATGTCGAACCATCCCTTCGGAGGCTCTATGCCTAGCTCTCTGGCTCTATCGACGTTCGTGACGAAGGCGAGAGGCCCAAGATACAGTCCTATCCAGTAACCCTCGGGGTCCTTGTACTGTTCGGGAGTGTTGGCGGCCGCCCTGGAAAAGTACGGCGTCGTGAGCCCCTTGAGCTTGGCGCTTATGTGGTTGAGTCCGACTCCACCGACCCATATCGAGGCCTGTGGGTTCATCTTCTCGGCCTCCATCCTGGCCTCGGCCTCTCCTCCGGAAAGCCTCACCCAATCGACCCTTATTCCGGTCACCTCTTCGTACCGGTCGAAAAGCTGTTTCGCGGCCAGCTCCTCGAGAGTGGTGTAAACTGTAAAAGATTCGGCTGCCAGAGCCGTTGAGAAGACCATACAGACGATACCGATAACAACGATAAATCTCTTCATCCCGGGAAAACCTCCTTGAATTCTTCAGATTCACGTGATCGACAGCTCTATCTGTTACGGTGCGTATTACATAACGCATGCGGAACTCTTAATAATTATACCATTAATTAAAGTTGCGAAAAACTTAGAAAATTCGTTCCAGAGGGTTTTCTCTGTCCATAATCGACCGTGGTACCCTTCAAAGGCGAATTGATACAGAGAAAAAATAGGTATAAAATTATTCTATATGGCAGAATAGAAATTCCGGGAGGAGGAATATGAAGTATCTCCAGAAAGTCTTGAATGTCATCTGCATAGTCGCTTATTCCGATATTGAGGGTGTTTCGGTCATTGAAGTATCGGAGAAAGCGGGTTTGCCTATGTCGTCAACGCACAGGATTCTCAACGATCTCGTGGAATGTGAAGCTCTGGTGAAGAACATGGAGAGCAGGAAGTACAGGCTCAGCCCCAGGATTGTGCCGCTGGTTCACGAGATTTCCAGGAAGATGAATCTTGATTGGCTGAAAGTGATTTTGACGGAGCTGAAGGACGAGATAAACGAGACCGTCTTTCTCAGCGAATTGATGGAAAATGGAGTTTCGTCTTTGCTTACGGTCGAAAGCAACAGAGTCTTCAGCTTCAGGGCAAGATCGGGAGTTTACCTCCCCGTCCACTGCACCGCGGCCGGGCTGGCGATAGTTGCCTACATCGAACCGAGCAGAGCCGAAAAGCTCATGTGTATTTCCAGCAGTTATAGCGATTCACAGGTAAGCCAGTGCCCGGTCGAGGAGTTCAGAGATAGGCTTGCGAAGGTCCGAAGGGATGGATTCGCTTTCTGTAACGAGGAGTATGAACCGGGATTGAGAGCACTGGCCGTTCCCGTATTGAGGCCCAACGGCTTTGCCTTCGCCAGCATAACCGCGATCGCTCCGGGCGAGAGGTTCAGCGACGAGGAAGGCAACAGGCAGGTTGTTGAACGTATGAAGGAAGCAGCTGTCAAGGTCGGCAAATTCATGTATTAGAGGTTTGTATGAGTGAAGAAGTCGTAAGGGTGAAGAACGTCGGTAGAACCTTTGTTAGCGGCGGCAAGAAGGACAGGAAAGAGTTTACGGCCCTGGAGAAGGTCTCCTTCGAGGTCGGCAGGGGCGAGTTCGTCTCTCTTCTTGGGCCTTCCGGGTGTGGAAAGTCAACGCTGTTGAAGATAATTTCGGGATTGCTGCCGGCCACTTCGGGAAGCGTTGAGATAACCGAATCGGTCAACGAAAAGGTCCCGCCCTTCGGTTTCGTCTTTCAGGACTCCGTTCTTCTCCCCTGGCGCACCGCTCTCGACAATGCGCTCTTTCCCTTCGAGATAATGGGAAACAGGGAGAAATCCGACGAGAAACACGTTAGAGAACTCTTCGCGCTGGCCAGGCTGGTCGGGTTCGAAGAGTCCTACCCCAGACAGCTTTCCGGGGGAATGAAACAGCGAGTGTCGATAGTCAGAGCGCTCTCCTACAATCCGCCGATTCTTCTGATGGACGAACCCTTCGGGGCGCTCGACGCCATAACCAGGGACAACCTGAACAATGTCCTGCTGGAGATATGGGAATCGACAAGAAAGACCGTCATCTTCGTCACCCACAGTATCAGCGAGGCCGTTTACCTTTCGGACAGGATAATCGTCATGGGTACGAAGCCGGGCAGAGTGCTGAAGGATATGAAAGTCACCCTGCCCAGGCCGCGCAACGAGGATACCAAACTCTCTCCGGAGTTCTACGCTTATGTAAGGGAACTCAGGGAGATGCTCAAATAAAGACGGACGTGGTGCTCGATGAATAAGAGGGTTTTAATAACCGTTCTCTCGATTCTCTTTCTCTTCCTCTTTCTTGGCATCTGGAAGGGGTATATAGTTCTCAACGACGTGCCGCCCTTCATCCTGCCGCCACCTGAGGCGGTCGGCCAGAGGTTCGTCGACCTGATCGCCGACGGCACCTTCATCCGCGAGGGTTGGGTCACGCTGTACACCATAATACTGGGCTTCTCGATCGGTTCGGCGCTGGGTTTTTTGGCCGGTTACTTCTCGGCCCGGTCCAGGACCTTCGAGGAGATAATCTCTCCTTACGTCATGGTCATACAGGCCACCCCCAAAGTCTCTTTGATTCCGCTCTTCGTCATATGGTTCGGTCTGGGGATGCCATCGAAGCTACTTCTTATCGTCCTTTCGGCCTTCTTCCCGGTGATGGTGAACACTATTCTCGGCCTCCGTTCGATCCCAGAGGATTACAGCAACCTGATGACCGTTCTCAAGGCCTCAGAGGGGCAGCGGGTTTTGAAACTCGAGCTTCCGATGGCCACGCCGCTTATAATGGCCGGACTCAAGATCGCCATGGTTCAGTCGGTGATCGGCGCTATCGTCTCGGAATGGATGGCGGGCGACCGGGGCCTCGGCTACCTTCTGGTTTATGGAAGTTCCCTGTACGATGCGAATTTGCTCATGGCTTCGATACTGGCCACCACCTTTCTCGGTCTGGTTCTTTACTGGAGCATAGAACTCGTAGAGAAGAAGTTGCTCTTCTGGCACGAATCTAAACTGGCCTTCACGGAGGGAACGTGATGGATGATAAGAAGTTGAAATCGATAGCCGGCAACCCCGTTGATGACGGGCTTCTGCCGCACCTTAAGGTTCGTACCGACCTGAAAGTGCCCGAGTTGTTCTTCCTTCCCGGCGACCCGGCTAGATTGAAGCTGTTCCGGGAACTGTCGGACGAATTCCAGTTGCTCAACGAGAACAGGGAATTCTCGATAGCTGTCGGGAGTTATTCAGGAAGACGTTTTGGAGTCTGTTCAACCGGTATCGGTGGCGGCTCGTCGGAGATAGTCATGGTCGAGCTGAAAGAGCTTGGAGTGGAAAAAGTCGTAAGGGTCGGCGGGTGCGGCGCTCTGAGGGAAGATATAGAGTGTGGCGGCATGGTCTTGAATTCCGGCGTCGTCAGGCTCGGAGGGAGTTCGAAGATGTACGTGAGACCCGAGTACCCGGCTGTGGCCGATCCCTTCATGCTGGTCGCCCTTCACGAAAGCGTTTTGAGGGCCGGAAAGAAGGTCTGCGTCGGCATTGGCGCTACGGTAGATTCCTACTACGCCGGTCAGGGCAGGTTCCTTCCGGCCATCGAAGGTCTGGGAGAGAGGGATCTTCTGGAGAGAATGAGGGCGGCCGGAGTGGTCGACTTCGACATGGAGAGCGAAACGATATTCACTCTGGCCAGCCTGATGGGCATGAGGGCGGCCAACATCCTTGCCGTCCACGGCAACAGGGCCAGCAACATGTGGTTGAGCGACTACAGGAGCGCGCAAATCGATGCAATAAAGATAGCTCTGGAGGCAGAGCTTTGAAACTACAAAAGAGGAGGGATTTGTTTTGAAGAAGGCAGCTGTCATTCTACTGGTTTTGTTCATAAGCCTTTTCGCGTTCGCACAAAAGGTCACGATCCAGATCGAAGGCTCGGCCGTTCCGTATTACATTCCGATCTACATGGGCATCGAGCTCGGCTACTTCAAAGAAGAGGGCCTCGAGGTCGAGTATTTCTTCGGTAACGCTTCCGATATCATAAGGAACGTTGCGGTCGGAAACGTAGAATTCGGTTTTCCGAACGGAGAGCCCGTAATAGTCGCAAGATCTCAGGGTATTCCTGTCAACGTCATTCACACGACTTACCAGCACGGCCTGGGCTCCACGATTTTCCTCAAGGATAGCGGCATACAGACGCCGACAGACCTGAAGGGAAAGAAAGTGGCCATAACCAGTTACGGTAGCTCCAATTACGTGCAGATACAGGTATTGCTCAAGAAGAACGGTATGACTCTCAACGATATTCAGCTGGAGATAATCGGTACCGAGGCTATCGTTCCGGCCCTCGTCAACAAGAGAGTCGACGCGATCTGTTTCTCCATGCTGAGGACTTTCGAGCTCAGGTACCAGGGCATAGAGGTCGAAGAGTTCAGGTCCGACGAGTTCCTTCCGTCCTTCGGAAATGTGCTGGTGACCGGCGACAAGATTCTCAAGGATAATAAGGACCTGGCCGTGAAGTTCGTCAGCGCGCTCAACAAAGTCATGACTTACCTTTCCGACACTGAAAACATGCTCAAGGCCACCTACACGGCAATCGAGAAGTACACGCCGACCTACGCCGGCCGCGAAGAATACATGGCCGCCATACTTAGCGATATCTACGCGGGGTATCTCTGGCAGAGCGAAGACACGGAGGCTTTCGGCTTCGGTTACGGAAACGTACAGAGGTGGCAGGACTCGATAGATATCATGAAGGAGTACCAGATTATAACCTCCGACGTCAAGGCCTCCGATTTCATCGTAACGGGTCTTTGATTGGTCTCTTTCGGAGTGGGGGAGGATTATGAAGAAGAAGCTGGGAATCAAATTGATGAGTTTTCTCGTACTTGTCGCCATAGTGGTGGTCTGGAAAGTCATGGTGACCCTTCTGAAAACGCCTACGCACATCCTCCCCCCTCCGGAAGATATACTCTTCAAATTCATAGAACTCATAAGGAACTCCGTTCTCCAGAAGAACTTCCTGGCCACTTTCGAAGAGATCGTGATAGGTTTCTCCGCGGGCGCCGGACTTGGAATAGTTATAGGTTACATCCTGGCCAAAGTCGAACTGCTGGAAAGGGCGCTCTCACCGTATATACTCATCTTTCAAACTGCGCCCAAGATATCTCTGGCACCTCTTTTCGTTCTGTGGTTCGGTCTGGGAATACTCTCCAAAGTGGTTCTCATCGCCCTTGTAACGCTCTTTCCCGTTATGATCAACATGATACTGGGTGTCAGGTCGACCGAAAAGAACTACTACCATCTGATGAGGGTGCTCGGGGCCAGACCGTGGCAGGTCATGCTTAAGCTGGAACTGATGAACTCCCTTCCCTATCTGATGACCGGACTCAGGGTCGGCCTCGTCCTCTCGATAACGGCCGCCGTAATAGGTGAAATGATGGGTTCAAGGGCCGGCCTGGGCTTTCTTCTGATACTTGGAAACGAGATGTACGATATCACCCTCCTGATGACGGTGATACTCGTGATCAGCCTTTTGAGTTTCTTGCTGGATGTTGGAATGAAGAAACTCCAGGACAGGCTTCTCTCATGGCACGAATCGTCAGCGAAATAAGCGCGGGCAGAGGTTCGATGCTCGACTCGATCAGGGAAAAGATCATTCGCGAAATCGAAGCTTTTGCGCGCTTCTCTCTATCGGGGCCGGGAGTTACCCGCCTGCCCTTCTCATATGAAAACGATGGAACGATCGAATATATACGCGAAAGGTTACGCTCTCTGGGCAAGGGAGTCTATGTCGATGAACTGGGAAATGTTGCCAGTTCCTCCGGAAACGTCGTTCCGGCCGACAAGACTTACATAATCTCTCATTACGACTCCGTGCCTGAGGGAGGAAAGTACGACGGTGTCGCCGGGCTGGTCTTCGGACTGATTCTTCTGGAGATGCTCGAAGGTCGGGCGCGCGATTCGGTTGAGATGATCGCCTTCAACTGCGAGGAGTCATCGCTCTTCGGACGGGCCTCCATCGGATCGAAGTACTTCTTCGGGGGCGGACGAATGCCGGAGAACTACCCCGCCCTCATAGGCGGCGAAAGATCGCTCCGAGAGATGATGGACATTAAACACTACTCGAAACTCTCTCTGGCCGAAAAGCCTGAAATAGAAGAAAGCTCGAGGTTTCTGGAGGTTCACATCGACCAGTCTGCCTGCCTTTACCGGAAAGGCTCCAGGCTGGGGCTGGTCGAAAGAATAGCCGGACAGAGAAGGTTGAGGCTGACCTTCACGGGCGAGACCGGACACTCGAGTCTTGCCGATCTGTCGGCGAGGAAGGACTCTCTGCTTCCGGCGGCCTCGGCGATCAGGGCCGTCAGGGAGCTCATGGAGAAACACCTGATTTCCGGCGCTGTCGGTACGGTGACGAGAGTGGAGAACAGGCCGAACGTCATGAACATCATTCCCGGCGAGACGGAGCTGATGGTAGATATTCGCGGTTTCTCCGTCGAAGCGCTGAAGGTTTATGTAGAAGAGCTGGTCGATATCTGCCGGGGCGAGTCGGAGAGGTACTCGATCGCCTTCGATTGGTCGGCGGTTTCGCAGTACGATCCGGCGGTCATGAACGGAGAGTTTTCAGGGCGTTACTTCAAGCAGCTTTCGGAGTCCGGACTGAACCCGATCGTTATGAACAGTATGGCCTGGCACGATATAGCCGGAACGGCCGGGATTTATCCTTCCAATCTCTTGCTTCTGCCCAACCCTTCAGGAGTGAGCCACTCACCGGACGAAAGCATGGATATAGACGCCTGCGCGTCGCTGTTGGAGTTCTTTATGGCGAAGGGGGTTTTGTGTGCTTCTGATTAAGAACGTGAGGATGGTTGACTGGAGGAGATCCAGTGTCACACCTTACGATATTCTCATAGAAGGCGACAGGATAAGCAAAATAGAGAGCGAGATCAACCTTTCTGGCGTGCCGGTGATCTACGGCGCCGGGTTGACCGCTATACCCGGGATGGTCGATGCTCACGTTCATCTAAGGCAGCCCGGTTACGAATACAAAGAGACCGTCGAGACGGCGACCAGGGCCGCGGCGGCCGGCGGAGTAACAGCACTCTGCGCCATGCCGAACGTTAAGCCCTGTCCCGACAGTCCCGAAAATCTCGAAAACGCCCGTTCCTTTCAGAGGGATTCGAAGGTCAGGATAATCCAATCGTGCGCCATAAACCGCGATCTCAACGGTGAGAGGAGCGACTGGAAGGAACTGCTCGCAAGCGGCGCGAGGTTTTTCACCAACGACGGCCTGCCGGTCGACAGAGTTTCGGACATGGTCGAGATACTGAAATTCTCCAGAGAGACCGGCGTGGTGGTCGGCGAGCACCCCGAAGCGCCGGGAATGGACGAGAAGCTCCACAGGGCCGAAACGATGATGATTTGCAGGGATATCTTCCTCAACGAAAAGATCGGCGGAAACCTCCATATCCAGCACGTCAGTCTGGCTGATTCGGTGAGATACCTGGAAAAATGCAGGCACAAGAACATAAAGTTCACCATCGAGACCTGCCCCCATTACTTCCGCGAAGTTGAGAAAGGCCTGGACGGGGGTATGTACGAAGTCTATCCTCCTCTAAGGAATGAAGAGGACCGGCGGGCCATAATCTGGGCGCTCTCGACGCGCCTCATAAGTATAATCGCCTCCGATCACGCCCCCCACAGCGCCGAAGACAAGAGGCTCGATAAACCGGCCAGGGGCTTTTCGGGAGTCGAGCTGCTCTTCTCGCTCTGCTACAGCGGCCTGGTGAGAAAAGCGATAATCGATCTGGAGAGACTGGTGGAGTTTCTCTCGCTCTCGCCGTCCCTGCTTCTGGGAATCGAGCCGGTCTGTTTCGAAGCCGGAAAACGGGCCGATATAGTCCTCTTCGATCCTGAGGAAGAGTGGCGCGTCGAGGAGTCCGCGATGCACTCGAAAGGCAAGAACACGCCCTTCATGGGCGGTAGGTTGAAGGGAAGAGTCAAGTACACGATCGCTTCCGGAGAAGTGATCTATCCATTCGGGGAGTTACGATGACAGTATCGGAAAATTGCGCCGTGATTTCAAATAAAAGCGTCAGCATCGACGAAAACCTTATAACCTTCTCCTCGGAGAAGATAGCGCATTCGGCCCTTCCCGGGCAGTTTGTGGAAGTCTCGTGCTCGGACGGGGGGATGCTCCTGAGACGGCCTTTCTCCGTATACGATACAACTGCGGAGAGTCTCTCTCTCTTCGTTAAATCCGTCGGAAGGGGAACACGCTGGCTGGGCGGGCTGAGAGAGGGCGAGAAGGTCAACATCATAGGACCTCTGGGGAAGGGCTTTTCGATCGATGAAGGAAGCCGGTCGCTCTTGATCGGCGGAGGATGCGGCGTAGCGTCGTTGAGGCTGCTGTCGAAGGCGATCGTGGAAGCCGGTGGTGAATGCGACGCGATCTTCGGCTTCAGAAAAAGAGAGGAGATCCCCGAAACTATCGTCGGAGATTTCTCGCGGACGGCCCGGCGTCTGACGGTTACCGTAGATTCCGGAGATTATCCGGTCAGGGGCAACGTGATGGACAGACTGGCCGAGATAGAATTCGATCGTTACGGGAGGTACTACTGCTGCGGACCCACGGCCATGCTCAGGGCTCTCGTTCCTCTTCTTTCTTTGAAGACGACGGAAGTCTCGCTGGAGGCCAAAATGGCCTGCGGGCTGGGTGTATGTTATGGATGTACTATAAATACGGACAGAGGTGGAAAAAGGGTCTGTTACGACGGTCCCGTCTTCACCATGAAAGAGGTTGAGTGGAATGATTTGTGATCACAGCGTGGAGCTAGGGGCCATAGGCAGTCTGGCGAGTCCCGTCATGATTTCCTCCGGGACCTTCGGAGTGGCGAAACCGTACATGGAGTTGCTGCGCGGACAGCCTGTCGGGGCCGTCGTCACCAAAACGATAACACTCAACCCCAAGGCCGGGAATCCTCAACCGAGGATCTACGAGGGCCCTTGCTATCTAATCAACTCGATCGGGCTCGAGAACCAGGGAGTCGATCGCTTCGTCGATTTCTATAATGATGAATACGGCGAGATAGGTTTTCCGGTCATCGTAAGCATAAGCGGCAATTCCGTCGATGAATTCGTGACGATAGCCAGGAAATTGAACTCGATCGATGGACTGCTTGGACTGGAGCTGAACCTCTCCTGTCCCAACGTAGATGGCGAGGGATTGGCCTTCGGAAGCGTCCCTGAAAGGATAGGGGAAGTCGTCAAAGCGTGCGGCTCGTGCAGTCGCTTCCCCCTCATCGCCAAGTTGAGTCCCTTTCAGGCCATAGACGACTCCTTCGCGCTCGCGGCCGCCCGGGCCGGTGCGGCTGCCATCTCTCTCATCAACACCGTTCCCGCGATGGTGCTGGATATACACAGATTCAGGCCAGCCACAGGCGCGCTGTCGGGCGGCATGTCGGGACCGGCCGTAAAACCGATCGCGCTGAAGATGATCTACGAGATTTCCAGGAGCGTCGATATACCTGTGATCGGAATGGGTGGCATCGCTTCCGGCGAGGATGCCATAGAGTTCCTGATGGCAGGGGCGAGGGCTATCTCGATAGGAACGATGAACATGGTGGATCCCTCTCTTCCCGGGCAGATAATGGGGAAAATCGCCGGTTTTATGGAACGCCACGACATAGAAAATCTCCCGGAAATAAGCAGACGATTCCATTTGTAATAACCGCGCATAAAGGTCGATCGAGGCCGGCTTCAGTGTATAATCTTTCTATCTAAAAACAGGAGGATACGCCTATGTCATTGAAGAGATACTCGATCGAAGAACTGATAAAGGCTTCGACGATCGCTTCCTTCGCCGTTTCGAAGGACTCGAGCAAATTGATGTACTCCTCGGACGATCGCGGTCATTACGATGTCTATCAGGTCGATCTTATGAACGGTGATAAGTCAAGGTTGACCGAATACGATGAAAATGCGATGGTAAAGCACGTTTTCGATGACGAAAGCTTTTTGTTCATGATGGACAAGGGCGGCAACGAACTGCACCACCTTTATCTGAATCGGGGCGGAGAGGTCGTAGATCTCACGCCCGTCGAAGGGACGAAATCGGGTTTCCACCAGTTCAGCGGCGGATACGTGTATTACTTCTCGAACAAATTGGATAAAACGCGTTTCGATCTGTACAGGCTAAATCAGACCAGCCTTGAAAGCGAACTTATCTTCGAAAACAAAGAGGTCATGGATCTGGGACCGGTTTCCGACGACGGAAGGTACGTCGGTCTTTCCAGACAGGACACGGCCAACAACTCTGAGATGTTCATTTACGACAGATCGACCGGCGAGACGAAGCACTTATCGCGGCACACCGGCGAGGTCAAATTCCTCCCGGTTTTCTTCTCTAAGGACTCCATGGAACTGTACTACCTCACCGATGAGAGAGGCGAATTCATGGCTCTGAGGGCCATGAAACTCGATTCGCTTCACAGCAGGGAGGTTCTGGCCCTGGACTGGGATATTTCCGATGTAGAAAGATCGCATGACGGCCGGTACGCGGCCCTGGTGGTGAACAGGGACTCCTTTTTCGAATTGCAGATACTCGATCTAGCCAGGGATGCGGTGACCAACGTCAGGTTCTCGCCGGGCGGGATGATCTACCAGCAGGCTTTCGACAGGGACTCGAAAAGAGTCTTCGTGCTCGCAGATTCGGCCGTTACGCCGACGGACATCCACGTTCTCTCGATTGCCGACGGGCAAGTGAAAACGCTCACGAACTCGGCCAGTGCGGAAGTTGAAAGCGACGATCTTGTGACCCCGACGATTCTGCGCTTCTCCTCATACGACGGAACGGTCGTGCCCGGCGTGTTTTATCTGCCGGCCGACGCATCACCAGAAAAAAAGGCACCGGCGCTCATCTGGGTTCACGGCGGCCCGGGAGGTCAGTCTTTCCCGCGCTACAATCCGGAACTTCAGTTTCTCGTGAATCACGGTTACGCCGTTTACGCCGTGAACAACCGGGGGAGCTCCGGTTATGGAAAGAGCTTCTTCAAGGCCGCAGACCATAAGCACGGCGAGGCCGATCTCGACGATTGCGTGGCTGCTGCTCAATATCTGGCCACGATGGAGGAGATCGACTCCGAGAGGATAGGTATCATCGGCGGCAGCTACGGAGGGTACATGGTTCTGGCTGCGCTGGCCTTCAGGCCTAAGGTCTTCAAAATCGGTGTCGATATCTTCGGAGTTTCCAACTGGGTGAGGACCCTCAAGGAGATTCCCTCCTGGTGGCGGGCCATAAAGGATCTGCTGTACAGGAAGATCGGGGACCCCTTCGGCGAGGAAGAGTATTTGAGAAGCATATCGCCTCTCTTCCACGCCTCGAAGATCGAAAGGCCTCTGCTGGTCTTGCAGGGCGTGAACGATCCGCGCGTGTTGAAGGTGGAGTCCGACGAAATAGTTCAAAAGGCTCGCGAGAAAGGTGTACCGACCGGGTATGTCGTCTTCGACGACGAGGGACACGGCTTCACCCGCAAGGTCAACCGTATCACCGCGGCCAAAGCGATGCTGGAGTTCCTGGACAGGTACCTTGTTTGAAGAACGGCTCTCTTCGAATAAAAAAGAGGCCCCCGCAGGGGCCTCTTTCAATATAGAATCATCAATAGTAGATCGTCTCTAGCAGAAGATAGAAAGCGTTCAAACTCTCGTACGATTCATCGATCTCCCAGTAGTAAAGATCGTAATAGCCGTCTTCGTAAACTTCGAACTGCATATAGACCTGCGCCGGTACGCCGCCGAGATCGAAGGAGCCCGAGAATTCCACTATGACCAGATCTTCTGTGGAAACGAAGTAACTCCAGTAGGGATCGGCAAAGAACCAGTCGAAGGCCTCTCCCAGGGTCATCGTGTTGTAGTAGATATCGAAGTAACTGCCCTTGACAAGTGTAAGCGGAGAGCCGAGTATATTGCCCAGCATTGTATCTATGTAGGCATCGTCCTTGGTCTCGTCGTTCACTCCCACGTAGGCGATGTCGAAGGTTCTTTCGTTGAGATCGACCGTGAATTGCATCACGACCTCTTCCAGATTCCCCTCCGGGTAATGGTGCCCGATGAATTCGACCACGTTCAGGCCGTCGCCGGACAGGAAGAAATCCCAGCTGGTGTCGTCGAAGAAATTATCGAAGTACTCTCCTATGATCTTGTCGGGGAAATCGTAGAAATAGCCTTCTTTAACCACGGATATAACCCTTTCCTTCTCGTCGGGAATGAATATCTTCTCAAGGAATGCGTACTGCAGGTTGTTGTCCTGCGGTTCACCGTTGATTGCCCAGAACGCGAGAACGAAGGTCTCATCGACTTCCTTCACTGTGAAACGCATCGTGACGGTCGCCGGCTGGCCTCCCTCGTCTGTGAAGGTGCCGGTGAACTCCACCACATCTTCTTCAATGTCTTTGTAATAACGCCACCTCGGGCTCTCGAAATACTCCTCGAAAGCTTCGCCGATAAATCTGTCGGGGAAACTGTTGAAAGTACCTCCCGTAACTATGTCTATGAACTTGGCGGTGTCTTTCGGCAGCAATCTTTGAGAGAAAGAGGCCACAAAGATGAGGGAAACGAAGAGAATCGAAATTACAACCTTTTTCATACGAACAACCTCCTTTCAGCCGTTTTTTCTGGCTATCATTAAATAATACACTGAATGGCCCTCCAGACAAACCCTATTAATGACAGTCATCCGACCGCTTAATAGTTTATCTTGAACTTCTGAATCCTGTTCCCGGTGAGTTCTAGAACGTAAAGGAATCCGCTCTTGTCGATCTCGATTCCGAAGGGGCTCTTAAACTGGCCGTTTCCCGTGCCTTCGCTTCCCCACTCGTAGATGTAGTTGCCCGATGGATCGAGCATATAGACCCTGTTCTGTCGCTTCTCCAGAAAGAAGACATTTCCCGATTTATCTATGGCTATCTGGCCGGGCAACTCGAAGTTTCCACTGACACCTCTCGTCCACTTGAGGAGGAAGTTGCCCTGCGGGTCGAACTTCTGTATCCTCCTGTTGAAATCGTCGCAGATATAGAGGTTGCCGGTTGCATCGACGGCGAGTCCGGAAACCGTCGCGAGCTTACCGTCGTCCATGGATTCCATCATGGTAACCTTTCCGCCGACGGTTCTCAGAAGGAGTCCCTCGCTGTCGAAGATCTGTACCCTCTGGTTGAAGGCGTCTCCCACGTATATTCTGTCGGAGGAATCGATCGCCATGAACATCGCGCCGTCGAACTGTCCTTCGCCGGCCCCCTTGCTGCCCCATGCCTTCACGAACTTGTATTTGTCGTTGAACTTTTGAACTCTCCCGTTCTGAGAATCGGCCACGTAAATGTTTCCTTTAGAATCGACTACGATATCGTGCGGGAATCTGAACTCTCCGTTCTTCTCTCCGAATTTGCCGAAAGAGGATTTGTGCTTCCCATTCGAATCGAAGACCTGTACCCTGTGGTTCAGCGTATCGGCCACATACACATTTCCCTTGCTGTCGGTCGCTATACCCTGTGGATCGCTGAACTGACCGTTCTTTGTTCCGTAACTCCCCCAGACTTTCTCCACCGAGGTTGATACCGCCAGCGTCAGCGTGAGTGAGAACAACAGAAAAAGGATAAGAATCAGGCGTTTCAATGCAACCACTCCCCTTTGTGATGTTGATCGTTAGATGATAACATCGCCTGTCGTTTTTTGAGACTTGAAAACTCTCTTGGACACGGCAGATTGCCTGAACAATGCCCGCAGTCTCTCACGGGTTCAAATGAAGTTATCGGAAAGAGTTACGCAGAGTTTTCCGTAGATGTTTTGCCTCAACCAGCGATCATTATCTTTGTTGGTGAATTCCGGGTGTTGTTAAGGTTGGCTAATTATTCTACACTAGTAGTGTGAAAATAAAAAAAGTAGCTCTTCCCGTCTGATCTCAGACGTAATTTATTTTTTCACGATGTTCCATCTGATACAGAATGTACTTTATTATCGAATGGAGGTGCCTGAATTGGCAAAGATGATTAAGAAAAATTACCTGATGGCTCCCGGGCCGACCCCTGTCCCTATCGATGTTCTTCTCGAGGGGGCAAAAGATACGATCCATCACAGAACTCCGCAATTCGACAGGATTTTCACAGAGGCCGTCAAGGGTACGAAAGAGGTCTTCAGAACCGAGAACGATCTCTTCATACTCGCATCCTCCGGTACGGGCGCAATGGAAATGGCATTAACCAACATCGTCAATCCAGGAGAAAAGATTATCGTCTGTACCGTTGGAAAGTTCGGTGAAAGATGGCAGGAGATAGCCAAAGCTATCGGCGCAGAGATAGTGCTTGTCAGCGGTGAGTACGGAGACTTCTACACTCCGGAAATGGTTGAGAAGGCGCTGAAGGAAAATCCCGACGCGGTTGCGGTTTTCACGACTTTGAGCGAAACTTCGACAGGCACGGTTATGGATATCGAAGGTATCAGCAAGGTGGTCAAAGCGGCCGGAAAACTGATCGCGGTCGATGGCATAAGCGGTCTGGTCGCCGAGCCCTGCGAAACCGACAAGTGGGGACTGGATATCGTAGTTTCCGGTTCTCAGAAAGGCTTCATGCTTCCTCCGGGCCTGGCCTTCATCACCGTAAGCAAAGCGGCGATCGAAAAGGCACAGAACACGAAGACCACAAGCTTCTATTTCAATCTGAAGAAATACCTCAAAGACCCGCTTCCTTGGACACCGGCCGTCAACCTGATTTACCAGCAGAGACTGGCGGTCGAAATGCTCCTCAAGGAAGGTATGGAAAACGTCTGGGCGCGCCACGCCGTTATGGGAAAGGTCACGAGAGAGGCCATCAAGGCCATGGGGCTTGAGCTTTTCTCGAAGAGACCGGGCAATGTTCTCACATCGGTCAAAGTGCCCGAGGGCGTACCGGGCGGCAAGATCGTCTCCATAATGCGCGACGAGTATGGCGTCACCATCGCCGGCGGCCAGGGGACCATGAAGGGCAACATCTTCAGAATCGCCCATCTCGGTTACATGTCCGATTACGATGTGGTAATCGCGTTGACGGCTCTCGAGAAGGTTCTGAGAAAACTCGGTCGCCACGTTGAATACGGAGTCGGGGCCAAAGTTGCGATGGAGATCTTCGAGAAGGAGGGCGCATGATGCTTAGACTGCACGCCAACGATCCTCTGGACAAAACGGCGATGAAGATTCTGGCCGACAGCGGCCTCTTCGAGATCACGGCCGAAGCGCTGGATAAGAACGCCCTGCTGAAGATAATGCCCGAGGTTGAAATTCTGGTCGTGAGAAGCGCCACGAAAGTGACGGCCGAAGTGATAGAGGCCGGCAAGAAGCTCAAGCTAATAGCCAGGGCCGGCGTCGGTCTGGACAACGTAGATGCCGAAGCGGCCGAGGCTAAGGGAGTCATGGTGAGGAACACGCCCGGCGCCAACGCCATATCGGTGGCCGAGCTGACCTTTGGACTGCTTCTTGGATTCGTTCGCCAGATCCCCAGGGGTGTTTACGGCATAAAGGATGGAAAGTGGGAGAAGAAAGAACTGAAGGGAAATGAAATCTCCGGCAAGACTATGGGAATAATCGGGTTCGGCGCCATCGGAAGGGCTGTGGCCAGAATAGCGCTGGCTTTCGGCATGAAGGTCGTCGCCTACGATCCTTATGTCAAGTCCACCGATCTCGAAGTCACTCTGGTCGATTCCGTCGATAAACTCCTTCCAGTGGCCGATGTAGTGTCCCTGCACATCCCTCTGACTCCGGAAACGAAACATATAATTGGCGAAAAAGAGATCTCTCTGATGAAGGACGGCGTTATCATAATAAATGCAAGCCGTGGCGGCACGATAGACGAACAGGCTCTTTACAACGGTTTGATATCCGAGAAGGTCTCCGGTGCCGCGCTGGATGTTTTCGAGGTTGAACCGCCGTCGGACGAATTGCGCAGAAAGCTGATCGGTCTCGGCAACGTGATATGTACGCCGCATATCGGAGCCAGCACTTCGGAAGGACAGAAGAGAGTCGGCCTCGAAATGGCGAAAATCATCGTAGATGTTTGCCGTAACATGTTATAATTTACATCGATATTCTAGGCGGAGGTGTAAGAAGTGAAGGTTTACGTTGACAAAGATACATGCATAGGTTGCGGTGTTTGTGAAGGGATTTGCCCCGACGTTTTCAAGATGACCGACGACGGCAAGGCCGAGGCAATCGTTCCCGAAACCGAGACTGCCTGTGCGCAGGACGCAGCCGATTCCTGTCCAGTTCAAGCAATAACAGTAGAATAGTCGCATATTCTTAACTGTCACATCTAGGGGCGGACTTTTTGTCTGCCCCTTTCTATAGTGGCACACAAAATTTGTCTATTTTTTCTGTGGTTAGATTCTGGTATAGTAGTAATTACTTCAGCGAGATCATTTGGGGTTCTTTTTTCGATTGTGCGGTTTGCTTCGGGGTTACAGTTTCTGTTTCGTGGAGGTAGTTGTGTCTAGCCAAATAATAAACGTCCTCAAAAAGAAGGTTGCCAAAAAGACCTGGGACAACTGGTTCTCCACTTTTGAATTGAAATCGGTAGAGGATGACAGGGTTGTCTTTTCCGTCGCGAATCTCTTTATAAAAGACTGGCTTCAGACCAAGTACGGTGGAGTCATAAACAGGTCGATTCACGAAGCCACCGGAAAGGAGCTGCCTTTCGAGATAGTCTTCAAGAACGGAGAACTTTCGAAAGAAGAGACGGTAGTACATCAACAAACTGGCTCTCTTCTGAAGAGAAAACCTCTGATGATTTCAAATCTCAATCCCGAATATACTTTCGAAAACTTCGTGGTCGGCGAAGAAAACAGGGCGCTCTACGAAGTGACTCGTGACGTCACACGCAATCCCGGGAAGTACAACCCTTTCTTCGTGCACGGAGGCGTAGGACTGGGAAAGACCCACCTCCTCCAGGCGATCGCCCAGGAGACAATGACGAACTTCCCCGACAAGAAGGTTCTCTATATCACCAGCGAACAGTTCATGAACGACATGATCCAGTCTATAAAAGAGAACAACATCCAGAAATTCAGGGATCACTACCGGAAGAGATCGGACGTTCTTCTCATAGACGACATACAGTTCCTCATAGGAAAGAAGGGCGTCCAGACCGAATTCTTCCATTCCTTCAACGAGCTTCACGACGCCGGCAAACAACTCATAATATGTTCCGACAGAAATCCCGAGGAGCTGGACAACTTTCACAGCAGGCTAATATCCAGGTTTCAGATGGGCATGTTGATGACCATACAGCAGCCGGAGGCAGAAACGAGGTTCCACATCGCGAAAAAGCTGGCTCAGCGCGAGTCGGTGAACCTCCCAGATGACGTGGCGATGATACTGGCAAACAACATCGACGGGAACCTCAGAAGACTCAGGGGGGCCATAATCAAGCTCATAGTTCACAGCAGCGTTTACAACACCAGGATCGATATATCGCTGGCCAGCATGATCTTGCAATCCTTCACCAGTTCGTCGGCCGTTCCTTCAAGCCAGAAGCCGATCGACCAGATCTACGACGCGATCGAACACGTAATGAAGATATCCAGAGAGGATATAAAGGGAAATAACCGGAGCAAAGAGATAGTTCTCGCCAGGCAGCTCGTGATGTACATACTCAAACAGCATTTCGGCAAGCAGGTCGTGGAGATAGCACGCGATACCGGAAAGCAACACCCTACCGTCATACACTCGATCAAGAAGATAGACAAGAGCGTTATGATGGGAAGGGGCAGCACCAAGATACTCTACGACGATCTGATAGGCCTGCTTTCATCCAGGTCGGCGGCCGTTTGACCGAACCTCGCGCAAGTTCTTCCTATTCCCGGCAAAAACGCTCGATCACTTTCTGTAAATTACCCTGACCACATCTTCGATCGAGGGATCGGTTATTCTGAAATCTTCTATCTCCATCACCTGCATGAACTCGCGCGCCACGTTCGCCGGCCTGGCGGTGTCCGACAGTTCAACGTCAATAGTTCCCGTCTTCGAGTCGTACCTGGCCGCGTATCTCTCGATGAAGCCGGTGCATCTACCGTCCAGAGAAAAGGCGCCTTCCCTCAACTGTATTCTCAGAACCCTGGGAAGCTTCACCATGCCTTTCAGTCCTTCAAGAGTTCCCTTATAGACCAGGCTGCCGTGGTTGATGATCAGAATTTCCTGGCAGAGCGCCTCTATGTCCTTCAGATCGTGCGTCGTCAGGAAGATGGTCTTGCCCCTCGAATGAAGCTCCCTGAGGAACTGGAGGACTCTGTGCTTTGAAACGATGTCCAGTCCGATCGTCGGCTCATCCAGGAACAGAAGTTCGGGGTCGTGAACGAGAGCGGCCGCCAGTTCGGCCCTCATCCTCTGGCCCAGACTCAGCTGTCTGACCGGCCTGTCCATTATCTCACCCAGCTCGAGGTGGCCCGAAAGATAACCGATCTGTTCTTTGAACCGCGACTCGGGAACTCCGTAGATCGCCTTTAGGAGCGAGTAGGTGTCTCTTACAGGGAGGTCCCACCAGAGCTGCGTCTTCTGGCCGAAGACGACCCCTATGTTTCTGACATAAAGCTTCCTCTCGCGGTAAGGAACCATCCCGTCGACGATGGCCGAGCCGCCGTCGGGGGTCATGATTCCCGTCAGTATTTTGATGGTCGTAGATTTGCCGGCGCCGTTGGGGCCTATGTAGCCAAGAAACTCCCCGCGGTTCACGGTGAAGGAGATGTTCTGCAGCGCCCTTATTATGCGCTTCTCTCTAAACAAACCCTTTCTCTGGTAAACTGTGTAATTCTTTTGAAGATTCTCGACATTGACTATTTGCATAAGACTCCTTTCGGTTATCAGGTTCCCGTGCTTGCGTAGTGTTTGAGACCGAGCTTCCATATCAAGACCGTTACCGGCAGCAGGGCGGTCACCCCTAAAACCGGCGAGATAAGGGCGATGATACTCGTTATCCTTCCTGTGAGATAGCCCACAGGAAAGTAGGCCACACTCGCCAGTGGCACGATGAAGGTCAGGACATTTTTCAGGACCGGCCCGTAGATGTGTGCCGGGTACATCGCCGCCGTTCTCGTCGAATAGAACGCCAGAACGATTATGTCGGAGTTCCTGACAGTCCAGAAGGCTATTGCGGCCAGTATTATGTTTATCTCGAAAGTCATGACGGTCGAAAAGAAGACCAGAGAGATATAAGCGAGCCACATATCTCCAAAATCGATGCGACTGGCCGTAAAACCGAAAACGGCAACGGCCAGGGCCTCTACCACGACTCCCAACCGCCTGAAATCTATCCTCTCGAGCAGCAGTTGCTTCACCGTGTTCATGGGTCTGATGAGGAGAAGGTCGAACCTTCCGGTCACCATGAGCTCTTCGAACCTGTGAAGTCCCTCGCCGAAAAACCTGAAGATCCCCCATCCCATTTCGACGATCGAATATATGATCGCGATCTCTCCAAAACTCCAGCCGCCGATCTCCTTGAAACTCAACATCAAGAAGGCCATCAGCAGAAAGTCGCTGAAAAGGTTGGCTCCGTTGATCAGCGTATCCAGCCAGAAGTTCAACCTGTACTCGTACTGCGCCTTGAGACTGGCCATGAAAAGTGCGATAACGCTCCTCATCTCAGCCCCCCTGGACCTGGATCGATCTCGTGAGTTTTTCCGTCATGTACAGCGCCAGAAGAAAAAGCACGGCTATCCAGAAACACTGCAAAGCCAGGGCCCTGATCAGGCTCACCGTACCCAGATAAACGCTCGAGGGATAGTAGTTGGCGCAGGCGAACGGCAGGAGCGGCATCAGGAAACGGAGAAATCCCGGATAGTATTCGGCCGGAAGGAAGGCGCCTCCCAGCAGGTTCATGGTCATGTACAGAAGTCCCTGCGCAGCCGTTGGGCTGAGAAATTTGATCGACCACAATCCGACGAAATAGTTGAAGAGGAACGATATCAAAAAACCGTTGAACAGAGTCAGCAAGAAGGGAAGCAACCTTCCTATCTCCGGGGGCGATACGCCGAGCAGAAGATAGCCCAGAAGGAATATCGGGATCGCCCTGAAGATCAAACTGTATAGACCGTGACCGGCGACCTCGAAGAAGCTGCAGAAAAGCAATCCGTAAGGTCTCAAAAGATCGAAAACGATCGTCCCTTCCCTTATCTTCTGCGGAATGTAGGCTCCGCGCGAGAGAAACATCGTGACCCAGAGAATCGATTGATTCACCATGATATAGGTCACCATCAAAGGTGTTTCCGGAGAATCTCCCAGCGCTGCCTTCCATATACTCACGTAGATGTAGCCGAAGATGAAACTGCCGAGGTTGTTGACCAGATGGTTCAAAAGATACGCCCGGCTCCTGTTGAAAGAAGTCATGGCGATGGCCAGACCGGACAAACACAACACCTCCTTCAGGGTTGATTTACCGGGTTGAAGTTGCGAGAGTGGATCAACTGAAAAAAGGCATAAAAAACTGCAGGAGAGTATTCCTGCAATCAATAGGAGTAAATAGAATATTACTACACTACCGGAGAGATTGCAACAGTCATCCCGCTTCCGACGACCAGTTCACTTTCCAATAATGGCTGTTGGCGTAAGCGCGGGAAGAGGAGAGAAGAGAGAGAGGGAGAGAGAGAAGAGAGAGGAAGAGAGACCCCGCTATATATCCTCGCCTTGATAGGATTTTACCTAATGGTTCCGGTAGTCGTCCTCGAATTCCTCGATAGTCGCATACCGTTTCACATCGACGCCGTTTTTCTCGTAAAGCAATTTGTACTTTTCCATCGCTTCGTCAAATGCCTTCGCCGATGCTGAAAGATCGTTGATGTCAAAGTGCTTCATCAGATCCACGGAAACGCCTTCGTATTCTTCGCTCATTTGATCGTAGAAAAACTGGCAGCTGGCTGCCGTCATAAGCGAAAGATATTTGCCGCCGATTTTCGCGGCCAGCCTCATCTTGTTCTTCCAGTCGGAGTGTATTTCCTCGTAAGACCCCTCCAGAGCCTGCCGGTCGAGTTTTTTCTTACTCTGCACCTTGCTTTTGATCTCTTCAATTTCATCCTTAATACATCGAATCAGCGATGTTGCGTGCCTCTTGATAGATCGCAGCGAGTCGGCTTCAACCAGTAGATGGTAGCTAACCAGAAAACCGGACGGTAATCTCTGCATCCTTTCGATCTCTTCGGGCCTCCGTTTTACCCCGAGCCTCACATACGATTTGTTCATGAGAAATACGATCATTTCGGAATAGTAGATCAATCTGGCAGATGCATACCTGGCTCTTTCAGTTTCTTCGCTCATCATAACGTCCGCGTACGATCTTTGAGCCTCCCCGAAGTGGACTTTTATGTTCTGCAGATCGGACTCGCTCAAAGAGGATGATAGACGTTTACAGGCAGCGTCGCGGAGCTCCATGAATCTTTGACGGTACTTGTCATCTGGACAGTAAACGATCTTGAGATCCATCAACCTGGAGATGTACGGATTCGAGTATCGGGCCATTTCTTCGAGTTGCTCCCATGTCGTGCAATAGACGTCGTGCGCGACATCGCCCAGAATGAAGCATGAACTGATCTTGTAGCCGTCGGGATCGTTTATCACTATGAACAGATCAAGATCGGACTTTTCGTGAATATCGTCCGTGGCAAATGAGCCGTAGATACCTATCAGTGCGACCGAACCGGGGCAAACACGCCCTGATTTCTCGATCACGGCCTCGATGATCCTCTCGTTTCGAACCAAAAGGGCCTCTTTGATCTTCTTATCCATAAGTGCCTCCATTTCATAGATAGATGGAAAAGACCGTCCGTTACTCGACGGCTAATACACGCCTCCGGTGGATCGGCGAGTTTGCACAGAGCAATTCTATCAAACTCTCCCGCAGAAAGAGTGCGAGACGCTGATTCGGTCCAGTCTGTCTTTATGCTGTACTGTCTGTTTTTGTCAGCCAGGAGATCATCAGGCGGGAACCGCCCGACGGCCTGATCTGGTATCATTGTTGGTACGGTTTGAAAGGGGGCGTTGAATGGAAATAAGAAGGATCGACAGTGCATACAAGGAGCGAATAATCGAGATCTTCTCGATGTCGTTCGAGTATTTCGAACCGGAAGAGAGCGAGTATTTCTTTTCCGACCCTTCTCTCTGGGACTACGTTTGGGGCGCATTCGACCGGGAGAGACTCGTCGCAGCGTACATAAGCTACAAATATCTCGCGAAGATCCGGAACAGAATCTTCGAATGCAGGTATGTCGAGGCCGTCGCCACCCTTCCCGAGTATCGCAACGGTGGGATAACCAGGAAAATCCTGCTGAGAGATATCGAGGAAGCCAAAGATAGAGGTGTTCACTTCATCATGCTCGACCCCTTCAAGCATGATTTCTACGTGAAGCTCGGGTTCGGGCTGGGTTTCGAGAGCCTCGAGTACACCTTCGACTATTCCCTCCTGTCGGGTGATCTGGAAGAGGACAACCTCAAGCTCGTTTCCGGGAAACTTTTTGAGAAAGACGAGATGAGAGAACTAATTTCGCAAACCCGTAAAACTCTCTGGGAGACCTCTCGCTATACCGAAGCTATCGAGATCGACGCATGCAGTCAGGAGATATTTCACAGGAAGGATCTCTTTGGCGCCGTGGCCATTGATGACAGAGGGCTGTCCCACGGAATGATGATATACGGCAAAAAAGAAAGGAAGATGGTGATCGAGAGCTTCGCCTTCATCGATCTCGCCGGCCTCTACGCGCTGAAGAGGTTTCTGCTGAATCACAGAGATCAGATCGCAACTTTTGAAATGCGGAAGATGCCGCCCGATTTTCCGGTGGAACTCCTCTTCCATTCGAGATGGCAGGCCGGGAGAGAGCTAAAAATTATGGACGCCTCATCGCGTATGGTAAGAGTCCTCGATCCGCTTCCGGTCGTTTCGAGACTGATGGATACTTCTCCCTCAGAGAGTGTCGTTTTGAAGATAAAGGATCGATTGTTGCCGGAAAATAACGTGAAAATCGCGATCGGAAACGGGAAGGCAGAGATAAGTGAAGCGGTGGAGGATTTCGAGATAGAGATCTCAGATCTCGCCACTCTTCTCACCGGAAGGCTTTCGCCAATGAGACTGTGGAGACTCGGAAAGCTGCGCGTCGGCCCCTGGAAGAACATCCCGTGGGGAATTTCCGAACCACCCGGGAAAGTTCGAATTCTGGAATCCATATTCCCCGGAGTGATTACGCACAACGCTATCTGACAGGTTAGTCACCTTTCCCTATCAAGCCGACTCGACGTCAATCGATATAAGAAAAGCTGCCAGCCGACATTCCTCGGCCTTTCTTCGTGAGGTCCATCGATTTTCTGAACCATAGCAAAACGTATCTGTCACACTTTTGAGTAGACAAAAACTGTCTGCTATATGCTACAATCAGACAATTATTGTTGGTTTTATTCACTCTTCATCTGCGAGGTGACTCAGTTGAGCTCGAAATCCTCTTCATCAAAAACGTTTTTCGTACGCGGCATGCATTGCCAGAACTGCCAGCTCTTTGTCGAAAGTAAACTGGAAGAAGTTGAAGGCATAAAAAGGGCCAGAGCCTCCCTGAAAGATTCCTCGGTCGAGATTGAATTCCTGGGAGAGGTTATCTCGGTCGAAAGTATCAACGAGATCTTGAGCGGAACGGACTACAGTGTCGCTGAGACGAAGCCGGAAAAGCCTATCGGAAAAGCCGTCAAGGTACTCGTTGCCGCTTCTCTGGCCATTATAGTCTTTTTCGCCGTGGAGAAACTCGCCATAGGCGGCTTGATAAACGTCGATTCAAGCTCGTCGCTGGTAGGCTTCTTCCTTTTCGGACTGGTAGCAGGGATATCGAGCTGCGCGGCTCTCGTGGGAGGTCTGGTTCTTTCCGTTTCCAAACAGTGGTATTCGCTTTACAGTTCTGAGGATTCTTTTCTTCAAAAGCTACAACCCCATCTGATCTTTCATGCCGGACGTCTGGTCTTTTACAGCCTTTTCGGATTCTTGCTGGGCTGGCTTGGACAGAGTCTGAAAATCTCGCTGACCTTTTCTTCGATCCTCGTGATAGCGGTCTCGATAGTGATGTTTTTAATTGCACTACAAATGCTGGGAATCCACACGGTGAGTCTATCGATCCCTTCCTTTTTACGTAAAGCGCTGGCAGTAGATAAATCCAGACGTGGACGAATGATGCCTTTCATACTGGGCGCTACAACCTTTTTCCTTCCCTGCGGCTTCACGATAACGGCCCAGGCTCTGGCGCTACTCTCGGGCTCTCCTTTCCATAGCTCGATGATAATGTTTTTTTTCGCGCTTGGAACCTTCTTCCCGCTCATCGCCATAGGGGCTTCATCAATCAAGTTCTTCGCCATGAAGAGCTTATCGGAAGTCTTCACGAAAATAGCGGCGGTTCTGATAATATTTTTCGTCATCTACAACGTGAACAGCCAGCTAAACGTTCTGGGACTGCCAAGCCTGAACGATCTTACCATCGGAACCGGCGAGCAGGTTTCATTTACTCCCGATGATTCGCCGACCGTTCTGGCAACGGCCGGTGAAAAAGAAGAGATGGTTATGAATGAAGCCGGGCCAATGGAAACGGGAGAGGTCGTAGATGTCGAAGAGACGGTTGGAATTCAGGAAGTTGTGGAAGAGACTCTGGATATTGTCCAGAGCGGACCGGATATACAGGTTATAAGAACTGTAGCCAGCGCGAGAGGTTATACGCCTGATTATTACCAGGTGAAAGCCGGCGTTCCCGTCAGGTGGGAGATCGAAGATATTGGCACCAGCGGTTGCACCAACGCTATCATCTCACGAAACCTCTTTCCCCAACGTGTAGAACTCACCAGGGGCAACACCAGCGTTGTAGAATTCACCCCGCAGCTTCCCGGCCAGTATAAATTCAGCTGCTGGATGGGCCACTACACAGGGATAATAGAAGTCGTGAATTGACAAACGCCCTACACAAAAGGTCACAAAGAGACGACTTCCCCGGCGATAGCGGCCCGGCCCGTGGTATCATTTATGCAGTATTTCGATTAGTCTGGAGGTCAAAAGGTATGAAGAGCATAGAAACTTTCGATTATTTTCTTCCCACAAGAGTAATCTTCGGCTGCGGAACTATCGGCAAGGTAGGACAGCATTCCAGGAGACTGGGCAAGAAAGCGCTTATAGTTACGGGAAGGCACAGTACGAAGAAGACCGGTCTGCTGGATAAAGTGATCGGGCTGTTGAAAGAGGAAGGGATCTCCTCGGTAGTGTTCGACGAGATAGTACCCAACCCTCTCTCTACCAGTATCGACAGAGGAGCTTCAATAGCCGTCAAGGAGAGATGCGATTTCATCATAGGATTGGGCGGTGGCAGCCCGATCGACTCCTCCAAGTTGATTGCCCTCGTGGCGAAGGACGGAGGAAAGTGCTGGGATTACACCGGTGCCGGCGGCGGCAGAAAGCCGAAAGCGGCCTTGCCCGTAATAGCGATCCCCACGACCCACGGAACGGGAACCGAGGCCGACCCCTTCGCGGTGGTCACCAACCCGGAGACCAACGAGAAGATCGGCGTGGGTTTCGACGAGATCTTTCCGGCCGTTTCGATAGTCGATCCCGAGCTGATGTTGTCGCTTCCTCCCGAACAAACGGCAGCGACTGGCATGGATGCCTTCTATCATTCAATAGAATCATATATCAATTTGAATCATCAGCCGGCCTCCGATCTTCTGGCTCTGGAATCGATGTCGCTCATAAACCATTATCTGCCTATAGCGTACGAAAACCCGAACGACCTGGACGCAAGAGTAGCCCTCGCGTGGGCGAGCACGGCGGCCGGCATATGCGAGACGCTTTCGGGTTGTGTGGCCAACCACTCGCTGGAACACCCCGTTAGCGGCCACTACAACGCGACACATGGCGCCGGACTCTGTGCTACAGGCCCCTCGCTGCTCGAATACATCCGTCCGCATATCGCGGAGAGACTGGCAGAAGTTGCAAGGGTTATGGGAGCGCCCGAAAGCGTCATAGGCGTGGAAGAGCTTTCGAAGATGGCCATAGTCTTGCTCCGCAGGCTTCAGAAGAATGTCGGTCTCGATATTTCCCTCGGCGAACTGGGAGTGGAGAGCTCCAAACTTTCAATCCTGGCCGAAGACGCCATGAGAACGATGGGAGGGCTCGTAAGCGTAACTCCGGGAAACCTGAAAACCGAGGATCTGCGGAACATCTACGAGATGTCTATGTAGTTTTCTATATGGAAGTTTGAAAAGCCTGGAAATATACTCTCGAATGTGATTTCGAAAATTTGCAACATGCTATAATCTTTTTGTCGGTTGTAGAAATCAATCCATCTCGTTTGATAACCAGGGGGTTCTTATGAGTCACGAAAGATCAGGCCTGGATCCGATGGAGCGTGACTTCCGCCCTTCTACGGAGGTCGAAAGGAACCTGAACCCTATCCTCGACATCGACATCGACGGAAAAACAACCTACCAGAACGCTGCGGCTACTTCTTTTTTGAATTCGAGTGGATTGAAAGACCCGGTTGCATTTCTACCAGAAGAGCTTCCACAGGAGATCTGGAAGTCGAAAGAACCTTCCCCTTTCAATTATGAAAAGACTATAGGAGAGAAGATCTTCTTCGTATCGTTGAATCCTCTTCCCGGAGGCGATATAGCCAGGATCTACGCCTTCGATATCACTCAAATAAGGACTCTGGAAAGGCAGCAACTCGAGACTAAAGAACTCCTTGCGAAGGTTACCGGAAGCGTAACGGACATGCTTTATGCTCTCGATAAAGAGTTGAGGTACATATACTGGAACAGCGCCAGCGAGGTGATGACCGGGCTCAAGTCCATAGACGTTATCGGAAAGCACGTAACGGATGTCTTCCCCGAAGACGCCACCACTGCAAAAGCCATGGCCTCCTACCGAAGGGTTCTCCAGAGCGGGAAGCCGGAATCTTCGGTTTTCGAATACAAAAGCATGAGAAAGACCTCGATACTGGAGATAAACATCTATCCTCTGGGTGAAGGGATATCGGTTTTCGCCAGGGATATAACCGAGCAGAAGAACGCCGAAAGAAAACTCGAGATCGAAAGAAAGAAACTCCGTCAGATACTGGACTATATACCCGAAGGCATCTATATGGTCAACGAGAGCTACGATATCGAGTATGTAAATCCCGTTCTCATAGAAAAGTACGGCCCTATCGAAGGTAAGAAGTGCTATGAATTCTTTCTAAAGTTCGATGCTCCCTGCCCCTGGTGCAAAAACGATCAGATCCATTCCGGCCAACCGGTCCGCTGGGAACGAAGGTCCGAAAGAAGCGGCCGTATCTACGACCTGATCGACATACCTGTTTTCAACGACGACGGAAGTATATCGAAGTTGCAGGTCGTCCACGATATAACCGACATGCGCACTTACCAGGAAAAAGTAGAGCGATTGAACGTCGAGCTCGAGGCAAGAGTTGCCGAAAGGACCACACAGCTCGAGGCCGTCAACAAGGAACTCGAGGCCTTCGCCTATTCGGTTTCCCACGACCTGCGGGCCCCTTTGCGGGCCGTGGACGGGTATTCGAGAATAATCGAGGAAGATTATGTAAACGTGCTAGACAGCGAAGGGTTGAGGCTCTTTGGGGTAATAAAGCGCAACATAAAGAAGATGGACCAGTTGATTCTAGATCTGCTGGCCCTGTCCAGAGTGAACAGGACCGAACTGGTGAAGTCGAAGATAGACATGATCGCCATGGTAAATTCGCTTTTTAATGAAGTGGTGACTGTCGAACTTCGCGAGAAAGTCAAATTCACGGTGCAGAACCTTCCGGAGGTCTACGGAGACAGCGTCATGATGAAGCAGGTTTGGATAAACCTGCTTTCAAACGCCTTGAAGTTCTCGGCTACCAGGGAGGTTATAACCATAGAGGTCGGTGGTTATTCAGAGAACGGAACCAACACGTACTACGTGAAGGACAACGGCGTCGGATTCAACCAGAAATATGCGAACAAGGTCTTCGAAATCTTCCAGAGGCTTCACAGCTCCAAAGAGTTCGAAGGGACGGGCGTTGGCCTTTCGATAGTTCAGAGGATAATTCACAGGCATGGAGGTTCCGTAAGGGCCGAAGGCGAAGAGAATCAAGGAGCGACCTTCTATTTTTCCATCCCCTAGAGGTGAAAGAGATGATCGATAGCGTAGTCGAGATACTTCTGGTGGAAGACAATCCCGAGGATATCGAACTCACACTGAGAGCTCTCAAAAAGAGCAAACTGGCAAACAATATCGTGGTCGCCGAAGATGGCGAGGAGGCTCTGGATTTTATATTTGCCCGCGGCAAATACAGTGATCGTAGCGTCATTTGCTCTCCAAAGGTGATTTTACTGGATTTGAAACTTCCTAAAGTAAGCGGAATAGAGGTTCTTAGAGAGATAAAGAAAGACCCCAGGACCAGTATTATACCGGTCGTTATTCTCACCTCTTCCACCCAGGAAGTAGATATCGAAGAATCGTACAAACTGGGGGCGAACAGTTATATCGTGAAGCCCGTCAACTTTGAGAATTTCATTCAGTCACTGAGACAGATGAACGATTACTGGCTGGTACTTAACAGGCTTCCATCGAGGTGAGTCCGAAGATGAGTAAAAAAGGTAAGATAAAAATCCTTTTCGCGGAAGATCTGCCGACTGACGTCGATCTTGCCAGATGGGAGATCTCCAGAGTCTTTCCGGAAATCGAGGCCGCTGTGGTGGATACGGAACACGATTTCATGGAAAAGCTGAAGGAGTTCTCGCCCGACCTCGTAATCTCCGACTATCTTATGCCGGGCTTCGACGGGATGAGGGTTATAGAGCTGGTTCTCAAAAACGCTCCGGAGCTCCCGGTGATAATCCTGACAGGCTCCATGAACGAAGACACCGCCGCCGAATGCATGAAGGCCGGAGCGATCGATTATGTGATAAAGGAGCACATGGCCAGGCTACCGTACGCGGTCGTCGAGGCACTGGAGAAAAAGGAGATCAAAATAGCCAAAGAGAAAGCCGAAAAGGCTTTGATCGAGAGCGAGAAGAAGTTCAGGCTGCTGGCAGAGAAGGCCAACGATCTGATTTACAGATACGAACTCTATCCAGAAGAAGGGTTCAGCTATGTCAGTCCGGCATCTGTCCGCATCACGGGCTACACTCCAGACAACTTCTACAAGGATCCCGATCTGATAACGAGAATAGTCCATTCCGAAGATAGAGACAGGCTTCTGAATATTACGAACTATTACATCACTCACTCCGAACAGAGAGAAACATTGACTATGAGATGGGTGAGAAAGGATGGAAAGGTCGTCTGGATCGAGCAGCAGAATGTCCGCATTTTCGACGACAACGAGAAGCTGATCGCCCTCGAAGGCATAGCCCGTGATGTGACGGAAAGGCATGAGGCCGCCGAAAGAATCAGAGAGGCCTTTTACTCAATAATAACCGTGGTTTCCGATATTCTGACGGCGAGAGATCCTTATATCGAATACCATCATCGCAATGTGAGCCGGTTATCCTCGAAGATAGCAGAGAAAATCGGCCTGGACGACACCAGGATTGAGGCCGTTAAAGTCGCCGGACTGCTCCACGATATAGGAAAGATAGCCATACCCGCCGAAATCCTCTCTAAACCCGGCAAGTTGAACGACAAAGAGTTCAGCCTGATTCAGCAGCACAGCATCGTAGGATACAATATCCTCAGAAACACACGCCTTCCCTGGCCAGTCGCGGAAATAATTCACCAGCACCACGAAAGACTCGACGGCTCCGGCTATCCCGGTAAGCTCAAGGGAAATGAAATATGCGTCGAGGCCAGAATTATCGCCGTTGCGGACGTAGTTGAAGCGATGACCTCTCACAGGCCGTACAGACCGGCCCACAAGATGGAGACGGCGCTGGAAGAGATTCGCGGTAAATCGGGCACCGCCTTCGATTCCAGGATCGTAGAGGTCTGCATCGGTTTGATAGAGAATGGCTTCGACTTCAAACAGGATGCATCGAAAAACTAGCTATCGCTTTAACCTTCCACCGGAAATTTATTTCGATATCCATCTGGAGTGAACTCCAGAGTATTATGCGGTATAATATCTGATAAAATATGTCTAGATACGACTCGCGCAATTATGAAATCAACCGGGTCGTACAGTCATGTTTTCAGGTTGAGCGTCGCCAATTTTTACTTTGGAGGGAAAGGCATGAAGAGAAAGATTTCTGGATTTTTGCTGGCCGTGCTTATGATTTCCGGCGTAGTTCTGGCCGGAGTAGCCGATTCTACAACGATAGTGAAAACTCCTATGGTGGCAACCGTTATGGGTGATGGTTCTGGTTCTATCGTTCTCGAACTCGTTTGTATGAGGTATGGCATCGAATGCGTAAACGTGCTGGATATGACCGCAGAAACTCTGGGCGAAAGGCTCGAACAAAGCAACGGACCGAAGACGCTGGTCATCGCCACGGGCGCAATGACCGAGGGCGACTTATGCACTGTATGCGGAGCGATTGAAATCGATATAGAAAGAGAGCTGGAGAGAATAGAGAAACTCATAGAAAAGGCCAGAGCTTCGGGATTGTCGATTGTGGGTCTGCATATAGAGGGGGGAATCGATATTGCCGAACGTAATTTCAACAGATCGATCGACGCGATAATGCCGTACGTAGATCTTGTGCTTTTGGTGACTCCCGATGAGGTCAGTTCTTACTTCAAGAAACTGTCCGAGGAGAAAGGAACGCCGATGATTAAGGTGGACGAAGCCCTGAAGATCGGTGATGTTTTGAAGGAACTTCTCTGAACGATAATAACAACTATCCATGAAATAAACCCGGGTGCGAAGTTTCGCACCCGAATTTTTTAAGGAAAACGGCGAACCGCGTTGATTTCTGTTTTAGACCAGATCGCGCGGCCCGAAGAAGGCCATCACCAGATGCTGAATACCCGATGCCATAAGTGCCATGCCGATTATTATAGGTATGGAGATTCCCACTATCCAGGGGTGCAGGGCTATTATGATACCACCAACCAGCAGTAAGAGGTTGAGGACGATACTGAGAAAATAGATGCCCTTTCCGGCAGGTTTTATGCGATCGATGTTAATCAGGTTGTTGATCGCATCAACTATGAACCAGACGGCGACCATTATTGCGAAAACAACCGCGGCGAAGGCCGGTCTGAAAAGAAAGATTACGCCGAGGATCGTGAGCAAGATGCCGACTATGAGAAAAAACCACACTTTGACGGTCGTTCTGTCGTTCACCCTGAAAAAGGCTATTATCAGCATGAGACCACGAACAACGGCGACGATGCCGAGCATGATAGCCAGAGTCAGGAAAGTGGCGACCGGGTTCATAAACGCAAAAATACTACCCACGATCAAAACTATCCCTACCAGTAGCGAGATCCAGTTGAAACTCTTTTTTTCTGCCATACAACCCACCCCTTTTGGTGCAACGTTTTTTGACCGGAAAATCTTTTAGTTCATCTGGTTCAGTAAATCAGCATTACTCTCAAATAGGATGATTATATATATTTGGGACGTTGCAAGTCAAGTTTTTGAAGGACGATTCATTTTATGCGCACAGTCTTGACGGTGTAGTTTTTTAAGCCGCTCTTTATATGGAGGATGTGAAAACTCTATTAGATATGTTATAATAATTATAAAATAAGAATGGTTCTTATTTTAAACACAATTCGAGTTTTGTCCAGTCCCTGAAGGGAGGCGACATGAAGCGATCCATAGAGGAGTTGATAAGTTACCTTAAAGAGAGAGAGCTGAGGCCATCCTATCAGAGGTTGAAGATACTAGGATATCTTCTGGAGAATCGAAACCACCCGACGGCCGATGAGATCTATGAGAGCCTGCACAGCGAGATTCCGACCCTCTCTAAATCCACAGTTTACAACAGCCTGAACGTTTTCGTCCAGGCCCGCCTGGTGAAGCAATTGACAATAGAAGACTCCGATACGAGGTACGATATCGTCACACAAGACCACGGTCACTTCAAGTGCGAACTCTGTGGAAGGATATACAACTTTAAAATAAACATAGACGGTTCTGATACACCGGATCTGAAAGGTTTCAACATCAAAGACAGGAACGTAAACTTCACGGGCACCTGTCCATCATGCCTTAAAGGCAAAGAGATCAGAGGGAGGTAGTGGTTTATGGAAGAAAAGATGAAACTGACAAACGAAGTCGGGGCGCCGGTGGTCGACAATCAAAACTCGATGACGGCCGGGCCGAGGGGTCCCATGCTGTTGCAGGATGTCTGGTTCCTGGAGAAGCTGGCCCATTTCGACAGGGAAGTGATCCCCGAGAGAAGGATGCACGCCAAGGGATCGGGAGCCTACGGAGTCTTCACGGTAACTCATGACATCACTATGTACACCAAGGCGAAGATCTTTTCGGAGATCGGAAAGCAGACCGAGATGTTCGTCCGCTTCTCGACGGTGGCCGGAGAACGCGGAGCGGCCGATGCCGAGCGCGATATAAGGGGATTCGCGATGAAGTTCTACACAGAGGAGGGCAACTGGGATCTGGTGGGAAACAACACGCCTGTCTTCTTCTTGCGCGATCCTTTGAAGTTCCCGGATCTGAACCATGTCGTTAAACGCGACCCCAGAACCAACCTGAGGAGTGCCAAGAACAACTGGGACTTCTGGACGTTGTTGCCCGAGGCGCTCCACCAGGTCACGATAACTATGAGCGACAGGGGAATCCCCTATTCATACCGCCATATGCACGGTTTCGGAAGCCACACTTTCAGCATGATCAACGCCAATAACGAACGCGTATGGGTCAAGTTTCACCTTGTGACGGAGCAGGGGATAAAGAACCTGACCGACGCCGAAGCCGAAGCGATCATCGGCAAAGATCGCGATAGTCATCAGAGAGACCTTTACGAGAGTATCGAAAGGGGAGAGTTTCCGCAGTGGACGATGTTCATACAGGTCATGACGATGGAAGAGGCCGAAAAGATGCCCTATAACCCCTTCGATCTGACCAAGGTCTGGTACAAGAAGGATTTCCCGCTGATAGAGGTCGGTTATTTCAAACTCAACCGTAATCCGGAGAATTACTTCGCCGAAGTCGAACAGGCGGCCTTCAACCCGGCGCACATAGTACCGGGCATAGGCTTTTCGCCCGACAAGATGTTACACGGAAGGCTCTTCTCCTACGGTGATGCGCAACGTTACAGACTCGGCGTCAACCATCACCTGATACCCGTCAACGCGCCGAAATTCCCGGCCAACAGCTACCACCGCGACGGTCAGATGAGGGTCGACGGTAACGCCGGCAGCAAACTCTCCTACGAACCCAACGGCTACGGAGAATGGCAGGATCAGCCCCAGCTGAAGGAACCGCCGCTGCCTCTCTACGGCCCGGCCGACAACTGGAACTTCAGAGAAGACGATGACGATTACTACACACAGCCAGGGAAACTCTTCAGGCTTATGAACCCCGAGCAGAAAGAGGCGCTCTTCTGCAACACGGCCCGCGCCATGGGCGACTGTCCCAGAGAGATAAAGATCAGGCATATAGGAAATTGTCTGAAGGCCGATCCGGACTACGGAAAGGGTGTAGCGGCGGCCATGAATATACCTCTGGACGAGGTGAAATAAAGGCTCTATTTGAATATGAACGGGTGTACGTCGCGCGCCCCTACGAAGACACTATGAATCGTATATCGAGGTAAAACCATAATAAACTCGTGTAGGGGCGAGCGACTTTTGCCCGCTATATCAATCAAGATCGGGTAGAGACAACCGGCTTTGCGGGATGCTGCGCTTTAGAAGCAGGAGGCGATGCTTTCTACGGCCTCTCTTATCTGAACGCTTCGCTTGAGGCTCCACCAACCAACACTCGCGACACCGCAAACTGTGGCGCCTTTCGATTCGCAAAGCCTCTTCATGCTTTCCAGGGTCTTGTTTCTGCCCATGTTCGCCGGAAAGACGCCGGTTACCAGACAGGCCGCTTTTTTACCTTCCAGAGAGGGAATCCGATTGATATAGTCCTTCATCTGTTGGGCAGGCTCGCCACCGTGAACGGGCGAGCAGAAGATAAAGGTCTCGAACTCATCGATTTTGAAATCTTCACTCTCCAGCCTCTTCAAAGAAGTTTCATGTCCCAGAGATGCGAGCTTCTCGGCTAATTTTGACGCCACCGATAGCGTATGCCCCGTCTGCGAGTAAACGACGATGCCTATCTTCATGACCCACCACCTCCCGTTTCACACACTGATACGCTATATTCCGTTACTTACGCGTTTTTGATTCCGTGAATAGTTCGGCCGCGTGATACGAACTCCTCACAAGCGGTCCGGACGACACAAAGGAGAAGCCCTTTTCGAGGGCTCTTTTCCTGTAAAATTCGAACTTTTCAGGCCTCACGTACTCCACAACCGGCAGATGTTCGAGAGATGGACGTAAATACTGTCCAATCGTAAGCACGCTGCAGCCGGCCTCCAGAAGATCGTCCATTACCCCGAGCACCTCCTCATCCTTCTCTCCGAGACCGACCATAATTCCGGACTTGGTGATAAGCGCGGAGTCCATCTCTTTCGCCCTCTTCAAAAGCTTTATCGAACGCCCATAATCGGCCTGAGGGCGGACGGAATCGTAGAGGGACGGAACGGTTTCGAGGTTGTGGTTCAACAAGTCCGGGTGTTCTCCCACTATTTCTGCAAGCGCTTTCCAGTCTCCGCGTAGATCGGGTATGAGAACCTCCACCGTGGTACCCGGACATTCCCTTCTGAGAGTTCGAATCACTTCTTTGAACTGGTTCGCACCGCCGTCCGGCAGATCGTCCCTGGTGACCGACGTCACGACGATGTGCTTCAAACCCATCAAATTAGAGGCTTTCGCTATATTTTCCGGCTCGAATCTGTCCGGAGAAGAGGGAGTCCCCTTCCTCACCGCGCAGAAACGGCAGTTTCTGGTACACGTATCGCCCAGTATCATGAAGGTCGCCGTTTTCGAGGCGAAGCACTCCCCGATGTTCGGACATCTGGCCCCTTCGCATACCGAATGCAGATTCAACCCACGAAGCATAAGCTTCACTTCTCTCAAGTCGTTTCTGTCAAGGGCGATCATGTCCTTAAGCCAATCGGGTTTTCTCTCACGCATATATATCACCATCCAGCCATCCTCTGGGGACCTTTATGAACTTCGTATCGAAGACCAGGGAGAACTTCTCCTCCATTTTATCCACCACTTCGGAGAAATTCACAGGAGATACAAAATTGTTTAGCGAAGAGATGGCCAACCCTTTCAAACCGCAGGGATTGATGAGCTCGAAGTGACTTTTGTCCACTTCTATGTTGAAGGACAGCCCATGCGTGGTTATCCACCTTTTTACGGCGATCCCGACGGCCGCGATCTTTCTCTCGCCCACCCATACTCCCCTGTATTTTGGTTTCCTCACCGCCTCGATTCCGTAATCTGACAGAACCTGGATCACGACCTCTTCGAGAGAGGAAACGTACCAGGGAAGATCCTTTCTCCACTTTTCCAGGTTGAATACCGGATAAGCCACAAGCTGCCCGGGCCCGTGATACGTGATGTTCCCTCCCCTGTCGGCACGGTGTAATTCTATGCCCAGTCGCGTGAGTTCATCGCCATCGATGAGAAGGTTTTCCATGCCTCCGGACCTGCCGGTCGTAAAAACCGGTCTGTGTTCCAGCACGATGAGCACACCATCGACTTCAGATGATTCAACTCTTTCCAGGGCTCTTTTTTGTAGAGAGAGCCCCTCGCTATAACCGGTCAAGCCCTCGATTCTAACTTCCATACATTTTCGACGCATAAGACCTCCACCTTTTGAAATTGTAGCACCGTTCGGGACTATTATTTCAAGGCGTTTCGGATATCGTGAATTCCAGAGAGTTCTTCGATTGCTTGAAACTACGAGAAATATTGTAATATGAGATAGTAAAACTATCGACCTCTATCGTCTCAAAGCAAATATAGTCGACTCTAAACACTCTCGAGAGGAGATTGTTTTCCCGGACGAATATGCTTTCATATTCACGTGTAATGTGTAAGACAAACAAACGCTCGCAACTTGAGGCTATTCTGTACACTCTTTACATAAAAATAGAAGGAAACGCCAACCCGTCGCGACCTGCAATCGACAGGCCTTGCGATTTCGGTGCAGGTTCTCGGTTTTGCTTGCAGTCTAAAAGGAGGTACCGATGTCCAGGAGAGGAAAGTTCAAACTGAAGGATGATCACATCTACAAAATGCCGGTTCACTTCGGGGGAGATCCCTTCTACCCGGTGAGAACCGTGTATAGAGACATGACGGGTATCAGTATTCAATTTGAAACGGATCAAGAAGCCTTGCTGGAAATCATCCCGCATGATTTCGAGCTTCTGGAACCGGTGGTCAACGTTCAGTTTTCGAATTGCCGCGATGTAGACTGGATGGCGGGTGGCGAGTACAGATTGATACAGGTCGCTTCGCCTGTGAGATATGTGGGAAATTCCGAAGGATTGGAAGGTCAATATGTCTTTGTAATCTGGGAGAACAAGACCTGTCCGATCATCGGTGGACGGGAAGAGGACGGAATGCCCAAAGTCTTCGCAGATATCTCCTGCGAGCGACACCTCGATGATTACTGGTTCACGGCCGCCAGTTACGAAAGCTACACCTTTTTGAAGCTCGATTTCATGAAGACCGGCGAGTTCGATGATGAAACCGTGGAAGAGGTAAACAAGAACCCGAATATCAATTTCTTCGCCTGGCGTTACATACCCAATCTCGGCAAAGCCGGGGCGAGTCTGAGCCATGCCACACTATACCCGCAAGAGGCCTATTTCAGTAAAATCTGGACTGGCAATGGCAATTTGGAGTGGACGAAGCTGAATTACGAAAAACATCCCCTTCAATGCAGAATAATCTCCACTCTCGCCGAATTGCCCGTTGTCAGATACACCGATGCAAAAATGTCCAAAAACTCTGCCAGACTGAACGTCGGCGATTCGAGAATTCTACCCTGAAAGGAGGGAGATAGATGAGCGAATACTTCGCAAACAAAGTTGCGGTTGTAACCGGCGCGGCTTCGGGTATCGGCCTGGGCCTGACGGAACACCTTCTCTCCAGAGGAGCCATGGCTGTATTCATGAGCGATGTTAAACTGGAGAACCTCGATAAGGAAGCCAAAAGACTGGAGTCGAATTTCCCCGGGAAGGTCTTTCCGGTGCTTTCCGATGTGACGAAGCTGGAACAGATCGAAGCGTGCATAAACAAGGCCAGGGATTTCGACGGCCATCTCGACTTCCTCTTCAACAACGCAGGTATCGGTATGACTCTGCCCACCGAGCAGGTCACCTTCGATCTCTGGAAATTCGTCATCGATATCAATCTGATGGGCGTTATCTACGGCACTTACACGGCCATTCCGATAATGAGGAAACAGGGTTCGGGCCACATAGTAAACACGGCCTCCATCGCGGGCCTGGTCCCTGTGCCATACCAGGCATTGTACGCCGCCACCAAGAGCGCGGTGAAAACCATGAGCGAATCGCTGCAGTACGAACTCGAAACCGATGGCCTTCAGTTCAGCGTAATCTGTCCCGGCAATGTCCGTACGGCTATATTCGGCAACCTGACGCCTCCACCCGATTCAATAAGCGTCGATGAGGCGGTCGAATACATCTTCGACGAGATGGAGAAAAAGGCTCTCCTGATAGTACTGCCCCAGGCGTATCGAGATTTCGACATTGCCTACAGAACCAACAGGGAAGAATTCGACAAGTTTATCCGCCAGCTGGGTGCCGAAAGACGGGAAAACTATCGCACGAAGGGAACCTATTATTGATATGAGTAAATTCCGGTTGTTCAGCAGGGCCGATCTCCAGCTGGAGGTAGTGATACTGATAATCGCGGGCTTGATCGTGTCGATAACGGGCATTTTACTTTTTCCCGTCGCGACAGGATCGCTTCCTTATTACGAGAACGGCCTGTACGGTCTGCTTCTGGTGATGTTCGCGCTCCAGATCGTATCGCTTGGAAAGACTCCCTTCGGAGATATGAACCGCTCCTGGCTTCTTGTCACCGCCGGTATCGCCGTCGCAGCCGTGGGAATAGTGACCTGTTTCGTTCCGGATATTTTCAGCGAGATACCGCGACTGCTCCTGATGCTTTTTTTCGGCCCGGGAGGTTTTTTGCTGTTCATGCAAATGGTTCTTTCCAGGGACAGGCTGACGAACTGGTTGAAATACGGCGGGATCTTTCGCCATCTGATCGCCGGTTGCTCGCTGGTCTATCTTCTCTCGATGGTGATAGCTTTGCTTCTGTTGAACCGTAACTTGCTCACAACACAGGCAACCGCGGCTGTCGTGCTGGCCTACGGGGTGTCCATAATCTATCTGGCTCTCGTTCTGCGTAAAATCTATCTGGCCTACCCCCAGGCCGAAAAGAAAGGCGGGGAAAGGGTCGATCTTCCCATGGACAGGGCGATGATTTTGCTTACCGGCGTTTTCATGGTACTGCTGGGTCTGTTGCTCATCCCTGTCAACCTCGGAATACTGCCCTTCTCCGGGAGCGCACAGCTGGGACTGCTTATGGTCTTCTTCTCCGTTCAGATGCTGGCCTCCGGCAGCACACCGATAGGTCCCTTCCCCCGCACCTGGCTCATGATTCTCCTCGGACTTCTGTTCGCGGCGCTGGGAACCATCTCGTGCGTGATACCCGAAATCCTCGTTTCCCCGCTGACCGTTCTTATAGGTATTCTAAACATCCTTGGAGGTCTGATCAATCTGGGAAAGTTTGCTTTTCAGAGCCTGAAAGGCAGAGGAAAACCGCAGGCTTCGCTACCTCCGATCGTACACAGACTCGTGTTGACTCAACTTGTTCTGAGCCTTCTTTCGATAGTGTTCGGGACTTCGATGCTGATTTCATCTCTCCTTCCAGGTCTCGTTATAGGCATAGTATTGACGGCCAACGGAGTGGTACTGCTGTATCTGCTGTACACTCTCTCGGTCATCGACAGGATGAGCAAAGCTGTGGAGAACACCAAATAGTCTCGGTCTAGAATGAACCACTGTTTTGTATATTTGACATGAAAAAAAGCATACCGCAGAGGCGGTATGCTTTTTATGCTCCATTTATCTTGTGGATAAATCGGTCGAGCCGGAGAACTCTTCAAACCCCGCTTCCCCGGCCGTTGAGTAGCCAGGCTGCAAGGCGGTGATAACCACGTTGTCTATGTCGGCCCAGCTGCAAACCTCATTTGTAAACGTCAGGAACGAGAAACTGGTCATACTGAACGTGCCGGTGAGATACTCCGTCCTTCTCAAAACATCGTTAACATAGACCCGGTAGTAGTTCTGACCGGCGTTGAGATCGAAATAGATATAGATATCGTACCAGGTGTTCGAGGTCACATTCATGATCTTGGTGAAAACTCCCGTACTTTCGTTCCAGGAATACATACCGTAACCGCTTCCCATGTCTCCTAGACATACGTATGGAACCCAGCCGGTATTGTCTCTGAACCCGATACTACCATTCGCGGCGGCCCTTAGATAGAACTGGACAGTTCCCTTCTTCAGAGCCGAAATATTTCGAGATATCCTCGAATTGCCTGCTTCATTAGAGTCGACGAACGTGAGCCCTTTCGAGCCACCGTAGCCGAGATTGACAGAAATATACGAGTATCCCGGATCAATTTTTGTGTATGTCGCCCAGGGGAGAGTTGCGGCGCTCAAATTTCCCAACGGACGCGATTCGAAGCTGTCGTTGACTATCGTGTAGGGCTTTGTCGAAAAAGCCCATATGGGGCCGGTCTTGGTGTTGACGCCGTCCTTGGCCACTATTTTCCAGTAGTAAGTTGTGTTGCTCAGCAACCCGGCCTTGTTGTAAGTGGTCGAGGTCAGGTTCGAAGCGTAAATTGGCGGATTTGAAGCCGTTCCAAAATAAAGATCGTACGTTACGCTATCGCCGTCGGGATCTCCGCCGGTCCACGAAAGTGTGAGATTGGGATAATTCTGGTTGGTGGCGTTGTTCGCAGGCGATGGATTGGATGGAGTGTTTGGCGCTCCTTTGACGGTGATAGTGAAACTCGTGCTTGACTGCCCTTTTCCGTCAGAGGCGCTTATGGTAATTGTGACCACGCCTATCGACCCGCTGACCGTCCAGCTGTAAGTGTTTCCCGATATCGTTCCCGGTCCGCTCACTACAGTGAAGACAAGTGGATCGCCGTCGGGATCGGAACAGTAAGTCGAAAGATTGATGTTGACCACCTGTCCGATATTTCTGATTATGTTGGGAATCAAGGTCCACAACGGCAGCTTGTTGAGAAAGGGACAACCTGTGAGCATTATCAAAAGCGGAATTACCAGTAGAGCCAGATATCTTCTCTTCATACCAACACCTCCTCGCGAATGTGTGAAGCGAGCAATACCGATATTCGCAACCTGCGCCTTCTGATTTGATCTAACCGATTCTAAACCCAAAGTATCAATACTGATGCTCTTTTATAGAGTGCTCGCTCCACCCGGTCGAGAAAAATATTCCGACCCGGCGTTTATGAAGCCTGAGAAGCTCTACTCATGCAAAGATGATGACTCGCAGAGTCGATTTTCTTAAAGAGCTACCAGTCGACAATGGCCTCAAAGAGTTCGGTGTTGCCAGGTACGATTCCCATCAAAGTCCCGTGGAAAGCGTAAGCGCTCGAAATGGCGACGACCTTGCCCCCGTTGACACTGGATGCCGCGACTATTGGTATAGGATCGGAGGCCTGTGGAATCGAAGCCTGTTCTTCAAGCGATGAAACATACGTCAGGAAAACGGCAGAGTTCTCAGCATAGACGACAGCGGAGGCGTTTCCCTCTACTGTGAGCTTTGTCGTGAACATCATCGCGATTTTGTTCGATAAAGTTGAAGCTATAGGATGAGCGCCGAAATTATCGGATGTTATCACGAGCTTGTTGCCGCCGATGTTGTTTACAGTATCCGTTACCAGCCCCCACACGAAGCCTATACCGGTGTTCAGTCCGTCTGAAAGGGCATCGAGGAAGAAGGTGCTTGACGGCGGTACTTCGACGAGCAAATCCATCATTATTATTTTGCCTTTCTTGCCGAGCTGGGCGTTGAGAGCGGCTATCTCGGTCGGTGTGTAGGCCTGGAGGGGCATCGATAGAATCACAATTGCGTAGTTCTGTGGATTGAATCCCGCCTCCGACGAGTAAGCCACTTCATAGCCTCTCGAATAAAGGATGGTAATTATGCCCTCGAAATAATCGCTTGAAGCGCTTGTGGAATACTCATCGATCGAACTGGCGAAAATATTGTTGTGGGTATCGTCGATCAAAACAGCCTTCGGAAGCGGTTTGACTCTGGGAAAGCAGCCTGATATCGTTAACAGCATTACTGTGCAGACTACAAGTACCAGTAATCGTTTCATTTTCTCACCTCCCATCGAGATCATACAAGCGAAAGAAAGAGATGATCAATAAGGATCGAAGTATGGGTTATTAAACCGGTCAAACGAAGGTTCATTTGTGGACGAAAAGATTGCGAAAGCAGTTAAAAAAACAGTCGATGGTTATGAATAATGTTTGTTTATGAGTACGATTCGATTTATTCCTCAATATCAATACTCAACAGACACAGTGCCGAACTAGAAAAAGCGATACGGAAATATCGGGCGATCACTAGGTTAGTGCGGCCTATCACCAGTCCATAAATCGCCTTTCGTGGATGGTATAATCATCGTACACTTTATAAACCCTGAGGGAGTGTGATCGAATTGGATAGAGTAATCGTTGTGGGAAACGTGAATGTCGATATCATAGCCGGATCGATCGACAGGTGGCCCGCCTGGGGTACGGAAATTGGAGTGGATTCCATAGAGGTCAGGATAGGCGGCCAGGCGGCAAATTCAGCCGTGGTGCTTTCTCGACTCGGTTTTCCGGTGGAAGTTGTCACGGTCGCAGGGGATGATTTCATCGGTAAAGGTTTTAGGGCAAGGTTCTCCGAGCTGGGCATAGATGTATCTAATTTCGAGTTGCTGAAGGGCAGGACACCCTTTTCCATAGCCATCACTCACAGCAGTAACGAGAGAAGCTTCTTCAGCAACGAGAGCGTCATGAGATCTCTCGATGTCGATTTTGTGGCCGACAGGCTGCGAGGAACAAAGGGCGCCCACATTCTTTTTTGCGGGATCAATGTACTCAGAGGCTTGCATGAAGATAAATTGAGATCGCTTCTGGATGTACTTAAAGAAGACAACACCCTGTACCTCGATACGGGCTGGCCGACGGACGACTGGGATTCCTTCAGACCGAAGGTTCAAAACCTGCTCAGTTCCGTCGATTGGTTCCTGCCAAACGAGGCCGAATTCCTGTCTCTCATGCAGTTAGAGTATCTGGAAGAGGCCGGTCAAATATACAAGAGCGACTACACTAGCAGGGCTCTCATAAAAATGGGTTCCAGAGGATCGATGCTGATGGGTAAGGATCAATGCGAGTTTCACCATGCGGAGAAAACCGGGGACATCATCGATACGATCGGTGCGGGAGATGCCTTCAACGCGGGATTTATTTCCGGCCTGGCCGGCAATGGAAAGATAGATATCGCCACCGCTCACACAATCGCAAAAGACTGGATAGAAGGCAAGTACAGGGCGTATATTACCTTCTGATCTCTGTCCCGTAGCGAAAGAGTCTTTCGACAGGCCGTGGGACGATCGATCTGTGAGTTATAATATCGTCGAATAATCGATTCGGGAGAGATTGCCATGGTTAAAGTGGTAACGGATAGTTCCTGCGACCTGCCTTTAGAACTCATCGAGTCTAACGGTATCACCTTTGTCCCCATGAATGTCGTGGTCGACGGCAGATCATACAAAGAGGACATAGATATCACGCCCCGGGAGTTCTGGAAGCTGATGAGCGAATCAAAAACGCTTCCAAAGACCTCCCAGCCTTCTCCGGGCGAGTTCGCCGATATCTTCAACTCGATCCAGTCCGAAGGCAATACGCCGCTCTGCATAACCATATCGTCAAAACTGAGCGGTACCTACCAGTCGGCGCAGATCGGTGCGCAGTTGAGTGGAAACAGAGCCGTCGTTTTCGACTCTCTCGCAGGCTCTCTGTCTCATGGAATCCAGGTTATTACAGCTTCCAGAATGGCTCTCCAGGGAAAGAGCGTGGATGAGATACTCCATACAATAGAAGAGTGTCGCAAAAACGTCAGGATCATCATTCCGTTGCTGACTCTGGAGAACATAATCAAGGGAGGCCGTCTCAGCAAGTTTCAGGGCGGTCTCGCAAACATTCTGAATATAAGGATAATCCTTCACGGCGTCGAGGGAGAAGTGAAACTCTACAAAAAACTTCGGGGCTCCAACCGCTTCAGACAGGCTATAATCGACCTCATAGACGAAGCCTCCCGCGAGGGGAAAAAGCTCTTCGGGATCACGCATGTGGACAACCCGAAAGACGCCGGTTACTTCGCCGACGAGATAAAAAAGAGGATCCCCGAGGCCGAGGTGATCGTCGGAACGATGGGACCCACCATCGCGACTTACGCCGGCATCGGGGGATTGATTCTCGCTCTTTGAGGATTACCTTATGTCCTCTCTTACTATCTGTATCATCTCTTCGGAAATGACCGGAATCTCCTGACCATCTGAACGCTCATCTCACAGATACAAATACCCGTCGTTTTATAACGATCGCGCTTTTTTTACCAAACCGTAGCGAGCCTTAAGAAACTCGCCCGATCCACTGTGGTGTCTAAATGGAAAGCATTTCCGGGAGTTGTACTCGTTGGCAAATTCTAAGAGAGTTTTCAGATCGGTTCTTTCGGATTTCAAAGCCTCGGCTTTGAGTCTGGCTACATTCTCTATCCTGTCGAAATTCGTAGTCGCTTCGCTCTCGATTCCGGCGGTGGCTCTTTTTCTCAGATCTCTCGTATCGATGCCGGTGAGGTCGAAATCAGGAAGCTGGGAGTTTTTCGAGTACTCGGGGAGCTTTCCGGGCGTGGTTCTGGTGATGATCGTCGTCTTCTTCTGGTTGGTAGGTTTTCTGGTCGAGCAGAGCGGACTGCTTCTCATCGCTTCGGTAAAAGTCCGGGGAGGTGTTCCCAAAATCAGAGAGGTGTTGTTGAAGTTTCTCAGAACCGCGCCAAGGATAGTGGGCCTTTCCTCCTTCCAGGCCGGCGTTTACACCCTCTGTTTCGTTCCTCTCCTTGCAGTCTTCGCTTTTGTAACAAGAAATATCATCGACTCCGGCAACGGTGGATATCCCTCTTTCTTCACAGGCTTTTTCGGTTGGTTGCTCGCGGCAGCCTCTCTGCTGGTTCTTGTAAGGTTGATGCTCAGCTGGCTTTTCGCTATGCACTTCGGTCTGCTCTGCCGGGAGAAATTTTTGAAGGCCCTTGGATCTAGCAAGAAACTTGTAAAAGGAAACAGAATGAGACTGGCGCACATTCTGGGGCGTTTCTGGCTCTTAACTGTGGTGATCCTTCTGGTATTTTCTCTCGCCTTCAGGGGGGGCCGCGAACTTATGGTCAGTTACAGCAGAGAACCGACATCTTTCAATATATTCAGACTCTCGCTCTTCGCTTCCGCTGAAACGGTTTTTATCACAGTCTTCTGGATAGTCGTCGCGGGACTGTTTTCAATACTGGTTACCCGCCTCTTCCTTGAACTGGTTGCCGAAAACAACCTTGAAGCTCTTGAGGAGGCAGGAACTTATTTGTCTAAAGAGCCGAAGATACAGAAAAGACCCTGGATTCTATTGTTGTTAGGTCTTTTCGCGTTCCAGGCGACTTATTTCGATTATTACGGAAAACTCCTGGTGGAATCGGAGGTCGATCTTCCACTGGTGACCGCCCACAGGGGGAGTTCTTTGAAAGCCCCTGAGAATACCATGAGCGCTATAATTCAGGCCGTACACGACGGTGCCGATATCATAGAAATCGATGTCCAGTTGACAAGTGACGGCCACGTAGTGTTGAACCACGACAGAACGCTCTCCAAAGTTGCCGGAGTAAGCAAGAGCGTCCCCGAGATGACTCTGGAGGAGATAAAGGCGATAGACGTCGGGAGGAGATTTTCAAGAAACTTCGCGGGCGAGAGAATCGCGACACTCGAAGAAGTTATCGAGTATATGAACGAGGTCGATACGAAAATAAAACTCAACATAGAGCTGAAGGACTACGAAAAAACGCCCATGATCGTTCAGGCTGTCCTCGATACCCTTGAGAAGCATGAATTCACGGAGAGAATCGTGATAACTTCTACAAGCAGGGACCGATTGGCAGCCGTGAGAGAGAGCGACCCTGCCATTCGGATTGGACTGATAGTCACTTACATAACCAGAGATCTCTGGTCGCTGGATGTGGATTTCTACAGCGTGTCTTCTACCATACTGAACGGAGCCTTCATGATACGCGCGCGTTCCTATGGCAGAGATGTGCACGTTTGGACGGTAAACGATACCGAGTCGATGATGCGCTACACAAGCATGGGAGTCTCTTCCATAATCACAGACAGGCCCGAGACGCTTTCACAGCTTCTGATCAGAAAAGCACAGCTCTCGATATTTCAGAGAAGAGTCCTCGCGGTCCTCTCATTCTAGGATCATCATTACCCACAAGTTAGAAGGCGTTCTGGAGTACGGGAAGGCGAGTGTGATAGAATAATTTTAGAGTTTGCAGCGGGATTGGATGTGGGGCTTATGGGAGTGTACGCGGTCGTGACGGCCGATGTTGTACGTTCAAGAGAGCACGATCTCTCTCTGGAGATTTTGAAGGAAACGCTTGAGGGTTTCGCCAGCGGGCTTCTGGTGAAGCCTTTTTCCGTATCGCGTGGCGATGAGCTACAGGCCGTTCTCTCAGATTTAGAAGCGCTCCCGATGCTTTTAAGGCGTTTGAGGTATTGTGTCCTACCACTGCGTCTTAGAATAGGCGTAGGTATTGGTTTCATAGAGGATTCTGCTTTTCTGAAGGCCGGAAGCTCCTGGGATATGAGCGGGAAGGTCTTCTTCGATGCTAGGAGCGCTCTCGACGGGGCGAAAAAGTCGAAAGACGCGCAAACCGTTGTCGCCTGCGAAGAAGAGAATCTCAGGCTTTTTCTCAACACCGTTTTCATACTCAAAGACGCGATCGAGAGTGACTGGACCGAAAAGCAGTGGGAAGCAGTCCATACTTACGAGAGAGAGGGAACTTACGAGAGGGCCGCCACGGCTCTCGGCGTTACAGCGCCGAATGTTCAGAGCCACTGCGCAAAGGCGAAATGGAACGCGATTAAGTCGGTGGAGACCAACATGTCCGCGGCTTTGCGTGAGAGGTTTTCCGGTATATAAATCTATATAGATTTATATATTGAATATAAACCTATTTAAGTTTATTTATGGGCAATAAAACCCCCGGGATTTAAAAGGAGGATCGATGCCGCTACTTTTATCGGTACTTGCACATTTACTGGCCGATTTCATTTTCCAGACTGACAAGACGGTAGAAGACAGGCTTGCGCTTCGCTTTTCCGGTTTCTTCAAACACGGGATAACGGTCTTTCTGACGATGTTAGCGCTGTTGCTTCCCTACGGCTTTATAAGTAGCTTTTTGTACAGTCTCGCCGTATCTTTGATTCACATCTTCCTCGATATTATGAAAAGCTCCATCGAGAGGCGGAGAAGCGCGGTCGCAAGTTTCTATCTCTTTCTTATAGACCAGTTTCTTCACATCGCCACGATAATTCTGCTCGTTCCGCTCTTCCACTTAAAAGTGACGGCCAGTTTTGAAGGTCTGATCGGCAGTATGGCTGCTTATACTGGGATCGATCCAGGCAGGCTTCCCGTAGGGAGGATGCTCTTCACTGCGATTGTCTATCTTTCGGTGGTCTTTGGAGGCGCTGTCTTTATACGAAAGCTTTTCGACCTGATATACAGGAACGAGCCGGACTATCTCTCGAGAATAATGGGGAGCAACGCCGTCCTTAACAACGTCAGAACGGGTAAGGTTATCGGGATTTTCGAGAGGCTTGTCGTTCTGACTATCTACCTCACGGGCAACGTGGCGTCGATAGGTATAGTGATCGCCGCCAAATCCTTTGCGAGGTTCAAACACTCCGATAACAAGGATTTCGCCGAATACTATCTCATAGGAACTCTCGCCAGCGTCATGCTCGCCATAATTGGCGGCATTATTCTCAGAACCTTCTGAACGTGTCTGCCTGCCGTGGGTTTTTGCGGTGGTTATGACCGGTTAATCGTCGAACGCCGATAGATCGTTCCTGGAAAACGGGTTCTTCTTTACACGGTCGAGGTATTTCAATCTGAAGAGGAAGTATATCATTCCAAAGACTTCCCAGACGATGAAGAGCAGGAAGAAAGAGGTGCTGAAATCTACTCCGACCTGGTAAAGAAGTATGAGCATTATCATTATTGAAAATGCCGTGCCGAGAACCGGTATGATGCCGAACCACTTCCTGTTCACTATAGCCGGGGCCTTTTCTTTAAGCCTGGGGTCTCTCTTCAATCTGAAGACGGCAAACATTGCAGGAACAATGACCGCGATCCCGCCTATCGAAGCGAAGGCCGCGAAGAGATTCAGTCCGGATTCGCCGACCGAAATCAGCATGATCGAAGATAGAAGCCATACGATTGTGAGCAGTACCCAGGGCGTTCCTCTTCTGTTGACCGCTCCAAGTTTCGAGGGAAAGACGCGCAGCCTGCAGAGCGCAAGTAAAGACCTAGTTCCCCACATATATGTGGCGTTTATCGTGGTGGCGATTGCAAGAATCGGACCGCCGAACGCGAAGACATAAAAAAGAAAACCGCTCAGATAATTCGAAGCGACGTCGTTCAACGTGCCGTTTTCCAGCGTATCTCCGCCAACGCCGAACGAGACTACGGCCATCAGAAGATAGCAGATCAGCACAACTGTAAGGGAGAAGATCACCGAGAGCGGGAGATTCTTCCTGGCGTTCTCCACCTCTCCGCCGAGCTCTATCACGGCGTTTGAACCGGCAAAAGTGAATGTGAGAAGCGCCGAAGCGTAGATCATCGAACCCATTCCGGTCGAGAAAACGGCTTCAAGGTTTTTGCTGTCGATACTTCCCATGCCCGGTACGGTGTAAACGGCTATGGCAAGGAACAAGAGAGCCACGGAAATTATCTCCACACGAGAGGCCATTTTCAGTCCCAGGAGATTGACCACGTAGAAGAAGGTTAAAATGATCAAGGCCACGGGCACGAGAGAGAGGTCATTCCAGATCCCTTTCATGTACGACGCCAGAGCGAGCGCGTTCAGAGGGAAAAGACCTACAAAAGCCCCGAAGAGATACGCCCAGAGGCCTAAAAACGCCACTTTTGGCGAAAAAAGGAAGGCGCCGTATTTGAAAGTTCCCCCCGTAGTTGGAAGCGTCGAGCCGAGTAACATGACATTGATCATTATGACCGCCATCGGGAGGAAGGCGAAAACAAAAGCCATTATAGTTCCCGCTCCCGCACTCCTGTAAGCGAGCGGCATATAGACGAATATCCCGGCTCCGATCGTCATGCCGATTTCTAGAGCGACGAGATCCCAGAACTTGAGGGCTTTTTTCATGTTGAGTACCTTTCCGGCCGATTGCGAGGGGCAACAAAACGGTCCGAGTTTGTATATCGTGTATTATACAATATGCGGCTGCCCCTGTTATAGCCATACCGTACCCGTTACAGAGCATGGCAAAAAAATGGTACCCTTGAGATCGACTATTTTGCGCCGTCCGACAGGCTCAGTCTGTCTGTATCGCTTTCCAGTTGACCGTTTTGAATAAGGAACTTTATTTCTCTGTCTATAAGTTCGTTCATCGTGGTTCCCACTCTCCTGAAGCCGAACAGCTTCGAGACATCGGTCTTCAGATCCTCCCTGTTCATGCTGAAGGCATCTTTCAGGCAGAGTCTTATCGCTTCCCTGACTTCAACAGGAGGTATATGATCGGCCTTCCTTGCGTTCGCGCCCGTCGCTCTCCTGGGCAAGACCGTTTCGCTACGGTTCAGGATGAAGTCGCCTTCGAGTTCATACTTTTCCTTCGGAAGATTGAACAGCAGATATTGCTTCAATCTCTTTCTGGAGATGCTACCTGATTGCGTATACATGTTCCGGTTCATCGCGGGGAGGAGTGTCGGGTGATTCTCATAAAGCCCGAGTATTCTGGATACGACCTCGTCCAGATGTACCGGCGCCTCTTTCTCCATCACAGCCTGTATCAACTGTCCGGCACTCGAGAGTTTTCCGGACCTCGAGAGCTCGATCAGATCAGGCGGATTGAATCTCTCATAAACCGGCAACGACGGTTTATCGTTTTCGAGCTTTTGCAGGTTCTCCTCCGGTATGGTTTCTACGGTATTTGATTCGCCTTCGACACTTGAGTTCGACCGGGCCTTCTCGATCTCGGAGAGGAGCCTATCCCTTTCTGCCTTTCTGTCGAATACCCAGTCTCTGGACCAGACCCGCGTGATTTTCCATCCGAGGTTTTCCAGAACTTTCTGGCGGAGTCTGTCTCTGTCGCGGGCGGTTCTTGCCGAATGGTACATGGCGCCGTCGCACTCTATCCCCAGCAGATACTTTCCGGGTCTCCTGTCGTCCACAACGGCGAGATCTATTCTGTAAGAGGAACAGCCGACCTGGCTGTGAACAGTGAGAGAGCATTCGGTCAACTCTCGATAGACCTCCTCTTCGAATGGTGAATCGAAATCGGCTTCCCTGTTCCTCCTTTCACTCTGAAGAAACCCTGTATGACCGCCACTTTCTGCAAAATTGAGGTACTCCCTCAGGGCCAGCACACCGGGCGTCTGCACATCGGCGGGAATATCACCCGCCTTTATCGAGCTCACTACCGTTACTTTCTGTCTCGCCCTTGTTATGGCTACATTCAACCTTCTCTCGCCCCCGTTTTTGTTGAGAGGACCGAAGTTCATGGTGAGCCTTCCCAAATGGTCTCTTCCATAACCTATGCTGAAGATCATCTCGTCCCTCTCGTCGCCCTGAACATTTTCGAGGTTCTTTACGAAGAAGGGTTCAGGAGACTCCTCTTTGAAAAACTCCTCGAGTGATGGATCTTCTCTTCTGAGCAATTCGAGACAGTCCATTATAGCCATCTGCTGCGCCTCGCTGAAGGCGACCACTCCGAGCGAGACCAGCGGCTTGCTTCTGGCATGATTCATGACCATCGTGGCGACCCTGAGTGCCTCTTCCTGATTCTTTCTGCTTCTGGCCCTATCGTAGATGCCGTTATCTACGAAGGTCATAGAAATTCCACAGCCGGGGCCGTCGAAAGTACTGGAGGGAAAAGTGTTCAGGCGATTTTCGTAAAAATGGTGATTCGAGAAGGCTATGAGCGATTCATGACGGCTCCTGTAATGCCAGAGCAGTTTCTTTTCCATCAATCCGGCTGTGCTGCACTCGTCCAGTATGCTCTCCAGACTTTCTAGATCGCTTTCTTCCTCTTCGAGTTCCGCAACGTCCGGCTCGGATATTTTGAAGAAGCTGGTAGGCGGGAGTTGTTTATTGTCGCCGACGATGACTACCTGATCGGCCCGCATGATCGCCCCGACGGAGTCTTCGGGAAAGACCTGCGACGCCTCGTCGAAGATCACCAGATCGAATCTAAATCTTTCCGGGTCGATGAAAACCGAGACTGAAAGTGGACTCATCATCATACAGGGCTTGAGGACTTGAAGAAGGTTGGGTATCTCGGAGAAGAGACGCCTTATGGACTTATTTCTTCTCTTCTTGGCGACCTCTCTTTTCAGTATCGAGGTCTCGGCGCTTCCTGACCTGGCAAAGTCGCTGACGGGTATCTTCTGCGCTAGAAGCGAAGCGAGTCGTTTTCTGGCGTAGTGTTGCTGCTTGATGTCCAGCCTTCTGAATTCCTCCACGAGTATGTTCTGCTCACTCCCTGAGAATGAATTGAGAATCGTATCTTCTCCGTAGAAGAGTGAAAGGAGCCTACTGTAAAAACCTTTGAGGAAGACCTCTCGCAGGTCGGCCGGATCTACACCTTCTTCGAAGGCGTTTTCCAGGAAGTCCTCCAGTCCGATGCGCTTAAGGTTTTTCACGCTCTTCTTAAGTGAAAGCCACTCCTGGAGGTGAATCGAAGCTGTCGTCAATTCGCGGATGAAACTGGCGGTACGTTTGTAATCGCTGATCGATCCTCCCCGGGCTATAACAGAGATATCTACAATGGTCGAAATATCCATAAGTTGAGTTTTCAATCTTTCCTTCTCTATAGATACGGAGTCCAGCCACAGATCTGCAGTCATCGCCGGTATATCTGATCTACGCTCTTTGTGAACACGGATCAGTCCGACAAACGAGAGGAGTTCGGCCAGCTCAGTTAACGTTCCAGCAAGCTGTTCGAGCCCGGCTTTCACTTTGTCGTACTGCCGGTAATGAATAAGGAGGCGCTCTCTGGAGTCGAGCAAAAGCTCCAGCAGATCGCTCTCTTCAAAAACGCAACCGGGTGGTATAACGCGAGAGGCAACTCTGGAGGCCATTTCAAGGTCTTCAACTATCTTCGAAATGTCCGGCAGACCATTTAAAGTCAGAGAACGAAGCAGCTCTACTTTCTTGCGGTACCGCCCTAATAACCTTCCAAACCAGCTACGGTACTGGCCTTTGAACTTGCCGATGAGTTCATCGTGATCGAGCGAGAGAATGCCGGCACGATACCTGGTGAGGAGATTTACTGTTTCTTCGAATGGTTTCATTGTGTCGATGTTTCTCTGACTTCTGGTGATCTCGCCTACTCTCGTTCTTTTTTCAATGAGCGCTTCGTAAGAAGAGACCAGCTCCTGAAGACTTCGTTTGGCCTGGAGGAATATCCCGCGGTATTTAGAAGGGAGAGTCCTTTCTATTTCCCCGATGAGTCCTATTAACACGGAAACCGATTCGATAGTCTTATCCTCGGTCGGGTGGAAGAGATCTTTTCGATTTATTATCACATTTAGCGGAGTGTCTATTCTGGAAAGACTTTCGACGAGCCTTCCGACATCTTCCGGTTCACACCCTCCGAGGCTGTCCAGTCTTTGTATCGTCTCGTTCAGCGCTTCAAGCGATTCTCTGATACGTATAATCAGGAGCGCATCTGGACCGTCGGCCTTGACCGCGTTGAGTGGGCTGCAGCGGTAATCGCGGTAGATATCTGCAAAACGCTTCACCTGATCGAGATCATGCAGAATAACGCCCATTTCCTCTCTGTCAAGTTTGCCTGTACCTTCGTATCTGAAACTGAGAGATTTCACGCCATCGAGTTCGGCGAGTTTTCCATGAACTTCGAAAGCGGAGATCCCGAGATTCGATCGTTTCCTGTGAAGGGCCTCCACATAACGGTTGAGATTTGTCCTCAGCTCTTTAAGCCTGATCAATTCCCTGTCTAGAGGGTCAGTATCGACTGCGTGTTGTCTGGCCTGCGTGAGAACTCTATCGAGTTCGTTGAGGACCGTCCTTTTTCCTGTTTTCCTGCTGTGCAGTTCCAGACAGAAATCTCCGAGCCCGCAGCCGTCTAGACGACGCTTAACCACTTCTAGAGCCGCCATCTTTTCGCTCACAAACAACACTCTCCTGCCCAGACTCAGGCATTCGGCGATTATATTTGCTATAGTCTGACTCTTGCCCGTTCCTGGAGGCCCCTGAATCACCAGATTTCTGCCTGCTTTAACGGCCAGAATCGCCTCCTGCTGGCTGGAATCGGCATCGAGTATTTGGTAAGAGTTGACTGGATCTATCGCTTTGTCGAGATCTTCCACAAATTCCGAATCGCTATCCTCAAAGGGTTCGATACTACCGGCTGCTATAGATTTCAAAACCGGATTGTTGTAAACTAGTGCTTGATAATTTTCAAGGTCCTTGTACATCGAGAGTTTCGCGAAAGAAAAGACCCCAATTACAGCTTCTTCAACTATTGACCATCCGGAAAGGGGGTTTATTATCTCCGAAATTTTCGCAAACATATCGCTCAAAGTCGATTTGCCGATAACCATATCCTTCTCGAAGGCCGCAGCCAGATCCAAACCGAATTCTTCGAGCTTTTCACAGAGGGTCGGATTGAGAACGATCTCCTCATCTATCATCCTGACTGTGTAAGGCGAGGCAATGTTGTCACGCTCGATGGTAACAGGTACGAGAAGCAAGGGTGAGAGTAAGTGATTCTGACTCGCGGGGCTTTCTCTCCATTTCAGAAGACCGAAAATCATGAAAAGCGTGTTGATACCCATCTCTTCGTAGGAAGTTCTGGATTTCAGGCGCAGTCTGTTCAGAACCAGGTTCATCTCCTTCTCTTCCCTTTCGGTAAGTACCTGGCCGGACTTTAGATGTCCGGAAAAGTCATCCGTGAAGTTGCCGCTTTCACGTGGGGGAGTTGGAACGAAGCTAATCACTCTCTCCCTAACGGCAAGGGTTTCGAAGATAACGTTAACAGAGGGAGAGAGAAGTTTGAGCGTGCCGGTCTTTCCATACCTGAAATTTATCAATCTGTTTCTCATAGAGAAATCAAGTAGATCCCTCTTCCACTTCTCGATCTTCTGCCCTACCTTTTCGTCAATATCCATGACTCACCCCGCTTGCATCGAACGGTCTTGCAGAATAAAAAACCGTGCGACGAATCTTTTAATGCCCTTGATTCAAGGCGTTTCAAGGTTTGATAATAAACGACAACTCCCGTTCCGGACAGACCCGTATGCTCCACGAAGCTAAAAGCCGATTGCAAAAAGAAGAGATTGCCGTATAATACTCTAGCACTTATAACCGGAAAATAGAAAACACGAAAAAGAGCGCGTATTTTCCACAAACAGTCCGCGATCGAGTTGCTGGTTTTCCAACAATCCTGACACGTCTTAGCGTTCGCCTACATACAACTAACAATGTTTACTTACATCCGGTGGCTAGTAGATCGACCGCCGTTCTCTCGGCCTTTCCTTTGTCGTTTGTGAAGAATGAGCTATAATTTCACCGAAATTGGTTAGTATTTTTTATTTACCAATGTTGTGTATAAATTCCCGCCGAATCTCACTTTGACTGTGGAAGCTGAACGTTTCGGCCGGAGGTTCTGGAGGAAGCGAGTAGTGTCGAAGCTCATGGAACTTAGAACAGAAGAAATTTTGAGAATAACGAGGGAAAAGAAGCGAACATCGCGCGTGCAGCTCGCGAAAGTCACGGGCCTCAGTAAGCCGACGGTCTCTTCCATCGTCAACGATCTGGTGAGAAAAGGCATTTTAACGGAGACCGGACTAGGGAAGAGCAAGGCCACCGGCGGAAGGAAGCCGATCAATCTCTCCTTTTCCCCGGATTTCAAATATGTATTGAGCGTTGATATAGGCGGCACAAAGGCGATATTCGCCCTGCTGGATCTCGACGGTAACATACTCGTTCACGAGACGGTCCCGTCAGAGCTGTTCCGCAACGGAAAGGGGATATTGAAGGAGCTCGAAGAGAGGCTGGAGAGATACATAAAGAAGGCCGGCAGAGAAAAAATACTCGGTATTACGCTGGGAATACCGGGAACGGTTGACAGATCTTCTCAGGTCATCAAATATATGCCTTCGTTCGATCAGGGGGATCTAGATCTCAAATCGCCCCTGGAGGATAAGTACAAAATCTCCGTTCTCGTCGAAAACGACGTGACACTGGCCGCCTTCGGCGAATCCTGGATCGGGGCGGCGAGGGAGTACGGCGATGTGGTTCTCGTTTCCATCGGTACGGGAATTGGCGCAGGTATAGTCATAGATAACACTGTTTACAGGGGTTACGCCGGAAGTGCCGGCGAGATCGGGGAATTCGTGACAGACTGGACCCTGGAATCGGGTGAAAGTTCGGGCTTCGGCCGACTGGAAAACTGGTTCTCCGGCCACTCACTGGAAGCGTTCTGTAAGGAGAACAATCTGCCGATAACGGTCGAAGGGCTTTTCGAGAGAATGGAAAGCGACGAAAAGACAAGAGAAAGAATCGTGAACGGCTGTGAGCATCTGGCGCTGGCTTTCGCCAACTCATTGATGCTTCTGGATCCTGCGAAGTTGTTGATTGGAGGTGGTATTGGGTTCAACCAGTATGACCGGATCTTTCCGATCATCGATGACACCCTGAAAAGAGTCCTGCCCGCGGAGCTCTACAGACCGGATCTTTTGAGCAGGGCCGTTCTCGAGCCTTACAGCGTGGTCATCGGTGGCGCGTACTTCGCTCAGAAAGAGCTACTTCTCAGAGAGGTTCTTGGGGGTGCTTCAAGAGAATGAGAAAAGGCAATCCAAAGACAGGAGGAGTGAATATGAAGAAGGCAGTTTTTGTAATTCTTTTACTTGTTATGGCCGTAGCAGTGGTTTTGGCGACTGATGTAGCCGTTCTTCTACCGGGAACCGTCGAGTTTTTCAGCGTGCAGCGCAGAGGTCTCGACGCGGCGGCCCAGGAGTTCGGACTCAATCTGATCTACGCCGATGCCGAATGGGACGCCGGCAAACAGCTTTCACAGGTCGAGAACTTCATCGCCAGAAAGGTCGATCTCGTTCTGCTCTGTGCGGCCGACAACATGGCGCTCAGAACGGCCGTCACCCGCTGCAACGAGGCAAATATCCCGATAATCACTTTCACCAACAGCATCGGAACCGATCCCGAAGGAAAGTATCCCGGTGTCATCTCTCACATCGGACGGTCCGAGATCGGTTCTGGGGTCGTGCAGGCCGAGTTCGTCGAGAAGCTCTTCGAAAATGCTTCGATAGACATTATACTCATCGAGGGCAACCCCGGCACAACGGCTCAGAGAATGCGTGAAGAGGGGTTCATTTCAATTGCGAACAAGTACCCGAACTGGAAAATAATCGAGAAACGACCGATAGACGGCTGGACAAAAGAAGGAACTCTGGCTTTCATGGAAGCCTTCCTCCAGAGCGGCAGAAATGTCGATGTGATCGCCTGCCAGTGGTGGTCCGGCGCCATAGCCGCTTCGATGGCTCTCAAAGAGAGAGGCATAAGCGATGTCTACGTCCTCGGACTGGAGTACGCGAGGGAACTGGTTCCCTACATCGAATCGGGCGATGTCTACGCGACCACATATTTCTCGGTTGTAGAAGAGGGTTACAAAGCGGTAGAGGCCGCACACAAGTATCTCACCGGTCAGGAAGTTCCGAAGTTCGTCGAGATTAAGCAGATTATAGTGACCAAAGACAACGTGAAGGAATTCGAACCTGAGATGTAATTGGATGTAATTGAGCGAACGGAAACGGAGGTCGATTCATGTCGCTAGCGGAAAGAGTGAAGATCCTTTCGCAGCTTTTTCTGAACGAAGAGCTTACTCCGGATCTTGCCGACAGGCTGAAGAGAAAACTGGAAAAAATGAAACGTCTGGGACTGGAAGCACTGATGATATGGTCCAAAGATACGGACAATCTCGGCCGGCTGGCTTCGATTTGCGCCCGCGAAGGTGTCTCTCCGTATCTGTGGTATCCCATGCTGGCGGACACACCGGCGCGTTTCGAGGCAAAAGACTTCCAGGTGGTGGCGGCAGTCGAAAGCGGCCGTTCCCAGATACTTGAGGCTCAGAAGGCCGGCGGAGAGGAGTTCGCCTTTTTGTGTCCGAACAGGGTAGGGGGAGAGGAGAGATTTCTCGAGCTCTTCGAGGAGACTCTCGATCTGGCAGATTTCGCGGGGGTATTTTTCGACAGAATAAGGTTTCCCTCTCCGGCCAACGGATTGAAGGAGATCCTCACCTGCGTGTGTGACGATTGCCTCGAGCGATCGGGGGGCGTTATTGAAAGTCTGCGAGGGGACCTGCAAAGACTTCTCAAAGAGCCGGGAAAGGCTGTCGGCGTAGAGGCCATGCCGGGGATTCTCAGAGAACTTTTCGCTTCGATCGAAGAGGCGATCGTATTTCGAACGACCTCCGTTTCCGCGCTTCTTGCCGATTACGCAAGAGCGGCGCGCAAGAGGAACCTCGATATCGGTATAGATCTCTTTCCGCCATCGCTGGCGAGGCTGGTCGGTCAGGATTACACGGAACTGTCCAGGCACGTTGACTGGATCAAGCCCATGATCTACTGTAAAACCATGGGACCGGCCGGCCTTCCGATGGAACTCCTGTCGCTCGCGAAGATACTTCGAGAGCTCAACGGCAACATCTCGGAGAGAGACTCGTTATGTGTCCTCGAACAGCTGACGGGGCTCGACCTTCCGGAAAGCTTCGGAGAGCTGGCCTCAAAGGGACTGACACTGGATAACTACGACAGGGAACTCGAAAAGCTGGAGAGTCTGGACCGGGGCGGCGCCGTCAGGATCTATCCCGGCTTTGAAGCGGTGGCTTTTCCGCCCGTCTGCTCCGTCGATCCGGCCATAGTTGGAGAATACGTTCGTAGAACACTGAACAGAGGGTATAGAGGATTCACGCTATCGTGGGATATAAGACAGATACCGCCCGCGAACCTCGAAGCGGTGGGTGATTTTCTTGCCGGGTGGTAAGAGTGGAACCAGAAATATTATCGAGATCAGGAACTTCTCGAAGAGCTTTCCTGGAGTTCAGGCCCTGAAAGACGTGAGCATGGATATAAGGGTCGGAGAAGTCCACGCCCTGCTGGGGGAAAACGGTTCGGGCAAATCGACTCTCACCAAGTGCATAGTAGGAGCCTACCACAGAGATTCGGGAACGATGATCTACGACGGCGTCGAGAGCAGCTTTCTCTCCCCGGCTGAGTCTTTCAAGAACGGGATCAGCGTCATATACCAGGAGCGCAGCCTGATTCCAAAGCTCACTGTCGAGCAGAACGTCTTCCTCGGGGATGAGCTACTGAGCGCCGGTCTTTTGAGCGGCAAACAGATGAGGAAGAGATACACGGCACTCTGTGAAAAGTTCGGTTTCGATCTCCCACCCGACGAAAAGATATACGGACTCGGTGTCGCCCAGCAGAAGCTGGTCGAGATCATGAAGGCTCTTTCCAGAAATTCGAAGGTCGTCATCATGGACGAACCGACCGCATCGCTCTCGAAACAGGAGGCCGATCATCTATTCAAGATCATACGTGACTTGAGGGAAAAGGAGATATCGATCCTCTACATAACTCACATTCTCGAGGAAGTGTTCAGGATAACCGATAGAATAACCATCCTGAGAGACGGCAGAAAGGTATCCACACTCGACACCGCCCAAACCGGGAAAGAAGAGATCGTGAACCTCATGGTAGGGGAGGTCTTCCACGATGCCGAATACATATCCAGCTACGCCAGCTACGACCGCCAGCCGGTGTTGTCGGCCAAAAACGTCGTGAAACTTCCAAGGGTGAGGGATATCTCCTTGGATATTTATCCCGGCGAAGTCCTCGGAATAACCGGGCTCACCGGTTCGGGAAAGACCGAGCTGGCCAGAGTGTTGTTCGGCGCGGAGAAGATCGAGAGCGGGGAGATATTCGTCGAGGGAAGAAGGGTCGATCTTAATTCGCCGGTCGACGCCATTCGCGCGGGGATAGCCCTGATACCCGAGGACAGAAAATCCGACGGTCTCGTGCTGCTCCTGGAGGTCTTCAAGAACATAACCCTGCCTGCGATAGGAGAGTTCACGGTCGGTCCCGGATTGTTGAGCGTCCGCAGGGAGTACGTAAAGTCACAGGAATACCACAAGAGACTCAACATACGTTCCGCGTCGATGAACCAGCAGACCAAATACCTGAGCGGCGGGAACCAGCAGAAAGTGGTAATCGCTAAATGGCTTCTCACCAACCCAAAGTTGCTCATAATGGACGAGGCGACTCAGGGTATAGACGTGAAGGCCAAAAGCGAGATCTACGGCATAGTGAGGGAACTGGCCGAGAGCGGCTTCTCCGTGCTTTTCATTTCTTCGGAAGTGCAGGAAGTGCTGCGCGTGTCCGACAGGATCCTCGTGACCAGAGACGGAGAGATCGTCGGAGAGTTCGGACGCGGCACCCGTCAGGACGAGATCCTCAGAACGACTCTGGGCGGCAAGATAGAATCATCGAATCGACAGGTGGTGAGATAAATGTCAAATCCCGGCGCCAGTTCTAAAATAACCGGCTTTCTGGGTAAATACAAAATCCTGATAGCCTTTCTCGTGTTGATAATAGTTATATCCTTCATGACCCCCAACTTCCTGTCGTGGCGAAATATAATCAACGTGTTCAGACAGAGTTCTATAATCGGAATAATGGCTATCGGAGCCACTTTTGTCATCATTGGCGGCGGCTTCGACATTTCCGTCGGATCGCTTCTCGCGCTTACGGCCGCGATGGTTGTGGGCCTCCAGTCGTACATGCACTGGTTTCCCGCGATGCTGGTGGTCCTGCTCGTGGGGGCGGCCTTTGGGGTCGCGAACGGTTTTCTGACCTCGAAGATCCATATCCCCCCGATAATAGCCACCCTTGGAACGATGACGATCATCAGGGGCATAGTGTATATGTACACCGGAGGTTACCCGCTGTACGTGGATTCCGAGGGCTTCGCCTTCATAGGGAACGGTTATGTCGGTCCGGTTCCCTTCCCGATAATACTCCTGCTTGCGCTGGTCGCGCTGGGACAGTTCATACTGGTGAGGACGAAATTCGGGCGCTACTCCTGCGCCATCGGCGGCAACAAAGAGGCCGCGAGACTCTCGGGTGTGAAAGTCGACTTCTACATAATAATGACGTTCGTCATGGGTGGTGTCATGGCGGCGATGTCGGGTGTCGTTTACGCCTCGAGACTTTTGTCGGTCACACCCCTGGCCGGCCAGGGCTACGAACTCGACGCCATCGCGTCGGCGGTCATAGGCGGGACCAGCGTATCGGGCGGCGAAGGTTCCGTGCTCAGAACTCTGATCGGCGCCCTCCTGCTGACGATGATAACAAACGCCTTCAACCTCATCGGAATCGATCTCTACGTTCAGTACGTCTTCAAGGGACTGGTCATACTCGCGGCCGTCGGGTTCGACTCGTTCTACAAGGCCCGCAGTTGAAATAGAAAAACCTCCCGGTAAAGGGAGGTTTTTTATTGAGTTCGCTCAGGAGACCGTCGCAGGTCTGGCGCCACCCGTCCTTCCGGTGAAGTACTGGTAGGCGAAAACCGCTCCGACCAGCCCGAAACCCAGCAGGTCGGTGACCCAGCCGGGATATATGAGGAGCAAACCGCCGACTATAACCGCGATTCGCTGCCAAAAGGGCATGAGTTTGAACATGAAACCTTCCATTCCCGCAGCGATACCAAACATCCCGACGAGAGAGGTTATTATTATAAAAACCGTCTCCAGAAGAGCCATGGGGTTCGAGAGGACCTCCGGCGTCAGGAGCAGGTTCGGGCTTAGGGCGAATATGTACGGGATTATAAAGGCCGTTATGGCCAGTCTCGTCGCCGTTATGGCTGTCTTGAGAGGGTTGGATTTCGCGATGGCCGCGCCGGCGTACGCGGCCAGCGCCACCGGCGGCGTTATATCCGCCACGATGCCGAAGTAGAAGACGAACATGTGTGCAGCCATGAGCGGAATACCAAGTCTGACAACGATCGGGGCCGTTATCGTGGCCATGATGACGTAGTTGGCCGTGGTCGGGACGCCCATTCCCAGGATGATACAGGCTATCATCGTCAGGAAGAGGGCGATGATCGGTATTCCTCCCGAAAGGTTGAGCAATCCGGTAGCCAGTTCGAGCCCGATACCTGTCAGGGTGACTGTTCCGATGATTATACCGGCCACCGAGCAGGCGATCGCGACGCCTATCGTATTGCGCGCACCGTTCTCAAGCGCATCGCCCGCGCTTTTGAAGGTTATCCTGGTGTCCTTTCTGAACATACTGACGATTATCGCCGAGACTATCGAATAGAAGGCCGCCATGGCCGGGGTGAAGCCGGTCATCATGAGATAGATGATGACGACGAGCGGGATCAGTAGAAAGCCCTTTTTCAGCATGAGTTTGGCGAAGTTCGGTATGTCCTTGCGATCGAGTCCTCTCAAGCCCAGCTTCTTGGCCTCGAAATGGATCATCAGGAAGATGCCCGTGAAGTACAGAAAGGCCGGTAGAAAGGCCGCGATCACGATATTCGAGTAAGGGATGCCCGTTATCTCGGCCATCAGGAAGGCGGCCGCACCCATTATGGGGGGCATGATCTGTCCTCCGGTGGAGGCCGTCGCCTCTACCGCCGCCGCGAATTCAGGGCGATAACCTATCTTCTTCATCATCGGGATGGTGAAACTGCCCGATCCGACCGTGTTGGACACAGAGCTCCCCGAAACCATTCCCTCCAGAGCGCTGGATATTACGGCGACCTTGGCCGGTCCTCCTGTGGCGAAGCCGGCGATCGAGTTGGCCACATCTATGAAGAACTGACCGACGCCCGTCTTTTCAAGAAAGGCTCCGAAGAGAATGAAGAGAACTATAAAAGTCGAACAGACGCCCAGAGGGATGCCGATCACGCCTTCCATGGTGTAGAAAAGGTGGACGACGATACGCCTGTAAGAGAAACCCGAATAGAAAGTATATATGATGAAGCCGAGAACGACTATCACTATGGGCAGCCCGACGGCTCTGCGACATATCTCCAGCAGAATCACTATTCCCACTATGCCGACGAAGATCTCGAAGGGCGTGTACATACCGGCCCTGGCCGCTATTTCGTGGAAATTGACCACATAATAGAAGAAGGCGGCCGCTCCCACGCTTCCGAGCACCAGGTCGTACCAGTGGATGTGATCCACCATCTGGGTGTACTTTCTTCTGGCGGGGAAGAGAATGAAGGCTATGAATATCGCTATGGCGATGAAACTGGCACGTTTTATCTGCTCGGGAAGCGTCACCACGACGTTGGTCCAGAGTGCGAAGATGGAATAACCTATCAACATATACCTGACTATTATCTTCCTTTTCCCCGTGAACTGGCGCACGCTGGATTCTCGATCGAATTTCTCCAGCACGGCTTTTGCGTCAACTTCACCTATATCAATTTGATTGTTCTCTTTTTTTTCTTCATTCACCGAGAGCACTCCTTCCGTTTGCGAATAGTACTATCTAGATGCATCGCTTCACTCTCCGCTCTCCGGCCTTTAGTCTCTATCTTCATCTTCGATTGCCGCGGCCGGCGTTATAAGGATGAAACGATTCTGGCCACACAACTCGCGCAGGCTGTAATCTCTTCGATCAATACGCAGAATATGATCGCTGACGGTACCCACGACATAAGCGAGATAATCGATCTTCAGGTTGAAACCAGTTATCTGCATCCAGCCGTCTTCTAGCCTTTCAAGCACCAATCCGTCGGCAATTTCCGTCGCGACACCCGCACCGAAACTTTTGAAGCGACAGGAAACCAGATAAATGCCGTTTTTTCTAACCTGATAAACTTCTTCGATCGGACTCTGGTTAACGGAATGTACAAAGGAAATCGAGAAGTATCCATTATCTTCCAGTGAGAACGAGGTTATCTCTTCGCCTGTTCTTTCATCCATCACAAGCAATTCGGCACTGCCCGCGAACAGAGAGCACGGCAGAAGTAAAAAGGCCATCACTGCACTTATTTCAAAAAACCGAAACAAAACCATCGGGCGCCTGACGCGCCCGATGACATAAGAGTGAAACACTTTATTGAATGACTCCAAGTTCTTTGAAATACTTCTCCGCACCAGGGTGGAAGGGTACGGAAACGCCTGTGACTGCCAGGTTGATATCCAGTTCCTTGCCTTTTGCGTGACCGGCGATTATATCCTCCCTGCCCTCGAAGACTCCTTTTACCAGGCTGTAGGCGATATCCTCGGGAAGATCCTTGCGCACTATGAAGGTCGCCTTGACGGCTACGGTGTTGACCGGTTCTGTGACTCCCTTGTAGGTATCGGCGGGAATCACGAAATTGACGTAGAACGGGTAGTTCTTGATCAGTTCCGCGGCTACCTCCGGCTCAACGGGTAGAAGCGTAATCGGGTTCGTGCTTGAAAGTTCCACGATGGCCGTGGTGGGAATACCTGCGGTCGTGAAGAAGGCGTCGATCTTTCTATCCTTCAGAGCTGCAGCGGAATCTGCGAAAGAGAGATACTGCACTGAGATATCCCCAAAAGTTATTCCGTAGGCCGCCAGTATCTGGATGCTGTTGGCCTCGACACCGCTTCCTGCATCGCCTACCGAGACTCTCTTCCCTTTGAGATCGGCTATCGTTTTAATACCGGAATCGGCCCTGGCCACTACCTGACAGACTTCCGTGTAAGCGGTGAAAAGCGTTAAGAAATCCGTGATGGCACCCGCCTTGAAGAGAACTGTTCCCGTGTACGCGTAGTGCATGACATCGTTCTGAACGATGGCGATGTCAACTTCTTTGCTGGCTATAAGCCTGATGTTGGCGGCCGAGGCGCCCGTTGACTGAACCCTGATCCTGATGTCAGGGAAGCGCTGACCGATGACCTGGGCGATGACACCTCCGAACGGGTAATAAGTTCCAGAGGTTCCGCCTGTTGCCAGATAGAGATTCGTTACCCCAAAACTGGTGCAGAAAAGCAGTGCGAGAAGCAAACTTACCAGGAAAACCTTTCTCACATACATCCCCTCCAGTAGTAGATCTTTCTTGATGTCGAACAGAACGCATACTTAACTCGACAGAGAAAAACCTGACACAAAGACGATTTTATTTTACGTACCAATAATCGGGAATTTGGAGTTAAACATAGTTTAGCATAAACTCTTCACGCATTTCAAGGATTTCACACGCCAGAAAGGCTCTGCTGCATGCCTGCCTGTAAAAATTTCTAAGAAAAAAACGCGGCCGGGCCCTGGCCTGACCGCGTGATCACTTGATGGAAATGAGGTCGTTTATCTGTAGAAAACCCACCAGTTGTTCATGTTGTACTTAAAGTTATCGTTTACGGAGCCGCAATTGTAGTATGAAGAGGAATCTGTATATACTTTGTTGAAAGAGATGTATTTGCCGCTACTGACCTGTCTGAGCCTCACAAGCTCGCCGTAGTACACTTTGTCTCCACCGAAGAACAACCCCAGAACGTTTATGAACGTCGGCTCGATGATCAGATCCCACTGACTGGTCTCGTGGTTCAGATACAGACAGTAAGTAGTCGAGAGCATCTTGTACTTGTCGTCTTTCTTGTCTTTTGAATAGTACTTGGAGAGGTTATACGGGGCCAGGCACATATCGCTCAACTGCGATGGAGCCCTCATCCAGACGGCGTGGTCTTTGGTGACCGTTCCCTGCTGCCATCCCCATCCGTCTCCCGTTCCCTTATCGCCCTTGTTTGTGAGTATCAGACGGCAGCTGTATCTTCCCGATGCCTCTCTGTCCGTTCCGTTGACCTTGACGAGATCGACTCCGTAACTGTCCCAGGTTGGAATGAAAAGGATCCATGATCTATCCCAGTACGACTCATCGGAAATTTTCATGTATCTGTTCAAGGAATAATTCAGGACTCCTACCCAATCATGGTCGGCGACATTGCTGCTTCTGCCGTAGGTCATCTCTCTCTCGAGATTGTTTATTCTCATCGAAGGCATATAGGCAGATATTGCGAGTGATTGCACGTTGGAGGTCTCAGAGCAGATATTGAGGGCGTAGTTCGATTCGCTTAGGTATTCATCGGCTATGAAAAGGTTGTTCGCTATGTTTTTGTGGGTGTTTTCGAGAAGCGTGTGTGTGTAGGATGTCTGACCGATGTTGTTGTTGGTGCTTCTGGAGATCGAATATCTTCCCTCCGAGAGATTCTCGAAAATATAGCGCCTCATCAGAATCTCTGGCTCCAGAGTGTTATCGACATCTTGATGGGTGTAGTTCAAGGTTCGTAGTTCTCCGTTGGGATCGTTCGCCTGTATGGCCTCATCCACACCCGTGAGCTGAATCTCCTGTTTGTCGAGGGTAAGCTTCACGCCCTTTGCCGGGTCCTTGAAAATATCAAAAGCGGGGACCAGGTATCCCAGGGCAGTTTTAAGACTATATTGAAGTAACTCTGTGGAACCCGCAACGCTGAAGTCCATCGGCTGTGTGTTCCAGAACACTCTGACTACTATTCCCGAATCCTTCCCGAGAGCCTTCAGGGCCGCGTCGTCGGCTTCGTTGAAAAACCAGGCTTTGTCCGGGTCGTATAATGGTTCGGTCATGAGAGCTTCTCCGCCGAGCGCGTACGTTACGAACGTCTCGAGCCACTGCCAGAACACTTCAACCTCTTCATCGATATAGGCGGTGTAGTTTTGAAGGTGAAGCGGGGCGAGGCTGGTTCCCTGTTTGTGCTCGTATTCCACAAGCAAGTTCAAAGCAAGCAGCTGGCGGGTCGTCAACGCCTTGAAAAGGGCGACATAAGCCCGAATGTACTCTATGAACACCGGGGAGTCGGGAGAGCATCTTTTGTAAAAGCCGAGATCCCCGGTGGGTTCACCTATCAATCCCATTGTTCTCAGGGAGTTCATGGCATTGGTCATGTAAATCTCGAAGAGAGACAAATAACTGGTTTCGGCGGTTCCGCCGACGATGACCTTCTTGATATTCAGCATAACCTGATCCAGTTTGCTGTTCCAGATATCCTGCATGAGCGATTCTATACTCAAATCGGTCGAATCGGTCGCAGGCAGAGTCGTGATGTACAAGTATTTCCCTGTGCAGATCTCGATTGGAGTGAAGTAGTTCTGATCGACCATTCTGATGTAGGAATCGTAGTATTGCTGATCGAGCTTCGTCAGGATGCTCTGGATCTCTGTGTCGATAGTGTCGAGCTTTTCAGACATGGTGTCGAGCCTGGCGTTTACTTCCTGTATCTGGCTGAGAATCTCGTTTATCAACTCGGTGGTTTGGTCGCCCAGCCCGAACAGGCTCTTTAAAACCCACGATATGCCGCTGATAGCCCCTTTCGAGATTATGCCCGTAGTTATGCCTTTCAAGAGATCCTTGGCCAGACCGGATATATCGAAATCCAGCGTCGCCGCCACGCCGAAGTTGTACCTCGCCCCTCCGACAATCGCTTCAACGATGGTTTCGACGAAATCCCTGTACACTCCCCCAAAATAATCCTCCACGAAACTCGCCAGTCTCTCCATGGAGAAATAGGTAGTTTCGAATTTCGGATAAAGCCGGCTCAGGATATTGATATCGGGAGGAACGCTGAAGGCATCCCTTACCTGGTCGACAGCATCTTTGTAGCTGATCTCCATTCTGAACATATACGCCGCGAAGACAGAAGATACAGGGTTTACCAGAATTTGCTCGGTGTAGAACGATTCTTCGACGATCGAAGCCAGAGCGTCGGTATCTTCAGGTTCCTCTCCGGTATCGAAGGTGGCAAGAACCACTACGGGAAACTGCAGGCCTTCAGGAACTGGAATTGAGAACCTCCCGTATTCGTCGGTGAGAAACTCGCCCTCGACGACGGGGTTCCCCTCCACGTCGAGGACTTTTACCAAGGCGTTTTCGATGTACTCGTCCGTGAATACCGTTCCCTTGATCTCGTTCGCGCGGAAGATCTTGATACAGCCTGTAAGCAGAACAACCAGAACAACAAGTGATACAAGCACCACTTTTCTCATCCCAACTCGCCCCCAATTATCCTGATTCGCAAATCAGCTTCAAGGTGAAAGATTCGGCTAAGTAAAGAGTATGGAGCACGTACAAGTTGATTTGACAACTTATTATACAAAAAAAAAGGAGAAATCAGTCGCCTGTGCGAACTATCGGAAAAATCTTTTTATGAAGAGAAACAGGAAGAGTTTGGCCCTTTACTGCTGCGGAGTAGAACCTCTATAGATCTCATACTTCCCGGCAATTGTACCTGGCCGGTTGAAGGATAGGAATCGTCTTGAAGCTCATCAGGCCGTATCCGTAGTCGTCGATACCCCATGAAAGCGAGATTGAAATAAACGTGCCACTATGTATGGTCTGAAAGTTCCTGTCTGTGCAGGTATCTCTCCCAGGCCTCTTCGTATCTTTCCGGCGGGTTCTCCTTGATTATCTTCGATTCCTCCGCCATCCGATCCTGACCGTACCCTGCGAGCGCCCAGAACTCTCTTTTGAATTTCGATAAGTCGAAGCTCTTCCCTTCTTTCGCCCTGGCCAGTTCTTCGTATTTGAGGTATTGCAGGTATTTGACGTTGAAGGGGTGCGCGCCTTCGTCGGCGCCGGCCGGGAAGGCGACCTCTTTCCTCAGCAACAGATCTTTGATGTACTCTATGTTCCTATCGCACAGCTCCGGACCCACCACTCCCGAATGCGCCGAAATCACGGTCGAGAAGTTCAGGTCCCTCAGAGATTTGAGAGTCTCCGTGAAGGTCACCAGATCGCCCCACAGCGTAACCGGCACCGGTTCTTCAAGCAGATCGCCGGCGAAGAGCACCGATTCCTGCCAGTCCAGGCAAACCGAAGAGCAGACCGTGTGCCCGGGCGCGTGACGGAATTCGATTCCGTCGTCCTCGAAGAAAAGGCCGTCGTTGAAAGTGATGTTCGGCAACCTCATAGAGACCTCGTCCCGACGAAAGCGCGAAAACTTCGAATAGTCGAACTCCCATCTCTCCTTCATCCTCTTTCTGGCGAGAGTGTGGGCCAGTATGTTTGAATCTTCAAAAGCCCCGTTGCCCCATACATGGTCGAAATCCGAGTGCGAGTTGAAGACCACGAGGCGCCCTTCATAGTGGGTATCTCGCAGGTATAGCTTTATAACATCCATCCATTGCGGACCGAGGAAGGTGTCGCAGAGATAGGCCCTCTTATCTCCCAGCACCAGATAGACGGAGGTATCGCAGCCTATAGGGGAGTCGCCGTCTTCAAAGGTGAAAAGCACTCCCCTCTTTCCTATCTTTCGTATCTTCAAATCGACACCCCCTATTCGTTCTCCTGAACCGCCGCGATCACGCGGGCTATCGAGGAATCGGCGTGTATCTTCAGAGGGAGCGTCAGGACTTCAAAATTGACAACTCCCTGCAGGGATGCGAGGTTGGTCAGATTCTCGATAATCAACACCCCGTTCGAGAAGAGTATCCCGTGCACCGGGTAGGGATACCGGTCGGGTGAGGAGGAGTCGAAGCCGACTGCCTTAACTTTTTTCTCGACTAGAAGTTTCGCGAAATCTTCGGTAATAAAGGGGTTTTCGACAAAGTACTCACGGTTGCCAAAGATCTCGTCTCTGCCCGTCCAGAAGAGCACTATACTACGTTCTGCTATTCTGTCGACGTACTCCTCCCTCAGAAGTATCTCATTTTGACCTCTCACGTCGAGCAACACACCACTCCCCACGAACTTCTCGAGTGGCATCTGGTCGATGTACAGGGGAGAATCGCTCATGTGCATGGGGCCGTCTATGTGGGTCCCCGAATGCATCGAGATTTGGAGCCTGTGGTTGTTGAAACCGTCGATAGAGAGATTCCTGGAGCGTTTCAGCGATGTCGCGTCGTCTCCCGGATAAACTGCCTGTTCGTCGACTATCGTTCTCGTAAGATCTATGTATCTCTTCATGTTTCACCTCGATTCTCGATTATTCAAGGATACCATCGTTGCGGCACATAACGAAATCCGACCAGAAACGCCTTATGAAAAGAAGTGCAGGGATGCCTATTATCATACCGAATATACCCAGAAGCTCTCCTATGGCGATCACGGCGACCAGTATTACAAACCAGTTGATTTGCAGTCTGTTCGACATCAGCGCGGGCGTCATTACCCATCCGTCGATCACACCAGCGACCAACAGTACAACGATGACTCCAAAGACACCCCACAGTCCGTGTGCGGCATTTCCCACCAGCAGGAAAGGTATCCCAGTTATAACAACGCCCACGTAGGGTATGTAATTGGTTATCGCTCCAAGTATTGCGAAGAAGAGCGGGTGAGGAATTCCAAGCAGAAAAGCTCCGACGCCTATCACCGCGCCCACCGCCAGGGCTATGAGAGTTCTTTGAAAGACGTAGTTCTGCAGGTCGCGGTTGAACCCTCCTAGAAATTTACGCAGACCCTCCCTGTCGCAACCGGGAAAGACGATCGGCACTATCTTCTCAGAGAAATTCCCTTTGTTTCTCAGCAAATAGACCGAGCCGATAATTAACAACACCGCGCCGGTCAACCAGGACGAAGCTCCAGCCGCCACTTTTCTGGCCGTATCCAGCGCAAACCCGATCATCATATCGTTCAAGCTTCCGAGAAAATCTTTGACGCTGACGGCAACCGATTCCGGCAGTCTCTCCATGAGTCTGTTGAACCTTTCGCCCTCCAGAATCCTGTCAATTTCATTTCCGAAGGAGCTTATGTTCGAAATTATCATGGGTATCGAGCTGGAAAGGAGATATACCACCAGCACCACCAGACCGACCCCGGTCAGCAGTGTCGCGAGTCGCCGCCCCCTTTCGCTTTCGAAAAAGCCCGTCGGGACCTCTATCAACATGGCAAGAATGAGAGAGAGCGTGAGAATCCTCGAGGTGAGAGGAAAGAGATAAAGAGAGGCTATATACAAAGCTATATACGCGAGCAGCCAGTTTCGTGTAGTCTTCATGAGTCACCGCTAATCTTATCGGAGGGCTTCCGGCGGTCCGACGTTTAGTGTGAGCCAGTAATCGCCGATCGCGCGGACGACCTTCACGAATTCACCGAAATCGATCGGTTTTACGAGATAAGAGTTGACTCCGTTGTCATAACAGACGGCCCTGTCGCCTTCCTCGTGCGAGGAGGTTAGCACGACAACCGGGATCCTTTTTGTACGCTCATCGTTCTTCAGTTCCGCCAGTACTTCGTGCCCTGAAATACCGGGCAGTTTCAGGTCGAGCAGGACAAGATCCGGTGTGGGAAAGTTCTTTCTGTCGGCGAATTTTCCCTTTCCGCAGATATAGTTCAGCGCTTCTTCGCCTGTCCTGGCTATTGTTACAGTATTTTTCAGGCCGACCTGAGCGAAGGCGTCCAGCGTAAGTTCGACGTCCATCAGGTTGTCTTCAACCAGCAAAATAACGGCAGCACTCATCTCAATTCAAAGCCTCCTTCAATTTTACGGAGAAAACGCTCCCCTCGCCGGGCGTCGATTCCAGAGAGATCTCGCCACCCATAAGATCGACGCATTTTCTCACTATCGCCAGTCCAATACCGGTACCCGGGTAATCCTCGGCCGAGTGCAGGCGCTGAAAGATCTCGAAGATTTTATTGTGAAACTTTCTGTCGATCCCGATCCCGTTGTCTTTTATCGTCAAGAAAACGTACCCGTCTTCTCGCCTGGAGGATATGTTTATTTCGGGCGGTCTTTCAGGTGCGTGGTAGGTGAGCGCGTTTTCTATAAGATTCGCCAGTACTCGGTTCAGAAGCGTGATATCGGCCTCTACGAAGTGAAGCGTTCCCTCTACCGTGATCTTTCCTCTTTCTTCGTCAATTTTCGAACACAGGGTATCGAGCGCTTTGTCGACGGTATGTGCAAGCGACACCGCTTCGATCTTCAAAGCCACTCTACCGAGTCTCGAGTAATCCAGAAGATCCTGAATCAGTATCGACATGTTCTCTCCGGCCTTTACTATGTAATCGAAATATCTGCCTGCCTCCGATGGCAGCACCCCGGCATAACGTTCCGAAATGATCTGGGCAAAGCCTTTTATGGCCCTCAAAGGAGCCCTGAGGTCGTGCGAAACGGAATAGGCGAAGGATTCGAGCTCTTTGTTGACGGCTTCCAGCTCAGCCGTTCTCTTCTTGACCCGTCTCTCGAGTTCTTCCAGCGTTTTTTCTCTCTGGGTTATGTCTTCGAATATAACGACTATCTCATCCTTCCCGTGACGGTAAACGTAGTTGTCTGTCCAGAAAGCGATTCTGTTGTCTTTGTATTTCTTTAGGGGATGGCGCTGGGACAAACCGCTTTTAAACACCTGTATTATTATGTCGTACAACCCCATTTCGATTACACCGGGAAAGATTTCCTCGACTCTCCGCCCAACGATCTCGTCACGGCTAACTCCGGTTATCCTGCATCCGGCGGGATTCATGTCCAGGAAGACCGCCTCGTCGTTTTCGCCGATCTTGTAAATGGCTACTCCGGTGTTCATATTCGTATATAGCTCTCTGAAGCGCGTTTCGCTCTCTTTTAGCGCCCGCTCGGCCTCCTGCTGTCTGGTGACATCTTCGAGTATCCCCAGAATACCTTCGGGCTGACCTTCTTCGTTGAAGATCGTGGCGTTGTGCAGTCGAACCACCACCTTTGAGCCGTCCTTTCTCTTTCTCAGCAGCAGCGTCCCCCTCTGGTAATCTCCCGACCGGGTCTTTTCAGTCAAATCTCTGTGGTTTTGGACATCTTCCTCGGGAACTATGGGCAGCGGTCTGCCTATCACCTCGGAGCGTTTCCAGCCGAAGACTTTTTCGGCGGCCTGATTCCATTCCGTCACGTTGTATTCCATATCCAGACTGATAATCGGCACCGGCGAAGCTTCCACTATCGCGGCAAGCCTTTTTCTGGCCAGAGAGAGTTCATGTACCGCCTCTTCACCCCTGAGCTGCGCTTCCTTGCTGGACATGGCCCAGCCAGTTAGAGCCGTTGCGATAGGATAGACGAGCATCACCGGAACCGCGGCGACCGAGAAGAAGGCGTTCCTCGGATCGGCGGGGAGAAAAAGCATACCGATCATCATAAAAATATGTACGACAATCCCGAAGAGATATAGCTCGAACAGAGTCATCTGGTGTAGAGCTCTCCGCCGTCTGTACCTCCACAGAAGACCCGTTGTGGCCGAACAGATTATCACAGATACGCCTACGGCCGCTCCGGAGCCGCCCATAAGTATCCTGAGGATAGAGGTCATTATCACAGTGATGATCGAGGGAATGAATCCGAAGTAAAGCCCCGTGAGACCGAGGACCACCGAACGCGTATCGAAAACTACTCCGGGAGAGAGCTCCCAGGAGTCTACCATGACTGCCATAGCTATAACTCCGAGCAGGAGGCCTGAGATGATCTTCTGCAGGAGCAGCTTCTCCTTTTTGAATCTTATATACAGCGCACTGTAAATTACCGTGAGCGAGATAAGCAATGCGGCGTTGTTGACCAGTGCCAGTGCGGCCTCCCTACCCAATCCATCCGACCCCCCGAGCCCGAATTATTCGCTCATAAGGCTATTATATCCTCAAGAAGCCTTATTATTGATTCCAATCGTCTCTTTTCCAACAGTTCTAGACTTATATATATGGTAAGCGGGGCAGTTTTCCGTAGGTTTCCGATAGTAATGACCTGCAGAATCTATGCCATTCCTTCGGAAAAGAGCACAATACGTCAGATCTTTATGAAAATATGCGGCTGATAGTACTTGCCCGTGAAGGCATTTTACAAATGCACGGTTTCCACCCAAATGATTTGAACAGAAATAGTTTTGTTTGATGTTGTTTTTGATTTTCTGGTAAAAAGTACTGACGAATAACTTGCACAGCTTCATCAGGAATACAGTTACGAGATCATACAAGACTTGGACTACAGCGGCTGAATTCAGTATAATTAAGATATCTGAAATGGCGATAAGATAAGAATCGTGTCTTTTGCAGATAAAAACGGAACTGATATTGCTGAAGTGAGTGATTCCTTTGACTTTTATCTTTTGAATTTCTTTGCAGATATTGGTATTCATTTCCGTTTTTTACATGAAAACTCACCGGAAAGGTTGGGTCATAAAAATGAAAAAACAACTTTTGATTGTTATTTCCGTGCTGATTTTGGCAATCATAAGCGCCTGTAATTGCGAGAATAGTTGTTCTGAGCAAAATGTGGCAAAAAAGGCGTCCAGTGAAATGAGTATTAGCGAAGAAGTGGAGGGTATTATGGACAATACATATGTAAAACGTGAGGGTGTGGAGGTCATATATCTTGCAGGTGGCTGCTTCTGGGGTACCGAGAAACTTATGCAGACTATACCGGGGGTCATAGAGGCTACCAGTGGATACGCAAACGGAGAAGAAGGTGTCACGCCAAACTATGGCATCGTTTCGGATACTGGATTCAAAGAGACGGTACGTGTTGAATACAAGCCCGCTAAAGTTAGCCTCGACATGATACTGTTTACTTACTTCAGGTCTATCGATCCGACGATAACGAACAGGCAGGGCAATGATCGCGGGCCACAGTATCAAACGGGTATATACTGGGTGGATGATGCCACAAAAGATATAGTTCTCAATATTGCAGAAGTAGAAAAAGGCCGCTTCCCCGATTTTGCTGTGGAGATTGAGCCTCTTCGTAACTTCTTCGACGCAGAAGAATACCACCAGAATTATCTTGAAAAAAATTCCGGAGGCTACTGCCATATCTCTTTAGAGGAATTTGAACTCGCCGGTAAAATGATTATTGACCCGGCGAATTACCGGCGTCCGCTACCCGAAGAGATCAAGGCAAAGCTCACGAAGGAGCAATTTGCCGTCACACAAAATGGCGCCACTGAGCCGCCCTTCGACAACGAATATTGGGACAACCATGAGAAGGGAATATATGTCGACATAGTAACCGGTGAACCTTTGTTCTCCTCCAGTCAAAAATTCGACAGCGGGACTGGCTGGCCAAGTTTTACACAAGGTATTGACGAAAATGTCTTTGTGTTTCTGACAGACAATTCTTTGGGTATGAAGCGTATAGAAGTACTCAGTCGTGCAGGCAACTCGCATCTTGGGCACGTATTCTACGGCAAATCCGAGTCGCCGAACGGAGTACGTTTCTGCATAAATAGTGCTGCGTTGCGTTTCATACCATATGATGACATGGAATCCGAGGGTTACGGTTACCTAAAAGAATATGTCCTCTGAAAAAGTTTATCTTGATAATCCATCTTAAATATCCGACAGTATAAATTCTCTCTGGTCGGCGTTTGTAGCAATGACAACAGTTCACTTCGATAGAAAGATAACCTTTATGCTCATAGACGGTACTGTAACCAACGCACACAGCAAAGCGGCCTAGGCCGGGAACATACATAATCGACTCGACACCGATAGAGGAGGAAGGATTCAAGCTTCAAGGAGAAACACTCACAGACATATTCAAAGCGATGGAAGATAGAGAGGCTCTTCCAGAAAATGAAAGAGGTGTTCAGAGTGGAGATTCCCAGAAAAGGTGGCAGAGATGATCTCTTGTCCAGAGTAACGGCACTATTTCTAACGGTTGTTACTCTTGCCTTCTCGAAGTTCGTGCTTAATGACCCTATTCTAGATTACCTCAATTGTTGCTGATTTGTTTATTGGATACGGTATGAATAGTACACGCAATGCAGCGTAGTAAAATATAAAGGCGGCTATTTGCAGACTTTTCAAAATAGAAAACCGCTCTGCCATCAATACTAACTTTGTATCAAAAACAGAGCGGTCTTATGGTGGAGCCGAGGGGATTCGAACCCCCGGCCTCCGCCTTGCGAAGGCGGCGCGCTCCCAGCTGTGCTACGGCCCCACGACAGATGAATTATAGCCTGAATTTAACGAGAATTCAATCACGAATCGGTTAATTCGAGCGCCGAGGGAATTCCCAGCAATTCGCCGAATTTGAACGTGCCCAGATCGCTCGAGTGACAGGTCTTCAAAATGTAGGCAGTATCTATCCCGTGGCCAGTTCCCCCGGCCGAGATTATCCAGTCGTTCACGCTCACCAGGCCCGAATCGGCCGCCATCATAGCTATCTCCACGGCCACCTTGGTCCCTTGACCGAAGAGTCTGAGAGCGGTGGCGAAGACCTGGGGTGGATAAGTTCCGCCGCTGCTTTTGTAAAAAGCTCCGTCTAGCCCCCTGAAGAGATGCGTTGCCGTCAGGATCGTGTGACGCGAGCCAGAGTACATCTCTCTCACCGGTTGATCGAACTCGTCGTGGTCGGGCTTTCTGAAACCGACCGAGTGAGTCACTATCACCAGCCTTAGCGAGGACGGTACCGTTTCGAAGGCCAGCCTCGCCACGTTGCCGAGTGTCGAAGGCAGCACGATATCTCTTATACCACGCTTCAGCGCGCTGGTGAAAATGTGTTCCAGAAGTGTCTTCGTCGTTTCTTCGTCGCTCTTCTTGAAGTAGATGACCATTCCATTCACTCCTTTACCGATCTCAATACTCTATCTATGAGTTCTTGCTCGACCAGATACGGCAGAGTTATGTGTGATTTTCCCCCGGCGGACCTGTTGAATTCGATAGACGTCTCGACGGCCTTCTCGTTTCTGGCCCAGGCCCTCCGGGCGACGCCGCCCATCACGTCCCAGGGTATAGACGTCGAGATTATACCGTCGACTCTCTCGCTGCCGTCCAGCACCAGGCCGAACCCACCGTTAATGGCCTTTCCTATCCCCACGCCACCCCCGTTGTGGAGGGCGACCAGACTCATACCCCTGGCGGCGTTTCCGGCGAAACACTGAGTCGCCATGTCGGCCATCACGTTGCTTCCATCCTTTATATTGGAGGTCTCTCTGAAGGGTGAGTCGGTTCCTCCGGTATCGTGATGGTCCCTGCCCAGCATCACCGGTCCTATCTCTCCCTTTCTGACCATTTCGTTGAACTTGAGCGCTATTTTTTTCCGGCCTTCGGCGTCCTGGTAGAGAATCCTGGCCTGTGTTCCGACCACCAGCCCGTTTCTGTCGGCGTCCCTTATCCAGATGTAGTTGTCCCTGTCCTGACCGCGCCTGTCGGGGTCTATGCACTCCATGGCCGCCCTGTCGGTCTTGAGAAGGTCTTCCCTCAGGCCGCTCAGGCAGACCCATCTGAAAGGACCGTACCCGTAATCGAAGAGCATAGGCCCCATTATATCCTCGACGTAAGAGGGGAAGATGAAGCCTTCGGAAGTGTCGCGGCCGTTTCTGGCAATCTCCTTTGCACCCGCGTCGAAGACGGCCTTCATAAAGGAGTTGCCGTAATCGAAGAAATAGGTCCCCCTCTCCACCAGCGTCTTTATGAGGCCGAAGTGTTTTCTGAGAGAATCATCCACAAGTCTCCTGAACCTCTCTTTGTCGGAGGCCAGCATCTCCGTCCGCTCCTCGAAACTCAGGCCCTGCGGACAGTAGCCACCGTCGTACGGAGCGTGACAGGAAGTCTGGTCCGAGAGCAGCTCTACGGGTATCTTCTCGTCCACCGCGTGCTGAAGGAGATCCACGATGTTTCCGTGGAAGGCCACCGCATGGCTCTCGCCCGAGGCGAGCTTTTCGGCTGCGATCCTGAAAGACTCTTCCGGACTCCGGGCGAGAGAATCGATCCAGCCCTGTTCGAGACGCGTCTTTATCCTGGAGATATCGACCTCCGCTATGATGCCGACTCCTCCGGCGATACGCACCGCCTTTCCCTGCGCGCCGCTCATGCCGCCCAGACCCGACGACACGAAGAGGTGACCCTTCAGGTCGCCGGCGTCGGGTATGCCCAGCTTCATTCTCCCCGCGTTGAGAATGGTGTTGAAAGTGCCGTGGACGATCCCCTGAGGGCCTATGTACATCCAACCGCCGGCCGTCATCTGTCCGTAGTTGGCCACACCGAGCGCCTGAGCACGTATCCACTCCCGCTGATTGTCGAACATCCCGACCATAAGGGCGTTGGTGATAACGACCCTCGGGCTGTGCCTGTGAGACTTGAAGAGACCCAGCGGGTGGCCCGACATGACCACCAGCGTCTGCTCGTCGGTCAGCTCCTCCAGGTATCTCTTTATAAGCCTGTACTGCATCCAGTTCTGGCAGACCTGGCCGGTTTCGCCGTAAGTGACGAGTTCATACGGGTAGAGCGCGACATCGAAGTCCAGGTTGTTGTCTATCATCACCTGGAAGGCCCTCCCCTCTATGCAGTTACCCCTGTATTCCTCTATGGGTTTCCCTTTTATCCTGCCCTGCGGTCTGTATCTGTAACCATAAATTCTGCCCCGGGTAAGAAGCTCCCGCAGGAATTCCGGCGCCAGTCTTTCGTGGAGTTCACCGGGGATGTACCTGAGAGCGTTCTTGAGGGCCAGTTCGATTTCGGCCCCGCCGAGATTCAACTCTCTCTTCGGAGCCCTCCTTATGGACGGTTCGAAGACCGGTTCCGGTGGCAGACGATCGTCAAGCTTTATCGTCATCGCCTCTCCAATGGTGGAATTAAGAGACACGCAACCCCCCCCTTTCCTTTATAGTGACAATTCTATCATTATCCAACTCCAATGAAAAAACAGTACTTACAGGCATCGCTGGAAGAATCGCACAAAGAAGAAAAGTATGGTCCAAATTAAGGTGTCGGGGGAGGCGAATCCATCGACTCGCAGGGTTCGGTTACCCAATCTCACGGCGATTTCTGTTCCAGTGAGTCTATCCCGTTCCGTATTTCCCCGTCAGGGAATCTCTGAACGGCTCCAGTTCGGGCGGCCGGAAGGTGAAAACTACAAAGATCGCTCCAAGAGCTATCAAAAAAATGGTGGCTACAACGGCAGTCGCCACGGTTGCTTTTCCGGCCGAGGCGATTTTGAAAGAGACTGCCTGTCCCAGATAGATGGCGAAGGCCATCAGGAGAAGATCGATGATCAGATTGTGGCGGACGAACAGCGTATATAGGTAAAAGCCGCCCAGGATAGTGCCGCACATTATATATATTCCCAGTGTTTTGCCGGCCAGCAAGGAGCTCCCGGAAATGCCTTTACAGAATCCGATTTCCATAAAAAAGAGAATAACCCCCGGTAGAAAAACGAGCTTGAGGTGCTCCCAGACGCTCTCGTTCACCGGGGTAAGCGCTCCGACGAAAACGTTCTCTCCGCTCAGTTCATACGCGAAGTGGAGCAGTGCGCCCGCGAAGAAGATGAAAAAGAAACCCGCCAGTTCCCATCGCTTCAAACACTCGCCACCCAAATCCATCACCCCGGATCTCTATCTATCGCGAAGACTCCGGAAAACCGCGAGACGACTCCCTGTATGGCAGGTCGGAGCGGACCGGCTTCACTGAGCGGCCACGAATCTCGAGATCAGTTCGTTGAAGCCGTGCTCCCTGAGCAATTGGCCCACCCTTCTCCAGCAGGAGAAACTGTAGGCCCTGTAAGTCATGAAATCCATCCCGGTGTGATCCAGCTCTTCGATGTTTTCCAGCAACGGCTCTTCCCTGCCGACCCATTCGCCCGTGATTGTGCAAACGAGACCCTCCTCCAGCCAGTAGGGGAGGTCAAAGCGTTGAAAAAAGATGTGCGACATCTCGTGAGCCAGTGTCCGGGCCAGGTCGGGAATCAGGCTGAGCGGCTGGAGATATATGGTGTCTCCGTGTGTGGCCGCCACGAACCAGTAACCAAGGCGGGAGAGCCTTGAAAACTCTCCCGCCGAAGAAGCGATAATTACGTTGTAGGTGCCCGCGACCGTTCTGCCCGTCAGTCTCTCCAGAGCGCTCCTGTAAACCGACAGCTCCCGGGAGTCCCACCCGATGTGGGAGCTGGTGTAGCCTGCCAGAAGGATCGATGCACAAAGGAATGAAACGATCGCGACTCTCTTCATTCCACTTTCAAAAGGATCGACGACGTGTTGGCCGAGTACTGACCGTCGTACATGGCCCAGGCCTGCACGGCCGGTATGAGGAACTCGCCGGTCGTGAGCACTCTCCAGGTCGTTCTGGTCACGAATTCGCCGCCGTACCTGAAGAAGAAGGCCACCCTGTCGAACCTGTCTTCACGGAAGGTGTAGCCCCACCAGTAATCGAAGTAATAGAACTTCGAGAAGCCCAGCATGTCTCCCTCGGGATTCTCCTCGATCGCGATCCCCGTCGAGGGCAACATATCTTCCACGACTATGTAAGGCGCGTTTTCCGGTATGTTGACGCGTACCTCCGAAATAACGGTCTCCCCGGCCTTCACTGGCGACTGAGGCTTAAGGGTCATGAGATATATCTCCACGCCGCTGAGATAGTAATCGGATTCGACCGTCTTCAACACGAAGCCTTCGGGGGTGCTGCCCATGATCTCGCCCTCGTATATCTTCAGTCCGAGGTGGTACGAACCGAGCATGAGTTCACCATCTACGACGGCCAGCTCCATGCCTTCCAGCTGCCTGGCGACGTCTATCTCGAGTCCTTCGACTTCGTCGGGAGAGAGCAGCTTGAGGGAAGCCACAACGTACGGCGAATCGAGCTGCGGGGTCGTGAGAACATAAGTGTTATCCATCGGGACGCTCAACTTCCTTCTCAGTATCCTTTCCAGCCCGATTCCGCTCTCGGAGGGTTTTACCTCTTCGGCCGGAATCGCACTCTCCCCGTTGATCGAAACGGCGACGAGTCCGGTGGTTTTGATCGTCATGACTCCGGGCACGATGGCGAATGTCAGGGAGGTACCGTTGCTTCCGGCTTCAATAGGCGAACCATTTGCCGTAACGGTAATCTCCGCATCGCTGGATAGAGAAGAGCTGAAAGAGGCCAGCGAGGCTACCGCCAGCGCCGTCGAAGCTGTTCTGTACCAGTAACTGCCATCACCCATCGTGAGAAGCTTTCTGGAAATGGCTCCGATCGCGTCGGGCGAAATCTGGAGATTGACGGCGGCCTTCAACAGGAAGGAGAGCGTCACGGTCTCGTCGAAGAAGTAATTGAAGCTGCTGCCCTTGATCGGTTTATCACTTTCCAGATCCACGTAGCTCATGGCCTCGTCGAAGAGGCTTTTCGCCCTTTCGTTGAGGTTGAACACCTTGGCCGTGAGCGAAGAAAGGATCATGGAGGGGACATCGCTCTTGTAATCGACGATGGCGCTTATCGGATCTCTGAGCTTTCTGCTGAAGAGGGCTATCACGTACTGCAGGAATGGGTCGGGAGAGGAACTGTGCAGATCCTTCATGGCCGAGTAACCCATCCTGATGACATCGCTGTTTATTTCGTAGCCGTTTTCCATGGCCAGATAGAAACCGTACATAACGTAAGCCGTCATGAAGGCGTCGGTCTGGTCGTCTCTCCACCAGCCCCAGCCTCCATCGTAGTGCTGGTAGCCGTACAGTCTCTCCAGACTCTGGTCCGTTACGACCTTCACTCTATCGGCGAAGGCTTCATCGGCGCTTTCGAGAAGCTTCGAAGCGGCGACGGCGGGCAGGAAACGGCTCATGGTCTGCTCTACGCAACCGTACGGATAGTCTACCAGGTAACGTATGGCCTCCAGAAGTATGGGATCTATCGTGGAGGCGACGGTTATCCAGCCGACAGAGTTGGCGGAGAATTCAAGCGTTCTCTCGCCGTTCAGGAAGTCCAGTTCGCCGAACCTCACGTAAGTGAACCTCGGCTTCACGGGTATTTCGTATTCCACGCCGTCCGAGCCTCTGCTCCCTTCAACGACGAACTTCACCGTGAGTTTCTCGTCTTTCTGTGAGGCTTCGAGATCGGGTACATTCACCTCGTATCTGAAAGTCGAGCTCTGGAAGGCCGGCACCGTCGAACCCTTCTCCTCGATAACCTTTCCATCAACGTAGAAACCCGAAAGAACCGGCATCTGCGAGTCGGTGTTGTTCTTGACCGAGAAGACGAGCTGCACCTTGTCGCCGGCTATCAGGAACTCGGGAAGGAAGCTGCTGACAGTCATCGGCTTCCACGTCTCGAAGCTGGATCTGGCGTAGCTGAACCCTCCGCCCATATCGGACGCCAGAGCTCTCACGGTCCAGGTGTCGAGATCTTCGGGAACTACGAACGCGAGTTCCGCCCGGCCAGCCTCATCGGTGAAGGTTCCGACCGACCAGAGGGCGCTGTCGCTGAAGAGTTTTCTTGCTTTCACGTCCGATGTGAGACCTTCTCCCGAACCGCCGCGATCTCCCATTCCGTAGGCCTCGTTGGCCAGCATCTTCGATTCGGCCGCCGGGGGCTGCGATTCGAGGAGATCGCCCAGTCGCGCTATGGTCGGATACGGGGAGTAGTAGAGATCTACCAGAGTGATCGAGCCGAAACCTCTGTAGAAGGGATTCATGAGCGAACCCTTCCAGTAATCCTGGTCTCCTTCGAAGAGCGAGAGCATGGCCTGCGAGACGACCGCTACCGTCAATCCGACGCTGGCCGGTTTACCGTCGGGATCGGTTACCTCGACCTTCAGGTTAACGTTCTCTCCGGGGGCGTATCTCTCTTCGGTGATCAACTTCACACTGTAGTCCTTCAGGGGAGAATCGACCTCTATCATCCAGCTGTAATTCATCTGGTAGTTCTTGTAACTGACCAGATACAGCACGAAACTCTCGTAGGCGTAGCCTTCGGGTATTTCGACCTCAACCGCGTTTTTGCCGGCGAGCGCGTGATAAGGGAACTGGGAGAATGTGCCGGAGAAATCGGCGATAATCCAGAGGTCGAGCTCGCTGGAGGAGAAGAAGGAGAGGCTCGCTTTCGAACCGGGAGCGGCCGGTGTTATCCTGTCCAGCGTCAGAGACCCGTAGTAGTCGTAGTAAGAGCCTACGTATATGGAGTATCTGTCGGTCACTTCCGCTTCACCGGAGGGCGCGCCGCTCAGCTCTACGTACACCAGATTGTCGTCGGGCACCTCTGCGAGATCTACGGTGAACTCTGCTTTGCCGTCGCTTCCGGTGGTGATCTCCCTTCTGACAACGTTGATCTTGACTTTCTTCTCTACGGCTTTGCCCTGGTCGATCAGCGTTACGCTCTGTTCGTACCAGGCCTTCACCTCAATTGTTTTGGACACCGGCGTGTCGTCGTTCAGCCGTGTCTCTATTTTGGCCATCAGCTGTTTGTTGTTGAGCGTGTATTCTGTGACGAAGCCGAAGGTGCCCTGCACGATCTTGAAATCCACCGTGGTGCGCGACTGCATTCCCGTATCGTCGGACACGGTGACGACCGCGTAGTAGTAACCGGGATCCAGCGGACCGTTGTAGCCTATGACCGTCTCGCCGACACCGTCGAGTCTGGCCGTCCCGTTGTCTATGTACTGGCCGCCTTTGTATATCGTGTAATCGACCTTTCCCAGCGACACCGGATCGCCGAAATAGTACTGGGATTTCACGTCTATGCTGACGGCCTCGCCTTTCTTGAAGACTTTGGCGGTCGCTTCGGCCGTGGTGAAGAAGGTGGGCTTCTTATAATCGGCTATCTGGAAGTAGTAGTAATCTTCGTTCCCCTCCCAGCGCACTATGATTCTGTACGAACCCCTGGTGATCTCCGAATAAGTTTTGAAAGATGAGTCGATAGAACCCAGTTCGTCGGGAGTGAGGTTTTCTTTGTACACCGAGCGGTTGAGAGGATCGGTTATCTCGACCTCTACCGGACCCAGTTTCGGGATCTTATAACCCTCCGGAGTGATCTCCCTTATGAAAGACCTGAAGTTTACGGTCTCTCCGGCTTTGTACGCCGGTCTGTCGGTGAAAGTCATGGATACGTATCTGGAAGGCAGGTAGTAATCGTACTCCCCGGGCTTCCAGAGGAGCGAACCGTAAGGCGACTGAACCAGAACGGCCTCGCCGCTCTCCGGAAGCGAATCGAACACGAAGAGCCCGTCTTCGGCCTTCCCTATTAGAGAGCCGTCCCTGAGTCTGTAAAGAGAGAAATCTTTGATAAAGATGGAATCCTCCCTTGTCCAGAGCCTCAACATCGCTCCTTTTTCGTGTTTGAGCAACTGCGCCCCCACGGTCCGGTAGCTAGTCATCACTTTAGCCGTTTTCGATTCGGAAGTGACCACCAGTAGCCTGAGTCCTTTCATGCTATCTACCGGCAGGGTCAACCTCTGATTCTCTTTAACGGTCTGCCTGATCGCATAGAGCGGATCGCCCGAGATCCTGACATCGCCGATCGTCAGGGCTCCCGTCAGGTCTTCTTGATCGAGGCTGTACACCTTGATGTCGATGTAGCCATCTGTTTTGTCGGTATAGATCGTCGGAAGATTGTCCAGTGAGTAGATTTCGATGAAAAAGCCATCGAATCTGTAGCCATACTGCTGGATCTGAAACGCCTGTACCGCGGTGATCGCGGAAACTAACAGGAGCAGGAGAACGATGATTCTCTTCATTTTCACCCTCCATCACATCCGGGGTAACCACTTGAAGCTGTAAACCCCAAGAAAGTATTCGTTGTTGTTTATAGGCAACCATTGATAAGGCATCATTCTCATATAGTCATCCAAACTCCAGACCTTCAAAGAGCCGCTGTCGCCAGGTGAAAGGGGACCCGTGTGGTAGATCAATCCATCGCCGGTGTATATCATGGAGTGAAAAGTAGAAGGTGAGGGGTGATGGAAAAAGATAATATCTCCGGGTCTGGCCGACGCGATGTCTCTGCCCCTATATACCATATTACTCCTGACGAGGTTGTAAGCATCGGCAAAGTAAGTGAATTGCCCTGCCGAATCTATGAAAAGCTTCGGCCCCACGATCGGAATGGCAGGATAGTTGTACCTGGTAACATCGGGAAGGCTCGTCAGGTCTATACCGGTCTTTTCAAACCAAAGACGCGTGTCTATTCCCGTCTCCCCGAACCAGTTATCGTCGTGAACCTTCAACGCCTCTCTCGCCGCGAATCTTATAAGGCCCGAGCAGTCTCTCTCCTGATCGCTCCACCGCCCAGAGAACTGTATGGCCTGATAGGCCGCGATGTTTACGAACCATGCCCTGAAGCACCAGGCGTCGTTCGAATCGAGAACTAGCATATCCGGGAAGCCGTCGGAATTCTCATCCACGAAACCTTCGAAGTCCAGCGAAACGACTTTTCTGGCCTTGAAGAGGCCGTCATATTCGACCACTATCACGGCGTCGGGATCGTCGGCCGTGAAGAGGTAGCTGACCGTCCCCTCTCCGGCTTGAAAATCGAGAAGGCTGGCTCCACGAGAATAAGCCAGCACCGGACGCTCCAGACCGGATACGGGAACCTCCAGAGAAAAACTCTCTCCGCGTCGAATAGCCTTTTCCGTGACTGCAATAGCGCTGAAATCGCCCTTCAGAACGAGAAAACCCGAAGAAACGGCGACTGTGACGGAAAAAAGCAAAAAGAGATATAGAATCTCGGTACGTTTCATTGCTATCTCCCCTCAGAAATCGCGATAATCAAATATCTTCACAGTTTATAAGACTTTCACCGCGCCGATTGGTTCACAACAATTCCGGCGAAGATCCTCCTTAACCTGTCACCTCTAGTCTCTGGTAGCCCTCTAACGTCTAAGAACGCTGTAGAACTCCCGATGACCTTTTCCCACTATCCTTTAAATCTCGCTGTTGTTACGGTGTTTTTTCTGTTCTCTGTGGTCTATCGAGAGTTTCAGGTCCGGTGATTTCAGAGCCTCGTAGAGTCTTTCGGCGATATATACTGACCTGTGTCGGCCGCCGGTGCATCCCACCGCTATTTTGACCGAGTTTCTCCCGCTTCCGGCGAAGCCTTCGATGGTCATTTTACAGAGGTTGAGAACGGCTTGGAAGTACTTTTCGAGTCCGGGAAAGGTCTCCAGATATTCCTGGACCTCCCTGTCCATTCCGGTCAGCTCCGTGAGGTTTTCGTGGTAGTAGGGATTGGGAAGGAACCTGACATCGAAGATTAGGTTTGCGTCGTGCGGTATGCCCTGGTTGTAAGAGAAGCTTTCGATCTCGACCTTCATAGGTGGCAGTTTGTAGCCGCGGTTACGGATGATGGAGATTATGGCTTCCTTCATTTCCTTCATGTCCATGGTTGAGGTGTTAAGAATATAATCGCAGTGGTCTTTCAACTGATTCATGATACTCCGCTCTTTTTGTATCGCCTTTTCCAGTTCCTGTTCCTCCTGGAGGGGATGAGCCCTCCTGGTTTTTTGGTACCGGTAATACAGTACGTCGTCATCCGCGTCGAGAAAGATAGAGAGTATGTTGACCCCCCTATCTTTCAAAGCAAGCAGGCTTTTACGAAGCTTATCCATCCCCCCGAACTTTTTCGCCGTCCTTATATCCATGACGAAGGCGCTTTTTTCAACCGAGTGTTCGTTTATCATACCTACGAGTTGCTCGATCATAGTCGGGGGAACGTTATCCATGCAGAAGAAGCCGAAATCCTCCAGCACGTCTATGGCCGAAGACTTGCCGGCGCCCGACATGCCGGTTACGATAACAATGCTTGAAGACATTCATACCACTCCCCTGGATAATGTTATAAACAAACAGAAATATACTAAGAATGAAAAAGAGAGCCGATCCCTCGTGTTGATTATACAATGATTAAGGAGATAGAGATCAGAATCGTGGTCGGAAAGACACTCCAATTCCAATTCTTTGAACCCGCAATTCTGTTACACTATAAGCTAGAGGTGAATTGAATGAACAGAAACGATAAAGCTTTTCCGTTCGACCGGATAGCGCAGACATATTCGCAGTTCAGATATCCCAACGAAAAATTGGTCGAGCATATCTTCAACAGAGTGCGTTACGCCGATAACATTCTAGAAGCGGGATGCGGACCTGCAGATTACCTTTCGATACTTTCCGAGCTTCTCAACGCCCGCGGTTACGGCTTCGACATAAGTCAAAACATGATAGAAGAAGCGAAAAGAAAGAACTCGAGCCTTGAGTTTATCGTTAGCGATGCGCAGGAACCGTTTCCTTACGGTGACGGCAGTTTCGACTTCGTCTTCAATATAAACCTGGTCCACTACCTCTCCGAACTGGACAACCTCTTCAGAGAGAGTTACAGAGTCCTTATGTACGACGGCAGCGCCCTAACCGTCACGGACTCCTGTCAGGATATCGAAGACAGAACACTGACACATTACTTCCCCGAGGTGCTGGAAATCGACAGAAAGAGATACCCTGGCAACTCGGCCATAATGAGCGCCATGAAACAGGCAGGCTTCGAGGGGATCTACACGACCAAGGTCAAGACCACTTTCGAGTTCAAAAGCCAGCATTACGAACAGTACAGGGAAAGGGCTTACTCCGCCCTCAGACTGATCTCCGACGAGGCTTTCGAGAGGGGTATGAAGAGAGTCGAGAACGACATGGCCGGAGGGCTTGTGATAGGTAAGAAAAGCTACACGCAAATCTGGGGAATAAAGGTCGAGAAAAGGGAGTTCGATCTTCCTACGATCTTCTCGACGGGTTACCACGAAGGCGGAAACAACTCATTTTGAAGGGGGTTTCGAAGTGAAAAAGTTGCTGCTAATTCCGGTACTGGTACTATCGGCCATGGTGTTTTCTATCGCGTTCAACGTGGGAATAGGTTTCAATCTTGACATGTCCTCAGGTTCGCTGGAGACGCCGGTCTTCGCCGAGCTGTCGGTGGGCACGCCTCTAATCAGGGGAGTGGTGCAGTCCTACATCTTCTCCTTCAACTGGTCCAGCTTCGTGGTGAAGGGGTACAGCATTCTCGACCACTCCTCCATCGGATTGGTCGCCACGCCGGGCGTCTTCAACAACTTCTACGTACGGCTGCAACTGTACTGGTCGCTGAGCCATCTTTTCCAGATAATCGAAGGCTCCAGAAAGCCTCAAGGCACACCTCTCTATTCAAGGATAGGCTTTGGCTCCTATATCGGCAAATTCATGCTGGATGGGGGGTTCGCCGGTTACTGGATACTCGAACCATTCAGCGCGGTTCCCTTCGCCAGGCCATATCTGGCGCTCAATTACAGCTTTTCGACCGGCGTTCAACCGGTGTCGCTCACCGGCGAAGAGTTTTAAGCACACCATTTGAAAAGCTTCCCAAAAACCGAGAAGAGTCCGCCTGTGTGTCGCCGCGGGCTCTTTTTTCAAGATTCAAAAAAGAACCTGCCTCCCTCCATATCGTTCCAAAGACGGCCGTACAGAGCATATATAGAAGAGTTACCACGCCGTGTTTATTCGACGACGATTGGTCTGCTCCCCTAAAACGATACAAGGTAAATGATAGACTTACTAAAGGAGGCGAACCAAAATGAAAGGGAAAATGTACTCAATCGAGAAGATAATCCAGATTCTCTCGGAAGCAAAGATGACCTCAATAACAGCCGTTTGCAGAAAGTACAACATATGTATGCCTCTTGTATTTAACTCGAAAGGTATAGTTGTACGGCTATCCGTTGAGCAGAACTGTGTAAATTGAATTTATTGAAAGTTTGCACACAGGACTGATTTGGCTTCGATTTTATATAATTGATTGACATATCAACTCCTACACATTCCGGTCGGACTTTGAGTAAGTGGAGACTTCAAATTGTTCTTCAAGATCGTCTGATAGTTCTATCTACAACAAAGGGGAGGGATTTTCAATGTCTTCAAAGAGAACAATATTAACCTGCTTGCTTTTGCTGGCGTTAATCTCAACAATCTATTCGTTTCAGCCTGAGCTCACACGTGATCCAGCCGAGGCCCGAGCGATCGCCAGGCAAGCTTACATTTTCGCCTATCCGATGCTCGAGAATTACAGAACTATGTCCACTCAGGTTTTGCAGTTCGGAGGGTTCAACAGGTTCACTCATTTCAATAGGTTGCACGGCCCCCAGAACAGACTAATAGTCCGTCCGAACAACGATACGATATACTCAATGATATGGCTGGAACTCTCTACCGAGCCCATAGTTATCTCTATTCCGGAGATCACCGACCGCTACTACTCCTTCCAGCTGGTTGATATGTACACTCACAACCTGGCGTACGTGGGGACGAGGGCCACCGGTTCCGACGCGAAGACTGTGATGATCGTAAGCCCTTGCTGGGAAGGAGAAACCCCCCCGGGTATAGATGAGGTATTCTACAGCGAGGGAAACTACGTTTATTGCATAGTGAGAACGGGTGTTGACAGCGAACTGCCCGGGGATCTCCAGAGGGTTCTCGAAATACAGCAGCAGTATTTGTTGCAGCCTCTCAGCAATTACTACGGGACTCCGGCCCTTGAGGAGCTTCATGCAGTAAAATTGCCCCCCTTCGATCAGACTGTGGCCGATTCTGCCGGTTTTATCGGTTATTTCAACTTCTTGCTCGGACAGCTCAAGATTCACCCCTCCGAGGAGGCCTTGATCCAGAGCTTCTCGAAAATCGGAATCGGTCCGGACTATCCCTTCGACCCCGATAATCTCACCGAACCGGTGCTGGAGGCAATAGAATCGGCAATTGCTGAAGCTCGCGACGAAATCAGTGCGATGGAAAAAGAGATAGGGATCGTAAAGGACGGCTGGTCCCTGTCGGAGAGGATCTTCGGAAGCAGAGAGAGGATGCATGGCCTGTATCTGATAAGGGCAACGGCTGCCCACATCGGGCTTTACGGAAACGATCTTGAAGAGACTTTCTATCCGAACTGCTTGTATGACAGCGATGGAGAACCACTCGACGCTTCCAGATACAACTATGTGATAAACTTCGCCAAAGAGCAGTTGCCCCCGGTGGATCCGAAAGGCTTCTGGTCGATCACCATGTACGACGAAGAGCAATTCCTGGTCGATAACCCTCTTAACAGATACTCGATCGGCGATCAATCTGAACTGACATATGGCGAGGACGGCTCGCTGGTGCTGTACTTACAGCACGAATCTCCCGGCGAGTCGAAAGAATCCAACTGGCTTCCGACACCTGATGGGAAATTTAAAATAACGATGCGAATCTACATCCCGCTGCCTGAAGGGCTCGATCCGCTCTACTGTCCGCCCGCGGTGCGGAAGGCGGGGGTGGTTGAATAATTCGATGTTGCTATATTCGATTTGTTAGAACAATAAATATGATTGATACATTTGATTCATTAGTTTCGGGTTGTCTTAAGTTTAATAAATATATTCATGGACATTTGAGCCCATCGGTAGTATATTTATTACGATGTGATCAACTTGTATGTTTTAAGTGACAAACTCAAAACTTGCAGGAGATGATGAAGCGATGGGCTCTTCAACAGGAACCCCTGATGAGAAAGAAAAAACGAAGGTGGACCTGTATGCCAGAAGCTTTAAGAACAGACTGCTTCTAACGTGGCTCTTTATCTTTGTTGTGATAGCGGTTTTTTTGTCCTTATCCGGGTACTTTCTTTATGACAGCATCCGCGATCTCATTGTTTACGAGCTTGGAAACAATGCCGTGAACATAGCCTTTACCGCAGCCAAATTCATAGAGCAGGATATCGATCCTTTCATCGCGCTGGCGGAAGTCGAGGATTATGATCTGCAGGAATACGATACCGATTATTACAACAGGATGCAATCTCTATTCAGAGAATTGAAGAAAAACACTGGCGCGACCTTCATTTTCGCCGAAAAGAAGCTGTCCGACTCTGAGATTGTTTATTTGATAGACGGTGAAGATCCGCAGAGCGGACTCTTCTCTCCCATAGGAACGGTAGATAGCATGGGTGAGTTTGAGCTTAGGGTCTTTAAAGAGTGCATAACGGGGGCCACGGATATCGTAAACTGGGAATTCTGGGGAATGTTCGTGACCGGTTACGCTCCTATAGTGGATCGATCGAAGGACGAAGTGGTCGGGGTCGTGGGGGTAGATTTCTCCTTCGAGTATATAGAGAATTTGCTCAACAGAATCAGACAGCTGATAATCTTCACATTTCTTCTGATCGCGCTGCTGGGAACTTACATATTGAACAGGCTGGTCATAGATAGATCAACCGCCCTGAGTATCGATTACCTCACAGGTCTCCACAGCAAAAGGTATCACGATGCCAGATTGAACTCACTGATCAGAAAGAGTCGTTTTTCCGGGAAACCTCTCTCGTTGATGATAATAGACGTCGATTCATTCAAAGAGATCAACGATGATTTCGGCCATAATGTGGGCGACGAAACTCTCAAGGTGGCGGCCAGAAAGATCAAGCTCTACACGAGAAGCACCGATATCTGTTCTCGCGTGGGGGGAGATGAGTTTGCTATAATACTTCCAGAGACCGATCTTGAACGGGCCAGACTGGTGGGCGAGAGGATAGTGGAAAGATTTCAAAGAGATCTATCGTCAACGAAAAAAGACGGTGGTCCGAAAATAACTTTGAGTATCGGTGTCGCACAGTGGCGGGAGGGCATGAGCGCCAGAGATCTTAATCAGCTCGCCGACGTCGCCATGTACAGGGCCAAAAGCAAGGGGCGCAACGGAGTTTTTGCACACCAGCATCGCTGATGCGACCGATCTTAAGAAGCGCGAGATAATGGAGGATTGAAATGTCGAAGGTAATCGTTATCGGCGCAGGAATAGGTGGCCTCGCCGCCGGATGCTATGCCAGATTTAACGGTTTTCAGACGACCGTACTTGAAAGCGGCGAAAGGGCGGGCGGGCTCTGTACTTCCTGGAATCGCGACGGCTTCACTTTCGACGGCTGCATCCGCCATCTTGCAGGTCTGAAGCCAGAAACGGCTCTTTACAAAATGTGGAGCGATCTCGGGGCAGCGCCTGCTGAGGCCTTCTTTCCTGAAGAACTGGTGAAGGTGATCGATGAATCGGGAAGAGAGTTCACAGTCTATTACGATACCAATAGGCTGGAAGAAGAGATGAAACGCCTTGCCCCTGAGGACTCGGATACTATCGAGCAGTACATAAAGGGCATAAAGCTTCTTTCCAGGATCGAACTCATGGAAGTTGGTTTCTGGAAATTCCGCGACTGGCTGAAGAATATCCCCACGCTCATGAAAAGCGGCAAGTACTCGAGGGAGAGCATGAATAAGTTCGCCGAAAGGTTCTCCAGCCCAATTCTGAAAAAGTTTTTCCCGGTTATTCAATACGGCTGGAAGAACATCCCGCTCACTCTCCACCTGGCGGTCATGGCCGGTTCCAGCCGGAAAATGTACGGGCGTTACGCTGGAGGGTCTTACGAGTTTTCCAGGGCCGTCGAGAAGCGTTTCCTCTTGCTGGGGGGTGAGCTCAGGTATGGGACCCGGGTCGAGAAGGTGCTCACCGATAACGGTGTGACAACGGGAGTTCAACTCGAGAGCGGAGAGAAAATCACTGCCGATTACGTTATTTCCGACATCTACGGCTACGACACTTTCATGAAGCTCCTGGACGATAGATATCTGACCGACCGGTTACGTTCGATGTACTCCCGGCCGATAGATAGAATGATGATGGCGATCCATGTGTCGCTGGGAGTGGGCATGGACCTCTCTCAGGTGCCGAACTCGATAGCGTTCTTTCCAGACAGACCCCCTGAAATAGCCGGGGAGAAACATGAAATGCTCAGCATCCTTAATTACGGCTACGATCCCTCGATGGCTCCGAAAGGGAAGACTGCCCTTAAGGTCATGTACGACACTAGTTACTCTTACTGGGAAAAGCTTTACAAAGACAGACAGGCTTACGAAGATGAAAAGAGAAAGATATCCGGGAACACCATACAGATTCTTGACAGAGTCTTCCCGGGTCTTGGCGATGCGGTGGAGGTCATCGACGTGGCCACGCCGATGACTACGAAAAGATACACCGCCAACGGTCAGGGCTTTGGCCGGAAAGAAGACTTCCGCCTCAAAGATACGCTCAGGGGTTTTTTAAACAGGCCTTTGACACTCGAGAGCCTGAAGAACTTCTTTGTGATCGGCCACTCCGTCGGCGGTACGAATCTCTACGGGTGTGCCGCAATGGGGATGAACACAGTAAAACTCTTGTGTAAAAGAGAAAAGAGGCGATTTCTCGCCTCTGTTAAGTGAAAGCCGTATTGAAGGATTCTTCGGTCGCGAAACGCTCACTTCCTGTGCCTTACCAGACCGATCATTTTGGTCGCTTCAAGTACAGGCAGCGGTACGAAAGCCAGCAGGGCGGCGACCAGATACAGACCATAGCTAAGCGTCGTCAGACCGAAGATGGTCGCCAGAGGCGGCACAAACGAAACAAGAGCTATCATCGCGAACGACACAACCGCGGCCAGAGTGAGGGTTCTGTTGGTGAACGGGCCGATTTTGAACAGGGAACGACTGGAACGCATATTGAATGAATGTACCACCTGAGTCAGTGAAAGCACAAGGAAAGCCATGGTACGTCCGGTCGCTATATCGCCTGTCATGCGTCCTATAATGAATCCCATGAGAGTGAGGGCGGAAAACAGCATTCCCTGTAGCAAAACCTGTACGCCGAGCCCGTTCGCAAAGATGTTTTCCCTTCTTCGCCTCGGTCTTCGATTCATCACGTCGTTCTCCACAGGCTCCATACCCAGCGCTATAGCCGGAAGGCTGTCGGTTACCAGATTGATCCAGAGAAGTTGCATCGATAGCAGAGGCGCTTCTCTCCACAGCAACATGGCGAAGAAAACGGTGAGTATCTCCCCGATATTCGTTCCAAGAAGGAAGCCGACCACTTTTCTTATATTGTCGTAAATGCCCCGCCCCTCTTTCACCGCCTCGACTATTGTCGCGAAGTTGTCGTCCGTCAGGGTCATATCGGCCGCCCCTTTGGCCACGTCGGTACCGGTGATACCCATGGCGCAGCCGATATCGGCTGCCTTAAGAGCCGGAGCGTCGTTCACGCCGTCGCCGGTCATTGCGACGATCTCTCCCCGCTCTTGCCAGGCCCGGACTATACGAATTTTGTCGGAGGGTGAGACTCTGGCATACACAGAGATCTTTCCGACTCTCTCTTTGAGTTCGCTTTCGGTCATCGCCGACAACTCGCTTCCGGTTACTGTTTCGTCGCCATCGTCCAGTATTCCCAGTTCCCTGGCTATGGCAGATGCCGTGAGCGAGTGGTCACCGGTTATCATAACCGGTTTTATACCGGCCTTTCTGCACAGCGCGACTGCTTCTTTCGCTTCGGGTCGGGCCGGGTCGATCATACCGACCAGTCCCATGAAGGTCAAACCGCTCTCCAGGATTTCGGGTTCCGGTTCGGCCGGTACTTCGTCGATCTCCTTGAAAGCCACCGCAAGAACTCTCAGGGCATCGCGGCCCATCCGATCGACATATTCGCGCGCCTCACGTGTCTTACCTTCGACACATCTGCCGGAGAGAACATCGAAGGCACCCTTGACTATCACGATCTTTTTTCCGTCTATGAAATTCAGCGTGGTCATCATTTTCCGCTCTGAATCGAACGGGATCTCTGCCAGCCTCGGATAGCGGGCGTCAAGTTCTTCCTTCATCATTCCGTTCTCGCGTGCTGCAAGTATTATGGCCGTTTCGGTGGGATCGCCTATATGTTTCTCCATCCCGTCCTCGAACACAACTTTGCCGTCGCAGCAGAGCGCGGCGTAAAGCAAAAGCTTCCTTATAGAAGGAGAGTTGTCGCTTCCAACATCTTCCAGTGTCGACGTCGACCCATCAAAGGCTTTGACGAGAGTCATTCGATTCTGTGTGAGCGTACCGGTCTTGTCGGAGCAGATCACCGATGCGCTTCCAAGAGTCTCGACGGCCGGCAACCTGCGGATGATGGCGTTGCGCTTCACCATTCTTTGAACACCTATGGCAAGCACGATCGTGACGATGGCCGGGAGTCCCTCGGGAATAGCTGAAACTGCGAGCGATACGGAGATCATGAAGATCTCCATCAAAGGAATTCCGTCGATCAGCCCTATGACGAATATCACCGCGCAGACCAGAAGCGCGGCTATTCCCAGGTACTTGCCTAGTGTTGCCAGCTTTCGCTGAAGGGGAGTAGAACTCTCTTCTTCACCGGCCAGAAGACCGGCGATCTTTCCCATCTCCGTATCCATGCCTGTGGCCGTCACCACGGCCTTCGCACGACCGTAAGAGATGCTACAACCGGAGAAGATCATGTTATGACGGTCTCCAAGTGGAGCATCGCCGGGTACAGTCGTCTCTGCGCTTTTTTCCGACGGGATGGATTCGCCGGTGAGTGCCGATTCCTCTACTTTCAAGCTCGCGCAGGATATGAGCCGTCCATCGGCCGGTATGAAATTGCCGGCCTCTACGAGGACTATGTCTCCCGGGACTAGGCCGGTGGACTCGATCATGCTTTCTTCACCATCCCTCAGAACTCTGGCGTGCGGTACAGAGAGTCTTTTTAGGGCCTCCAGAGCCTTTTCGGCTTTGCTTTCCTGAACCACCCCGATTATCGCGTTCAACACAACGATGAGAATGATCAGCACAGGTTCTATGAAGCCTTCTCCTTCGTAGAATGAAACGGCGAAAGATAGGACGGCCGCCGCCATCAGTATGATTATCATGATGTCTTTGAATTGCTCGAGAAAACGCCGGAAATTTCCCTTCTTTTTTTCTTCCCTCAATCTGTTTTCACCGTGACTTTCAAGACGAAGTGCCGCTTCTTCGGCGGAGAGTCCCACTTCCGGATTGACTCCAAGCTGCTTCAATATCTCTGTCAGACTATCGTGGTGCGGTATCATATTCTCTTCTCCTTCCTTCCGTAATGAAATAACTCTGTATCGATCGTTATTGACTGAACGTTCAGTCAATAAGTGAAAAAAACTTACATGTGTCGGCGGCACAGGCTATGATCTAAATACCTCTAGGTTTTGTCGTTGCGCAAGAGTATCTCGCTTCCCGATACGAGCGAGGCGAAGATTATCTTGAAAGAGCGTAGAAAAGAGTCTTTCAATTCCCTGTCGCTCATCGAGCTAATGACTTTGTACTCCTCGTAATGAGCGGCGAAATTGATCAGCGGTACTATGGAGAAGAAAAACTTGAAGACCGACATATCTCCCGAATATGTGAAATCCCTGTCGGCCTCGTATATAGTTTTGAATACGGGGTTGTCTTCACCGTCGCCCGTCAGTTCCATAAGCCTGAACAGGTCGTTGTGATGTTTGCTGTCTTTGAGAGATTCAAGCATGAGTATGCGTATGACGGCCCTTTTTTCCAGCACAAAGTCCAGCGCGCGCTCGTAGTAATCTATAACCTTTCTGGAGAAATCTCGAATCGCTCCCCCGTCGATGAAACGAAGCCTGTCGGTTTCGATGTCTAGTTTCCCATCTCTGATCATCTGAACTATGCCAGTGTGAACGAAATCCATGGCGATAGTAGTCGCATCCTTCATGAGCGAATCGACCAGGTGGTTGAGGATTTCTTCTTTGCTCTCGAAATAGTAGTAAATGAGGCCTTTGGTCACTCCGGCCATCGAGGCGATCTCTCCGGTCGTGGTAGCATCGTATCCTTTCTGTGAGAAAAGCTGTATTGAGGCGTTAATAATTCTTTCTCTCGTTTCCTGGCCATCGTCGTTTTTCAAGCGAAGTCCCCCTGCTGACCGGTCATTTAATTCAATTATATACACTTCATGATATCTGTCAAGTCGCTGGCATCGCTTCACTATGACAGGCTTGATTTCTATAATTAACCGCAGTTTGTGATTGGCTGTCTGCTAATAAAGACCAGGGCTAAACGAGTTGTCTGCATACGATGAAAAAACCTACAACAAGAGGTGGGCCGTAATGTGCTTTCAGTAACGCTTATTGTAGGTATTTGCCGATAGACCTCACGATGATGTTTAGCGGCCTCCGATTTGAAGCATTGCAACTCCCGAGAAGTTGAAACTCTTGAACGCATTCCGCATCATAATTATGAACTCTTTGAGTAGCGTGAAAAACAACGGTTCGCTCTTTTCAAAAATCGGGCGGACGGCAGGCAATGCCACCGTCCGCTCACCGGAATCGAGTTTCCCGCCGCCCGGACCGTCTCCCTGACCGTTTCCCGGAGAACCGTAACCCGCACCATCGTCCGGTCCATCGGAGATGCCGTCGCCTGGACCGTTTCCGTTGTTCGCAAACACCAAACCAAAAACCACCAATAAAAGAAGGGTAAGTGTGATTATTCGCTTCATACTATTGACCTCCTGAGAGAATTTATGAAATAAGTATAGAAGAACATCGATTAAAGAGAGATTAAAAACTATCATCGCATCTCTTCAGTCTCTCCCCTTCTCGCTCTTTCCAGGGATGGGTCCATGCTCCTGGACGAAACGAAGGACGGCTCTTCACTCTCTTTCGCTCTTGCCAGACTCTAGACCCCACACCTCTGACCCCGCTCTCCCTATAAGGGTTTAGCATTTCATAAATCAGTAAAGCTTGATCTGAAAAGCTTTTCATAGTAGTTATTGTACAGATTAGTAAAACTTGACTCAATCCAATTTACGGTGTAGAATTCAAATACGTACGTACATTTAAGATGCGGGGGGCGATCGTCATCACATCCAAATATGGGATCATCGAGCGCTATTTGCTTGAGGAATTGAAGTCCGGAAAGTATTCGGCTGGCGATAAACTCCCAACGGAAAAAGAGTTGATGACGAAGTTCAACGCCAGTAGAGAGACTGTCAGAAAGGCACTGGACAGATTGACTCTGAAAGCCGTCATTGTCCGCAGGCCAGGCCTTGGGACCTTTGTCAGCTATGGAAACGATAATCATCTGGTTGGAATACTCGTTCAGCAGATAACCAGTTATATCTTTCCCTATGTCGTACTAGGTGCGGAGGATTATCTTTTTAGAAATGAATACAAAATGCTTCTGGGAAACGCTTCCGAAGATCCGGTCAAAGAGAGACAGATTCTTGGCGAGTGGATGGAATCCGGCGTCAAGGGGCTGATTATCGACCCTGTCTACAGTGCGACCAAGAGATCGAACAAGGATTTTGTGAAGTCTCTGACGAAATCCGGGATCAAGATAACCCTTGTTCACACCGATTGGAACATTGATCAGGTGAGTTGCGTCATTCTAGACGATGCCAGCGGAGGCGAAAAGGCTGCCGAGATCTTTTACGATTATGGCCACAGAAGGGTTGCAGTCATTTACAAATCCACTCATCTTCCGGGTGTTGTCAGGGCTAGGAGTTTCATCGAGAGGTGCCGGCAGCTGGGAGTCGATAGAATCTACGATAAGGCCTTCAACGTGTCTGAATTCACAGGAGCGCCCATGCAGATCGCCCACGAACTCATGTCTCTCCCCTTGCAGATAAGACCTACCGCGATTTTTTGCTACAACGACGCAACGGCCCTTCAGCTCCAGCTGGTCGCAAAGCGTTTAGCTTTGAGAATACCGGACGACATATCCGTTATCGGTTTTGACGATGGCCCCATCGGTGACTTCAGAGATGTTTTGACTACCTTCGCCCACCCTAAAGAAGAGGTAGGCAGGAGAGCCGTCGAAATTCTTCTCGATATGCTCAACGGCGGCAAACCCCAGAAAGTTGTCTTTAAACCTGAACTCATAGAGAGAAGTTCCATCACTCAGGCGAAATCATAAAGAGCTTAGAACTCTAAAACGGGAAAACCTCTTCGATAATTGTGCCGCCCACGCAGGGCGGTCTTTTTTCTTCGACTTCGTTGAGCGGATTTCATCGAGAAAAACCTGATTAATCTTATTTGTACGGACATTTAAGCATCAGATATTCTGTGAAATCTGAAGAAAACCCTACAATCACGTAAAAGAGAGTACGAATATCATCAATATTCCCCGCAACTCGCTTCTCACAGGTCTCTTTCAAACATAACTGTGTTTGTTCGGGAGGTTTTTCGTTTGGTAGAATCTAGCGTAAGTAGATCACTTCATAGTTTCTTTTTTCATTCTGTTGCTTTGGCGTTTTTTTGGACTGTGTTTTTTAAGTAATTTAAACTTGAAAGGGTTTTGCTTAACACAATAAGGTACGTACATATAAGTATTTCCGGAGTCCATGCCAAACTAACGATCGAAGCCAGCAAATTTCTCCCGGTCATATCCTGTTGTCACAATGATGGAAAAATGATTACGAACAGAGAGTTTTTCTGGTTCCATGGGGGGTGATGTGGCAAGGGAAGAACAAATGTCATCGAGTTATCCTTTTTCTGGTCAATCGGTTATTACCTTTTCTAGGAGGTGAAACTAAATGAAAAAGTTCATGTGTTTGGTTCTTGCGCTGATCGTTTTTGTAGGCTTTTCTTTCGGAGTAACGGTTACGATGATGACACCGCTCACCGGAGCGGACGGGGCTTACATGGATGAAATCGTTGCAAAGTTCAACGCCACGCACCCCGGAATCGAGGTCGTTCATGTCGTGGTCGAATCGTCTCTGGATATGAAGAACAAGCTTTCGATGGGTATTGCATCGAAAACCGCGCCGGAAATAATGTTCATCCGCAAATTCGATATGCCTCTGTACCTGCAGCATTTCAAAGGCTTCACTCCTGATGAATGGCTGAACAATTACGGGATCGATGTAAATGACATCTTCCCCGGTGTTCTCGACGGACTTGTTATCGACGGTAAAGTCGTGGGAATCCCACTGGATATATGGATTTTCTACATGGCTTACAACAAGGCCAACTTCGCAAAAGTGGGCCTGGATCCGGAGAACCCGCCGAAGACGAGGGACGAGTTTATAGCGGCGATGGAAGCTCTGATCCCGATTACCCCTGCCGGATTGACTCCCTACTACGAGAATCCCGCCTGGACATGGATATGGTTCCATCTGCTATGGCAGCACGGCGGCGATCTTCTGACCGATGACTTCAAAAAGCCGGCCTTCGCTAAAGCGGGAATCGAGGCCTGCAAATTGATGCTCACGATGCAGGAAAAGGGCATTCTCCCGATGCAGGTAGCCGATCCTGGCGTATCGTTCCAGTCGGGCGATAGCACTGTTCTGATAACGGGTATCTGGACGATCCAACCCTGGATGGAACAGCTCGGCGAGGCCTTCGGCTACGCGGTATCACCTCAGCTGGGTACGACCAAGGCCGTCTTCGGAGGTTCGCACGTTCTGGCGATGCCGAAGGTAATGGTTGAAGACCCGAAGGTTCTGGACGCCGCAACTACCTTCATGAAATACCTCTGGGACAACGCGATAGACTGGTATGCGGCCGGTCAGACACCAGCCAGAATCTCCATTGCGCAGAGTCAGGAGCTGAAGGAGAGACTGCCACACATTTACGTTGTCTCTCAGGAATCGGAATATGTAAAGCAGTTCCAGATGTTCCCGTTGATATCGGAAATCGAAGCCGAAATCGCTGTATATCTCGACGAAATACTGGTGCTGCACTCCATCTCTCCCGAAGAGGGTATGAAAGAAGCCGAATTTGCGGTGCAGGAGATTCTTGACGATTACTGGTCAAGAGCGAGGTAAGCTTTCATTAATTGGGTGAAGGGAGGAGGAGCAATTGAGACAATCACAATCGAAGTCGCATAGACGTTTCCACAGGGAGGTAGGGTCGTGGTTGTTCCTCCTCCCTCACCTGTTTTTCTTCGTCTTGTTCGTCGCCATTCCTCTGGTCTTTGGGATGGTAATCAGTTTCTTCAACTGGAGTCTGCTCAGCGACAATGTCTTTGTAGGAGCCAGCAACTACGTCCGCACATGGAACGACTCGAGATTCTGGCCTGTTGTTCAGAACACTGTGATATTCGCGATAGTAAGCGTTCCCCTTACAATAATAGTGGCCATACTCTTTGCCCATATCCTCAACAAAAAAAGGTTCGGACAGTTATGGCTGTTAATCGCTTTTGTCTCACCGGCCTTCTTCGGATCGGTGGGCATTCTCAGCTCGTGGAAATGGATATTCGCTTCCTTTCCATCCGGTCTGGCCAATTACTACCTGAACAAAACCGGTTTCATCAATGGTGCCGTTTCATGGTTCGGCAGCACTGGAGTTGCCTGGGGTGTGATAATACTGGTGACCATTTGGTGGATAGTGGGGTTCAGCATTCTGCTCTATATGGGCGCGTTGCAGAGGATCCCTCCCGAGCAGTACGAATCGGCGAAACTGGATGGAGCGGGACCATGGAAGAGGTTTTTGTACATTACCTTGCCCTGGATAAGGAGCGTACTCTTCTTCGATGTGGTCAGACAGGTTATTCTCGCTTTCGGGCTTTTCGACCAGGCTTACATACTATCGGTCGGCGGTCCTGCCGGCACCACGAGAACAATGGTCTATTACCTGTACCTGGTGGGGTTCGAGAGACAGGATTTCGGAAGGGCCGCGTCGATATCCTGGTTTATTTTCGCGATAGTGCTTATCTTTGCGGTAATACAGCTCGTGCTCGTGACGAAGTCGATACGCTCGACAGAGGGGTGAGAGAATGACTTCTACAGTTGCTATAAACAAAAAGAAACTCAGCAAGCGCATAACTGCCGTCGTTGTAACGATACTTCTCTGGGCATTTGCGGCTTTTTGGTTTGCGCCGATTTTCTGGATGCTGTCAACTTCGCTGAAGTCAACGGCAGTGGCTGTCATTCAGACGCCTCCCGAGTGGATACCTGAAAACCCCACCCTGGAGAATTACAAAATCATTTTCGCGCCTTCAGGGGGGCTTTCGCTCATCAGGGCAACTCTGAACAGCGTGATCGTCGCCGTCGGTTCCACGCTGGCAACGCTGGCGCTTTCTATTCCGGCCGCTTATGCTCTCTCGCGTCTGCGATTCAGGGGTCGTATGCTTGTTTTCTGGATCTATGTGGCCGTGCTCGCCTTCCCCGGCGTGCTGTTTTTGGTGCCTCACTTCTTCATAATTCAGGGAATGGGACTGACAAACTCCTATCTAGCCCTGATTCTACCGGGCCTCGGGGGAACTTTCGGCGTCTTTCTCTTTAGACAGTACATGCTCGATATTCCCGGCGAGCTGGAGGATGCCGCCTGGATAGACGGCTGTTCGAAGTTCAGGTTCCTTATAAGCATAGTAATTCCATATGTCAAGCCGGCGATGCTTGTGCTGGGCTTGATGACCTTTCTGGGTTCGTGGAACAGTTTTCTCTGGCCGCTTTTGATACTCAGCAAGTCCGACAAATTCACGCTTCCGATAGCGCTTATAAGATTCAGTGCCGGCTGGGGCGACCCCTACCGCGGGATAGGTCCGATGATGGCCGGGGCCTTCTTTTCGGTTGCACCGTCGCTGATAATCTTCGTTGTCTTCCACAGATACTTGATGAAAGGGATATCTCTGGGATCTCTTGGAAAGGAGTAGGTCTCATGTCGTTTGAGCAGTCTTCTTCGAAGAAGGGATTTGTACTTCCTAACTTTATCGTGCGGACCTGTTGTCTGCTTTTCATAGCCTTGTTCGTAAGCACTTCCGTCTTTGGAGGTAATGTTTTGCCTGAAGTCGACACAAGTCTTTTCGAGGAAAGGATAGAAAACGATAGAAAGATACCGATCAGTATAAGCATCGTGGATGAGCAGGGGAGACCGGTGAGTAAAGCTTTTTTGACTGCAAAACAGCTTTCACACGAGTTTTACTTTGGGAACGCTCCGGAATATCTCCTGTACGCTTATGCCCAGTCAAGTTACAACAGGGGTAGGAGATTCGGAACCAGACCTCTGCCTGAGGAAGACCTCGCGGAGTATATGCGGCTCTATCTGGAGCTCTTCAACTTCGCTACCCTTCCGTCCTTCTACTGGGCCGACTACGAATCCACTCAAGGGCGTCTACGCCTGGTAGATGCTTCAAAAAAGATCGCCGAATGGCTCAAGGAAAACGGTGTTCCCGTGAAAGGTCACACACTCGTCTGGGGAAACCCTCCGAGTGTCGGTGTTCCCGGCTGGGTGGAAAGAATGGGAAAGCTGGAACAGTGGTCGGAGGTTCGCGATCTTCTTTTCAAAAGGGTGGCTAGAGAGGTTGAAGAGTTCAAAGATCTTGTCCAATACTGGGATGTCGTTAACGAACCGATCGTTCAGAACTGGTTCGACTCACTGGGCACGGACTATATCGCTCAATCGTACAGAATAGTTAAGGAGACCGACCCCGATGCAATCACGGTTCTCAACGAATACGGCGTTCTGGTCAACACAGGTACCAGAAGGGCTTTCATTTCTAGAGCCAGGCAGTTGATAAACGAAGGTGTGCAGATAGACGCGATAGGTGCCGAGGCCCATATCTTCACCGCACAGGACCTCCTTGGGCAGTTGGGATCGCTCGAGAGCATTTATCTGGCGATAGACGAACTGGCTCAACTTGGAAAACCCGTACACATTTCGGAGTTTCAGATTCCTCTTCCCGCGGTTATCGATGCCTTCAAAGTGTCTATAAGCGAGGCCGAAGAGATCCAGGCGGAGATCGCGAAGATCTTCTACAAAGTCTTCTTCAGCCATCCGGCAGTAGAAGTCATTACTTACTGGAACTTCTACCGCGCCTGGCAGTCGGGAAGTGGATTCCTGCGCGATGATCTGTCTATCAAACCGCTCTTCTACGAACTGAAGAACTTGATCCATGGAGAATGGAAGACGGACATGAAGATCGACGTCGGTTCCTCCGGAGAAGTCGCTTTCAAAGGATTCGCCGGTAATTATGAAATCACCGTTGCCACTGATGGTTTTTCAAAGACTTTCTCCCTGGATGTGGGCGGCAAAAAGGAAAACAACTTCGTTCTCGTAATCGGAAAGGAACAGGAGGTGCGATGAATGAGACCTTCCATAGCGATTTCGATCGTCCTGTTTATGGCTTTGCTGTTCGTTCCCGCATCCGTTCTGGTGGGCGTCGATCATGTGATGGCAGTGAACCCTATCAACCTCGGCCCTGTAATAAGTCCCTTTCTCTACGGCGTTTTCTTCGAAGATATCAACCATGCGGTTGACGGTGGTCTTTACGCCGAGCTGGTTAGAAACCGCTCCTTTGAACATACCGATCGCATAGAAGGCTGGTCTGTGGTCCTTGAGAAAGGCTGCAAGGCGAGCTTTTCGATTAAATCCGAAAGACCTGTCAACGGTAACAACACTAGTTATCTGAGGTTCGATATAGAATCCGACGATAGGCGCGTGATTCTCTCCAACGATGGTTACGATGGAATTCCTCTCGTCGGGGGCGAGAGTTATATCTTCTCCTCGTTCATCCGTGGCGATGATTACAGCGGAGAAATCGAAATCCGCCTCATGGATTCACAGGGGAACTCAATAATCACCGCCAGCCTGGGATCGAAATTCGCTGATCTGTGGGAGAGATATTCCGTGGTCCTAGAAGTTCCGGAGGACTGTCATGATGGTCGGCTGGCGTTGATCTTGAAGGGCTCCGGTCTGATATGTCTGGATATGATCTCGCTCCTGCCAGAGAGGAACTGGCACGGTATGAGGCCGGATCTTCTGGAAATGCTCAAGGAATTGAAGCCGGGGTTCTTGAGGTTTCCCGGTGGTTGTCTGGTAGAGGGTGACAGCCTTGAAAACTCCTACCGCTGGAAGGACACGATCGGTCCGGTGGAAGAGAGAAAAGCTAACTACAACCTATGGGGCTACAACCAGTCCTATGGAATAGGGTTTTTCGAGTATCTTATTCTGGCTGAATATCTGGGCGCCGAGCCCGTGCCGATATTCAACGCGGGAATCTCCTGCCAGGTTCGCGGGGCCGAGTACTGTTCGATGAATACAATGGACGGGTGGGTTCAGGATGTTCTTGACTTCATTGAGTTCGCCAACGGGCCGACAGAAAGTTCCTGGGGGGCGAAACGCGCCGAACTCGGTCATCCCGAACCTTTCAACGTTACATATATAGGCGTAGGAAACGAGAACTGGGGAAATGAATACCACGAGCGCTTCGCACTCTTTCAGAAAGCCATAAAAGACAAACATCCCGAGATCGTCATACTCTTCAGCGGACCGCCTTCCTACGAGGGCGCATCGTTCAACAGGGCCTGGAGATGGGCCCGGCAGAACGCGGTGGAGATTATCGACGAGCATATTTACGCCGTGCCCGAATGGATGCTGAGAAACACCGAAAGATACGACAAATACGATAGAGAGGGTCCAAAGGTTATGCTCGGGGAATATGCAGCCCATGAGGCTGGAAGGAGAAACACCCTGCAGGCGGCATTGGCCGAAGCGGCATTAATGACCGGACTGGAACGCAATAGTGACGCTGTGATAATGGCGGCGTACGCTCCCCTTTTCAACAGACCGGGCTGGTCGCAGTGGACCCCAGATCTAATCTGGTTCGACAGCACGAGGGTTTATGGAACACCCAGCTATCACGTCCAGAGGATCTTCAACAGGAACCTTGGAGATATCATCGTCGATTCCAGTCTTACGGACGAAGATGTCGAAGTCATAGGCTATTGGTTCAAGTCGCTTTATCATTCCTGTAGCTTTGACTACGAAACCGGAGATTTGATAATAAAGGTCGTCAACCCCTGGCCCGAGGATAAAGAGGTTCTGGTGGAAATAGATGAAGCCACAAAAGTGACGGGCAAAGGGGAAGCGACAGTGATAACTTCCGATAGTATCTTCGACGGAAACACTTTCGAAGATCCCGAAAGGATCGTACCCATGACCACGGTTTTGTCGGATTTCTCCAATCGATTCACATTCAGCTTCGAAGGTAATTCGATCACGGTCTTGAGATTGAATACCGGGAGTCTTTAAAAATCTCATAACGATTAGTCAATCAGGGAGGGATTACAGTGCAGACATACGTCAGGGTCAGACCGGAAAAACTCGGAAAGATAAACGATATGATCTATGGACATTTCACGGAGCATCTGGGTAGATGTATCTACGACGGAATCTTCAATGAAAAATCCTCAAAGTCCGACTCGCGAGGATTCAGGAGAGATATCATAGATGCCGTAAAAAAGATCAAGTGCCCCATCTTGAGATGGCCTGGTGGCAACTTCGCGTCCGCGTACCACTGGCAGGACGGTATCGGACCGGTGGAGAAACGGCCGCAGCTGCTGAACTATATATGGGGCGGGTTGGAAAGCAACAGGTTCGGAACGGATGAATTCATACAGTACTGTTGCGAGCTTGGCACCGAACCCTATCTGGCCGTGAGTCTGGGGACGGGAACGCTCGACGAGGCTGTCGCCTGGCTCGAATACTGTAACCTCGATACGCCGACCAGATACGCAGGAATGAGGAGAGAAAATGGCCATGCCGAGCCGTATGGAGTTAAGTACTGGGGGATTGGAAACGAAGTGTACGGCCCCTGGCAGGTCGGTCACTGCAGCGCGACCGAATACGCCGAAAAGCTGAGGCAGTACACACAGTTCATGAAGGGCGTGGACCGTTCGATAAAGGTTATAGCCGTTGGCGCCGACAATCCCGACTGGGATATGACGGTGTTGAAACACGCCGGGCACCTGATCGATTATATCTCGATTCATGAGTACCACGGTTCGGACGATTACTTCGGCACCGTGGCTTCGGTGTATTACTGCGAGCAGAGATTGAAGCTGCTCGAGAACCTTATAAAGCACCTTCGCCTGGATCATGTGAAGATCTCGTTCGACGAATGGAATGTCTGGTACAAAATCAGTGCGGAAAGGGAGGGCACAGAGAAGGGAACGGTACTCATCGAAGAACCGTACGCACTGAAGGATGGGCTCTTCGCGGCCGGAATATTCGCCGTGATGCACAGAATGAACGATACGGTACAGATGGCCAATCTGGCGCAGATGGTTAACGCCCTGGGTATGATAAAGACGAAGGGAGACGAGATCGTCCTTACTCCGATCTATCACGCCTTCGATCTCTTCGTGAACCACACGGGCCGGACCAGACTCGCCATGGATATCGACACACAAAGGTATGACATAAAGGCCAGAACGTTCGTCGAGGGGCGCAACAGCTTCCAGCTGAAGGGTGTTCCATACATCGACGGTTCGGCCACTTACGACGAAAGGAGAAACGTACTCAGCGTAGCGCTGATCAACTATTATCAGAAGGAAACCGATATACGTCTCGATCTTTCGGGGCTGGAAGCTAAGAAAAAGGCCGATCGGTACGTTCTGACCGGCTCGGCTCCTGACGAGATGAACGACTTCGACAACCCCGATAGGATACATCTTGTGAACGATGAACTGGCCGTGGGAACCAGGGAGATGAATCTCAGGCTCGCTCCCATGTCGGCCAGTGTAATCGAGTTCACTCTGGAAAAAACACTTTGAGTTTGAAAAATCGACAAGCTAACGGCAGAAAAACTACGACGGGCGTATTCTTCCAAGTCCGGCCGACTGAGTCATCCGGGAGGTTGAAAGGAGGGAAAGGATGTATCAAAAGCTAAAACTCGGGTTCGCTCCCACAAGGAGAAACGTTTTCAGCAAGAAAGACGCTCAGGAACACAAAATGCTCATCGAAAAAAAGCTGAAGGCCTGGAATGTAGATTTCGTCGGTCTCGACTGGCTGAACGAAGAGGGGCTCATTTACGATCCCAAAGACGCGCTCTCAGTGGCGGAACGTTTCAGAAACGCCGGAGTGAACGCCATCTTTGCGCCTCATGTGAATTTCGGAACCGAAGAAGCCGTTGCCAAGCTCTCCAGAGAACTCAACTTGCCCCTGCTCCTCTGGGGGCCGCGAGACGATGCTCCGCTGCCTGACGGCAGTCGAACGCGTGACACCCAGTGCGGTCTCTTCGCGACGGGTAAGTTGTTGAGACGCTTCGGCGTTCCCTTCACCTATATAGTGAACTCCTCGGTCGATGATTCCCTCTTCGAACGGGGATTTAAAAACTTTCTCGCCGCTGCTTCGGTGGTCAGGGCCTTCCGCAATATGAAAATCGGAGTCATAAGCAACAGGCCGAGAGACTTCTGGACCGTTATAAACAACGAAGGCGAGCTTCTGGAGAAGTTCGGTATAGAGCTCATCCCTACTACCCTGATAGATATAGTGGAAGAGGCGAAAAAATTACTGGACTCGAAAGAGCTCGACCAGGAACTGGCCGGACTCAAGGACAGGGTTGAATACTCCAGCGCGGGCGAAGAGAGTTTCAAAAAGGTCCTGACGCTCAAGATCGTGATGGAGAGGTGGGCGATCGAAGAGGGCTTGAGCGGAATAGCAATTCAATGCTGGAACGCTCTACAGAAGGCTTATGGCGTTATGCCGTGTTTTGCCCATTCTCTGCTTTCGGACAGTAAAATCCCCGTTGCCTGTGAAACCGACGTTCACGGGGCGATCAGCATGGAACTGGCCCAGGCGGCCACCATGTATCGAAAACCCTCCTTTCTGGCCGATCTGACGATCAGACATCCGTCCGACGACAATGCCGAGCTTCTGTGGCATTGCGGGCCTTTCCCGCTTTCGCTCGCGAAGGAAAAACCATACGTCGGGAAACACTTCATACTCGAGAGCCACAGTCCAGGGGTATCGGAATGGGAGATAGAGGGGGGTAAGCTCAGCATTCTCAGATTCGACGGAGACTTCTCGAATTACAAGGTTTTCGTATCTCACGCCGAAAGCACGGACGGACCTTTCAACAAGGGAACGTACATCTGGGCGAAATTCAAGAACTGGCCAAAGCTCGAAGAGAAACTGGTATGCGGTCCCTACATTCACCACGTGGCCGGTGTTCACGACAGGATAATGCCTGTGATCTATGAGGCCGTCAAATACATGAAGGGCGTAGAGCTCGATCCTGGCGAGCCTGGAATAGATGAGGTACAATCTTGGTTGAGACATGAAATAGACGAAATCTAAAAGGTGGTATGGATATGTATTTGATCGGGTGCGATATTGGGACTCAGGGTACGAAAAGCGTTATGGTGGACGAAAGCGGACGTGTTCTCGTCGAGGCGCAGAGAGAGTACGATGTCATCAAACCCGGCTCGAACTGGGCCGAACAGTGGCCGGACGTCTGGGCGAGGGCTGCCTTCGAAACGATATGGGAAGTGGTAGAAAAATCGGGAGTGGCGAAGGAAGAGATCGCCGCTCTGGCGATCAGCGGTCTCTACGGCGGCTCCGGTGTACCGGTGGATAGAGAGATGAAACCGCTCTACCCCTGTCTAATATGGATGGACAGGCGTGCGACGTATCAAACTGGCTGGGTTAAGGACAACATACCCAAAGAAGAGATCTTTTCAATAACCGGCAATTACGTCGATTCCTACTATGGCTTCACCAAAATGATGTGGCTCAGGGACAACAGACCCGAGATCTGGAAGAAGATATACAAGTTCGTGACGCCGAAAGATTACGTTGTCTATCAGCTTACCGGAGAAAATGCCATCGACTACTCATCGGCAGGGAATATAGGCGGTGTTTTCAACATAAGAAAACTTACATGGTCTACAGATATGTGTAAAGCTCTGGGAATCCCGATCGAATACCTTCCCGAGAGAATCGTGAGATCTAGCGATGTGGTTGGAAAGATCACTCGGGCCAGTTCAAAACTCTGCGGCCTGCCCGAGGGAACGCCCGTCGTTTCCGGTGGAATCGACGCCCCCGTCGCCCAGCTTTCGGCCGGGGCGCTCGAAGAGGGCGAACACGTCGCCATGGTCGGCACCTCTACCTGCTGGGGAACCGTCCACGACGGCAGCGAGCTACCCTTCGGGCTCGTCAGTTTTCCGTATGTGGTTCACGATACCGAGCGGATATACTCCTTCGGTGGTTCTGCCACTACCGGAGCGCTCGCCAGATGGTTCAAAGAGGAATTCGCGGACAGCGAAACGTCTGTGGGTTTGCGAACGGGTATTTCACCGTATCAGCTTCTTGACAGGGAAGTCGAGACGATACCGGCCGGAAGCGACGGAATAATAGTACTCCCTTACTTCATGGGCGAAAGATCGCCGATCTGGGATCCCTTTGCCAGAGGGGTTTTTTTCGGAGTGACCCTCGTGCACACGAGGGGCCACATGTACAAAGCCCTCATGGAAGGAGCGGCATTCGCCCTGCGACATAACATCGAGGAGGGAATCAAGGCCGGCCTGAAACTGAACGATGAATGCTGGATAGTCGGCGGAGTGGCTAAATCCTCTGCCTGGAACAGCATCTTCGCCGATATCACCGGCTACAAGATGAGACAGGTATCCAGCCTTGTGGAGGCTCCCTTCGGAGATGCCTTCTTGGCAGGGCTGGGCGTGGGATTGATCGACAGACCTGAGAAGATAAAAGAGTGGGTGAAGTTCAGAGAACCGATCAATCCCGACCCGAACAATCGCGAGATATACGAAAAATCTTACGCGCTATTCCGCCAGCTCTACGAGAGAACGAAAGACTTGATGTGGCAAATCTGATACGGGTGGGGGAGACCCCACCTTTTCATTGTGGTTGTCAGAGAGGAAGGCGATAACGAAGGTCTGTATAGTTTCCTATCGGCGGCGAAGGCGTTCATTGGCATATAGACCAATCCCATTTCCTACCATGCTCTCAAACCGGCTAGAATCAAACGTTTACCGAATGTTCCCCCAGATATGCCCCTGGTGGAGCTTACAAAGAGGTTGTCCAGATAGTTCATCTCTTCTATGGTGCCGAACCGGTTACCCGTGATAGATCCAAAAAAGAAAAGCTGGCCCAGCTTGGTCCTTTCGTTTTTGACAACGGTGCCCAGATCGGGGAAGGTGAAGGCACCGCCGATTCCATTCTTCTTGAAGGCTGAAAACTCCCCCGCTAGAGCCCTGATAGCGTGGGTGCCCTTGCCAGAGTTACCGATCACATAAGTGTTTATTATGTCTCCACCTATACTGACCAGCGAGAGATGATCCTCTGCCTCGCGCTCTGAGAAGTCATTCAGCAGTTCCTTGACCTTGCTCCAGGTGTTGATCTCCTGGTTGTTGACCTTGCCTCCCTGCGTTCTGGCCTCGTCGAACTCGTCGTCGAAATCGCCGTACATCAGCTGGCAATTCACGGTAATCGAACCATAGACGGTAATGCTGTACTGTCCGTTTATATAGTACAACTTGAGGGGATCGCTTTGTGAATCTCCTATAAACAGGTTTCCGTGAATGGCGATGTGCACCGGGAAGTCCTCGGCATAAATTTTTGTGGTGAATACTCCGCTCTCAGTTTTGTATTTTAGTATGAGATACCTGTGTTCACTCCCCGCGGCGTCGGGAAAATATATGGTGTAGGGTGCGCCGCTGCTGTCGTTGGGTTTGAAAACGATCAAGCCGTCTTCATTGGCTGTGATTTCGTCGTTGAAAGGCGCCGTGTACGTTGCCACAGGAGAGAGGGACGCAAGCCAGTCTTCGTGGTCTGCAAGGAGAGTTGAAAAATACTGCTCCGAATCGGAGGCCGTCTGTGTGTACGTGTACGATCCATCGGGGGTTATGCTCCTGGCGGTTAGGCCGTAAGGGAAGACCAGCTCGAGGTTTATGCTGGAGTCGCTCACGGCTACTCCTCCGATCACGATCGCCTGTCCGTTTACCACGTCGCCCCGCCCTGTCAGTATATCGTCTTTGTTCTTCTCACCCGTGGTGACTTCGTAGAAAACCCTGGATATATCCCCAAATCTCAAAGCCGCATGCTCCAGAAGCGATTCGGCAAGTACCAGACCGTAGGAATATCTTTTCACGCCGGCTTTCTCCACCCACGAAACTATCGAATACTTACCGCCGGTGAGGTTTACCGCCGCCCCTATGGAAGTTAACTCCGAAAAGGATGCGTCCTCTAGCAGAGAAGCGAAGTCTTCATCTCCGTTGATCAACCACCATCCTTCAGAGTCGAGAGTTTGGATAACTTCCGACCACAGGTCTCCCTCATAGCCGCCCCTTGAGGAAACGAACTGAAGGAACTCCTCGAAACCTTCCCAGGCGGAATTGAAGTTGTCCTGGTTCCACTTTTCGGCGAGGACCATGGCGGCTCCCTCCACCAGATTGTTCGAAGCTACCCTCAGGTCTGAAAGCAAAGAATACTCGTTGAGTCTCCTGGAGGTGCGCTGGATGATTATACTGGCGGCTATTATCATAGTAGTAGCGAAGGTCATCAGAATTAGTGTCAACGCCAGAACGAAACCTCTATTCCGCGAAGGGATCGAATCTGAATACATGAAACACCTCCTCCACACCGACTCTTCTGTCCCTGAGGACGACCTCGAAAATCCTTCTCGTAGGGCTGTCCTCGATGTTGGTCGCCTCGACCGAAGCCACTTCAACGTCTTGAAAGCCCGGATAATTAGATAGCTGCTCGATTCGATCGATTATGTTCTCTTCACTCACGCGGTTGGCACTCCTCACGATACCTTCCACCAGCAGCTTGGCTGAATGGAGATTGGTGGAGATTTCGAGAGTCGCCGACATGGATCTGTACTGAAGAATGAGGGCGATCCCCGAACTGATCAGCATGGCCAGCACGGCAAGCACGACAAGAATTTCCGCACTCGAAAAAGCCTTTCTAATAGATCCTCACCGCCCCGTCGATCTCTTTGGTGGCTCCTCTGTACTCAAATACCGCCCGGTAATACAGATACTGCCCCTCGAGGTCGTAAAAAGTGAACTGATCAAGATGCTCGGCCAGAACCGTCCGGGCAAGAGTGTTTTCACTTTCCCTATATATGAACATCAGCCTGCCGTCGAGATATGTGATAGTTGCCACACTGGCTTCGGGAATCAGTGGAAATCTCGATTCGAGAGTTATAGTATCACCGTCGAGTCCTTCACTCAAATCAAGCCCGGTCCAGTTCCTGGAGACGATGTACTTCAGGTTGCTGCTCAACTTCACGATCTCTTCGTCGATAGTCAATTGACTGTGAATCTGAAAACCGATCTTGAAAGTTATTGACAGCATAACCATCACTATCGATATGACTATCGCAGTCAACAACATATTCATCACGGTTTCTACAAGCGAAACACCCTTTGCCGACCCGTACCATCTCAAAGATAATCACTCACCCGTCGTGAGATGCCGCTCTCGTGATCGCTCAGCATTGAATAAAAAATTCGGAAAACACCACACGCTTGAATGTTACTTATTAAATTTTAACATATCACCCTGCTTACGCATTCTGGCAAACGGAGAAAGACTCAAGATCATGAGTGATGAGCCATAAGAAGCTGTTTGATGGAACTATCCCCAGAGATCGGTATGATAATCGCCGCGTTTGAGGCGGAACTTTATCTGGAAATCGATTATCTCCTGCCACATGAGTGCACTACTATTCGATTTGAAGATCACCATCTCGTCGGCCGTTCCGAAGACCGGTTCAATGCTTTTCTCGATGCTGGAATTCTTTATATCGCTGTACTTGAGAGAGAAATCTCCTATCATCGCCGAATCTTCCATTATCAGCCCATCTACTTCTTCACCCCTGAAAAAGACCCTGTCTTTCACGGGAAAGGAAAGCCCCATATTGCCGGGCTTGATTTTTTCGTGAAGTTCGATTACCTCATTGACCGATGGTCTATTCCAGCTCTTTCCGCAGGAGTTGCAGGAAAAGCCCCTACGAAAACTCTCGATAGAGCCGACTTTGCCGCACGAGGGGCACCTCCAGATGAGTCTCTCGATATGCCTGTAACTTCTGTAAGGCTTATCAAAGGTGGGATCCTCTTTTGAGAGGAAGTCGCTTATCTTGCGCTCCATTTCGGGATCGTCAGGCTGCACGGGATCGCCGAACTCCACTGTGGAGAAACCGGGGGAGAAGATACCGGCCCACCGGGGCCACAGTCTCTGTATTCCGTAGAATTTGACCGGGATGATGGGAGTTTTCAGCATCTTGAAGAGTTTCCAGATCTCCTTTTTTACACTCAGGAACTTGCCGTCCCATGAACGGGCCGCCTCGGGCGCTATACCGAGGGGAATACCTTCCTTTATGGTTGACAGCATCTGTCTTATAGCAGAGGTATCTATTGTATAGCGTTTCACGGGAATCGTTCCGAAGTTTCTCAGTAGCTTCATCCTGTCCACGTAGATCGCCGTGCCGACGAATCTGATATACCTCCAGGTCGAGTAAAATAGCAAGGGGCCGTCGTAGTGAGTCTGGTGCGCAAGTGCGATAATGAAGGGTTTTCTCTCCTTCAGCACCCTGGCGTTCTTCACTTTCGAGGGCAGCAGCACCAGTACAAGGAATTTCACCACGAGAGAAGTTGCTATGAAGAGCCACGGAACACATCTAGTGAAGTCGAAGGGTATATACTTGCCGCGTCCGGGCAGGAGCAACGGTACGGTTTCTCTGTATTTGGCGTATCGTTCGTCTCTATCCACCAGTTTTTTTTCTATGAAAAGCGTGTACAGGAGAAGACAGCAGCAGATACCGGCCCAGAGTACAAGAAAAAGGTACTTCCCCGATAACAGCACAACACCAAGCAGAAAGAGAGAGTATCCTACATAAAGTGGCTGTCTTATAAAACGGTACGGACCACTGGTGACCGTTTGATTCTGAACCGTCAACAATCCCGGGAACTTTCCCGTCCAGTAGAAAGCGACCAGCGTAGAATACAGCGAAAATGCTGCCGAGACGACCGCCGTCACCAGGCCGGCCACGGCCAAAAATCCGATACCGGAAGCGCTTCCCGACAGTATCCACAGAGGGAGCACACCCCAAAGTAATATTGATTCTGCGATATAGCTCAGGGTTTTCATAATAACCTCCCGATCGAAAAGACGGCCCCTCCGTCTTCGTTGTTTTCAGCCGTAATTGTCAGGTCAAGGGTATCACAGATCTTTCTGACGATCGAAAGACCGAGACCATGACCTCCACCGCTTCTTGAGGAATCGCTCCGGTAGAATCTATCGAATATTCTATCTATTTCCCCCTCATTGATACCGTCGCCGTGATCTCTAACATGAAGTGAACCATCGGCCCAGTAAAAAACGATGGGTCTTCCTTTTCCATATTTCATCGCATTCTCGAGCAACACCTTTAGCGCTATTTTAAGCAGAGCCCTGTCGGTCGTGACCTGCACATTTTCAACATCGACTTCGACGGTTATGTTGCCGGGTACGGGGGTGGACTGCACCAGCTCGTTGACTAACTCCCCGAGGTTGAAGCTCTCTCTGTTCGTTTCAATTACCGGGCGCGCCAGAAAGAGCAATCCTTCGGTTATGGTAAGCATCTTGCCGGCAGTAGCCGTTATGCTTTCGGCGGCTTCTTTAAGAGCATCCGGATCTTTAGAGCCCCACCTCTGTATCATTCTTGAAAAGCCGAGTATCGACGTCAGAGGCGAGCGTATCTCGTGGGCGATATCTGAAGAGAACTGCTCCTGCCTTTTGTAACCGTCCTCGATCCTATCTAGCGCCGTGTTCAGGGCTTTTTTAAGCTCTGCAAGCTCAGAAGTCTTGGGATCTATCTCCACTCTTCTTGACAGGTCTTCCAGCGTTATTTCTTTCAGTAGCGAGGTTGCCTCTCTCAGCGGTTTCGAAACCCTCCTTCCGAGCAGATAGCCGCTCAGTATGGACAGCGCTACTCCGATGATCGTCGAGAGTACCAGCGTGGTGGAAAGACTCTGCAGGAAGAAGTCCAGATCGTCCATCTGCGCACCAAGCAGAATCTTATCGTTTCCGTTTGTGAAGCCGTAGAACAGGTAAGAGCTCCCGCCGATTCTTGTCTTCATGTAACCTTCCACATCAGGTACGTTCGACAGACCGTTAGGATTTTGCACGACTATTCCCTCTATCCTCACATAGAACTCCGTTCCACCGCGACCGATAATACGGCCAATCCCCATTCTCATACCCCTACCCATGGGAGAGTCCATGAAGATCTTTCTCATCTCTTCTGAGTAGTTGCGAATGAAAACACTTTCCGACACCCTGTATATGAAAAGCGCCGAAACAGATAGAATCACCACCAGTAAAACCACGGAGTTGAAGGCCACCTGTGTTGAAGTTGAAAATAACCTCTTATCTGACAACGTAACCAGAACCTCTCACAGTCTTGATTCTCTCGCCCGACTGTCCGAGTTTTTTGCGCAGGTAGTTGATGTACACCTCCACCACGTTTGGGTTTCCCCATTCTTCGCTGCCCCAGACTTTCTCAAGGAGTCTCTCCTTCGACATCACTATTCCGGCGTTCGTCAGAAGCGCGAAAAGGAGTTCGAATTCCGTCTTACTTAACTGAACTGGTTCACCGCCAACCGTTACCTCTTTTGTATTATTGTCAATCGATATTTCGTGAAAACTCACCCTGTCCAGAATTCCCCTCCGTCTGAATATCGCCTCCATCCTGGCCAGCAGTTCTTCTATTACGAAGGGTTTGGGTATATAATCGTCGGCTCCGCCTTTAAGGCCGCGTACACGGTCTTCAACATCTCCCCGGGCCGTCAACATGATAATTGGAAGATCTGTAGATATGTACTCCCTCACTTTGTTCAAAACTCTGAAACCGTTCGCTCCGGGAAGCATGACGTCCAGTATGAGGAGATCGGGTAACTTTTTTTCCAGCCTTTTCAAAGCTGTTTCTCCTTCGATTATCACTTCAACGGAGTAACCTTCGTGTGATAGTTCCATCTGAAGAAGCTTACCTATGTGGACATCGTCCTCTACCACGACCACGTTTCCTTTCATACTCAGCTCTCCCTCTCTTTTTGGATCAAAGATACCGTTCCACCGAAAACCATTCCCAGAGTCATCAGCGACAGTCCCAGTATCTCCATTCTACTGGGTGACTCACCGAGAATTATCATGGCGAAGAGAAGGGCGAAGGCCGGTTCTCCCACGTAGATAAGAGAAGCGCCCACCGATCCGAGATATCTCTGGTATTTGAGCTGGACCACCACCGCGAATATGGTGGCAAACACGGCCGTGAAGAGTGCAACCAGCAGAATCCTGTAATTGATGAATATAGAGCCTTCAACAAAGGGAGTCAGCAGAAGGTTCACCAGAATAACCACCACGAACTGCGGAAGGAGCAGCTCCATCTCCTTATCGCTGGCTACTTTGGTGAAGTGAGATATCAGAACTACGTGCAGTGCGAAAGACACAGCGCACAGAGTTGTGAGAAAGTCGCCGAAGTTGAAACCGCCCTCCGGAGAAGTAAGAAAGTAGAGCCCGACGAGCGAAATAACTAGAGAAGCGATCTGTACGACCGTTGGCATCTTTCTCTCGATCAGTGGAGAGAGTATTGCGACGAGCCCTACGTAGAGGGCCGTAATGAAAGCGCTTTTAGAAGCGCTGGTGAAAACGAGACCCCAGGTCTGGAAGACGTAGCCGCCCGAAAGAAAAAGGCCGAGAACCACGCCCTTCTTGAATCCGCTACTGGAGAAGGATAGTCCCAGCCTTTTTCTCAGAGGTATCAACAAAAGTACTGCGAAAGAAAAACGAACGACGTTGTAGAAAACCGGGGAAAGCCCATGCAGAATATCCTTCTGCATGGGAAAGGTTAGTCCCCAGAAAACAACTACCAGTAAGAGATTGACATAGGCTTTAGACTTGGTTTTCGACATGAAAGCAAACTTTCCGCCATCAGTTGATAAGAACTATGGCGAGCACTATGCCCACCACCAGTATGCCTATGACCGAGAAGAGGATGATATTGTCGGTTCTCTTCTCCTCTTCGGTCTTTTCCTGAAGCCTGAAATCGACCGAGGTGGTCATATCGCGGTTTATATATACGTTCTGCTTGGAATCTCTGTAACCCCATTTCGAAACGGTGACTGTGTGGCTCCCGACTTTTTCGAAGTCCCTGTAGGGCGTATCGCCAACGTATTCGCCATCCACGTAAACCTGTGCATCGGGGATCGACGTGACTTCCAGATAGCCATATATATAGTTGGGCAGCAGTGAGAAATGGAAATCGCTGGAGCCGGGCTGAACATTGACCACCGACGGACCGTAAACGAGGTTTCTCTTGGTGTAAATATAGATCGTGTGCGTTCCAACTTCGAGAGTGGTTGTAACCGGCGCATTTCCCATGTATATCCCGTCCACGTAAACACTGGCATCTCTCTTGTCCGCATTGATCGTGGTTCTCACGGTGAATGGAACGTAGCTGTTGTAGAAGTAAGTGTATCCCATACCCCAGTTGGTGCTGAAGACCGGGTTTATAGCTATGGAAAGGTTATTGACAGTTTGGCTGAGATACGGAAATGGGTATCTGTCGAAAAGCGAAAAGACATTTCCCAAAAAGCCCAGCGGCGAGGATGAGGCCACTACCACGATCGTTTCTCTGCCCCTTTGAGATTGAATCTGTAGGTTATACTTTGTCGTAGCTTTTTCCGTTGGCAGGGTGTAGGTTCTACCACCTATCATGTAGTTATCCTGATCATAGACGTTTGGAAACAGAACCTGTACCTGACCGGAAGGATCGATGTCCAGAACGGCCACATACGCGCTTCTATCCACGGAAAAGGAAATTCCCAGGGTTTCGCCACCGTAATAGGTCGCTCCGGTACCCTTGTTCAGATTGACAGTAACGTTGATACCCGCACCCGGTCTGCTAAGGAACATGAGACCTTGAGGATCGTAACTGATCGAAGTTGCGAAGGCTGTTATACCGATAATAACGATTACAAAGAGCGCAAGCCTTTTCATTCTCTTTCCTCCTCCTTTATTGCTGCGGCAATTTGCCTGCAGACTTGATTAACGCGTTTAACGGCAACGTCGGTTTTCTTCCACAATCAGTTTTCGCCCTTACCCATAGCTTTATCGAGCCAGTATTTGAACCTCTCTTCAAGTTCCCCTCTAGCCGTCTGTTCGACAACACGGCCTTTCATGAAGATTACTCCGCCCGCACGGGTTCCGGCGATCCCTATATCGGCTTCCCTTCCCTCTCCTATACCGTTGACGACGCAGCCCATTATGGCCACGGTAATATCGTCGTCGATGCCTTTGAGCCATTGCTTGACTTCTCTTGCCAGTTCTTCGACGTTTATTTCCGTTCTGGCACAGGTCGGACAGGAGATTATATCCGGTCCCGGCCTGAGGTTGAGCGCTCTGAGAATCGAGAAGGCGGCCTCTACCTCCTGTATCGGGTCGCCCGATATGGACACTCTTACTGTGTCGCCTATCCCGTTCAGCAGGAGCGCACCTATGCCGATCGAAGACTTCACTATCGAGTCCAATCCGAATCCGGCCTCCGTAACCCCTAGGTGAAGCGGATAATCTACCTTCTCACTCACATATCGCGTCGCTTCTACAGTCTCTCTCACACGGGAGGCTTTCACGGAGATGACGATATCTTCAAATCCAGCCTTTTCGAGCAACCTCACCTGTGCCAGGGCACTCTCAGCCAGGGCGGCACTTCGACCGATATGCGAGAAGTCTTGATCGATTGAGCCGGAATTGGCCCCCACTCTTATTGAAACGCCGTACTCTTCGGCGACCTTCACTGTCTCAATTATCTTCCATTCCTGTCCGAAATTCCCCGGGTTGATCCTCACCTTCGCGGCTCCATTCCTTATAGATTCGATGGCCAGGCGATAATCGAAATGTACGTCGGCAACGACTGGAAGCCGGGATTCCCGTGTGATACTTTTCAGGGCGACAGCGCTGTCGTTGTCTGGAACTGACACTCTCACTATCTCGCAGCCCACACCGGCCAACCTTTCGATCTGTTCAAGAGTGGACTGTGCATCTACGGTTTTCGTGTTTGTCATCGACTGGACCGAAACGGGGTTTCCACCACCAATAGTTACCGGACCTACTTTTACAGCCTTGCTCATCAGAACCAGCGACCTATATCCACGAAAGTTATGTAGATCATCAGGCCCATCAGAACCATGAAACCGATAACATTTATCAACCCTTCGATTTTGGGATCGAGCCTCTTTCTGGTTATCATCTCCAGAATGGCAAGCAGCATCCTTCCGCCGTCGAGAGCCGGAAAGGGAATCATGTTGACCACGCCCAGGTTCAAAGATATGAAGCCCGTGATGAAGATGACTATTCTCAAACCTAGGCTTATAGCCTGATCCACGATTGTCATGAGACCTATCGGGCCGGTGAATTCATTTATGTTGGCTCCGCCTGTGAAGAGGCTTCCCACGACCCTGACCATGGTCACAAGAATACTGTTAGCCCACTGTAAACCCAGACCAGCGGCCTGAAAGACACTGTCGGGATACCAGTAATCGCTCCCCTGGGAAAAGACTCCGGCCTCGCTCACGAGCGAAATCATTTCTTGCTTACCCACGGTGATTTCGACTGATTTTCCGTCCCTTTCGAGCTTCACGGGAATCTCTTCGGCGAAACCGTGATTCTGGTAGGCTACCTCCCTTCCGGTGAACTGGATCAGAAGATCGGATGGATCTATCGCGAGCAGTTGACTCATCATGGTAAGATCGTAGCTTGTCTTCGTCTCTAAAGAACCCACTGAAACTATCATATCTCCCTTTTTGAAGAGCCCGTGGTCTTTGGCGATTCTCGGCTGGAAGTTGGCGTAGTAAATCCCCATGGCGTATCTTTCCTCGGCCGGCGAGTAATTGAGCAGAGTACCGGACAGGGTCTGTCCATCGGAAAAACCGATTTTAATGGAACTTTCCGGCTGAAGCACTTTACCGTAGCCCACATAGTCACCGCTGAATGTGGCTCCATTAATCGAGGCGATCTCTCCACCTGCGCCCCCCTGAGCGCGGGAGATAATCATCATGGTCTCCTGTGGAAGCATTTCCGGCACGAGAGTGATTCCCATTTCTCTGCCGTCTCTCATTATCACCAGATCTATCGGGTCACCTTTCGCGATCGCCTCTCCAAGCCGCGTGTTGTCGATCAGTATCTTCCCGTTCACCGAGACTATTCTGTCCCCCGGCGCTATGCCTGAAATTTCGGCAGGAGATCCCGGCTCTATTTTATCGATCTTGATCTCCTGAAAACCCCATACTACAGCGACAAGCGATAAAATGACGAAACCGAGTATCAACGAAAAGGCAGGCCCGGCAAGGTATATTATGAAGCGTTGCCACGCGGGTTTATTCTGTATCTGTTCATTCTCGGGTATCGATGAATCGACGGCGTCGAGATCCTCTCCGGCCGGTCTGACGTAGCCGCCGATGGGAAAGGCATTTATCCTGAAAGTGGTTTTCTTGCCTTTCCTGGACCAGATCTTCGGTCCCATGCCTATTGCAAACTCTATCACCCTAACACCGAAAAGTCTCGAAAAAAGGTAGTGCCCCAGTTCATGGACTACGACGACCCCGGTTAGGATCAAAAGAAAGTAGATTATCGTCAAAAACATTTGCTCACCTCTTCCAGCGCGATTTCTCGGGAAATCTTATCGATCTCCAGTATTTGACGGTAGTCGGCCCGTCTTTGATCATCTATTCTGGAGACCGTTCTTTCGATTATATTGTAAATTCTTCCAAACTTTATTTCACCTCTTAAAAAAGCCTCGACGGCTATTTCGTCGGCCGCATTGTAGGCTATCTGTTTCGACTGCTTTCCGCAGATGTTCCGTGCCAGTTCAAGCGCGGGGTACTTATCGCCGTCGATCTCTTCCAGCAGTAGGGGAATCCCTGTGATCCCCCCTCTATCAATCACCCGCTCCCTGAAAGGATAAGTTAGCGAGTAGGCGATCGGAATTCTCATATCCGGCGTTCCACTGTGCAGTTTCACGACCCCGTCTCTGTAAACTATACCTGCGTGTATATAGCTGTTTCTACATATATAGGTCTCAATATCCTCTTCATCGTATCTGAACAGATAATGCGCTTCGATCACTTCCAGACCCTTATTAACCATTGTAGCACTGTCGATGGTGATCCTTCGCCCCATCGACCATACTGGATGTTTCAAGACATCTCCAGGAGTGGCGTCTATAGATCTTTCAACGCTCCAGTCTCTCAGAGCTCCGCCCGAGGCCGTGATGAATATCCGATCTGGACGGGGTCCCTCGCCGAGAAGTTGAAAGAGACCGCTGTGCTCCGAATCGACGGGTATCAATTCTACAGATTTCTCTTTACATCCCTCGATCAGAAGATCTCCGCCGCAAACGATCGATTCTTTGTTGGCCAGGCAGAGGCGTTTGCATATTTCGATCGCCTTCAGGCTGAAACGTAAACCTGCCGCACCGCTAACGCTCACAATAACCATGTCTGGCCTTGAACTCTCCAGCATCTCTTCGATTCCCTCTTCCCCGTGAAAGAATCTTTTGACTGAAGAGAGCGCTAGGGGATTTTCTTCGGTGGAGAGGGAAGCCGCGAAAGCCGGCCTATACCTTTCCAGTTGTTTGGTGAAGAGAGAGAAATTGTGGCCGCAACTCATGGCCACAATTTCCAGTCCTTCGATCTTTTCAATTACATCCAGAGTCTGAGTTCCAATTGAGCCCGTTGAGCCCAATATGGCAAGTCTTCTCAACTTCACACCTCGAATTTCTTCTTTATCTCGGCCGGGTCTCCGGAAGTCTCTTCCAGTACTTTGCTGACTTCCTCGTCCTTGAGCGACATGATCTTTGCCACTCTGTCGGGAACGCTCTGCCTCTTTCCCGGGACGCACTTTTCTGCCTGCTCCTCCTTTGCCGCTACTTTCAGTGCGAAGGCCGCGCAACCCGGGGAACCGCAGATTCCGCAATTGATGTTTGGCAACACAGAGTAAATCAGTGTAGCCCTTTTATCGTCCCTCAGTTTCTCTTTGTAGGTGTCTATCTCTTCCTGGGAGGGTCTCACCGGTTTCTGGGGAGCCTGCTTTATCTCTTTGCCCGAGCTCTCCAGAAGTTTAGCGAGTGCCTTCTGCGGATCCTCGCCCGCTTCCTCGTAAAGCGCGACGAGCTTTTCAGTTTCGCTGTCCATTATGACTTTCAACTTTTCGGGGACTCCCGATCTTCTTCCGGGCAAACAGCCATCCAGAGTTGCCTTACCTTCGGCCATCGCTTTCGCGAAGGCCGGACATCCCGGAAAACCGCACGCTCCACAATTGACGCCTGGCAGTGCTGCCTCTATCAGTTTAACTCTAGGATCCTCTTTGACGGCGAATTTTGCGGAGGCGAAAGCGAGGAACACACCGGCGCCCACTCCAAGAATCGCCATTAAGAGTACCGAATAAACTATCGTCATAGCTCACACCTCACAGCTTCACAAGGCCCTGGAAACCCATGAAGGCCATTGATAGAAGTCCCGCCGTTATCAGTGCGCTCGCCGTTCCCTTGAAGGGGGCGGGGATATCTGAAAGTTCCATCCTCTCTCTTATCGTAGAGAAAAGAATAAGTGCGAGCGCAAATCCAAGCGCGGCACCTGCTGAGTTAACCACCGTTTCGATCAGGGTGTAGTTCTCCTGAACGTTTAAAAGAGCAACCCCGAGGACTGCGCAATTGGTTGTGATAAGCGGCAGATAGATACCCAGAGCTTCGTAAAGACCCGGGCTAGTCTTCTTCAGCACTATCTCCACAAACTGCACGAGCGTCGCTATTATTAGTATGAAGACGATGGTCGTCAAAAAGGAAAGTCCCAGAGAGACCAGCAGAATATTCAACAGCCATGTGATTATCGATGCCAGGATCATCACGAATATAACGGCAAGGCTCATACCGATGGCTGTATCGATCTTTTTGGAAACTCCTAGAAAGGGACAGATCCCCAGGAACCTAGAGAGAACGAAGTTGTTAATCAATATCGCAGATAAGAATATGAACAACAGTCTGGTCGCCATACTTCAACCTCCTCACTTAGTCGCTTTCTTCGCTTTTTCGCGTCTTATCCCAAGGTAATTGAAGAGGGCGATAAGCATTCCAAGAGCTATGAAGGCACCGGGTGGCAGGATCATGACGAACATCTTGACGTCTGACAGGTGTGCCCCGAAGATAGAACCGTTTCCGAGGAACTCTCTCACCGATCCAAGCAAGACCAGCGCGCCCGTAAAACCCAATCCCATGCCCAGGCCGTCGAGAAGAGAATCGAAGACGTTGTTCTTGGACGCGAAAGCCTCCGCACGACCAAGAATTATGCAGCTGACCACGATCAGTGGAATGAACAGTCCCAGCGTCTTCCAGAGATCGTAAATGAAGCCGTGCATAAGCAAATCGATTATTGTGACGAACGACGCTATTATAACGATATACGCAGGTATTCTGATCTTGTCTGGAATGAATTTCCGCACCAGCGATATTGTTATGTTGGACATCGCCAGTACGGCTGTAGTTGCCAGTCCCATGCCCAGGCCGTTTTCGGCGCTGGTTGTGGTTGCCAGCGTCGGGCACATGCTAAGAACTTGAGCGAAAATCGGATTCTGTTTGAAAAACCCATTGGTCAGTATCGTAAATTTCGATTCGGCCATTACTTCACACCTGCCTTCTTCAGGAACTGATACATCGTGTTGATCGATACGGTGACGGCCCTCGGAGTTATCGTCGCGCCGGTCATCACGTCCGTAACCGTAACAATTCCTTCGGTCTCTCTTTTCAGATCGATCTCCTCGCCGATTGGAGTGACACCCGCGTCTTTGTTGACTTTCAGCTCTCTCTCCAGGCCGGAAGGTTCCACCGGATAGAATCTCTTTTGAATATCGGAATTGGCTATGTTCGCTCCCAGACCGGGCGTCTCCTGCGAATATTCGAGAACCTTTATTCCATTCAACTTCAATCCGGTGCCGGTAGAAATGAATGACGCCATCGTTTTGACATCTCCGCCGTACCCCACAGCACTTGCGATGGCTATATAGATCTCCCTCCCATCGTCGGATGTGAACCTGTAAACGGGATTGTCTACCTTTCCCCTTCCGTTGTCGCTTCTGTATATTATCCCGTCTTCAACTTGAAAACCCGAAGGAGACCACTCGAATTTGGCAAGATCGCCCGCGGTTGAAGGAATCCTTTCATCGCTCACCAATGATCCGCCACTGGTAGAATCCTTCAAAACGCTTCTTATTGCCAGTAATTTCGCTCCAAGTTCGGCGTTCGCGATGGGCTCCTTGACGATCGAATAGACCGCAGAAAGGGCGAAAGCTGCTATTACTGTAATTATCATCAGTGTGATTCCAGTTTTGAAATAATCACGCATTGGACTTCACCTTCCCGAAGATCTTTGGCTTGGAAACCATATCTATCAGGGGTACGAAGGCGTTCATGACCAGAATCGCGAAGGAGACGCCTTCGGGATATCCGCCGAAGAATCTGATCACCATTGTGATGACTCCACATCCCACTCCGAATATCAAGTGTCCCTTGATTGACATAGGGCTTGTCACCATATCGGTAGCCATGAAGAGCGCTCCAAGCATAAGTCCGCCTCCAAGTATGTGATACAGTGGCGATCCGAAAGCCGGATTGACTCCGTTGAAGATCGCGGCCATAAGGGCCACAGTACCTATGTAAGCAACCGGTATCACCGGAGAGACTCTTCTGCGAAGCAACAGCCAGCCAAATCCCAGTAGCAGCAGAAGAGCGCTGATTTCGCCCAGAGAACCGGGAATGGTTCCGAGGAACATCTCCTGTAGTGAAAAGATCCTTGACGAACCCTCTTTGAGGATCGCCATTGGCGTCGCGCTGGTCTGGAGATCGAAGGGGCTGAACCAGCTTGTCATCTGAACAGGGAAGGATATCAAAAGAAAGACCCTGCCCACTAGAGCGGGGTTGAAGAAGTTCTTCCCAAGTCCTCCGAATACTGCCTTGGCGATCGCTATGGATACGAAGACTCCGATGAGGGCCTGCCACCACTCCACAGCTAGAGAGAGGTTCAGGGCCAGAAGGAGACCGGTTACGGAGCCGCTCAGGTCCGGTCTGAAACTCTTTTTGTTTCTCAAGAAGCGGATAATGAAGAAATCGAGTGCTTCGGCCCCTGCGGTACAGACCAGAATCAGCACCAGGGCCTTGATTCCGAAAGTAACTACTGCCCAGATTGCAGCGGGAGTGAGCGCTATCAGGACATCCAGCATTATGCTTCTTACACTGTTGCCCGACCTCAGGTGAGGCGCGGCCGTCATTGTCAACTTCACTTTTTTGCCCCTCCCTTCAGACTGCGGTATATCTTTTTGTGCAACTTGAAGTTCTTCACCAGTTCGATTCTCGCCGGACAGATGTAAGAACAGCTCCCACATTCTATACAGTCCATCAAGCCGTTTTCGACGGCTATGTCGTACTGTCTTGCCGATCCGTAAAGGTTTAGAAGAAACGGCTGAAGCCCCATGGGGCAGACGAACGTACAGTTGCCGCACCTTATGCAGGGAAACTCTTCTTCGGGCAGGGTATCTTTCATCAAAGTTATTCCCGATGTGCCTTTTACAACAGGGACATCTATCTTTGGAACGGTCATTCCCATCATCGGACCGCCGAAGATTACTTTCGAAGTCTCTTCGTCGCTCCCTCCGGCGAAAGCTATCAATTCCTGAGCCATGGTTCCGATTCTGACCACGAAGTTCGCGGGTGATTTTACGCCTTCGCCCGTGACGGTGATTCCTCTCTCGATAAGAGGTCTGCCCTTTTCGACCGCTTCGTAAACCGCGTAGGCCGTTCCCACGTTATCGACGACCACGCCAACGTCCAGCGGAAGACCGCCCGAAGGGACCACTCTCTTCTCAAGCGCGAATATCAACTGCTTTTCCGCGCCTTGCGGATATTTGGTTATCAGTTTTCTGACTTCGATCCCAGTTCCTTTCACGGCTTCGCTCATCTTCGCTACAGCCTGCGGTTTATTATCCTCTATTCCTATAACGGCTCTCTGAACCCCCAGAGCCTTCATGATTGCCAGTGTTCCCCTTACGACACCATTGGCGCGTTCCAGCATGTACCGGTAGTCTATAGTGAGGTAAGGCTCGCACTCGGCGCCGTTGATCACAAGCAGATCGATCTTCTTATCTTTTGGAGGCGAAAGCTTTACACTGGTTGGAAACATGGCTCCACCGAGACCGACGATTCCGGCCTGCTTTATTCTCTCTGTTATCTCTCCGGGCGAGAGCTTCTCGAAAGAAGTTTCGGGCCCCAGGAGTTCCCAATCATCTTCCGAGGTCCTCTCGATGACGATTGCATCATCGGGTTTAGACAGGGTGGGATGGTAGTATTTTCCAATTTCCTTTACCTCGCCCGTGAGTGGAGAATGGAGATTAGCGGAGATGAAACCGTTCGACTGGGCTATCAACTGACCGGTCTTAACTCTCTCTCCCGGACCGACGACGGGCTTTGCCGGAACACCTGCATGATTTGCAAGAAAAACGTAGACTTTTTCTGGAAGCGGAAGGATTCTCAACGCAACATCTTTAGCCAGTTCCTTCCTCTCTGGCGGATGCACGCCCCCTCTGAAGGTTGGCAACTTCATCGTATCACCTCTCAACGGTTTTGGCAATGACTGACTTAGTTTTCGATAATATCCCGCAAAAAAACATCTTTGCAGCTCCCTGAAGCTGCAGTCACGATTACCCGTAAACAATTCTTACAAACAAAAGGAGCGGATCGCTCCGCTCCTATTATAGTACAATGTTCAGTTGCTGGGAAACGATTACTTCACGCGATTGATCCTTCCGCTCTCCTGGTAAGATGTGATCGGGCTTATCTGGCCCACATACTCGACTACCACATCGGCGAGAACGAATCCCGTATCGTAACCAGGGTGGTTGGCGAGGGCAGTATAGCCGTCTCCGCCGGAAGCCAGGTAGTTGTTTGTAGCAACCTTGTAGATCTTATCCATCACAACCGGTTCTCCGTTAACGAGAACATCTTTGACGGTACCGTTTTCGATTGTGTAGCTGACACCGCTGACCTGTGGCATCGCTCCCTGGCCGGCCGCTATCGTGGCAGTGAATTCCAGGACCTTCATGAAGTCGGCACCGCTGATTTCGATAACGTACAGAGAGTTGCCGAACGGAAGAACGGTTAGAATATCGCGGTAAGTTATAGGACCGGCCGCTATCGAAGCTCTGATACCACCGGAGTTGCTTATCGCGATGTCGGCGCCGGACTTCCAGACCATGGCATCACAAATAAGGTATCCGAGGTTCGTGTCCTGTGCCCTGACCACGTTTCTGTCACCTTCTAGCTTTATGGTCGTCTCGCCGACCACCACGTTCAGGGCCTCTCCGCCGGCCTTCTTGAAGTAATCGAGCACAGTGGCGACGGCGAAATCCGGAGCGATGGAGCTCTCTACTTTGATCGGTCTGAAGGAGACGAAAGTGATCGTTCCGTTGATCACTTCCAGATCCAATTTCCCAAGATATTTACTCCATTCGCCGGCCGATACTATCAATGTGCCGTTTATCACTTCCGGTCTCTCGTAGAAAGTGTGGCTGTGACCGTCCACGATCACGTCAATGCCATCGACGGCCGCCGCCAACTCCCAGGAATTCGGTCCGACCAGAACCGGGTTGCTACCCATATGTGTCAACGCTACGATTATGTCGGCCTGGGCTTCGAGCTGGGGTATCAGTTCCTTAGCAACTTCGACTACTTCTTTCCACTCATAATCCTTTGCGTACAGATACTCGAGTATTTCAGTTTCCTGAGCTGTGAAACCGACTATCGCCACTTTGATTCCTCCGACTTCCTTGATTGTGTACTGTGTGAAGGCCGGTTTACCGTCTTTGTATATGTTGGCACTCAGGAACGGGAAGGTAGCAAGATCCATCTGCTTGGCCAGAACGGTGGCGTCGTTGTCGAACTCGTGGTTTCCCAATGTCATGGCATCGAGCTTCATAAGGTTAAGGGCGACTATGTCTGGCGCGGCATCTTGAAGGTCGGATTCAGGTACGCCGGTGTTTATGTCTCCAGCATGTAAAAAGATAGTGTTCGGATTGGACATCCTCGCCTGATTCACCAGGGTCGCGATGGCGGCGAGCCCGCCGAACTCTCCCTCGGGCCATATGTGGCCGTGGGTGTCGTTGATGTGGAGAATGGTGAGTCTCTGGGCGAGTGTAAAAATCGATAGTGTTACGATCAGAGCGATTAACAGAAACTTCTTCATATCGAACCTCCTTTTAAGAAATGTTGGTTATCTTTCCCACTTTCTCGAAATCAAAGGAATTGCTCCCCTCAGTAATATGGTAATGGATAATCTCGATTTCTGTTTTATCTGAGAAGACACTTCTCGAGCTTTTTTCGATTTTCAGGCCGTTCATTTCCACCTCTTCGAAGTCCGATAGGTAGATCGATTTCAGTGTGATTGCCAGCCTGAACTCCCACAAACACTCTCTGAAAGCACTGGTCGCGAGACTCAAGGGTGTCATCATGGACGTCATCGCTGCCGCCACAAACAGGAGCGCGATCAGCAGACCTAAAGAGAGAGAGCCATCATTCCTTCGCAGCGATCGTCTTTCCGCCCTGTACATCGCCCGAAAAATCTCCTTCCCTCACATGATTTGCGATCGCGCAGTTCTTCCCAATCTTTGTTCCGGCCGGGATGACGGCGTCGTATCCGACCACGACGATACCGGAATCGTATATACCCGGATGCGTTTCGTGGGGAACTTCCTCACCGTACCCCAGTACACAGTCGTCATTTATCACCGAATTCTCGCCGATTATTGCCTTGTCGATAATCACGCCTTTACCTATCCTGGTGTTGGTCATTATCACGGAATTGCGAACGACCGAACCCTCGCCTATCTGCACACCCTGAAAGATCACCGAACTGTCTATACGTCCGTAGATCTCTGCTCCTTCGTTGATAAGAGAATTCCTGACCCTCGAACTCCTCCCGACGTAGGCCGGCAGGTATTCTTCGGTCTGCGTATAGAACCTCCAGGCCGGGTCGTGGAGGTTGAGGGGCGGAATCGGCCTGGTCAGCTCGATGTTGGATTCCCAGAGAGCCTGGAGAGTTCCTACGTCTCTCCAGTAGCCTTCGAAAACGAAGGCGAAAAGCTTTCCAAGATCCCTGTCAACTGTTTCGGGTAGTATGTTTTTACCGAAATCGTTGCTGCTTTCCGGAGTCTGTTCGTCCTCTAGCAACCTTTCTTTGAGGAAACTCCAGTTGAAAACGTAGATGCCGAGCGAGGCTAGATCCGATCGCGGCTTTTCCGGCTTTTCCTGGAAATCGATGATTCGGTTTTCAAAATCGGTGACCATCATGCCGAAGCGATGGGCCTCTGAAAGAGGTACGCGCATGCATGCCACGGTGCCGTCTGCACCTTTGGAGAGATGGTAGTCTATCATTTCGTTATAATCCATGGAGTAAATGTGATCGCCGGAGAGAACGACCACTATTTCGGGGCTGTAAGCATCAATATAGTCGATGTTTTGATAGACCGCGTTTGCCGTCCCCTTGTACCAGTTAGAATCGTCCTGCGCCACGTAAGGTGGAAGAATCACCACCCCGCCGTCTTTTCTGTCGAGATCCCAGGGCCTTCCTATACCTATATGCCTCGAAAGAACGTGCGGTCTGTACTGTGTGAGCACTCCGACGGTGTAAATACCCGAGTTGACGCAGTTACTGAGCGCAAAATCGATTATTCTGTACTTTCCGCCGAAAGGAACGGCCGGTTTGGCGATCTCGTCTGTTAGAATACCGAGTCTGGTACCCTGGCCGCCAGCCAGTATTAAAGCAACCACTTTTTTCGCCATATTATCACCTCAAACCCTATATAACGCCGTGTTTCTCGATCACTGTGGGATCGGACTGCTCGCCTACGAAACTCTTCCCCGATCTGACTGTGCAGTACTTGTCCAGTATAACGTTCTCCACATAAGCCCCTTCTTCGACGATACAGCCCTCCAGAAGTACTGAACCTTTCACCGTGGCACCTGCCAGAACCCGTGTATCCCTGAAAAGCACGGAATCTTCTAGCTTTCCACCGACCATGCATCCGTCGGCGATAACGGAGTTGCTAATAAAGGCCGTACCGGTTATCTTTGGCGGCGGAAGATCCTTCAGCTTCGTGAAGACTCTCCCATGCTCGTAGAAAAGCTCACGTCTGATTTCGGGGTTGAGAATATCGAGATTGGTGCGGTAATAACAGCTCTTGCTCTGCTTTATGTCTCGCCAGTAACCGTTGTACCTGTATTCTCTCACGTTTAGGGAGCCAAGGTTGGGAATTATCACTCCTTTCACCAGCTCATTCTCCCCGTTGGGCACGGTCGAGTAGAGGAGTTCGCGAAGCAGGAACTTGTTCATGAAATAGGCTCCCAGAGCCACGCAGTTGGAGCCTCCGAGGTCTTCGAGCGGTCCTTCCCTCTCGATCCACTCGACAACTCTGCCGTCCTTGCATTTCAGGAGAGATACATTTCCGAAATTGTAATTCTCGATATTGCTCGCCGTCAGGGCAGTGATGTCGGAACCGGTCTCGAGGTGGTAGCGGAAGATTTCGCTGAGATCGGCTTTGAAGATATGGTCGCCAGAACCTATCATCACATAATCTTCGTTACCCCTCCTCAGTATGTTGATGTTCTGGAATATAGCGTCGGCCGTTCCTTTGTAACCCATGGACGGGTTGTATGGGGAATAGTAAGGTTGCAGGATGAAGAGACCACCCTGTTTTCTATCAAGATCCCATTCCTTGCCAGAACCTATGTGATCCATAAGGCTTCTGGGGCTGTACTGAGTTATTATTCCAACTTTTGAAATTCCAGCATTTACCATGTTGCTGAGAGTGAAGTCGATAGAGCGATATTTACCGAACACTGGCAGGGCAGCACTCGTCCGAACCTGTGTCAGCGGTCCCAAGTATTCACCCCTGCCGCCTGCTAAGATTATCCCGAGTACCTTCATTCTCTCACCACGCGCCCTTATCTAGTGTCGGGCCGTGGTTTCCCTCCCTTCAACATTTTTGTTGTCTTCCTGTTCCATAAGAGGCAAGCCGGTCATCAACGACATTGCCGGAAGCGACCAGTCTTCCTCTCCATCTAGGTATCTGTGAAGAAACCTGACCGCATCGGAAACCGCCTTCCCGTAAAGATCCCTGAAAGTCAACCGACTTTCCCAGCCCGCTATGCTGTGAAACCAGGGCCTCATTCCAAAGTTCATGGGATCATCGTGCGTATCTCTGAAAAAAGCGCTTTCGATGCTTTCACCCTTCAGAAAAAGAGCTTTAAAAAAGAGAAACAACCTGGATCTACCGTAATAATCGTCAAAAATATCCTTCATGGAATCAACGGCCCTGGTGATCGAAGGGCTATCGATGTTATAGACCTCACCGGCCGTTCTTTGAATGGTCCGTTCGAGCTCTTCGTCTATCGAGGGTGGAAGCTCCGCCAGAGGTCTCAACTTAAGTATATCCGCAGTCAATCTCTCCTTGAGAATGGTTCTGTCTATCATTATCTCGAGCTGTCCGCTTCTGTACCCGGTACCGGCCCGCGCCATGATGTACTGACTGACGGAAAGATCTAGAAAAAAATGACAGAAAACCCCCATAACATAGAACCTCGAAACTCCCTCGAGCTCCCTGCATAGAACACCGGCAAAGGCGTCGCACCCGGTTGTGTGTGATAACTTCCAGAGCAAATACTCAGGAGAGTTTTTTTCACAGTACTTGCCTATATCTGTGAAAAGGCACCCGAGGTTGAACTCTCCCTTTCTCTCGCTGTCTGGATCCAGTCCAACCTCCTGGAGAACGTCCTTTCCAAAGATGATGTGAGTCCAGAACCCGGGCAAGAACTTCACTCCTTTTCAATCGTGCCCCACAAACATTTCAAATAAAGACTCTCTGGAACCTGCATAAGCCAAGGGTGGTCCGGAGATTGAAGAGTAACCGCAAGGTGCGAGAATGTGATCCCGCTGTTCTCTGTTGACCTCCTCACTGCCTCGACAAGGTGCTCCAGACCGATGTTGTACGCGCATGTGCAAATGCCGAGTACCCCTCTGTCTCTGACAAGGGGCAGCAGGCCCTTTATCATGTCCCTGAAGAGGCCGACCCCGGTCGATAGCTCCTTCCTGTGCTTAACGAGAGAGGGTGGATCCAAAACAACTATATCAAATGCATCATCTTTTTCAAACCGACCTATAAAGTCAATAACATCGCTCTGAGCGAATTGAACGCATTTATCCAGTCCATTCAACTCCGAGTTCAACTTCGCCAGCTTCAGGTCCTCCACAGACTTGTCTACACAGATCACCTCCGCGCCCGCGGCCGCCATGTTGATTCCGAAAGCGCCTGTGAAGGAAAAAAGATCGAGACCCTTTTTGAGAGACAATTTCTTCACCAGCGAAGAACAAAAGGCTCTAGACTCCCTCTGATCGAAAAAGAACCCGGTCTTCTGACTCTTTTCGATGTCCACCAGGAACTTCAATCCGTTCTCAATCACCTCTATTCTTTTGGGTACCTCTCCGTAGAGCAGCCCTGTATTTCTGTCGATTTTATCTTCGACGCCCATTTCGAAATCGCTCCGTTCATAGATACCCGCTGGGGATGTCTCCTCTACGAGCGTTTCGATTATTGTTTCTTTAAGACTCTGCACGATCCGGTTCCTGAATTGAACGACGAGGATTTCGCCGTACCTGTCAACAACCAGGCCGGGCAGTTTGTCTCCCTCTCCATGAATCAATCTGTAGTAAGGGAGTTCGTACAGGGCCTCTCTCTTTCTCAGTGCCCTCATTATCCGTCTTTTGAACAATACTTTGCCTATATCCTCATCTCTGTTCGTGAGGACCATCACGGCTCTGTTCGACTCGGGGTTGTAGAAGCCTCTTCCCAGAAAGCCGTAATCGTACGAGAAGACATTCACCTCTCCTAGCCGCTGCGGACCGTCAATTGAAAGCAGTTCATCCCTGAATACCCACGGGTAACCGTTGAGTATCATTCTTTCCTTTCCCTTTTTCAAGCGAGCGACGATCATCAAAGCTCTCCCTCGAGGGTCAGGGTGTAATCCATTATTTCTCCTTCTTCGAAAAACAGCTCTATCTCTCTCAAAGCGCTCTCGAGGCTGTCAGAAGCGTGAATAAGGTTCTTTCGGACCGATACTCCGTACCTGCCCCTTATGCTTCCCGCGTCGGCCTCCAGCGGGTCGGTCTTTCCTACTGTATGGCGGAGCCTCTTTATGGCGTTCTCACCCTCGAGCACCATAGCTACGACAGGTCCCGATTGAACAAACTTCATAAGCGGTTCGAAGAAGTCTTTGCCGACATGTTCTCTGTAAAGCTCACCGGCCAGGTATTTGTCCATTTCTATCATTTTGAGGGCTACTATCTTAAGACCTTTGTTCTCGAGAGTGGTGATTATCTCGCCGACCAGACCCCTCTGGATAGCGTTCGGTTTTAGATAAGCGAATGTTCTCTCCATCTTTTCGACCTCCGGGATAATTGAACCATTCATTGCTATAATTAAATCATGGACTCTACCAATAGAGATTTAAGAGAGAGACTTTCCCGTATCCTGGGGGGAAGTGCGGGCTTAAGTATAGCACTTACTGGAAGAGATTGCCGTTATCTCAAGACCTTCTCAGAGGATTTGATTGGTCTTGACTTTTCCTGGGACAGAAAAAGGTTGACAGAGGATTTTCTGTTGATTGCGCCGGAGAACGGAAATATCGGTATAGAGAAGGTTCGCGAGATCGAAGCTCATTTTCTCCACAGGCCGCCCGCGGGACGGCGAAAGTTCATCCTCATAACTCAGTGCGAGCGAATGACCCCGGAGAGCGCCAACGCTTTGCTTAAGATACTGGAAGAGCCTCCGGACTTCGGGAGAATCATCCTCAACACCACTTCCTGGAACTCGTTGCTTGCGACTATACGCAGCCGTGTAATCCCCATAAACATCGAAGTGCCGGACGTGATAATGGAGGAAATAAAAAGGAAATACAGAGATAAAGTCATCGAGATCTACGCCGGCTCTATAGAAGATTACTCGATCCTGTCTTACTTCAGAGACCTCGAAGCGGAGGCTTTGACTGTCGATGCTCTCGAGCTCCCGGAAGGTGAAAATTGTGTCGAGTATCTGGAAGACGTGGAAAATGAAGACCCCATCTTCAAAATCAAAAGAAGAAAGGCTTATATGAATCTGATAAAGCGCTTCATAGCGGAGAACGACTTTTTCGCGCTCGCCGGAAGGATTGCACCAGGATTCGGCGGCGTTGGTTCCTTCGAAAAGTGTCGTCTTCTGGTGTTCTACGCGAGAGGACTTCTGCGAGATCTGCTGGTCGTCTCGAGAACTTCGCTCTGGAGTCGAGTTGTCAACATAGATCTGATAGAATGGCTTATGGAATACAGGGAGGGACCAAATACGTTGGAAGATTTCCTCTGGTGCGATAGATTCCTGAGAAGACGCACCGCCTCTCTTAACCCGACACTCGTCTTTTTCAGGGCTATGTATTCGGTCAGGAGGAATTTCGATAGAGACGCTGCTGGAGGTAGAATGAATGCCTGAGATATACGGAACCGTTTACGGAGTTGAATTTCATACGGTCGGAAAAATGTACGAATACTCCTCGAGCGAAGGGGTTTTGAAAACTGGAGACTTCGTTCTGGCTATGAGCGAGTTCGGACTGGATGTTGGAAAAGTCAGATTTGGCCCGGTTGATATGCGTATCGATGAGCTTAAAGAAGAACTGCGACCAATCGTGCGGATGATGACGGACGAAGACTGGGAGACGTACAACAAGAATAAGGAGGAGGCGATCTCGGCCATGCGAATCTGTCAGGATTTGATCGAGAAGCACTCTCTGCCCATGCGCCTGCTGGAGGCGAGGTACATGTTCGATCGTTCGCGTATCGTATTCTACTTCGGGGCCGACAGCCGGGTGGATTTTCGCGAGCTGGTCAAGGACCTGGCAAGAGCTTTCAGAACGAGAATAGAACTTCGCCAGGTCGGCATAAGAGATGAAGTCAAAATGACCGGCAGTCTAGGCCTTTGCGGCATGACGGCCTGCTGTGCCAGGTTCCTAAGGCAGTTCGAAAGTATAACTCTTAAACACGCGAAGAAACAGCAACTACTGATAAATCCGGCGAAGATATCGGGCCGTTGCGGTAGATTGCTCTGCTGTCTCTCGTATGAACAGGAGTTGTACGAACATGAACTGATGGATATACCCGACGAGGGTTCTCTAGTGGATTACGAGGGAAAGACCTGCAAGGTGTTGACGGTGAATATATTCATGAAGGTGATAACTCTGGTTGCCGACGATGGGCAGATGATAAAGGTCCAGTTCGACGATTTTCGCAAGAGTCAGAAATCCATAATACAGGACGCCAACGCCGAGTTGCTCATAAAGAACAGAGATGAAGATATTTCAATGGACGATTGAATTGAGTGGAGGTGTGAAATGACAGGAAACGCTGAAAGGGGAATAGAAGAACTCAAAAAACTCGGAAGGATATGCAGGGGAGACATAATAAAGATGACAACGATCGCCAACTCCGGTCACCCCGGGGGATCGATGTCTTCAATAGATATGTACCTGTCTATATACAATAAAGCAAATATAAATCCTTCAAGACCGTACGATCCGAACAGGGACAGGGTCATCGTGAGCCACGGCCACACCTCTCCGGGAGTTTATGCTGCTTTAGGAAGACTGGGTTTTTTTAACATCGACGATGTCATATCTGGCTTCAGGCACGCAGGTTCCATATTCGAAGGACATATCACCAGGGGAATTCCCGGTGTGGAATGGACGACCGGTAATCTCGGTCAGGGGCTCTCGGTAGGTGTCGGCATGGCTCTGGCCTCGAAGCTGACCGGCAGAAACTTCAGGGTCTTCGTGGCCATGAGCGATGCCGAACAGGCCAAAGGACAGGTGAGCGAGGCCAGAAGAACGGCCGTCAAGTACAGATTGAACAACCTGGTCGTGGTCATAGATTACAACGATGCCCAGATATCCGGCAGAGCACGAGATATCATGTACGTCGATATCAAGGCCAATTATCTTGCCGATGGCTGGGATGTGATAGAAGTCAATGGACACGATTATCACCAGATAATGGAGGCTCTTTCGAGGTCCTTCGGGGGCGAAAAACCCGTTGCAGTGATCTGCAGAACTGTTATGGGAAAGGGGATCTCCTTCATGGAGGGCGATGTCTCCTATCATGGAAAACCTCTCAGTTTTGAAACGGCCGCGAAAGCCCTCGAAGAGCTCGGACTTGAAAATGATCTTGACAGATACGCGGAAATGAGAAAGGCTTTACCCTCCCACCATGAACCGGTTAAGCCGGTCGATGAGCCCATAAAGCCCGCTATCGGCACACCGATCACTTATCCCGTGGACAAGAAGACAGACAACAGATCGGCTTTCGGGAAGGCGCTGGCCGATATCGGAAAGACCAACAGAAACGGCACCCCCGTGGTGGTTTTCGACTGCGACTTGAAGCCTTCGACCAAGGTGAACGAATTCGAGAAGGTCTGGCCAGAGAACTTCATACAGATAGGAGTGCAGGAACACAACGCGGCAGTCGTAGCAGGCGCCGCCTCTGTATGCGGCACTCTCAGCTTTTTCGCAGATTTTGGAGTCTTCGGAATCGACGAGACCTACAACCAGCAGAGATTGAACGATATAAACAAGGCCAACGTTAAAGTGGCCGTCACGCACGTGGGAATCGATGTCGGTGAGGACGGGAAAACCCACCACTGCCTGGACTACATAGGGGCTTTGCGGAACTTCTTCGGTTTCGGTCTGATCGTTCCCGCCGACCCCAACCAGACCGACAGGGCCGTGAGGTATATGAGCCAAACGCAGGGTAACTGCGTAATCGCCATGGGAAGGTCAACCATGAATCCCATAGCCGATGAGAAGGGCGGACCCTTCTTTGGAGACAGTTACAAATACGAATATGGCAAGATAGATGTTATCAGAAAAGGAAAGGGTATAACGCTCCTATCGACCGGCCAGGTCACGCACCAGGCAGTTCTGGCGGCCGATCAACTGAAGAAGGACGGTCTGGAAGTCACGGTGTTGAATCTCAGCGCCCCGCTGGCTTCCGATCTTGATAGTGCTAGAGACTACCTGGTGGGAACAGTTATAACGCTCGAGGATCACAACGTCAACACGGGACTGGCTTCGATAGTCGAAGAGTATTTTGTGAGAGAGGGATTTCTACCAGAGAAGTTCGTCAAGATCGGTGTCGATAGATACATGTACTCCGGCGACAACGAAAAGCTGTACGATCTGGTGGGGCTTTCCAGAGACAGTATCGTCGAAAAGGTGAGGGAAATCCTGAGACAATGATGAACCAGGAAGAAGAGAAAAAGGTGATTGAATTCTGTTCGATCAACTCGATAAGCGCCGATCGCGAATTGATTTTCAAAGCATTGTGCCACTCATCTTTCGCCAACGAGCTTGCGCAGAACACATCCAGGATACTCGAATCCAACGAGAGAATGGAGTTTCTGGGAGACGCCGTTCTGGAGTTTTCTCTCGCGACGCTTCTTTACAGGAATTTTGCCCTCTCGGAAGGCGAAATGTCGAAAATCAGGGCCATGGTTGGCAGTGAGAAGGTTCTTTCCGAAGTCGCCAGAGAGCTCAGGATCGGTGAGTACCTCTTTCTCGGAAAAGGGGAAAGACAGACCGGTGGGGCAGACAGGGAATCGATACTCGCCGACGCTTTCGAAGCGCTTCTGGCGGCGATATATCTGAGCTATGGCATAGAAACGGCCCTGAATTTCGTCAGAGAGCGGTTGTACCGCTACGTGAATAAAGCGTTGGAAGGCGCCCTGGTACTGGACTACAAAACATCTCTTCAGGAGTTCACACAGGCCAGTTTCGGCTCGCGGCCCTCTTATACGACGATTCAGGAAGACGGGCCACCGCAGGATAAGTTATTCAAAGTGGAGGTAGTAGTAGAAGATAGGCTTCTAGGAGTTGGGGAAGGCAGGACGAAGAAAGCCGCCGAGCAGTCGGCCGCGAGGAAGGCTCTTGAGGCGCTCCTTAAGGAAGAGATAGATCGGGAGAATTCACCATGAAGTACAGGCATCTTGTTGTCGGAATCAAAGAAGAACAGCGGGATCTTTTCGAAGCCTGGAGCTGGGAAGAGGGCTTCATGAATCTTTATTTCGAGGAATTGCCCGACATGACAGTAACGCTTCACGTTATACTCGCTGAGGGCGAGGAACTGCCGGAGTTTCTCACAGAGGTGGAGTTCGTAGATCTAGGCTTTTCCAGTGAAGAGGACTGGTACGAAAAGTGGCGTCAGACTCTGCGGCCATTTTCTCTCTGTGGTGGGATCACAGTAGTCCCGATGGAGGAGGAGAGACCGGTCGAAAGCTTGAGCGAAATCGGCCTGATACCGGGAATGGCTTTCGGGACGGGACTTCACGAATCCACCAGACTGGCAGCCTCTCTGATAAAAAAGGTCGTTCGTTCCGGTGACCGTGTTCTAGATGTGGGGTGCGGGACGGGAATACTCTCGGTACTGGCCATGAAATGCGGCGCTTCGGAAGCTATCGCGCTGGATATAGATGAACACGCGCTGGAGAAGACGCGCGAGACGGCCAGGATAAACGGGGTTTCCGTCGAAGTCGTTAAATCCGATTTCCTTTCGGCGCTTTCAGAAGGCGAGTCTTTCGATCTGATAATCGCCAACATGATCGCCGAACTTCTGGAGCGCTTCGCCGGAGACATGAAGAAATTTTTGAGGAAAAGCGGTTCGATAGTGCTCTCAGGAATTTACAGAGAGAAGATACGATCGATTTCGAAACTCATCGATGAAGATTTTACAATCGATGATACAGAGGAAGATGGCGATTGGAAAGCGCTTCTCCTGAAAGAGAGATAGTATCTCTCCAGCTGGATAGAGAATTGAAGAACGACTTCTCAACTGCCAGGTTCTGCAAGTGGGGATATCCACAGGTAATTCGGTCGGAGCTGATATCTGGAGCGAAACCCTTCCCGACTCTTTTCTGGCTGACCTGTCCCCTGTTGAGAAGGTTGGTCTCGACTATGGAAAGCGGAGGATTGATTCAAGAATTCGAATACAGGATCGAGAGAGAGAGCGTCTACCGCGAAAGGTATCTGAAAGCCCACGAAGAAACAGCTCTCATGAAAAGAGAGAGCCTGGAGGGATTGGAGCTTTCTGAGTGGCAGAAAGAGAAGTTGTTCGGGAGTGGAATAGGCGGTATAGCCAATCTGCTCAAGGTCAAGTGTCTCCACCTGCAACTGGCCAATTATCTTGGCGGGGTTTCAAACCCCGTTGGAAGAGATGTCTGGGAATCTTTGGGCGAAAAGGAATGTAGTGGTGAAAGAGTCATCTGTCTGGAGTTGTTGAGGAGAAATGAACGATAGCTTGCTCGAAAGAGTGTCGCAGCTGCCCGAAGAACCGGGCGTTTATATATTCAAAAGCGACAAAGACGAAACGATATACGTCGGAAAGGCCAAGAAACTCCGTCGCCGTGTCCAGTCGTACTTCAGAGAATCCACCTGGTCGAAAAACGAAAAAGTCAGGAATATAGCCGTCGAAGCCTCCGATCTCCAGTTCATTCTCGTAACTTCGGAAAGAGAAGCGCTCTTACTGGAAGCGAATATCATTTTCAAAGAGAAGCCCAAGTTCAACGTACTGCTGAAAGATTCGAAGGTCTATCCTTACATCTACCTGTCCGACGACGGGTATCCCTACCTGGAAATAACGAGGATCAAAACTAGGCCTGGCACCTACTTCGGACCCTATACCAGCACCGGGCTGGTCAGGCGTATCCTGGAATTGCTTCAGCGAATTTTCGGCATCAGGGGCTGCACGTTTGATCTTTCGAAGGTCAAAAAGCCCTGCTTTCTGTACCATTTGAAGATGTGTTCAGCTCCTTGCGCGGGGAAGATAACATCGGAAGAGTACGCTAACCGGCTGGAATCTCTCAAAGAATTCCTGGAAGGAGACACTATGAAGGTTCGTCATGCTCTGCTTGAGAGAATGAACATCCTGTCCCAAACTCTCCAGTTTGAGCGCGCAGCAGAGATAAGGGATATATTGAGTTCGATGGACCAGCTTTATGCCTTTCAGGGCGTGGAGGCCTCTTACGATCTAAAAGCCGATGTATTGGTCGTTTCATCAGGACTGGCGACGCTTCTGCAGGTTCGTGGTGGGATGTTACTTGGAAAGCTCGTTTTCGATTTTCCAGACGGCACTCCGGTAGATTTCATATCGCAATTCTACTACGCGAAAGGTAATAGACTTCCGAAAAGTCTCATAGTTTATGGGTTGAACAAGTCCGACCTTAAGCCTTTCAAGAAGGACTTCTCGTACATCGGAGAACCCAGGGACGACCAGGAGACCAGGTTGCTCCAGATAGCCTATCAAAACATCGATGAAGAATTGAAAATGCGCCTGAACGCATCGCATTCGCTGAAGCAGGCGCAGCAGATTCTGGGTCTGGGCAAATTCCCCTCCCGTATCGAAGGCATGGATATCTCGCACACTCAGGGGCTATATACGGTGGCATCGGTCGTCGTTTTTGACAACGGCAAACCGAACAAAACCGAGTACAGAAGGTACAGGATAAGCGGGATCACCGAACCGAACGACTTCGAATCGCTTGCAACGGTAGTTAAGCGACGGTATTCGAAACATCCTCTGCCCGACCTCCTGCTGATTGACGGCGGCGAACCTCAGGTAAGGGCCGTCGAAAAGGCCTTTTCGGAGATCGGAATAGACGGGTACGAAATCGTCGGGCTCGCCAAAGAGCTCAATGAACTGGTCTTCCCCGACAAAAGAGGGAGAATACTGCTTCCGCAGGACCATCCGGTGCTCAGAATGATCATCTCGATAGACGATGAAGCTCACAGGTTCGCCGTGAATTATCACAGGGTATTGAGAGAGAAGAGGTACCGAAGTTCCAAGCTCGACGATATAAAGGGAATAGGTCCAAAACGCAAAAAGGCTCTGCTCAAAGCGTTCGGAGGTATCCCGGGAATAATGGAGGCCTCGGAAGAAGATCTTTACGCGATTCTAAAGAACAGAAAAGCGGTAGAAGAAGTTCGGAACTGGATAGAAAGAAAAGGTGGAGACTAGCTCCACCTTCTATGACTATTGCACTTTTTCCTTGAGTTCTTTCCCGGCTCTGAACTTTGGAACCTTTGCACCGGGGATCTTTATTGCCTTTTTTGTTCTCGGGTTGACTCCCTTTCGCGGCTTTCTCTCCACCACTTCGAAGGTGCCAAAACCGACTAACTTGACCTCTTCTCCCTCAGCGAGCTTATCGCCGACGATATCGACGAAGGTATCGATCAGATCGCTTGAAACCTTCTTCGTATAACCGGTCCTCGTGGAAAGCTCGTTGATAAGTTCCTTCTTATTCACGTAAACACCCCCTGGCTAGAATTCAGATGTCATCCATATTCTAACATCTTATGGAGAAGTATTGCAAGGGCTGTGTTGCGCAAATCCTCTAAATAAAATACATTCAGAAAACCCGCTCTTTTCCGTTCAACCTTTGACCCCTTCAAGCTCGAGAATTTTCTCGTTGCTTTCGATAATGCTCGTATAAGATGAGAGGTCCAGCAGTCCATTACCGCTCAGAGTGAAGACGATGACTTCTTCCTCTCTTCTCTCTCTGGCGCTTATGGCTCTTCTGATCGCTCCGGCTATGGCGTGAGATGATTCCGGAGCCGGAATGATGCCCTCGGTTGTCGCGAAGAGTATCCCGGCCTTGAAGGTCTCTTCCTGGGGGAAGTTTTCCGGTGTGACTATCTTCTCTTTGACCAGTCTGGAGATTATAGGGGCCGCCCCGTGATACCTCAGTCCGCCAGCGTGGATGGTCGGCGGCACGAATTCCCTGCCCAGTGTGTACATCTTCACCATAGGCGTCAAGCCTGCGCTGTCACCGAAATCGTACCGGAACTCGCCCTTTGAAAGAGACGGACAGGACTCCGGTTCGCAGGCGATGAATTCGATTTTCTCTCCCTCGAGCTTTCTTTTGACAAACGGAAGGACCGTACCCCCGAAGTTCGAGCCACCACCGTGACAGCCAAGTATAAAGGTCGGTTTTTCGTTCAAGATCTCTAGCTGTTTTTCGATTTCGAGTCCTATGACGGTTTGATGGAGGAGTACATGATCGAGCACACTGCCGAGCGAGTACTTTTTGTCTTTGGAATTCAATACAATTTCCACCGCTTCGCTGATGGCCATTCCAAGGGAACCGGGATAGTTTTTGTCGTTCTTGAGGAAGTTTCTGCCACTCTCTGTGTTCTCGCCTGGGCTCGGTTCCACCGTACCGTTGAACATTCTCATCATATGCTGTCTCATGGGCTTGGTCTCGTAACTGTTCCTTACCATGAAGACCCTCACGGTTATTCCAAACTTTCTTCCGGCGTAAGAGAGAGCGCTGCCCCATTGACCGGCGCCTGTTTCTGTCGTCAGTTCGGTGACCCCTTCGGCTCTGTTGAAATAGGCCTGCGCGATGGCTGTGTTGGTTTTATGGCTTCCGGTGGGGGAGTTCCCTTCGTATTTATAATATATTCTGGCAGGGGTTTTAAGGAACTCTTCCAGGAAAGTAGCTCTTATCAACGGACTTGGGCGGAACACGGCGTATTCGTTTAATACTGGCTCGGGAATTTCGATGAACCTCTCTTCGCTTATCTCCTGTTCGACGATGGCCTTAGGAAAAATTGCCGTCATATCGGCAGGATTCATAATCTCCTTTGTCACCGGGTTTAGAGGTGGATCCATCTTGAAAGGCAGATCGGCCTTCACGTTGTACCAGCTTTTTGGAAGTTCCTCAACAGGTAGATTAACCACGATTCTCTTTTTCATGCCTTTACCTCCTAAAAAATAAAGGGGCTCTCATCACGAGAGCCCCTTCAATGGGTTTACCTTTATAGCAAAAGGCTAACCCCCATTAAAGGGGCTAACCCACCACCAGAACTTATTCAGTATGTATGAACTCAAATGGTTAAATTCATCAATTCTACTTCGCATGATTAACTATACTATTTTTTACCCTCTTCAGTCAAGCGATGATACGTAAAGATTACATAAAAACGGGGATCTCTTTTTACGAGGTCCCCGCCATAAAATTATTCTAATCCTGTCAATTTGTGGATGTGGCTTCTTGGGTATCAGTTGGTGTTGAATCCTGGGTTTCCAAACCCTCAAGTTGAGATGCGATGCTATCTATCTCGTACTGAATATCGCCGGAAGGTTCTATGGACGCATAATCCTTCAGATATGCGAGCCTTGAGGTAAGCTTCTCTTTCTGCCAGACTGGATCATAATTAAGATCGAGAGCCAGACTGTTGTTTCTCAGCAGAACATCGAGAGCGGTCTTTCGAGTCTCCACTTTCATTTCACCGGCCAGAAGCTGGCCGAGAACCGCGTCGATCTGGTCTATTGTACTGAAAACATACTGAACGAAACTCTCCCCATACTGACTGAGTTGCGTTTGAAGGAGCTGAGGATCGGCGAAGATGTTCTCTAACTCGACAAGCCAGCCGTTGTAATAATCGGTTGCTACTGCGGGGTCATCTCCTTTGAGCTGGAAAATCAACTCCATTATCATTCCACGCTTCTCACCGATCTCGTAAAGTCTTTCTATCGCCAGCCTGTAGTTGGGACTTTCCGTCAGGGCCAGAGAATCGGAGAGCTGAATGAAGACCGCGTACTCCACCGGCAACGGATTTTCGGTTGCCGAAGGTCCGAAGAGTTTTGTCGCCAGAGTCACAACCATCGCCGTTGCACCGTTCTCATCGTTCATGACCTTTGTGTAATCATCGTACAGGAGCAGCTCGGGATCGAGTATCTCGTAGTCGAAAGCGTTATCTGCTATATACTTTTCAATCCAGGCGTAGTAGGTATCGTTCTGATAAGCGGAAACAAAATCGTTGTAGATCTGGGGATCGGAAACGATATCGTTCAACGATTCGATCGACTTTCGCTCTTCGACTATTATGAGATGATAACCGAATTCACTCTTAACCGGTCCGTACAGTACGCCTATGGGGGCCGTCAGTATTGCTTCTTCAAACTCCGCGACGGTCTGACCTCTCTGAATAGTGCCGAGCTGGCCTCCGTTGGCGGCCGTACCGGAATCGATTGAATACTGAAGGGCTGCCTCGGCGAAAGTGATTTCACCGGCGTTGATTCTGTTCTTGAGACCGGTCGCGGTGGCCTCGTCGCTCAAGAGAATATGTCTGGGCCTTATATATTCGTAGCTGTTTTTCAGGTTTTCCTTGTTTTGTTCGAAATAGGTCGACAGTGCCTCTTCGTTCAATGGTGCTATGTTATCCTGAACGACAACGGCCTTTAGAGACTGGTAAATGTAATTTCTTATCTCCTTTCTGAAATTATCCATCGACCCGTAGATCGCTTCTATCTGTGCAACCATTTCAGGGCTCGATGCATATTGAGAAAGCATAGCGTCGGTCTCGCTTTCGACTTCGCTTTCGTCTGGCAGCAACGAGTTCTCCAGAGCATAGATATCGACAACTTTTTCGTCAACGATATATGAAACCAGCATGAGCTTCAAAGCGATCTCGCTCGGCAGATACATATTGTCGAAGTAAGGATCGAGCTCCACACCCTGGCTACGAGCGTTGGCTATCGTTGCTTCGAGGGCTTGCTGAAGCTCCTCAGATGATATCCAGAATTCCTCGGACAGAGTTACGCCAGCCCTGGTGAGCTGGGCGACGTATCCGCCGGCCAGGATCGTTATTGAGAAAATTGCCAGAAAAACTATCAGTATCGCTTTTTTCAAAATGATTCCCCCTCGTGTATTTGGTATATTCATGATAACATTTCATTGGGTTTTGCGTGTCACAATTAGAGGTGAAAGTTTTGGAAAAGAAGGGTTTGAATCTTGAAAGTTTTCTCTCAACTTCCTGGAAATGGTTGAATAGCGAGGAAGCAGAACTTGCAGGGGGTGAGGGATCTCGTCAACCTCAGGCGATATACTTTTTCGCCGATGAACAAAACCGCTCCTTCTGCAGGAGGTACAACAGAGAGGTCAACTTCAAAAGAGACGTCGAAGATATAGGTCTCTGCGATAAGTGCGGTATGAGGTTCTGGAATTACAGGGCCGCTCAGATCTGTGTTTTCGCTCCCGCTGAGGGGTACTACACGATTGACTCCCGGAATGAAGGTAAAGAAACAACCGAGTTTCCAGATAAGGAAGTAGCCCTGTCAGGTATATCCAGTTTTGAGAGTAAAAGCTGGGAATAAATTAAGAAGAGGCCTTTCGGCCTCTTCTCATATATGGATACTCTTGCCCTCTATTCCTTCAAGCGCACCCAGGACAGTTTCTGACAGAGTCGGATGTGGGTGGATTGAATTCTCCAGCTGTTCAACGGTCAATCCGTTCTTCACGGCGATCACGGCCTCCATTATCAGATCAGTGGCCGAGGGAGAGACTATACTCATACCCAAAACCCTTCCGGTGCCGTGCTCGGCCAGTACTTTAACAAAGCCGGAGCTCTCTAGTATCGTTCGTGCCCGTCCGTTGGCGCTCAGGGGAAATCTGGAGACGACTACATCGGATCTATCCTTGAGATCGCTCTCCTTCAAGCCGGTAGAGGCAACCTCTGGACTGGAAAAGATTATCGAAGGAACGGCGGAATAGTCCATTTCCAGCTCTTCACCAGCTATATTGTGTGCCGCCACTATCCCTTCGTAACTTGCAACGTGTGCAAGCATGATACCGGCCCTGATATCGCCGATCGCGTAAACGCCCTGTACGCTCGTCTTCATAAGCCTGTCCGTAACGACGCCCCTTACAATTTCCAAGCCCAGATTCTTTATGTCATCGGAGAGAACGGCTCTCCTGCCTACCGCGACCAGAACCTTTTCGGCCTCGATTGTGATCTCCTCGTCGCCAGTCGTATTGAGAAGATAGCCCTTATCGAGCTTCTCGACGGATACGACCTTGGTCTTTTCGAGGATGGTTACACCTTTTTTCTTCAGGACCTTCCTTATCTCCTCCGCCACATCAGTGTCTTCGTAGGGCAGAATATGATCGGCCAGCTCGACAATTGTCGTTTTGACTCCGAATGTACTGAAGAAAGTGGCGAACTCAACTCCGATGACTCCGCCGCCAACTATGGCAAGACTCGAAGGCATCTCCGCCAGTTTGAACACATCGTTGCTCGTCCACATTCCTTCGACCTTGCTGAATGGAGGGAACATGGATGGTTCGGAACCGTTGGCAAGGACTATGTTTTTTGCCTCCAACAAGGAGTTGTTCTTTTCAAGGAGTACATTGTGCGGGTCTTTAACAACAGCTTTATCGTTGAAAAAATCGACACCGTTTTTCTTTAGCAGCAACTCGATTCCCTTGCGTGAAGTGGTCACCGTCCTGTTCATGTGTGACATGATTCCATCGAGGCGGTAGTTGAGATCGGAAACATCCACGCCCAGTCTCTTCGACTTATCCTTTATCTCGGAAAACAAATGGGCCGAGGTCAGCATGGCCTTCGTCGGTATGCAACCCCAATTTGTGCAGGTGCCTCCCAGGTATTCCTTCTCCACAAGCGCCACTTTCTTTCCCAGCTGGGACAATCTTATGGCACAGACGTACCCTCCGGGTCCCCCCCCTATAACGATTGCATCGTACATCTCATTTCCTCCTTATATAAATCTTTATGTCGCCGTAGTCATCGACGATTTTCTTGAGAAACTCGTGACCTTCCCTTTGAACGAATACGGGAATTCTCTCGCCGGAAAGCGGGTAATCCACTATGACCAGTAGAACCTTACCCTCTTCCATCTCTGAGAGAGTCACTTTCGTCTGCATATCCGGGACCGGGCAGGACTCACCGCGCATATCGAGAAGAAGATCGGGTTTTACATCTACACCCGTCTCCCCGAGATAATAACGACAAATACCTTCCGAACAGTCCAGGGACCTGTACTCCTTCTTTTCGCTGATGAAGGCTATCGCTTCTTCGAGCAATCTGTATATCCTGGGAGAACTGAAGTCGAATCTCTCGACTCCCTTCGAGAAGTTTGAGTTCAATATTCCCAGTTTTTTCATGTGTTGAAGATGTCTATAGATTGTGGAAAGATCCGTCTGAAGTCTTTCCGATATCTCCGAAGCGGTCATACAATTATCAACGATCAGAGTCGCAATTTCTATCCTCGTTTGATTGGCGAAGACTTTGAATAGATCAGGTAACTTGAGATTCATCATAGAAATCCACTATCACCTTTCGAAGAAAGGTGCCCTTCCAGGAAGAGCACCTCTCGGATTTCAAAATCGGCAACTAACCGATAGTTTTTTCAGATTTTTCGATTATCTCTACAAACCCCTCGTAGGTGATCGAGGGAACGGTCAGCTCTTCAGCGCTGTAACCTCTGGCCGTCGCATCGTCGATAACCGCGAAAACCTCGGCCTCGGTTTCTATATCGTCTAAAGCCCAGAATATGCCGTCCTGAACCAGGACAACGCGGTCTCCCTTCCTTGCGGCCTTAAACTTTATAGTCTCTGCAACGTTGTTTTTGCCGTATTTTATTACAATAAGGGCCATATCAAACACCTCACATGAAAATTACGTTATCAAAGTCGTGGAGGAAATCGCCTGTATCTTTCTCATCGATTAATTTGACGCTGAAACTCTCTTCAATATCCTTTATTTTGAACTTTTCCACATGTTCTTTGATACCGTAAACCTCGGTCTCGTACCTCTTGATGAATCTGAAGCAGATCGATATCGGAAGCAGACCGAGACATTCCGGCTGGGCTTTTTTCGACAGTGCGACAGTCGCCTCTTCCACCAGAAGCACCGAAGGTTCGATATCTTCTCCGTACATCCCGAACGCAGTTCTGAAGGCCTCGTTTACCCATATGGAGCCTCCCGGCGCCTGATAAACAACAAAAAGTATCTTCTTCATCACCATCACCTCATGCCATAAGGTTCACGAACCTGTCGCTGCTATAAATAAGGGTCGCAAGCTCGGGCAGTCCGCTGGGGTTGGAGCCGGGGATTATCATATCCTTGGTAACTCCCCTGTAGTCCATACAGATTCCACAGATCTCCACCTTCAAACCTTTTTCGGCTATCAGGGTCTTCAGTTTCTCCGGAATGTTTCTATCGACTCTGATTGGTTTCACAGAACCGTTTATCGAGAGAATAGAATCGGCGAACAGGAATATGGTTACATCGTGACCTCTGTTCAGGGCCGCTTCCGCTAACTTGATCGCCGTATCCAGATCTTCGTAAGTGTACGGAGGAACGAATACCTGTATTGTTATCTTCAAAACTTCCGCCTCACTTTCTGTACAATATGTACGCCATCGTCCAGTTACCGAGAATCAGGAAGATGCTGGCAACTATGGATGAAATCGCAAGTGTTGGGAGACCGGCCAGGAAGTGCCCGATGTTACAGCCACCGGCCAGATTGGCACCGGCCCCCATCATTATACCTCCAACCATGACCTGAAGATACGTTTTTGGGTTTTTCGGCATCCTCAGTTTGAACTCTTTGGCCAGAAGAGACGCGATCAAGGCACCGAGTATTATACCGATTATTTCATAGCCATCCCATCTCAGAGGCTGGTTGGATATGAAGGTATCGAAGATAGATATCCAGCCGCCCGTTATCCCGAAACCATAGTTCCTGCCAGCCGCTTCGCTCGTTATCCATGCGATAGGCGAAAGTATGGCGAGCGCTATCGCGGCCACTTTCCAGTTGAACTTCGTCGGTCTATCCGTGGTCTTCGTACCCAGAGTGTACCAGAGCAACAAAGCCGCAACGATAGCTGCAGGTATCCATGGGTTAATGTTGAATATCGTTGCCAGTGTCGGGCCGACCTTATCGAAGTAAACCGGGGAGTTTCCGGCAACGGTAATGTTGAACCCGGCCGCCCATGTCCTTATACCTGAGAAAACTCCACCCCTCATCGCGAGTGCGCCTAGACCGTAGAAAACGGCTCCGAACATCGCGGTGGTCATTCCCTCTCCGGCCCTGTACGTGACTCCAGACGCGCATCCACCGGCAAGAACCATACCAAGACCGAAAACATAAGCTCCCACTATATTACCAAAAAAGTTCAAAGTCGGGGGAGCTATCCTTATCCAGCCCATCTGGGCAACGAAGAGAACTGTAATAGCCTGAAGTCCTACCGCGAGAAATCCCAGTTTCCACAGGTAATTGTCCTTAAACAGCAAAATATCTCTGAAAGCCGAGTTAAAACAAACTCTTCCACGTTGAAGAATGATACCGAATACTACACCTACTAAGAGACCCGTCCAGGCCATAGTCATTCACTCCCGTCTATCACTTGACTTTTATGTAGATCTTCCACTCGCTGGTGCCTGTTTCTTCGATTTCGAGAATCTCATGACCGAGATTCTTAACGGCTTCGGGTATTCTCTCTTTCGACATCGCGTAATCGATCCAGACTTCTAGAATCTCTCCGGCTTTCATCTTCTTGAGAGCTCTTTTCGTTTCAACATCCGGTACGGGACAGACTTCTCCTCTTACATCGATTGACTTTGTTACAGCATACTTCGCCATATTCATACCTCCAGTTTGGTGTGAAATAATTCACATTATGATATTAAAAATAAAATCTCATGGGCAACCTGGCAATTGAAAATTGAACGGAATTCAAGGTCGGTACAACAGAATGATAACCTCCCACAGTTACCCAATATTTGACCGTTTATGACAGCTTGGTAAATTAAGGTGCAGTTTCGGAGGTAATGAGTTTGAACGAAATCTTTCTCCCCTGGTCGGGTCATTTTCTTGGCAGGATGCTAGAATCGCACTGAGCATTTCCGATATAAAATCTATGGAGGTCGGCATGGAATTCGTAAAATCGGGATTCGTACACGTCTATACAGGAAACGGGAAGGGCAAGACAACAGCGGCCTTCGGCATGGCCCTCAGGGCCGCCGCCAGCGGTATGCACGTTTTTATAGGTCAGTTCATAAAGGGTATGGAATATGGAGAGATGAAGATCGCTCAATTGATGTCGAACGTTGTTCTGGAGCAGTTTGGGCGCGGTTGCTTCATAGACAAGACCCCCTCTCCCGAGGACTTCCGCCTTGCACGAGAAGGTCTCGTTAGATCAGAAGATATTCTGTCAGGAGGATCTTACGACCTGGTAATTCTCGACGAGATCTTCATCGCGCATTTTTTCGGATTGATCTCATCTTCGGAGATTCTAAATCTCATGAACATGCGAAGTGAGGGCACCGAACTGGTGCTGACTGGAAGAAAAGCTCCACAGGAAATCATAGATAGGGCCGATCTGGTAACGGAAATGGTAGAGATAAAGCATTACTACGCCAGAGGGGTTCAGGCGAGAAAGGGAATCGAATTCTGACAGGGAGTCTAACGGAGGATAAAAAATGAATAGGTACGTCGCACTGATCCTTGATCTGGATGGGACGCTTCTGAACGATAACAAAGAAATCTCAAGTGGGAATCTCGAAGCTTTGAACAGTCTCAGACTCAAGGGAATACCGGTCGGTGTCTTTACCGGAAGGGACTTTGAGATGGCCCGCGGATACCTCGATTTGATATCCGCAGAAGGCCCGCACGCTCTTCAAAACGGAGCGCTAGTGATCACAGGAAAGGGCGAAATTATTGGCCGCACCACGGTCTTTCCCGATCTGGCACACACAGTGATCAACATGGCAAATGTGAGGGGTTGCGATATCGTTCTGAGAGAGGCGAGTATAAAACCACCAGACTGGTTCAGAGTAGCTGAGCTGAGAATGAATCCCTATTTGCCCTTCTTAAAGGCTTATTCGCACAGGATTGAATACATCGAGGACCTCCATGTCGCAGCCGAAGCTAGAGAGCTGCTCCAGATCGACGTTACGGGTCCTCACGAGATCCTATCGTCGATCTTGAAGGAGTTATCCATCAAGTATCCTGGAGGTTTCAGCCATTCGCTTATCAAGACTAACGACGACACGGCTTTTATGGAGTATTACTGGAACTCGATCGAAGACGAGACTCTGTTGGAGAAGGTGAAGAAAGATTGCGAAAGTTGGGGGCTCCTCTCGCTTTTCGGTCCGGGAATTTCTAAAGGAAAGGCTCTTGACAGTTTCGTCGAGTACCATAGTGTTTCCCCATCTGAGGTGATCTTCATAGGCGATCATCTGGCAGATATACCGCTGATGAGGAGAGTGGGAATGCCAGTGGCTGTGGCCAACGCCATGGATGTCGTGAAGGAAGAAAGTAAGTATGTAACTTCTTCAAATTCCGAGGATGGTGTGGCCAGGGCAATAGCCGTTTTCTTCGCAGATCTTTAGAGCCTACCGGTCATGGATTCTTGTAGCGCGAACATTAGTAACCTGGTGAAGATTCGATCGAGTCTCACAGTTGTTCGAAGACCGAATCCTTCGCCTGTCGCGTGATAGAATTTATCTGGAGGTCGTTAAATGAGAGTGACGGTACTGATTCTAACAGTGTTTTTTTCGTGTTTATGTGTCGCCACGGAGATTGAAATCCTCGAGAATCTGGTAGCCAGGAATCCCGAAGACAAGAGTCTTTCACTTGAGCTTGGAATAGCCTACCACAACGCCGGGGTGCTGGGAGACAAAGATCACGTTTTGAAGGCCATAAAACTTCTCGAAAAGCTGGTGAAAGACGACGAAGAAGGTCTGGCAACTGCTTATCTTGGATCTTCTCACCTGTTGAGGGCCAGGGACGACTGGAACCCCTTCGGGAAGCTCTCCAATCTCGGCAAAGGGTTCGAGTACCTCGACAGAGCGGTCAAGTATCACGGCGATAATATCATGGTCCTGGTTATACGGGCTAACGCGTACATAAACATTCCCGGAATATTCGGAAAACTCGATACCTCGATTGCCGATTTTCAAAAAATCATCCAGTTGTATTCACAGGACACGGTGGTTGATGATATTTTGCTGAACAGCCGTTTAAAGCTGGGAGAGGCCTTCGTGAAAAAAGGAGACAACGATAAAGCTTACGAGCAATGGAGATGGATATTGAAGAACGCGCCGGACACGCCTCAGGCGAAAGAAGCGAGAGAATTACTGAGGAAATGATCGAAGTGGATCAGAACGGACTTCGAGAAGGCTTTGAGAAGATTTTTTCCGATTCGCTGGGAAGACCTGAGAGAGTGCGAGAAGTAATTGACCGATACCGGTCGAATCACCGGGACCTCTTCCAGCCAGTCGAGAAGGTATTTACTTGTTGTGAATCCTTCAGATAATTCTTCAAGGAGGTAAATTGAATGCTGGTACTATTTTTGAATAAATTTGACAAATACTGGGATGGAAAACTAGATCAACTAAGGAAGGCCTTCCCCGGACACAGTTTCGTCTCATATTTGGATCACAAGGATCCGAAGGAACTGCTACCCGAGGCAGATGTACTGGTTAAAGGTTCGCTCGGCAAAGAGGAACTGGCAAAAGCCGTCAAACTGAAGGCCGTTTTCGTTCCCTGGACGGGTGTTGATGGCCTGCCTCTGACCGAGCTCAAGAAGCGTTCCATAATTCTGGCTAACAACCACGGAAACGCCGAAGTGGTTGCAGAAAGGGCCATTGCACTGGCGATGGCCGTTACGGGTAGAGTGGTAGAGCTCCATAAAAACCTGGAAAGAGGCGTTTGGCTGGGAAGACCCTCAAGTAAAGAATTAACATGGTTTTCAATGATAGGCAGAAAATGTGCAATTTTAGGTCTCGGTCAAATAGGCCAGAAAATTGCCACTTTCCTCAAAGCTTTCCGCTGCAGAATAAATGGTTTTAAAAAAGAGCCGACGGGTGACTATCCAGGCATAGACTTTCTCACGAACGATATCATACAAGCCGTGACGGGCGCCGAACTGGTTTTCGTGGCTCTGCCTTTGACCTCCGAAACCTTCGCAATCGTGAATCAGGAAGTTCTAGACGCCATGGGCAGCGCCTATCTAATAAACATAAGCAGGGGAAAAGTGGTGGAGGAAAGAGCCCTGGCCGAATCTCTAATGAGTGGCAAGCTTGCCGGGGCCGCCATAGATGTCTGGTATGATTATCCTTCTATCGATAGACCGGTTACACTCCCATCAAGATATCCGATTCACATGTTGCCGAACGTCGTTATCTCTCCCCACGTCGGGAGCTGGACCACAGAGAGCATGCAGGCCATGGTGGATGAAACAGTGGAGAGCATCGGTCATTACCTTCTCACGGGTAATCCGATCGACGTCGTGGACCTCGAGAAGGCGTATTGATCTCTTGGATGCATACTGCGGTAAAATACAAAATACAATCGTTTCGTAGAGATAACAATCCATCGGCCGGAAAATTTGACTCGTGCCGTAGGAAAAGTGTAGAATCTACTTAATTCAATGAGGAGTGCGTATATGTCTATATTCGATTTTTCCTGGATAAATGCAAACAGCTATTATTATATTATGAGCATCTGCTCGTGAGCCAGCTCTCCGGGTAGATGCTTTCGCATTTACTCCGGATAAAGATTGAGAGGGTCTCCAATCCGGAGACCCTCTTTCATTTTTAGAATGCGGGGTGAAGTATGGTAGTGATTTTAAGGAACGGGAGCGGTGAGGAAGAGATCAAAAAGGTTGAGGTGTTGTCCTCTAGTCTGGGTCTCAATTGCCACATCTCAAAAGGAGCGGAGAAGATAGTGATAGGTATCATCGGGGACGACCGGTACACCTCGGTTGAACGTTTTGAAGCGCTAGAATGCGTGGAGCAGGTGGTGCGGGTACTGAAGCCTTTCAAGTTAGTATCCAGGGAGTTCCATGGCGAGGATCTCAATGTCGAGGTCGGAGATGTATCGATAGGAAATGGGAAGTTCGTTGTTATGGCCGGTCCTTGCGCGGTTGAGGATCGGTCGATGATCGAAGAGAGCGCGGCCTTCCTCTCCGAAATGGGTGTGAGAATTATCAGGGGAGGAGCCTTCAAGCCAAGGACATCTCCCTATTCTTTTCAGGGACTTGGCAGAAAGGGACTCGAGCTTCTTAGAGAGGCGGCCGATAGATATGGAATGAAGACGGTAACTGAGGTGATAGGAGAAACAACGCTGGAAGCGGTTTCATCGCTGAGCGATATCCTTCAGATAGGTGCGCGTAACGCCCAGAACTTCCAGCTTATTCAGAGGGTAGCCAGTTGCGGAAAACCGGTGCTTTTGAAGAGGGGGTTCATGAACACCGTAGAAGAGCTTCTTCTTTCGGCCGAATACATTGCCTACGGCGGCAACATGTCGATAATCCTATGCGAGAGGGGTATAAGAACCTTCGAAACATCTACAAGGAACACTCTGGATATCTCGGCGATTCCACTTATAAAAATGCAATCGCCACTGCCAATAATTGCCGACCCGAGCCATGCCAGCGGGCGAAGAGATCTGATCATTCCCCTGTCTAGGGCCATTCTGGCCGTCGGAGCCGACGGTATAGAGGTTGAAGTTCATCCCAGACCGGAGAGCGCTCTGTCAGACAGCAAACAGAGTCTGAATTTCAGAGAATTCGAAAAGCTGATGCGCGAATTGAAGAGCCTCGTGAGTGCCAGAGAGCTCGTACTGACCTGATGGTGGAGGAAAGAGATGAAGATACTACCGGCGAAAAAAATAAGGGCAGAAATAAAGGTTCCACCCGACAAATCGATATCCCACAGGGCTCTGATTCTCTCATCAATGGCAGGAGAACGAAGCGTCGTCCATAACCTTCTGGAGAGCGGGGATACCTTGAGCACTTTTCAAGTTATGAAAGAGATTGGAGCGAGGTTCTCCGGTGATTTCGAGCGCATGGAGATACTCCCGGCGCGTTGGAGAGAGGCCGTTCGACCTCTTGATTGCGGTAATTCCGGAACGACAGCGAGAATGATTTCCGGGCTTCTCGCCGGAACTACGGGCCTTCATATCCTCTTTGGCGACGAATCTCTATCCAGACGGCCTATGAAAAGAGTGATAGAGCCTCTTAAAAAGATGGGTGCCTCAATTTTCGCAAGGAACGACGACAGCCTGTTACCACTGTCGATAAAAGGCGGGGATCTTCGCGGTTGCGTCCACGATCTCCAGGTGGCCAGCGCCCAGGTGAAGAGCGCGATACTGCTGGCTGGCATGAAGGCTGAAGGCATAACCACGGTGATCGAACCCGCTCCAAGCAGAGACCATACAGAGAGAATGCTTGTCTCGATGGGAGCAAAGATGAAGATCGACGGAAGAGCCGTTTCCATAGAACGTGGCGAATTGAATCCCGTGTTTTTCCAGATACCGGGAGACGTCTCATCGGCCTCTTTCTTCGTGGTACTCGCAATTCTCCATCCCGACGCCTCAATTACCATCAGAAACGTGGGACTCAACGAAAGACGCACAGGCTTGTTGAGAACGTTGAAGAAGATGGGCGCCGAGATCGAATGGATGGTCGAGGAAACCTCGCCCGAACCCTGCGGTACAATAGTGGCGAAATCTTCCAGATTGACGGGGTTGGAGATCGATGCCGGGCTGGTTCCTTCGATGATAGACGAGATTCCCCTTCTGGCGCTCGCCGGGGTAAACGCACACGGATCGACGGTTATCAGGGGAGCGGGAGAACTCAGGAAAAAAGAGTCGGACAGAATTGCATCGACCATCGAGAACTTTGGAAAGCTCGGGATCGGAATTGAGGAGTTCGAAGACGGCTTTTCAGTTGAAGGGCCTCAGAGAATTGTCGGAGGAAGCGTTGATTCGGCCGGTGACCACAGGATAGCCATGCTCTTCACAGTTGCAGGTATCCTCAGCGAGGAAGGGATCGAAATCGCCGGCTCCGATTCGGTAAGGATCTCCTATCCGCGATTCTTCCAGGACATCGCGGAGGTGTGTCGATGAGGTTCTGCATAATAGGCCATCCTGTCTCACACAGCCTCTCGCCAATGATCTACACCCGTTTCTTCGAAATGAAGAGAATTGATGCTACTTACGAAGCCCTGGATATACAGACTGGAGAGTTCCCATCGGTTATTGACGGTTTGCTCAAGGAATACGACGGTCTCAACGTGACTATACCCTTCAAGGAAGCGGTCGTTGCTCATGTCGATAGTATGATAGAGAGATCTTTGCGTGCCGTGAACTGCATTTTCGAGGGAGCGGGCCACAACACCGACTGGATAGGCTTCAGTCATTCACTCAGGAATATAGAAATAGAAGAACCCGTAACGATTCTAGGCGCCGGAGGAGCTTCCAGAGCCGTGGTTTACGCCCTCAAGAGATCTGGAGTCCACCGTGTAAACATACTCAACAGGAGTCCGGCCAGGGCGGAAAGGGTCGCGGAGGATTTCAACGACGGCAATTTCGAGGTCAAAACCTTTTCTATAGATTCTCTTCGGCCTATAGTGAGAGAGAGCAAGAGCATCGTAAACGCGACGTCGATCGGAATGAAGGGAGAACGTCTTGACCTTAGAAGAGAGGATTTACAGGGAATTTCTCTGGTTTACGATCTGATCTACAGCGAAACGCCTCTCCAGAAGGTCGCCAGAGAGTGCGGAGTCGAGAACGTAATTGACGGAAAGGCTATGCTCTTCTTCCAGGCCTGCGAAAATTTGAAGATCTGGAGACTCTTCGATGAAAAGGTTTTCGAAAGAGCCTTCGAGGTGGTGACCGGATGAGGTTCAGCGTAGGTGGAGATTCGCACGGTCCGGCGATGTACGGACTCGTTGAAGGGTTGCCAGCCGGTTTCCCGGTATCGATCGATGAGATAGACAAGAACCTCCAGAGGAGACAGCGCGGCTACGGAAGGGGAAAGAGAATGGGGCTGGAACACGACAGGGCCATCGTGAAGTCCGGACTCTGGAAGGGCCTGACGACCGGGGCACCGGTTTTGATCGAGATAGCGAACCTCGCTCCCAGAAGCGAGATGGAGATGAGAAGTCTTCCCCGGCCCGGCCACGCCGATTATGCCGCATGGACTAAATACAGGCTCGACGATTTGACGGTTTATGCCGAACGCAGCAGCGCAAGGTGGACGGCTGCGCTGGTCTCTATCGGATCGATCGCATCCCAGATGCTGTTGAAACTCGGAATCGAGATCGTCGGTTCGGTCGTCGCAATAGGAAAGGTTCATTGCTCGATACCGGAAAGTGTTTGCGTTGTGGCGCGTGATGCTTCGCCGGTCTACTGCCACGATCCGCTGGCGAGTTGTGAGATGGTGGCCGAAATAGAAAAGGCGATCGATAGAGGTGACACTCTGGGAGGAATCTTCGCTGTCAGCGCGTTCGGTCTTCCACCTGGAATAGGTGGATACGGCGAACTTTTCGAGAGGCTGGATTCGAAGATCGGACGGTACTTCATGGCCATCCCCTCGGTGAAGGGAGTGTTTGTGGGCAATTCCGATGTCAGTCTTCCAGGAAGCCAGTACCACGATCCTTTCACCGTCAGCGATGGGAGAGTCGCGAGGCGTTCGAACAATGCCGGCGGGGTAGAAGGGGGGATATCCAACGGCCAGCCAGTGGTCGTAGTTGCAAGCGTGAAGCCGATTCCTACGCTTGGGAACGGTATAGACTCGGTCAATCTGAAGAACATGAACGTTGAGAAAACTCCGTACGTCCGTTCCGACGTGACCGCAGTCCCCGCCGCTTCGGTCGTCGGAGAGAGTATGCTCGGCCTTTTGCTTCTCGAGTCGATCCTCGAGAAATACGGAAACGATAACTTCGATTTATTGAAAGGGAGGTTGGAGAATGAGAGTCTTCCTTGTTGGAATGATGGGCTCGGGGAAAAGCACCATCGGTAAGATCCTCTCTTCGGTTCTCGATCTCGAATTTGTGGATATGGACAGCGAAATAGAAGCCAGGAGCGGAAAGACTGTCGAAAAGATCTTCGAGAGCGAGGGAGAGGAAGTTTTCAGGAAACTAGAAAGTAACCTTCTCAAAGAGCTGGTAAGAAAAGACGGCATAGTGGTCTCCACAGGCGGCGGTATCGTACTCGATTCGGGGAATCGAAGAACGCTCAAAGAAGAGAATACCTTATACCTGAAACTACCACCGGCCGATCTCTTCAAACGTGTTGACACACTTAACAGGCCTCTCTTGAAGGGAGGAAAGGAAGCGATTTTCAGGATATGGGAAGAGAGGAGAGAACTGTACGAGCAATTTCCCTCGATAGAAGCTTCGAATTACTCCAAGTGGGAGACGGTTGCATCGATCTGCATGAGGCTATTTCCGGGGGATAAGAAGAGAATAATCAATGGAACCCATCCGGTGACCCTTGCCAACGGGGGGTTCAAAGCAATCGGAGGAATGCAGAACGCAGTTGTCTCACACAGGGTACTCAAGGTCTTTTCCGAGTGGATTTCCTCATCGGCCTTTCCAATAGAAGACGGAGAAGAGGCGAAGGGTTTTCACACGCTTTTCGAGATCTACGACTTTCTTATGGAACGGGGACTCTCGAGAAGCGACGTTCTTGCGGCCGCCGGGGGAGGTACTGTGACTGATCTGGTTGGATTCGCCGCTTCCACCTTCAAGAGGGGAGTTCCCCTGACTCTCTTTCCCACGACTCTTCTCTCTCAGGTTGATGCTTCCATAGGCGGAAAGAACGGATTGAACTTTCGGGGTGGAAAGAATATGATAGGCAACTTCTATTTTCCAACCGAAACGGTTCTCGATCCGGTGACAACGCTTTCGATGGATCCGGGAAGGTTTGAGGAGGGTCTAGTGGAGGCCTTCAAGATCTTCCTGATAACCGGACAGTGGTACGATCAATTCAGATCTCTATGCGGGAAGTTGAAGGGCAGAAATCTCGCTACCCTGAACAAGATGATGGAAGAGGCCGTAATTCTGAAAGACAGGATAGTGGCTTCAGATGTCCACGAAAAGGGGATCAGAAAAATACTCAACCTGGGACACACTCTCGGCCATCTTTACGAGCCGATAGTCGGTGTGTCTCACGGAAGGGCCGTTGCCTGGGGACTGGAACGAGAGATGTATTATTTCATGAACCTCGGACTCGTCGAGGAATCTGTGTACAACGAAGTATGCGACACGCTTTCGGAAATATTCGGTCTCGATCTGCCACCTCTTCCCATTGAGGAAGCCTTACGCCTGTTGAGAAACGACAAGAAGGGGACGGCCTGCGACGAGGCCGAAATAGAGATACCGCTCCTGAGATCGCCCGGGAAGTATGAGCTTTTGAAGGTTAAGTTCGACGAACTTCTGGCGGTGGTGGTATGAAGATACTCGTCATGAACGGTCCGAACCTCAACATGCTCGGAAAAAGGAAGAGCGACATCTACGGTGGTCTCTCTTATGAAGATTTGATAGACATTATCAAGGCCAGAGCCCTAGATCTAGAAGTGGAATGTGAGTTCTTTCAATCTAACCACGAAGGCGAATTGATAGACAGGATCCATGGACTGGATTTCGATGCACTCGTCATAAATCCGGGAGCGCTGACACATTACAGCTACGCATTGAGAGACGCGCTGGAGATATTCACCGGTCCGAAGATAGAAGTACACATCTCAAACATACACGCCAGAGAGGCCTTCAGGAACAGAAGCGTTGTATCGCCTGTTTGTACCGGTACGATCGCCGGGCTGGGCTTTACAGGGTATCTTCTAGCCATAGAGTTTATCGCCGGCCAAAGATGAGGGCCAAATCTGGTATTATTGATTAGATTCGTAAGTCTCGGGGGTGTGGTCTTGAAAAAGACTCTCTTGTTTGTGTTGCCGTTGCTGGTATTTGCTATTTCCGGATGTCTTAATGTGGCGGGTAGACCGGAATCGATTTTGAAATCACTCGAAAAAGAAGTGCTGAGGGGAAATGTCGACAGAATTCTGGAGCTTTACGCTGAAACCGTGGAGCTCTCGACGACGGCCAATCCTGCCGGAAGGTCCGTTACAAAGATTGATCTCAGGTACTATTACGACCAATTCCTGGCAGCACGAGAGATCTCGAGCTACTCTCTGGACGTCGAAAGCGTTGAAAAGCCTTCATCGGGTCAGGCCGTTATTTATGCTAGCTTCACGCTCACTTTCCGGTGCGACGATAGAGATTACTCTGTGTCAGCCCAAACGTCTTTCTCTCTCTCGAAAGTGAACCGAAAATGGAGAATAACCGGAGAGTGGAACAATCCGATACTCAGTATTTATGAACCGGCATCTCAATTGCCTGAATGATGTGGGTGGCGGTCACTCGACAGTATCAAACGCGTTTCTTATGGCATCGACAATTACCCTGCTCGTAGCCGTGGCGCCGGTGATCATATCCACCTCGAGGCTTTGAGCCTCTATAACTCTGTTGACAACGGTTTCAGCACTTTTAGAATAGCTTCCTGGTTTATTCTGGAGAACCTTCGCGGAGAGTATCGTACCGTTTTTGATCTCGACCTGCACAACTGCGTATCCTTCTGTTCCTGTGTAAATGCCGTCTTGCAACTCCCCAAAGGGTCTTGCCTCGACCGGTTTGGGGACTTCAACAGGTCTATTCCTGTGCCAGTCGCTCACCAGTGCCATCAAAGTCACGGAAACGGCTATAAAAATCGAAACGTTGATCCAGTATCTCATCGCATCTCCTCCAGGCTGGCAAATTGCAAATCTTCTCAATTGAATTATCACTTATTTAGAATCACGACAAATTACTCGTATGAAAGATTATGATTAAATTTATCGGAATTATTTACGACCCGCTGGTGTTCTATACTTTATATAGAGCCAGCCAGAATCTGTGGTCTCAAAAAAGAGGCCGCCATGCGAGCAGCCTCTTTTTTGATATCATATTCAACCCACTTTTTTGAATCCTGTGTCTACTATCGCTTCGACATCATCGGGCGAGATCTTCAACTTTGCCGAGCCAGACTCCAGGGAGGCTTTTGCAACGGCGAGCGCTACTCTGCGCGCTATTCCCGGCTCGAAAGCCTTCGGGAGTATGTAGTCGACAGACAGCCTGTCGTCGCCTACGGCATCGGCGAGGGCGTCGGTCGCCGCGAGCTTCATGGATTCGTTGATTTCTCTTGATCTCACATCGAGCGCACCCCTGAATATACCGGGGAAGGCCAGGACGTTGTTGATCTGGTTGGGAAAATCCGATCTGCCAGTGGCAACGATCTTTGCCCCTGCCTCTTTGGCCAGATCGGGCATGATCTCAGGTACGGGATTGGCCAGGGCGAAAACGATCGCTCCGGGCGCCATGGATTTAATCATTTCGGCAGAGATTATCCCACCGACCGAGGTGCCGATGAAAACATCGGCGCCCTTTACGGCCTTCGCAAGATCACCGGAAAGGTTGTCGGGATTGATCTCTTCGACTATCTCGCGGTGAAACTCGTTTAGCAGGGTTTTTGGGTCGTTTTTATTGAGAATACCGTTCCTATCGACCGCGACAATGTTTCTAACGCCGGCCGCAAACAACATCTTGATCGTCGCTCCACCGGCCGCCCCGATGCCGACCGTCGCGACCTTCAGATTTTCCATCTTTTTACCCACTATTTTCAAAGCGTTCCTCAACGCGGCAGTTGCCACGATAGCCGCTCCATGTTGATCGTCGTGGAAGATCGGTATATCGAGTCTTCGCTGAAGCTCTTGTTCGATATAAAAACACTTCGGAGAGGATATGTCTTCCAGATTCACCCCACCGAACGTTGGAGAGAGGGCCTGAACGAATGCGATTATTTCATCGGGCTCATGAACGTTTATGCAGAGAGGGAAGGCATCAACATTACCGAACTCCTTGAAGAGCAAGGCTTTGCCTTCCATAACGGGCATTCCAGCTTCGGGACCGATATCTCCAAGGCCGAGAACTGCCGTTCCATCCGATACGACCGCAACGTAGTTCCATTTGTTGGTGTAGTCATAGACCAGCTCATTGTTTTCGTTGATAACACGGCAAACGTCGGCGACGCCGGGAGTGTAAGCCAGCGACATGGCCTTCATGCTATCAACCCTGACTCTGCTTTTCACCTCGAGCTTGCCACGTAATTCTTTGTGTAGTTTCAGTGCCTCTTCGTTCAAAACAATCACCCTCTATTCTTAATGAAAACATCGTTTCCAAGGTAATCGATAGCGACGTAGAGCGGAAAGTCCTTCACCCTGACCCTGAATATAGCTTCCGTACCGAGATCGTCGAAAGCCACAACCGTCATGCTGGAGATTCTCCCGGCCAGAGCGGCGGCGGCGCCGCTGGGAGCCAGGAAGTAAGCTCTTCCGTACTCTTTGCAGAGCGAAACGGCCTGCTGGCCCCTCTTTCCTTTTCCCACCGTTGCCAGAACGCCTTTCAAATAAAGCATTTCGAGAAATGCATCCATCCTGTTCGAAGTCGTGGGTCCAATAGCCCCGAAAGAATCCTTAGTCGGTTTGGCCGGCCCCGCGTAGAAGATTATAGCCCCGTCAAGAGAAACCGGTAGTTCTTCGCCTTCCTCAAGCAGCATCTTCAGACGTTTCTGAGCGGCGTCTCTCATTAGAAGTAATTCGCCGGAATAAAGGAGTTCGTCGCCGGCACGCAATTCTTCAATCTTCAAGGATTACTCTCCCCTTTCTTGCGATATAGCAGTCCGTTGCGAGTCCCACCGGCATTATGGCGATGTGCGAGGGATAAGTCTCTATGTGCACCGAGTAAGCGGTTATACCCGTTCCCAGACCCTGATAGCCAATCTTCAGATCGTTGATTTCTCCCAGTATTCTTTCTTCCAGGGCCGCGTAATCCTTATCATGATGTCTCTCGTCGAAGGATCTGGTGAGAGCGAGTTTGGCAAGTACCATCGCCTTGTCCGAACTCCCGCCGATCCCTATACCCACTTTCAACGGTGGACAACCTCTGGCCGCACTCTCCTTGAGCGATTCGACGACGGTCCGGACCAGATCGTCCACGGTTGCGGTGGGATTCAACATGAAAAGCCGGGAGAGATTCTCGCTTCCCCCTCCCTTAACGAGAAAGCGGATTTCTAGCCTGTCTCCCCTCACCGGAAACAGGTGGCATACGACCGGCGTGTTGTCTCTGGTATTTACCCTCTTAAGGGGATCGGACACTATGGAGTATCTGTAGGGTTTGTCGTTGTAAACCTTTTTGACTGCCGAATTCAGTGTTTCGATGATCGGTTCTTCCAGAGCGACTTCGTTGCCCTGAAAGACGAAAAACTCGAGAAAACCTGTATCCTGACATATCGGGAGCCCCGTTTCTTTTGCGGCGATGGCGTTTTCCCTCAACACGCTCGAAAAGGGTCCTTCGTAGTGGTCGAGCAACTCGACGATCGCCGGATCCATCTCCGTGTTCGCCCTCGAAATAGCCTCTTCGAGTCTTTCGATAATTTTTCCTGCCGGAATCAAAGTTACACCCCGTCAACCCAGACCGTTGAACTCTACCGATAGATGTTCTTCGCTCTCTACGATTTTTTTGACTAGTCCGTCCAGCGAGTCTGTGATTATTTTCACTTTTTCTTCCATCAAATTTATAACACTTTCCATCGCGGAAACAGAGGGTCCTCCAGGGATGTTACGTACCTGTACGAAATGCCGGGGAGAGAGAACATTTCTGAGCTCGGAATCGCTCATATCAAGGGCTCTTCCCACCAGTTCAGAAAACTTTCCGCGGAGGGCTTCGAAAGAGTATCCCGATTTAACGAAAGCGCTCGTCACGCCGTGAGCCGTCCTGAAAGAGATGGCTTCTCTCCTTACGAGCTCGTCGGCCAGTTCCGTTGTTGTAGTACCTGTGGAGATCGCTATATCGTCAACCCTCCGCTCATCCACGGAGACTTTCAGAAGCGTCTCTTCCAGCAGCTCCAGAAGTCCCGAAAGCGTTTCGCAGCCTCTGGTGAAGACGGTGACCGGAGCATCGGCCACTTCGTTCACATCCTGGTATGGCACGTTGTGGAAGAGGTCAATCAGGCCCTGAAAGTCGCCGGCGGCCATCCCGGACTGGATTCTTATATGCTCGATTATGACCGGGTTTCGTTTCTGAGGCATTATGCTGGAAACCTGCACGAGTTCATCGGGAAAGCTGAACATTCCGACTTCGCAAGAGGCTTTATGCCCCATGTCGGCCATGAGGCGAGTTATATCGTAGAGAATGCTCTTGAACCACATCGACGGATAGGTTAGCCAGTGCGAGGTAACGATTGCCTGATAAGAGTTCGGGACCGGCCTTTCGAATCCGAGCAGATCCGAGACCAGCTGCCTGTCTATGTTGAAGCCTGTCGTTGTGATCGCCGCGGCTCCCAGAGGACACTGATTCACCACTCGCATGGAGGCGTTCAACCCGTCGAGGCCTTCGAGAAATTCGATCAGGAAAGACGAGAGGTAATGGGCGAGCGTCGATACCTGTGCGGGCTGGCCGTGGGTGTACAGGACCAGCAGCTGTTCTCTGGATGCCTTGATCTTCTCAATCAAGGTTCCTGCCAGGAGCAGCATCTGCTTCATGAGCGAGATCGTCAACTTTCTCACGTACAATCGGAAAACCGTCGTATCCATATCGTTTCTGCTTCTGGCTGTGTGAAGCGATCCGGCCTTTTCTCCCAGGAGGAGTTCGAGTTGCTTCTCGTAGTAGAAGAAGAGATCTTCGACCCCTTCGGGGAACTCTCCGGGTATCTTCATAGTCGAATCTAATTCACTCATTGATTTCTTGAGTGCCGAGGCGGTCTTCGAATCGATTATTCCCTGCCTGGCAAGCATGATCAGATGGGCCCTGTTTTGCCGTCCGAACTCATCGAGGAATGTTGCCGCCCAGTGTTTGTAAGATTTTCCGAGAACGTGTCTGGAGTATATCGGAGAGAATCCCATATTAACTCCCTTTCAGAAGGTCATCGATGTTTTTGAAGACAACCTTTCCGATTTCATCGTCTGTATAACCAACGTTGATCATGGCTTTGTACTGTTCGTCGAAATAGGACTTTGCGTAACCTCTCGGGAAGTAGCTCGAATCTGTCCCGAAGAGAATTCTTCCCGGTCCTATGGTCTCCCTGTATTTTCTGAAAAGCATTTCTAGGTTCACCTCGTAAGGCATCCATCTCATCCACTGGTTGGATCCGCTGGTGTCTATATATACGTTTGGACAGGCCCAGCAGAGGTTCAAGGTTTCGAAGATGTAACCACAACCGAAATGTGGCACGATTATCTTCATATCTGGGAAACTCTTCGCCACGTCGTGTATTATCAGCGGGCTGATGTTCACATGGTTGGCGATTCCGCCGGCCGAGCCCATGATACCGAAATGAATCAATACGGGTATATTCTCACTCTGGGCCACCTCCCAGACCGGATAAAGATCTTTACTGTCGAGGGGGGTGTTAACCGCCGGTCCGAGTATTTTGTACCCTTTCAAGCCCTGCTCCCTGACTGCCTTTTCAAGCAAGTAGGGAGCCTCTTTCAGGGAAGGATCGTGATGGGCGTAACCGTAAAACCTGTCGGGATGAGCCTTAACTATCTCCGACATGGCATCGTTTCCACCGGAAGTCACAAAGACCACCGAGATATCGTACTCGATCGCTTCTCTGTACCATCTCTCTACAAGTTCATCTTGAGAACGCAAGGCTTCGGCTCCGTCGAACTGCCAGGCCTTTCTCCAGCGCGCTCTTTCCTGGGCCAACCATGGATGAACGCTGCCTTCTGATTTTCCAAAGAAATCCGGTGTGGGAAAATGGATGTGAGAATCAATTATTCGCATGGCTTTTATCCCTTCAATCCCGACATGGCGATCCCCTTCACGATCTGCTTCTGGAAGATGATGAAGAAAATGATCAGCGGTATAGTCGAAACGGCGGCACCGGTCATTATGAGCTCCCATCTGGTGAGGTTTTCGCTGGAGAAGTAAGACACACCGACCGGAAGAGTGTACATCTTCGGTGTCTGTGCAACAATGAGGGGCCACAGAAAAGCGTTCCAGTTACCGATGAAGTTGAAGATCGCAAGCGTTGCAAGCGCTGGCTTGACGAGAGGCATCACTATTCTCATGAATATGCCGAATTCCGAAACTCCGTCGATTCTCGCCGCGTCAAGCAGGTCGTCCGGTATGGTCGACATGAACTGTTTCATGAGGAACACACCGAAGGCGCTTATCATACCCGGGAACATTATGCTCCAGTAGGTCTCCATCCATTTCAACTGCCTGACCATGATGTACCACGGAATGACCAGCATCTCGGTCGGGATCATGAGTGTGCTGAGTATGAGTATGAAAATGATGTTCTTGCCCGGGAAATTGTATTTTGCCAGTGTGTAGCCCACCAGCGAGTCGAAAAAGAGAACGGAGATAGTCGTCACCACGGCCACTATCATGCTGTTCAGGAACCATCTGGGAAACATGGAGTAGTTGAAAATGAACTCGTAGTTGGCCAGCGATGGGTTCTCAGGTATTACGGTCATCTCGTAGATCTCCTCTGATGTTTTGAAAGACGAAGAAAACATCCAGACGAAGGGGAAGACCATCACAATTGCAAAGATCGTTAAAAATATATAGGCAAAAAAACTTGTTTTCCTGTCCGTCCTAGTCATATATACACCCACCAATCAGTATTGGACCCGCTTGTTCAATACCAGCAGTTGCACCAGCGTGATACCCATTATTATCAGGAAAAGTATGACGGTTGCGCTAGAAGCGAGACCCATGTCAAAAGATCTGAAGGCCTTTTGATATATATAAAGCACCAGGGGTTTGGTCGCATTGAGAGGACCTCCCGATCCCTGATCGGTCATGTTGTAAACCTGCGTGAAGATCCTCAGGAACGTAATACTCTGTGTAACCACGAGAAATACGGTGATCGGACTAAGGAGAGGTATGGTGATTTTGAAGAAAGACTGTCTTGATGTCGCCCCGTCTATTTTGGCTGCCTCTATGTACTCCTGGGGTATGGTCTGCAATCCGGCAAGAAATATGATTATACAGTATCCCAAATTTACCCAGACCGTTGTTACCACTATGGCCGGCAGGGACTGGTTCATGCTGGTCAGAAAAGGCTGCGCGTCGAGACCGAAGGCCATCAAAAGGTTGTTAAGTATTCCCGCGGGCGGTCTCTGGTAGATCCATCTCCAGACCCAGCTCACCGCCACCAGTGGTGTGATGTATGGCATAACGTAAAGCAGGCGATAAAACCACTGTAGATGTTTCACCCTGTTGAGTGTCGCGGCCAGAAAGAGCGAAATGACTATCACGAGTGGAACACCGAACAGAACGTACTTTATAGTGTTCCATAGCGAGGTCATGAACACCTTGTCTTTGAAGAGTTTAACGAAATTACTGAAACCGACGAAATCTTGTTTGGGTGAAACCAGCTTCCAGTTGGTGAAACTCAACCAGAAAGCATATATCATCGGATAGAAACGGACAACTATATAGAAAACCAGCGGGACAGCCAGGAAAACATATGCGGTTACGATCCTCTTCTGACTTATCTTCATTATTTTACCCCCAAAAAGAATGGCCGTGGCGACGCCACGGCCACCCGCTCTTCAAATTACTCTACTCTCGACCAGAATTCGTCGATTATTGCCTGATCTTCTTCGGCCGCTTCCTTGAAAGCCTTAACGGGGTCCATTCCCTGTATCCAGACCTTATCGACGGCATCCATCATTACCTGGCGCTGTCCGGTCTCGTCAACGAAGAAAGTTGCGTGAGCGTACTCGAGACCCTTGAGGAACGGTCCGTATTCAGGATGATCGTAGTAGGCGGCGGCAACATTCGGGTTGGCCGGAAGTTCGCCCACCTGCTCGAGCCACAGTTTCTGAGCGTATTCGGAAGTTATGAACTTGAGGAACTTGATCGAAGCGTCCAGCTTTTCGCCGGTCGCATTTGTCGTTATCGCGTGTGCCCAGAAAGAGGCGAAGTTGGACTTCACGCCGTTCATCGATGGAAGCTCCGTTACTCCCCACTTGAGATTGGTGAGAGGTCTGAAGGTTCCGAGTCTGAAAGAACCGTCGATAGTCATCGCGGCTTTCAGAGACCTGAAGGCCGTAACGTCATCGTTCAGGAAGCCTGGGTAACCAACCTTGTCCTTGGTGATCAGGTCGGTGTATACCTTCAGGGCCTCCGGAGCTGTCAGATGGTAAAGAACGGTTCTGTTGTCAGCGGTGTAAGGCGTTCCACCTACCTGTCTGACGAGAACCTCTCTTATCCACTGGTGACCCTGGCCGGAAGGCTGCATAGTCAGACCTTCCTGGATTATGTTACCCTTGTCGTCGTACTTGGTAAGCTTTTTCGCGTAATCGACCAGCTCGGCGAAAGTCGTCGGCGGGGTTTCTGGATCGAGACCGGCTTCGACGAAGAGATCCTTGTTCCAGAAAAGCGCGAGAGCCCTTACCGCAGTCGGGAGAGCGTACGGTGCACCATCAAACTCTATTCCTTTTGACACGAACGGGAAGAATTCACTGCTCAGGTATTCAGCAGAGAATTCAGCCGCAGGAAGCGGAACCAGGTATCCAGAAGTAACGTAAAGTGGAATCCATCCGTAGAAAAGGGTGAGAACATCCGGTCCGACTCCGGCAGGAACCGACACAGCGACTTTTTCGTTGAAGTTCTCGTAGGGGAAAGTAACCTGTTCTACTTCGATCCCCGGATTCTGCTTTTCAAACTCCTCGATCAACTGATCAACCAGTTTCACTTTCGTTTCGTAGTAGTACTGCCAGAAAGTTATCTTCACTGCACCGGCGAAACCGGCGAAGATAACGGAAACAACCAGCAACAACAATAGTGCTTTTTTCATTTACCCACCTCCAAAATAGTGATGTAGCTCATACTTCCATAAAGACTTTTCTTTGAACATTACAGACAGCTCCAAGCGAAACGCCCAGCTCACCGAGTTCTCCGCGCTTGAATGTCACGCGTTCGAGTATTTCACCGGGAACGGTCCTCTTTAGTACCGGCATTATTAGACTGAGTATCCTATCGTATTGGTTGTACCCGATTCCACCAGTTATGACGACAACATCCGGATCCAGCAGTGTGATGACGTTCGCAACCACCACACTAAGGTGTTCACAGGCGACCGTGACTATTTCTTTGAACCGGGGATTTATATCGGAATAGTCGAACATCTGTGCAACCGTCGGTTCGTTTTCGAACTCGGAAAGGAGTTTTTCAAAGGCGTATCCGGAAAACCAGCTTTCCAGGCTTCCAAAGACGAAACTTAAGTTCTTTTCCCTGCTCCAGTCGGTTATCATGTAGCCTATTTCACCGGCCATGCCGCTGGTGCCTTCGTAAAGTTCGTTGTTTATTATCAATCCGGCGCCCGTCCCCGTACCGAGGGCAGTCAAAAAGACGTTTCTGCAGCCCTTCGCGGCTCCGGCCCACATTTCTCCCAGGGCATTGAGTGTAACGTCGTTCGAAACGAAGGTAGGGACTTCGAACCTCTCTTCGATGTGACTCTTCAAATTGACTTTTCGGAGCCCGAAGGCGGGCATGTAAAAGATCATTCCACTCTCGGGAGCCACAGTTCCGGGAACACCGATCCCGATCCCCATAACTTTTGAGACCGGAACTTTCATCACCGCTAGCACTGACTTCTCTACAAGTTCGAAGAAGGCCTTTTCATCGGAAATAGACTTCGTGGAGAACTTAGCTTTTTCGATTATTTTTCCATCAAGGTCTGATAGTATAGAGATCAGCTTGTTACCGCCAACATCGACGCCGACTATGTACTTATAGTCGGGAACGAAAGACAGAAGGATAGGTTTTTTTCCACCCTTACGTGAACTCTCGCCTTCTTTTGCTTCAACTATTGAACCTTGAGAGATGAAGTTGTTCACTACGACCGAAACCACAGGCTTGCTCAAACCGCTCTTTCTGGCTATATCTGCCCTGGAGATCAGTCCTTCACATCTCACAATTCGCATTACTTTTTCTTCAGTTTCACGTAAGCATCGACTCACTGGAATCACCTTTATTTTGTTAAGTAGCCTAACTTACTAACATTATACATCATGAGCGTCTTCTCAAGGAACTGGAATTCTAGAGAATTGAGCCTGGTACAAGGACATAAGAAGCAATTAGGATCGATTATCGTTGTTTTCTTAAGTATCGCTCTTTTAAAGAACCGGGGACCCCAAAGGTCCCCGGTATTTCGACGATTATATCACTTTACCTTTGGTAAACTCAGCATATTTGCAAAGACTCTGTAGCCACCCGGTACGAGGTAATCGAGCTGTCTATACCAGACGAGTGCTGTGTAGATGTAGGTACCCTTTCCGTAGTTCGCTATCAGTAAGGACCCGGCCGGTATATCTTCGCCAGGGTCGTCCGTATCGATCAGAGGCGTGAATTCCGGTGCCCATTTGCTCGGGAAGTAGAGACCTCTTTCCTGCTTCCAGCCTTCCCAGTCTGAATCTCCGATCACATTCGGCCAGTTGAAAATCGGGTGATCGGGGACGAGTATCTTTATTTCGGCTTCCTCTACGGTGACTCTGTTGCTGCTAATGGTGAAATCGAAGGGAGCCCAGCTGCCGAGATATTCGCGTGTCTTGTGATACTGAACCAGAAGATTACCGCCATTGAACACATACTCGTTCAGTCTTGCCGAATTTGCCTCAATATCGGGCCTGGTTGTAGCTGCTCTCATGCCTATCACGATAGTGTCGTATTTACTGAGATCTCCCGAAGCAAGGTCGGCAGGGCTCAATTCGGTGACATCCACTCCCATTTGTCTCAGATACACAGTATTGATATCCAGTCCGCCATCCACATAACCAACCTTTAGACCCGAAGCTACCTCAACATCGATAACTGCCACTCTCGCGACGGATGACTTGTAGTAGTTCTTGGTTTCGATGTGGGGATATGCAATGACCTGGAAGCCCTTGTTGAAAACCTCTCCATCGACTATCGCTTCTGCGATGATTTCCGATTCACCAAGAGGCGCACTGGCTGGAATCTTGAACTCGACCTGAATCGACTTGGCCTCGTTTTCTTTGCCCAGAGAGAAAGAGGTATCCTTGGTTACAATTTCCCAACCTGCGGGGAGTTCTAGATCCACTGTTCCAGAAACAGCTTCTTTGGAGTTATTCTGAACCTTCACGTTGATCGTTCTGGTTATGGCCGAAGAAGATGCCGTAGTCATCAATCTTTCAGGATCGAGAGAGACGGAGACCTTCGGAACTACCCTGATATCGGCTACCGATTCCGTCCAGACTGATGTATCCATAACTTCCCACACCGCCACAGCGCTGATCGGGTTTTCGTCGAAAGCGTCCGTATAGGCCGCATCTGCACCGACCGTAACGGTGAACTTGGCCTGTCCGTTGGTGTTGAAATTGATAGCTTCGAAAGCCTCGCTTTCCTTATCGACGGTCCAGCCTTCGGGAAGAACCAGAGCCAGCTCGGCTTTGTCTATGACTTCTTTGCCGAGGTTCCAGAAAGTCGCGGTCACTTCGAAACTCTGGCCCGGCACTATGGCTGAGTCGTTGCCGCTTACCAACAACTTTGTCGAGAAGACTTCACGAGCCGCTGCGAGGAAGTCAGCCTCTTTAATAACAAGTCTTTCGACCAGAAGTTCTTTGTTGTTATCCGAGAGATTGGATTCAGCCGCGAATGCTATCATTTCTCTAACCAGCGACAGTCCTTCGAGGACTTCATCGCCGATGCCCGTAGGATCCATCGCGTTGAATCCGGCGAGAATTGAACTGGTGATGCCGTTCAATTCGAGGAGCATGCCGTCTATCGCCGAAATAACTTCAGGGTCTCCCGCTATGCCGTTGGAGATGGCCTTGAGAGAGAAATCCAGGTTGTCAAACATGCCTGTCTCTTCCATACCCACAGTGCTGCTAAGGAGCTTGTAGTTGGAGAAGGCATCGCCCGGCGTTCCGAGACTTCCGGCCATTCCCTGGCACTGGTGGCTACCGCGAGCGATACGTCCTATCTGGTTGTAGGAGTAGCCCAGCACATAGTCGTATTCGCCGGTGTTGACTCTAACACCGCCGGAACCGGCCTGGTAAAGTTTCTTGGCCTGCCACACCTGCAGTCCGGCTTCGAGCTGTTCGGGATACATGTTGGGGTCTGCGGCAGCCGCTACCGCTTCCGGAACCAACACGCCACAGGCCTGGTGATGGCCGTGACCGCCTGTTGGGGCGTGTCTGGAGAGAACGATATCGGGTTTGTAGGTTCTTATGAGTTCAACCAGATTACCGATTATCGTCTCTTTGTCCCAGTCTGGATTGTTGAAGGTCTCTTCGGCCGTCTTAGAGAAACCGAAGTCGTAAGCATTGAAGCAGAGTTGCTTTCCCCCATCGATTGCCCTGGCAGATGCCAGTTCCTGTGATCTCAAAACGCCAAGAGCTTCGTAAAGCTCCGGTCCAATCTCGTTCTGGCCACCCTGCCCCCAGTTGGAAACCAGATAGTATGTTTCCAGATGAAGACCCTTTGCCAGATAAGCAATTAACCCGTTGTCTTCGTCATCGGGGTGGGCACCGATCATAAATACAGTTCCAAATACCGGAAGTTTTTCAAGTGCAAGTATCGTTTTTGCGAGACCGGTTTCCGGTATCGCTTCGAACACGTATGTCTTGGCGAAACCGGTGACAACAATCAGGCACAAAAGCACAAGTAGAACCAGACCTCTCTTCATTTCCATACCTCCCTTGTTTTTTCTGGCACGAACACTTTTTCAAAAACACTAGACCGGAAAAAGGATAACACGTTAGTAAACATGACTAACATACTATATTATACCTTAATACCCACCCGTATAATAAATACCGATGACTGAAGTCTAGATAAAAGAACAAAGCCTTCAGCAGTGATTTGATAAGAAGAACGGTCTTAATTGATTCGGTACACCGTAATCTACTGTTACCGGCAAATGCTGACCGAAAATCAAGAATGTTTTTCTAGTGTCTTGACTCACGCATTTCAAGTGCGAGAAAAAGACAGGGTTCAAAATCAAGGAAGGAAACAACTGGCTGATGCAGTCCATAAGGCTTCTCTAAAGCGAAGGACATCATAAAGAAGCTTCTCGTTTTTATTGTGTTCTCGGCAATTTTTTTCAACAATCGATCGTCACGGGTAATGCGATCATCTTCTCGGTGGTCTCGGACGGCTCTTAATTCAAAGCGTGTTAGTTGAAAGTTTGGTATTTGCAATTTCCAAAAATACGTGCTATATTATTGATAGCAAAAATATTGTACACAATTATATGGAGGTGCAGAAATGAGTATATACGATTTCGACATGGTCTCTATAGAGGGATGGAACAGGTCTATCTCCGAATACAGGGATAAAGTTCTCCTGATAGTCAACACGGCCAGTAAATGCGGCTTCACTCCGCAGTACGAAGGTCTTCAGAAGCTTTACAATGACTACAAAGACAGAGGATTTGTTGTTCTCGGTTTTCCGGCCAACGATTTTTTAAGACAGGAACCGGGCACCAATGAGGAAATAAAGGAGTTTTGCAGTGTTTCATACAGTATAACCTTCCCCATGTTCGAGAAGATCCATGTCAAAGGTAAGGAGATACATCCTCTTTACGAATATCTAACAGCAGGGGGAGGCAAAGAGGAGTTCGCGGGAAAGATCAGCTGGAATTTTGCGAAGTTCCTTATTGGTAGAAAGGGAGAGATAATCGCCCGTTTCGATCCAAAGGATGATCCCGAGAAGATAAGACCTTATATTGAGGAAGCATTATGATTGAAGAGGAAGTCCTTTCCAGTAAAGATGATCTGCTAAAACTTGACAGGCAACTGTGTTTTGCTCTTTACTCCGGTGCCAGAGGCATCATAAGGATGTACAGACCCATTCTTGAAAAACTCGACATAACCTATCCGCAGTACCTGGTATTACTGGTCCTCTGGGAATATGGCCAGATGAATGTCCGGGATATGGGAGAAAAGCTTTTTCTGGATTCGGGGACATTAACTCCTCTGTTGAAGAGAATGGAAAGACAGGGCATAGTCTTGAGAGAGAGATCTATAAAGGATGAGAGAACCGTTCTGATCAGTCTGACGGATAAGGGAAGAATGTTGAAGGAAGAGGCCCTGAGCATTCCACTTCAGCTGGCGAACAATCTGGATATCGATCGGAAAGAATACGAAACCCTTATGGTCGCGCTGAAGAGACTGATCGCAAAGATGAATCTTTAGCGGTTAAAAAAGAGAGCAATAATCTTGTCGGCATCTGGAGAGATTCTGTCATGGTCTCAGTTCCTGATAGTTTATTTGACTGGAACGCTGGCCGGTTTTATAAATGTGGTCGGCGGGGGCGGGTCGATCCTAACCCTTCCGGTTTTGATGTGGATCGGGTTGCCTTCGTCGGTGGCCAATGCAACCAACCGTATAGCGATCCTTTCGGAGAGTATCGCCGGAGCGGTTGGCTTTTCTTCAAAGGGGATAAGACCCGGTAGGACGGTAATACCGGCGATAATATTTGCCAGTACAGGTTCAATACTGGGTTCTCTTTTCGTTCTATCAGTGCAAACGGAGAGGCTGAACAGAGTAATCGCAATTTTGCTTCTATTGGCGGCGTTCATAACACTCTTCGGACCTACGAAAGGAAAGGTTGGCAAAGGCTCTCTGCTTTCAACGGCGGTGATTTTTCTCGCGGTTGGTTTCTACGGGGGGTTCATTCAGGCCGGAGTAGGTTTCTTGTTGATGGCGGCGATAACGTTTGTGTTCGGTTTCAATCTGGTTATAACGAACGCAACAAAAATCATGACGGTACTGGTATATACTTCATTTTCGGTGATCGTTTTCGCTTCCAGGGGAATGATCGATTGGATTCCCGGTTTGGTGCTTTCTCTAGGTAACATGACTGGAGCTTTTCTGGCGGCCAGGCTGTCGGTGAGAAAGGGTGTCAAATTCACCAGGTGGATACTTGTCATTGTTGTCCTTATAAACGCCATCAAATACCTCCTTTTTGACTAGCGATGAGCTCTTCTGGTGATGGTTGCATGGAGGGATTTCTGTGTCTATGGTAAATCTGGCGAGAACTCTCGCCAAAATGGGATATCTTAACGACGAAAGGCTCTTTGAAGCTCTGACTATGATCGATCGAAGACACTTCGTTGAAAAGGATCTTGTGAGCGCAGCCTACAGCGATAGAGTCTGCATAAGCTTCTATGAAAGAGGAAAGATACTATCGACATCGACACAGCCTTCGCTTCTTGTTTCGATGATCGAAAGTTTATGCCTTGAAAATCATTATCGAGTTCTCGAGATAGGCACAGGGACTGGCTTTTGCGCATGTGTCCTTGGTAAATTTCTAGATAGAGGCTCCGTGCTCTCTATCGAAATCAACCCCGACGTGGCCGAAAAGGCCAGAGTCAACATCTCTATGTATGATCTGGACAACGTCAAAGTCATAACCGGAGATGGGCGTGAAGGTTTTATAGAAGGAGCGCCGTACGATGCCGTCATTTCGACGGTTGCGCTTGACGGAATGAGCTTCGTTCTTTTCAGACAGATGAAGCTCCGAGCCAGGGCAGCCATACCGGTTTTCAGAGATTACCGGAACACGCCTGTCTTTCTGTTCGAAAAGGATGGTGAAACATCCTTTTCGGCCTATGAGATCATCCCTGCTGTCTTCATGACGGTAGGTGAGATCAAAGCCGATCCCCTTTATAGATTCAGCTCCTTTCGTGCCATTGTAACCCGGGAAAGTATCAAAGAGATAATGTCCGATCGGTGATCACTTTCCAGAAAACATCCACACCCTTTTCTATAACGGAATCGGAAGGAAGAAATCTGGAGTTGTGAAGACCCACCATCTCTCCTCTTCCCGTACCTAGCCAGAACATCAGACCCGGATACCTGAGAGCCAGAAATGCGAAGTCCTCACCGGTGTACTTCATCTCGACTTGATTAACATCGACGAGCCGGCAGAGTTTTTTGTATAGACCTCTGTTCACTACCAGCTGAGGGTACCGGGATCCTACTTTCTGAAGGTATCTCAACTCACGCCCGTCGGCTACTCGTTTTCCGAGTTTTTCGATTTCGGCCACGACTCTTTCGGTTATGGAAACGTCTACAGCCCTGATGGTACCGTAAAGTGTGCAAGAATCTGGTACAACGTTCCTGACTCTTCCACCCTCTATCAAACCGAACCGCAAAACGTACTCGCCGGTGTCAGATTCGTAGATACGTCTGAGAAACTCCATAGCGCCTTCAACGGCATCCCTTCCCTGCTTGAAGAATGCCACATGGGCCGACCTTCCCTCGAAAGTGCTATCGATTTCGTAAGCCGAGGCGAAAAGGACTCCAGGTCTGGTGTTTACCGTGCCTTCTGGATATTCGTCCGTTACATGGAGCGCCCACACCTCTTCGATCGGGTATTTTTCCAGCGGCTTCAGACAGAGCTCGGCGCCTCCGCCGGCCTCTTCGGCCGGTTGAAAGAGAAACAGTATGTTTACTGGCGGTCTGTAAATTGAAACTCGCTCCACCAATCCCAGCAGCACGGACATGTGAACATCGTGACCACAGGCATGCATGAACCCTTCGTTTCTCGAGGAAAACTCGCAACCGGTCTCTTCGCTCATGGGCAGGGCGTCCATGTCGGCCCTGAACAAAATGTAAGGTCCTTCGCCGCCCTCCCATCTGGCCAGGATGCCAGTCCCTGCAACTTCCTCGTACTCGATTGCAAAGTCCGTCAGAAGTTCCTTTATGTAAGCCTGTGTCTTGAACTCCCTAAAAGCTATCTCAGGCATCATGTGCAATTTGTGTCTAATTTCTACCAGATTCATTCCTGCCTCCTCGATCTCCCTTATTTGTTAGATTATAAACAAAAAAGGCGCCTTTAAGGCGCCTTTTCATTTCATATGTTCATCTCAACTCATAATCCCAAAGCTGTACTATGGTCGAACCATCTGAATAGTCGTCGCCCGTGTAAGTGATTATCGGGAAGGGGATATCCTGGTTGAGAACCCAGTACATGGAAAGCTCGTTGTCTTCGTTGTAAAGTACGACTTTAGTCCCGGTGTATTCATTATTCTTGCTCTGAACAGTTACCTGCCCTTCGTACTTTATCGAACCGAATCCGAAAATCTTTGTGTTCATCTGCTCATTCAGATCGATGGCTTCATAGAAAAAGGAAAACATCGGGTTTAAAAATGTGTACATGAACATGGAAAGTTCCTGTTCAAACAAGACATCGCTGCCGAGCGGCTGATCTTTTGGAAGAAAAACCGTTGTACTGTAATTGAGGATGTATTTCTCCTCATCCATTCCGATCTCTACACCGTAGATCATTTCCTTCTCTTCTTCATACTGAGTGTAGTTGATTTTGTAATAAACGTATTTGACGCCACTGTAGTCTTCCAGAGGCATCCAGGTTGCAAAAGACGTGACAACGAACAGTAAAATTAGAAATAGTGCCAGTTTCTTCACAAAATTCACCCCTTTCAGATTTCTATGTATCCTGTATATTATATCGCTTTTGCCGATTAATACCATGCTATCGACACAAACTTGTTCATTGGAGTGCAAGTCTAACATCCCGAGGTGATAGATTTGAAAAAGGCATTGATAACCGGAGCTTCGTCAGGCATTGGAAGAGAGTTCGCCCGAGAACTGGCTTCGAACGGTTACGAGACAATACTTGTAGCGAGAAGATACGACAGATTGAAAGATGTTTCGGAGGAGTTGACCGCGCAATTCAACTCCCCTTCCACTCCAGTTCAGGCAGATCTCTCTCAAAGTGTCGATCTCGAACGAATATCCGGCTACCTTTCCGGAGTGGATCTGCTGGTCAACAACGCCGGCTTCGGATTGATCGGTTCCTTCAGTGAACTGGAAAGTGAGAAAGAGCTCGAGATGATACATCTCAACGTTGAATCGCTTTACCGGCTGTCGAAGGGTTATGTCATAGCCAGAAAAGGACAGGGTGGAGGCATCATCAACGTAGCCTCAACCGCCGCTTATCTTCCCGTTCCTTTCATGGCCGTTTACGCGGCAACCAAGGCCTTCGTGTTGAGTTTCAGCGAAGCTCTCTCAGAAGAGCTCAAAGACAGTAATTTCAAAGTCATGGTTCTATCGCCCGGACCGACCAGCACGGAATTCTTCGAAGTCGCTTCCGGAAAAAACAGAAAGATGTATGGCGCCATGACCCCGGATAAAGTGGTGAAAAAAGCCATGGCGGCTTATGAAAAAAGCAAGAGATCCATAGTGAGCGGATTCTCGAACATAGTAGTTGCCGGAGGATCGAGAATCGCTCCAAAAGGACTGCTTCTAAAAGTTGCAGGAAGGGCATTTCGCGACTTTTGACTTATAGCGACCAGACAGCCGATTCATAAAAATTTGATCTCGAACTCTCCCAGTAAGCTTCGTATCAATACGGGAAGAGTTTCCCGTGAGTATCACATTGTGGTCTCAGTAGCCTGCTTCCTAATAAAGAATAAAGGTAGTGAATTATGCATTCCCTGTAGCCACCTTAGTTTAGTCTTCAGAGCAAATCGAGTTCGATTGCAGATCCAGTGTTCAAAGCCAGTTTCTCTCTTTAAGGGTAAAGTAACCTTTCGTGCGTATGAGGATTTCCATAATGAACTCCCGGTATGCGCATCCTCCAGAGAGAGTTCTGGCTCTGGTCAGTTCCATCATTCTTTTTTCCGCCTTCTCAACGAGTTTTTTCACCTGCTGCAAGTCTTTCTTTTCGGGTATTTCGACATACAGTTTCATTCTGCTTTTGAGAATTTCCACAGTCACCGAGAGCGCCTCGCCCCAGCGCTCGAGTTCATATATCCAGAGGGCCATTTCCTCAAGAAACAGCGATGGGAGTTTGTCTTTCAGGTTTTTTGCAGAATCGAGTATCGTTCGTGCCTCTTTTTCCAGCCACACAATCGCCTCTTCAACTCTTCCCTGGGAGTAAAGCGTTCTGAACTCTTCGATCACTTTCCTTGGTCTTTCCGATTGGTCAGGATGTATCGGACTGATTAGGCTGTATTCGCCGAAGAGGAGCATCTCGTCGATCAATCCAGGAGTGAGCTTTCTCATAGCATTCACCCAGGAGATCGTTGGATCGTAACTATGGGGGTCGTTTAAAAAGTCTGCCGCCGCACCGAGAACTATCATGGAAGCGTGGGCCTGGTTCATCGGGTTCAACACTATACCACAAGAGTGATTAACGATTTCTGGATCCCTGCCGACGTATGGCCCTATATGCATTTCCGGTATCATGCTCCCATCGTTTACGGGGTAGTTGTCCCAGTACAGTATTTCTCTCTTGAAGGCTTCGCTGACCTTTATGGCGTCGCTTTCGGGTATGTGCTGCGAACAGACCTGCGGACCGGTCCACATTATCTTGATATCCGGCAGGAGCCCCTCGCCCAGCTCCCGGATATATTCGGATTCGGCTCTGCCATGGTATTGGGTGGGGCAGATTATAAAATCGAAAGCTGGCAGTTCTCTTTTCAAAGCTTCGAAAACCCTGTTGGCAAAAAACACCTGAGCCTCCGCGAGCGAGTTGAACCTCTCTTTATCCCTTTCGCTAGATAACCTGAAGGGTATATCGTCGTAAAACAGGGCGAAGTTCTTGATTCCCATCCCGGTAAAACTCAGCAATTTCTCGATAAATGTATGGAGGTCGACCTCGCTGGAATACTCGACCGTCAAACCGGGGCTGACCGCCATCGCCACATCGACCCCGTATTGTCTGCCCCTTTCGACAACCATGGAAAAACCCTTCACAAAATCGTCGTCATAGCTTTCCCTCCAGCGAAACCTTTGAAGTTCGTCGTCTTTCGGAGCATATATGTACAGGTTGTACCCGTGATTGCCCATGAATTGGACGATATCGAGTCGATCCTTCATAGACCAGGGCTTCCCGTAGAAGCCCTCTACCACTCCCCTTATTCTAAATACTGCCACCTTCGATCACGCCTTTCGCCATTTTGTTCTGGATTTGATAAAGTCTAGCACATTCTTGCTCCACAATTTTCTCGTGTCAAAGGTTCTGGAAATTCAGAAAGGTTTTCTCAAAGCTCTGGTGAAAACCACAACGATCATTAAGCTTCCTGGATAATGTATAATCTTTAGTTGATCGCAAATCGGACTTCTTGAAATTCATGTTCGACGAGATTCACTTTTTCCAGGCCTTGCTGTTAGAGGTATATTGAGGTATGTTGATGAAAAAACTTATGAAGTATCTCAAACCCTACTGGGTTTTTGTAGTTCTGGCACCGGCATTGATGATGCTGGAAGTCGCCATAGATCTTTTTCAACCGAGATTACTTGAAGAGATAATCGACGTCGGCATAAAGCAGAACAACCTGGACGTAGTTGTCAATACGGGATTGAAGATGTTATTGATAACGTTCATAGGTGCGCTGGGCGGGATAGGCTGTTCTGTGACCTCTTCGATCGCCGCCCAGAATGCCGGAGCCGATATCAGAAGAAATCTCTTCAGTAAAGTCCAGCACCTTTCTTTCGGTTCAATAGACAGGTTCGGTACAGGCAGCTTGATAACAAGACTCACCGACGACGTCGTCCAGTTCCAGCATTTCATCATGTTGCTGCTCAGGATGTTCGTCAGGGCGCCCCTGCTTTTTTTCGGAAGCGTCATTATGGCCTTTTCTATAAGCTGGCGGCTTTCACTGATCATCGTTGCGATCATTCCCCTGATAGTGATAATAATATACTTTTCGATGAAAAAAGTACTGCCGCTCTTCACGAGGGTTCAGAAGGAAGTCGATAAGGTCAACTCAGTGGTGAGAGACAACGTTTCGGGGATAAGAGTGGTCAAGTCTTTCGCTTCTTCGAATCAGGAATCGGCGAAGTTCGCCAAAACGAACGACGAATATATGAGGCTATCGATGAAAGCGGCCAGGATTCTCGTGGTCATTATGCCGCTCTTCTCACTGATTCTTAACTTCGGTATAGTAGCCGTGATATGGATAGGTGGTATTCAGGTCGAAGCGGGCGGCCTCCAGACCGGTCAGATAATGGCTTTCGTCAATTACCTCACCAGAATGCTCATGTCCATCATGATGATCGGCATGATGCTCATCTTCGTTTCCAGGGCTCAGGCTTCCGCCAGAAGGATTTCCGAGGTTCTAGAAACTCCCGAAGAGGAAGATATCGATACCACGGAGAAGTTTGATCTCGATGGGGCTATCGAATTCCAGAACGTGAATTTCTCATATGAAGGAAATGAAAGAAAGGTCCTCCACGACATCAATTTAACGATAAACCCCGGTGAAACGGTAGCCTTCCTCGGAGATACGGGCTCGGGTAAATCGACACTGGTCAATCTGATTCCCCGGCTCTACGAAGTGACTTCCGGTAGAATTATGCTGAACGGTATCGATATAACAAAGATTCCCAGAAGGGAACTCAGGAGAGAGATAGCCTTCGTCTTTCAGGAGACGGTTCTCTTCTCCGGAAAGATAAGCGACAACATCGCCTACGGTAATCCCGATGTTTCACTGGAAGATATACAGCAGGCGGCCGATATGGCCAGGGTCGGAGATTTTATCTCAACGCTTCCCGACGGTTACGACACAAACCTGAGCCAGATGGCAACAAATCTCTCGGGCGGTCAGAGACAGAGAGTCGCCATTGCCAGAGCTCTCGCCTCCGGAGCGCGAATCATAGTCTTTGACGACAGTACCAGCGCTCTCGATGCCCGGACGGAAGCTGCCGTAATGAAGGCGATAAACGACAGACTCAAGTGCACCAAGATCATAATCGCCCAGAAGATAAGCTCGGTAGTCAATTCAGACAGGATATACCTCCTTGAAGCAGGCCGCGTAGTGGAAAGAGGAACTCACGGCGAGCTTATGAAAACGAGTGATCTTTACAGAGACATCTACCGATCGCAGTTCGGAGAAGTTGGTGAGGAAAGTGCCTGAAGAGAAGAGAGAAAGACCTACCGACATCCAGATCAACATAGGACCCCGCAGGGGCGGACCCGGCGCCGGAAGAACAGCGCCGGTGAAGAAGGCCGAAGACCCACGCAAGACGCTTTTCAGACTGCTGGCATTTCTCGGTCACGAAAAAAAGGGTCTTCTTTATGTAGTGATTTTCACTATTCTCTCCTCTATCGCCAGTATCTTCGGCCCCTTTCTCCTCGGAAAGGCCATTGACGATCACATACTCGTGGGAGACCTCGCGGGGCTGGCCATTATTGCGATCTTGATGGCCGCCATTTACGCCTCGTCTTCCCTTTTCCAGTGGCTTCAGGGATACGTCATGATCGGTGTTTCACAGAGAACGGTACGGCGACTCAGGCAGAAAGTCTTCGACAAATACCAGACGCTTCCTGTGAAATTCTTCGATACGCACTCGCACGGTGAATTGATGAGCAGGGTGACGAACGATATTAACAACATCTCTACCACGCTAAGCGAAAGCGTGACTCAGCTCCTATCAAGTCTCCTTTCTCTGGGCGGTATAGGAATAATGATGTTCATCCTCAGCCCCATACTGGCTCTTGTGTCGTTGACCTCAGTCCCTCTGGTAGTTTTGGTTACGGGCTTGATCGCAAAACAGAGTAAAAAGAACTTCGTTTCGCAGCAGAAAGCCCTGGGAGAGTTGAACGGCTATATAGAGGAGAGGATCTCCGGAGAAAAGGTTGTCAAAGCGTATGGAAGAGAAGAGTTCACGATCGCGCAGTTCCAGGAGATAAATGAATCCTACCGAAAGTCGGCTATCCTCGCCCAGATATTCGCAGGTATGTTCGGTCCGGTGATGAACATGGTTAACAACTTCGGATACGCCATCGTTGCCTTCGCCGGAGGGTGGATGTCGATAGAGGGAATGATAAGCGTCGGCCTTGTGGCCAGCTTTGTGGTTTACGTCGGCCATTTCAACAGGCCCATCAACCAGATCGCACAGCTTTATAACTCCATTCAGGCCGCTCTTGCAGGAGCCGAAAGGGTCTTTGAGGTTCTGGACGAAAAGGGAGAGAAAAAGTCAGACGAGGACTTCTTCCCCGAGAAGATAGAAGGAAAGGTGGAACTGAGGGAGGTAGATTTCAGCTACGACGGAAAGACGACCATTCTCAAAAAGGTAAGCCTGGAGGCTCGACCGGGCCAGATCGTTGCGCTGGTGGGTCCGACCGGTGCCGGTAAAACCACGATCGTGAATCTCCTGACCAAGTTTTACGACATCGAGAGCGGGACCATTTACATAGACGATCACGATATATCCTTCTTCGACAGAGAGCAGTTGAGAAGAAAGCTGGGTCTAGTGCTTCAAGACACACAGCTTTTCATGGGAACGATAAGGGACAATATACGCTACGGCAAGCCGGATGCCAAAGATGATGAGATCCGCACAGTCGCAAAAATGGCCAACGCCGATCACTTCATCGAGAGCCTTCCGGAGGGCTACGATACTTTTATATCTTCGAATGCCGACAGTATAAGCAAAGGTCAGAGGCAGTTGTTGGCAATCGCGAGGATAATGCTTCTCGATCCAGAAATACTGATTCTGGATGAAGCCACCAGCAACGTGGATACCAGAACGGAGATGCACATACAGGAAGCGATGAGAAATCTGATGCGGGGCAGGACCAGCTTTGTCGTCGCCCATCGGCTGAGCACCATAAAAAACGCCGACAAAATATACGTCATAAACAAAGGCGAGATAATTGAAAGCGGTACACACAGTGAACTAATCACCCGGGGCGGTTTCTATAACAGTCTCTATAAGACTCAGTTCTCGCTGCCGAAGGAAAAGACCGCTTGAGGAGGCGAAGATGATTTTCAAAAACTTATTTTCGAAGCGAGGTTTCAAGTGTCCATTCATAAGGTTGATAGAAAAGATGAAAAGTAAGAAGCCCAAATTCTACGTTGAATGAAGCATGGCGCTCACCGGAGGTATATTATGGAAGAAAAAGTGAGGTTTGTAGAGGTAACAGAGGATAATCTGATTGAATGTCTGAAATTGAGTAAGACTCTTCTGGAAAACCAGGACAAAGCCGTCGCATCCAACGCAGTGTCGATAGCGCAGGCGCATTTTGCGAAGAATGCCTGGTTTAGAGCGATATACGCAGGGGATACGATGGTGGGTTTCATAATGCTAGATTATACGCCCGTTCCCGAGCTGGGCGATATCAAGCACGCCTTTCTCTGGCGTTTCATGATCGGCGGCAACTACCAGAAGAAGGGTTACGGCGGCGATGCGCTCCGTCTTCTCTTTGAAAACCTCAAAGAGCAGGGATACGAGAAGCTCCTGACCTCGTGCGTCGTTAAGGAGCCCAGCCCGCTTCAATTCTACCTGAAGCTTGGCTTTGTTGACACCGGCAGATGGGACGACGACGAAAAAATCCTGCTCAGAGATCTCTAAGCATCCATCAAGAACAGATATCGATTCGCACTGTGGAGTTTTCCGACAGTGGTAGTTAGTCGATCCGACTTAAATATATTGCAAACGGCAGACCATTAATGGTCTGCCGTTTTATCTGGTCAGGAAGCCCTGACACCCTCGCTCCACGGACTCACAGGAAGAGGATCTTTCGGGGTTCGAATATCGAGCGGACTTCCAGAACGCGGGGTTGATTCCAGACGACTTTCACGCTGTTCAGAGTGAACTCCACGAGGTCTTTTTTGAGCTGGTAGGAAGTGAGGTCCTTGAAGAGGTCGAGAAACGTTTCGATCTGGTCGGTATCGACCCGGGAAAACTTCACCTGCTGAAGCCTGAGCTTCGTCTGTTCTCCGTGGAGCTGTTCTTTCTCGTGTTCAAGTTCCGAGAGTCTGTCGAGAAGCGACTGGGAATATACTCCCGATTCGACGGCTTTCGTGATGTTCCTGATAGAGGCCTCTATCTGTGCCAGGTCCTCCGCGAGCTTCGAGGATCTCCCTTTCTGAGCCTGGGTGTCGATCTTCCTGTTCACGAGTTCGGTGATACCCGCCGGGTCGATCTTCTCAACCTGGGACTTCAGGAAGTCAATGACATATGTTTCCGTCTTGTCGCGGCCAATTCGCAGGATCCTGTTCTCGCGTTTCCGGCAGTTCCAGCAGGAATACGCCCCTCCAAAGTTTTTCTCGCCCCCGTAGCTTGAACCGGACATCGAATATCCGCAGTTCCCGCAGACTATCTTTCCGCGCAGCAGGTACGTCAATTTCGCCTCTTTGCGAACACCCGGCATTTTCTGGACTTTTTGCCAGAGGTTCGGAGGCACGATCGCCAGCTCGGGCATATCCACCCTGACGACTTCCTGTTCGTAGTAGTTGAAGCGACCCTTCTTTCTCCGATTGTTGAACTCGTACACGCCTTTGTATTTTGGGTTGCCGAGAATCCAGTCTATTGAGGCGTTCGTGAAGCCTTTACCCATCCGGGTCTTCCAGCCCATCTGGTTCAGGTACGTCGCTATCGCCTGGACTGGCGTTTCTTCTGCTCGCATCTCGAAGATCTTCCTGACTACCCGGGCTTCCTTCTCGTTGACTTTGAATCCCCAGTCGTTCTCGTTTAGCTTCACTTTCTCATACCCGAACGGCACTACACCTCCGAGGTACTGCCCTTTCTTTGCCTTCGTGATCATTCCCCTCATTGAATCTCTGGCCAGTTTGGCCGCGAAATATTCTGCGAGCATCTCCTGGTTCGATTCGATCAGGATGTTTTCAGGCCCTTCGATGCTCGGTTCTGAGACAGAGATGACTTTGATTCCGTACTCCCGGAGAAGCTCTTTGTATTTGCGAGCATCGAGCCGGGATCTGGCGAACCTGTCCGTACTCCAGACAATCACGTAATCAAACTTGGCTTCCATCGCGTCTTGAATGAGCTTCTGGAAGTCGAGTCTCTTCTCGATAAGGAAAGCCGACACTCCGCGATCGACGTATTCCTTCACGATCTCGAAGCCGCTCTTCTTGCAGTATTCGAGAATCCTTTCAGTCTGGCCTTCCACGGAAAGCTCTGTCTGGTGCTGACTTGAGTATCTTGCGTAAATTGCGGCCCGTTTCTTTCGTATCGACACTATCTCCCGATCCTTTCCAGTATATGCGACACTTTCCCGACGATATCCACGATCTTGTTGAAGCTCACGCCATTGATCGCGGCGAGCTGCCGGTGATTGACTACTCCCGGAACTCTCTCGCCTTTCTCGTTGATGATGACCGCCAGATCTCCGTCATTCGGGTTCTCGTTCGAGATGTAGAGAATGTCGCCCTGCCGATACCAGGGGCAGAAGTCGTGATCGGTTACGATTGCGGCCTTGACATCGAAGGCGACGGGGACGAAGGTTTCATCGTTCGTGTTGAGGATCGGGATCGCCTTCATCCTCTTGAGCTGGTCGGGCGTGAATTCTTCAAGGTAGAGTTCTTCGACCTTGACACCGAGAAGCTCGGCTATCTTTCTGGCCGAGAGGGGAGAAGGGTTCATCGTGTTTGTTTCCCACCTACTGACGGCAGCCTCGGTAACTTCCAGGATCTCCGCGGTTTCCTTCTGTGTCATCCCTTTCTCGGCTCGATACTTTCTCATAAGGTCGCCACGCCACATAAGATCACTTCCTTCTCAATAGAGAGAACGAATTTTCTGTTTAATGTCAAATATCCTCTCAAAGTCCATTACCCACTTGGAACCGTCCTCATATACGACCTCAACCGGAAATGCGTGAATCTTCGTAGGTATCTTCTCGTATGTGTTCCAGACCGATGCGTATTGTTCGCCAGGCAGTATGTTCAGTTTCTGGGCTATGTACCTGCCGTATAATTGATCCACTTCATCCCCGAAATCATCAAAAAGAACGAATGTGAGAGCAAAGGCTTTTATTGTTTTGCTAGACATATTTTCGACCGTTATTCTCGCATCCTCATACGATGAGTAATAATCGCTCTTAAGCTCTGCCTTGATTATTTTCAAAGGGAGATCGTCTAGGTCTAATTCCTCGACCACTACATATTCCCACGTTCCGTTGTCATAGAGAGCGACTTTCTTTCCAGCATCAGTTGTTGCGTACATAACAGCTAGGGCAGTCGAGAGAATCACAAGCGCGACTATTATAGTTGCAACTGTCTTTCTCACTGAACACCTCCCATGTTAGCAAACCGTACTTACTTGACTTTTGATTTACTAATATTGTAGAATTGATATGAGATGAAATAGATATACACTTGACTACTTTTCGCCGGGGACACCCGGCCTTTTTCTTAATCCCGAGTATCCCGCCTGGCTCGTTGCTTATAGCTTAACCGTCCTGCTGATCGCTCTACCGACGACTCTGCAATCTGTAAAGGATTCCTTATTTACATTAGCTGGTATATAAATGTATCCATCCTTTACTCTTCTACACTCACGTAAATGTAACTGCCCTTCTACTTCTACAAGCATCACGCTCCCGTTTTCCGGTTCAGTCGCTTCTTCGATGAACACGTGTTCTCCGTTCTCGATCAATGGCTCCATAGAGGAGTCGGCGATAACTATCATCGACACGTTTGATATGTCATAGACCATGTAATCTATAACCTCCCCAAGAGAGCCAGGCAAACGAATAATCGGGATTTCCCTCTTTCCCTTGCCAACCACCAGAACCCTGTCCTCTTTCAAGTCTGCCGGTACTACTCCCAGAACTTCACAGATCCTCTTCAGATATTTCTCCTTCACATCAGCTCCAGATTCCCACCTCCTGACAGTTTTTTCATGGACTCCAACAGCTCCAGCAAATTTGACTCTGCTGAAGTTATTTTTCTCGTATAGCTCCATCAATCGCACCCCTGACACTTTCATAGACTCTCCCCCTTGTCTTATAAAACGAATGGAGTCGTCTTTATTTTACTATATTGAGCCGAGTAAGTCGGCGGAATTCTACGTATAAGCTCAAAATTCGGACATAATCGTCTTTAATTTACCTTAATAAGCCGAGATGGTTGATTATCAGACTCGGCATAACTCGGCTTTTATTGTATCATTGTGCCGAAGGAGGTGAAAATATGGAGATATTGACCCCGGCACAGTTCGCCAGAGAGAAGAACCTGAGACCAATTTTCGTCAACGAACTAATCAAGTTCTACGGCCTAGAACCGGAATACGGTCGGGATTCATCCGGGAGGTTCTTCAAACGGGCAACTCTCGAATCCCTTCTCGACCACGTAAAGAACTTCAAACGCAACTAAGTTCCTAGGAAATAGTACCGCTCAAAACCCAAATGGATGAAAGGAGAGATCGAATGAACGATCTGGATGTAAGGCAAGAGAAACACCTAAGTATGGAAGAGTTCTACGAAGTGAACGGCATACCCGAGAAAGAGAGAGAAGGCTTTGAGTTCATTGCCGGAGCTTTGGCTATCTCGGCACTACGCACCATGAAGGAAGCCTTCAAGATAGGAGGTTATGCGTGGCACGCTCACAAGAGGTTTGAAGCAATCAAGAGCGGTTGGCCTTTCAACAAGACTGCTGAGTGGCTTGAGACTATTGGTATCAGATTTGGAAGAAATTCGATTAGAAACTTTGTCAACGTATATGTGACGTACCAAACTTCGCTTGTGCTTACTGCCAGCTTAACCGAATCTTACAAATTAGTAAACGAGCAAGCTGAACAACTAACGCAAATGCCCGAAGGAAAGATAGAAATTCTCGGCAACATCTTCAAGGCATTACCCTCAGACGACGCCACGAATCCGAAAGAGCTTATCAGAGAGCTTATCAGAGCCGGAAAGGTTGACATCGAAGAGTTCACACCCGAGCTTGCTACGAAGTTTAGACGTGAAGCAGAAGAAGTAGCGAACAAGATCAAGGAAGAAGCCGAAACAGAAAGAAAAAGGATTGAGGAAGAGAAGGCAAGACTGAACGACACTATCAAGCAGCTCTCAAGGCAGATAGCAGAGATCAAGAAGGAAGCCAAAGACGAAATCTCGAAGGAGTTCGCCGACGAATTGAAGAGGCTTGAAAAAGAGAGGATCAAATTTCAGAAGGAGGTCGAAAGACTGGAAGAGAAGATCGACGACGCTGAAGAGGAAGAAATGAGAATGGCGACTCTTGCCGAACAGAAGGAGAAACAACTCGAAGAGATTCAGAAGAAGTACGAAGAGATCTTGAAAGAGAAGGCCGAGATTGACAAGATCTCAATAGAGAGAAACAAGCTGAAACTCGAACAAGCGGAACTGAAAGACAAATTGAAAAAGTACGAACGATTAAACGATCTTCAGAAACTAATCACCAGCGGCTTCATGAGTATTGACCAGGGGATCACTTCACTACTCACCCTCAGAGGATACGCCAACGAGATCGCACTAAAGAATAGGAGCAAATACTTTGCAGATGAGATCCAGAGAAGGATTGATTCTCTCGAAAGAATCAAGTCAACGCTCTTGGAAGCTGACGGCAGCACGCCTGTAATAGACGTGAAACCTGACGAAGAGGAGGAATAACAATGAGGAAAAGAGTTCTTTCAGCAAAATTACTTGAGTACATTGAATCACTCCCTTTTGGGGAACCGAGAACAACCGAAAAGATCGCACAAGATCTTGGATGGGTAAAACATGGAAAAGCGATGCGATATAGAGTAACAAACCTAATAACTAACATTTTGATGAAAGATATTCTCGCAAATGGCAATTACATTCTCGCGGTTCAGAAGACTTCAGACAAAAGAGAAACAGAATACTTCAAGATGCCGCGCACCAGTGAAAACATGATGAAGGCTTACGAATCGCTACGAATAAAAGCCGAAAGGGTTGGAAAAACAGTAGCAGGAGCAAGAAGAAACAATGCCCAAGCGGCTTCAAGTTATGGACTTGCTCTTGATAACGACACAGATCCCATTCTCAAGGCCGTGTTCACATTCGTGAGCAACGGACACTCGGAAGTTGAGAAAGCTATTCTCGGTCATCAAGTCAGCAAGATTCTTACTTCAGATTCCCATGAAGTAAAGCCAAAACAGCTTGCCCTTGCCGGATCTTCAAAGGAGCATTGAAATGCCTGAATGGGACGAGATCACGGATGAAAAGGTCTTTTCTTTCATGAAAGATGCCGTGGATCATGCAGCACTACACGCAAGAGAAAAGTGGATATCAGGTTACTATCCAGGATTTACTCACGAGGAAAGGCTAAGAAACGCTCACGAATTCGACTACATGAAGAAAAGAGCAAGAGAACTCATCAAAGCCATGAATACCGCAAAGGTTGGTGTTTAGAAAAGCGGAAAACGTCCCATAAGGAGTGACCTTTCAGGGGCGTTTTCCATAGGAATTCTGACTTGATTATAGCACAGTAACGGTCTTTGACAACTTCATAGAAATACAAACGGCCCGGACAAACCGGGGTACCCGTGAACCGCAACAAGACCCGATAACAAAAGGAGGAGAACAACATGGACTGGAGAACAGCCGTTCTTACAGTTCCCAGACAGAGAATCGTTTCACAGATAACAGAGAACCACGAATCTCAAGCAAAGACTTTCGAGCTGGAGATCGACTTCGGCAAGATCCACGATCCGAACGAAGAAACCCTCGAAGAACTGAAGAAAGACGTTCTACGCATGATGAAAGACTCGGAAACAGAGAAAGCCAACTTCTGGCACATCTACACGGCACTTTGTCACTTTGACGATATCAAAGACGAATTTCTAACGAGGGTCAGGCATGGGCTTCGTTTTGTCAGGCACATCAACAGGCTGGCAAACGGACTCTGGAAGGAATACGACCTGGTACGCGCCAGAGTTCCCAGGCGTCAGCTGATGTTCTGGGAGGTGGGCAAATGGGAAAGAAGAGCGAGGGTGTGAAGACTGTGCTGGATATCTTCGAGGTCGGCTCGAAGCTCTTCAAAAGGAGGAAGAAATGGAACTCTCACCGGAAGCACTAGACAGAATAGCCGAAATGATCCTCAAGAGATGGAGGGAGACGCATGGTGTTCAAGATGGAGCTGGGACTGAAGAGGTTGCTTCTGGTATCGGAAGCAGACCTCAGAAGCAAGGGATTGAAGGGGGAAATAGCTTTCATAAACGCTGAGGGCAGGAAGTTGCCAACCGTTACTCGCTTCTACAACCAGCAGAGGTTCTATTCCATCCCGGAAAGCGATTCGGTTGTGGCGAGGACGAGGAGGAAGAGTTACAGGTTGGAATTCTTCAAGATCGACCGCGAGGGATGGGCAAGAGACTTTCTCGTGGAGGAGGTGAACGCATGAAGATCAAGATCAACAGGAAGGATCTCGAAAAGAAGGTTCAGTACGGCCAGAGAATCCTCCGCTGGGGATTCCTTTTCTAGGAGGTGAGATGAATGTCGATCCAGAGGCGCATAGCCGATCTCAGAGATGAGGTCGAGGACCTGATCGAGAGACAGAAGGCTTGCAGGAGCTTCACCGAGAGGATGCGCTATCAGAACTTGATTGACGAGAAAGGGACCGAGCTTGAGGACCTCGAATCCGAACTCTTCGAGCTTTCCAAACAGTATGTGTGAAAAGGGCCGCTCACGACAGCGGCCCGAGGTTACTCAAACTTTCAACAAAAGTATAGCACGAGAGAGGTGTTTGGCAATGAAGCCGAGATTCCAGAACGGAGAGAAGGTCTGCATCAGTTGGGAGGCTCCCGAGGGGAGCTTCTACCTCGTAACAATAGCAGCGACTTTCCACACCGAAACCGGGATCGAATACGAAGTGGTACATAAAGACGGATCGAACGAGATTGTAGATGAATCGGAGCTGATGACAGTCGATGAAACCATTTTCAAAGCCCTTAACTACATCAAATTCACCATTAATGAGTTGGAGAGACTGAAAAAAGAGGTGATGAAGTGATAGACGGATTACTACCGCTCAGTTGGAGCAGGATCGACACCTACCTACGTTGTCCGAGACGGTTCTACATCGAAAGGGTCCTCGGAGAGAGACAGCCCGAAACACCCGCGATGCTTCTGGGGAAAGCCGTTCACGAAGCATTGGAGACCTGGGTGAGGACCGGAGACAACGAGAAGGCACTTGAAAAGATCGACATGATCGAAGACTACGAAACCGCCAGGATGCGCTACTACTCGGGGAGAAGCCTTCTCAAGGGTTTCACCCCACGGGCAATAGAGTTAAGATTCGGTCTGACCTACAAGCTCGAGCCCACCGACTTCTTCTCCGACGACTGCTTCTTCAGGGGGATCGTGGATATCGTGACCAAGACCGATTTCGGCCTCGAGATATACGACTACAAGAGCGGATGGTCCAGGCCCGATCCCAGACAGATCTTCTCATACGCGATGGCGCTTCATAGATACGGGAAGAAGATCAACAGGGCCGGATTCATTCTTCTCGCTTCTCACGAAATCATCGACTTCGAGATAGGGGAGGACGAACTGGAAACCTCGACGCGTGTTCTCTACAAAGTGTACAACGACCTCGACTCGAAGGAAACGGAGGAGGACTTTCCAAAGAACTTGGAGGGTTGCGGTTACTGCCCTTTCAGAAAGAAGTGTCTGGAAGAAGGCGACGACTTCGAGGCCAAGCTGAACAACGCTTACATCCTGAACGAAGAGGCCAAAGAGATCATGGAGAAGGCCAGAAAGATAGTGAAGGAAACCGGGGAGCCGATCCAGATCACGGAGGAGACGGCTTATGGTCCGGTTGAAACTCTGAAGATGAAGATCAACGGAAAGAAGGAAGAGAAAGCGGCGAACGAAGCTGAAATCATGAGGTGGCTTCTCGAGAATCGTCCCGAATACCTCAGAATCTCGGAGTCGATTCCAGAAGAGATCGAACTGCCGCCGGAGATTAAGACCCTCGTCCGCTGGGAACCGTCGGTGTCGATCAAGATGATGCCGAGAAAGAAAGCATTGGCAAAGGAGGCATAGTATGCCAGACGGAGTAGAACTGCCGAAAGGCTTGTTTGAACAGACTGCGAAACCAAACAACGGAGAGGCGAAACCAGAGAAGAAAGAGAAGCCCGTCCAGAAGCCCAAAGAGATAGAAGAGCCAAAAGAAGACACCAGCATAGACGGCTTCATCAAGAAGCTGGAACTCTCCTACAACGAAGCACTCGTAAGCAAGGCTCTCGAGAACATCCATGTCACTCTCGCTTCTGGAGAGCGAGTCACGATGGGCGAGTACGAGAATCTTATCGCTTTCAAGGTCGTCCAGTACATCCGGCTCGGGGTTGGCTGGAAAGTGGCCCAGATGCTCAGAGAACAGAACGGGAAAGGCGAGCCGCTCGCTCTCAAGTGGGTTCTCAAGGAAATGGCCGAGAAGGAACTGATGTACGCTCTGAAACCCATTGAACACGTTATCCCTCTCATGGGCAACGTGTACATCACAATCGCTGGCAGGAAGTTCTATGCCAGAAGCACGGGGCAGTCGTACTCGGTCATGTACAAGGAAGCCAAGAACGGCAACGACGATAACATCTGGTCGGTGAACTGCGCCTTGACGGTAAAGGACAGGGACAGCAACGAGTCTGTATTCGAAGGTCAAGGCCACGCCTCGCCTTCAGATGTACAGAACAAGAAGTGGATCAAAGATATGGCTTACAAAAGAGCCCTTGCCGATGCTCTTGAGTCGGCTTTCCCGATAGGTGTCTCTTACGAGAAGTCAACGATGATCCAGGACTTCGAGGAAGTCAGAGCCCTTCAGAACGATCCAAAGCCAGAGCTGGCAAGTAATGCCGAATCTCTTTAAGTTTCATTCCGCTCCCGAGAAATCGGGAGCGGTTTTAAGGAAGTGATGACATGGATAGAACAAAAACGAGAGATCTGCGAACGATAAAAGCGAACTCAGGAACGAAAGGGCCAGCACCGCGAACGAAGTGGGAGATCTACGAAGAGAGGAAGAAGATTATCTACGCGACCTCCAACAACGTTCAAAAGGACCTTAAGGAACTGCTGGACGAACTCGGTCTGTGAGGTGAGCACATGAACATATGGGATCTTGAGGGAAGATTCTGGAGGGAACACGAAAGGGCAGCTTTCAATAAAGGCGCATTCTATTTGTACTTTCGGTTGATTCACGAAGCAAATAAAGCCTTTTGGAAGAGTCCAATAGTGGTCTCCTGGAACTACCTTCAGAAGACGCTAGGAATATCATCGGATACTCTCGGGCGTGCGATAAGCGATCTCAAGTCTCGAAACATGATCACCTATTACAAGACGAGCAAGACTTCTTCTTTCTGGTTTCCAGAAGAAAATAAATTGGATGATCAAACCGATAATCACTTTGATAATCAAAGTAATGAATCTAATCACTTTGATAATCAAAGTCAGAATCAAAGTGGTAATCAAAGTGATGATCAAAGTGATCGCCTTCCAAAACCCGACAATTCAAGCGAATCTGAAGGGCCTCTAAGACTTAAGATCTTAAGACAAGATCTTAAAGAGCACGCTCCTCCAAAAAACGATCCACAAAATGACGCAAAACCAAACTACATCAAACTAATCGACAAAGCCTTGCGCGATCAAGTCAAAGAACCCGACAGAATTGTTCCTGTCATCATAGCTCAAAGAGATACTTCAGATTATCCGTTTCTTCTCTGGCTTATCAAGACTACGGATTTGTCGAAGGTCAAAAGCCCCATCGCTTACCTGAACAGCTTCTTTATGGATAACGAACAGGCTTTCGAGAAGAGGGCACAGTATCAGCAATACTTGAGCGCAGTTCAAAAAACTGAAGCCGCAAAGGCGGCCCGAGAATTCGAGAGGGTGATAATGGATGCACATTGACGACGCAACCATACTTGCTTCACTTATATACTGCCCCGAGGTCCGCTACACGATCTCTCTGATCGACCCCAGGGGATTGATCGGCCAGGAAGCTCGAGAGATCTTCAATTGCATTAACAAACACATAGACGCTTCGGCTGAAGAGATGTTGATGCACATCGCCCGGGAAACCTCTATCAAAGACTTCAAGTGGATGGACTACGGGGTCTTCAACGAAGAGATGGCCGCGAGGATAATTAGGGACTATTACCACGAATCCTTGAGGGTCAAGCTAGGGAATCAGCTCACGGATATAGCCAAGAGACTTGTTGCAAGAAATATAAGCGTTCAGGATGCTCTCGACGAAGCATGGGCATTCCAGGAGAAGTTAATCACCCAGAACGAGGCGAAAGACTTGAAGAAGATCGCTCACGACACGTGGGACATTCTTGAACTCGTCTGGTCCGGAAAGAGGAAGGCTCTCGACTGGCCCTGGTTGAATGTCGAAGAGCTGGCGAACGGACTATGGGGAGGGGAACTTGTTGTGGTGGCAGGAAGGCCCTCAATGGGGAAATCCGCCTTTATGATGAATGCTGCTTTGAAATGGGCTCAAAAAGAAAGAAGGGTCTGCCTGATCTCGATTGAGATGAAAGCGATGGAGCTTTTGCTGAGGATGTGTGAGAGGCACTTCGAGTTTTCACTCTCCAAGAACGTTAAGTTTTTTGGAGACGACTACCATTCAAGCGAGAGGGCGAGACTCCAGAAAGCCTTCTCCGATGTCATTTCCCTGCCCCTGTTCATTGTGGACTCTGGAAGGAACGATCTTCAGGAAGTTGTTTCAACGATCAAGAACCTTCGTGTCACGAAAGGGATAGAGGTCTTTGTGATTGATTACCTGCAACTCATGGCGGGGAAAGGGAAGAATAGAGATCAGGAGATAGGAGAAATTACCAGGGCTCTGAAACGCGTGGCGATGGAGCTGAATGTCCCGATCATCACCGGGGCTCAATTGAACCGGGAGACGGAAAAGAACGAAGCCGCAATGCCGTCGCTTGCGAACCTTCGAGAGTCCGGGAACATCGAGCAAGACGCGGATCTCGTGATGTTCCTCTATCGTCCCTGGTACTACGGCATGAAGAAGGAGCTGGCAAGGCAGGCGGCCAGCAAGCCAGCCGACGAGAACGTGAGCAAGGACGAGAAGAAACTAGATGTGATTGTGGCGAAACAAAGAAACGGCTCGACCGGCTCGGTGGTTCTTGACTACGATTTGAATCGACAGACTATTGAGGACAGGAGGTGAACTGATGAAACCCAGGCGAACCGGCGCGAAATCGAGGGTCGGAGACGTGGCAGCTTTCAGAATTGTCCGGGAGTTCAAGGAAAGCTCGGAAGGAAAGACCGAACTGGTAGATGTCACAGAGGAGATCTATTATCTGGGGGTTGTGGACTCCGCCAAGAAAGGGAAGGCTCTTTCGATCAGAGCCGGAGAGGATTTTTACCCGGACCAGGGCGGGTTCAACTACGTCATGCCCAAAGAGAGTTTCGATTACGGCGGGGTTCTGAAAGCTCTTGATTCTCAAGAGAGATACAAGAAGTGGACGCTAGAAGAAATACGGGCCTTTCTGAGCCCGTTTCTGAGGTGAGGAGACGACTATGGAGAATCCAGAACTGCAAGCAATAGAAGACTCGAAACTCTTGAAGCGCGGAACGAAAGTGATCCACAACGGCCAGAAGTGTACGGTTCTGAACTTCAGGCACAACGGGAAGGGGTACGAATACTTTCTGAGCGACAGGAAGTGGGTGAAAAGGTATCAGATAAGGAGGGTGAGGGGAGGGTGACTGAAACCGACCTTGCTAAACCAATCATAGATTATCTTGAATCTTTTCATTGGGACGTGTATCAGGAAGTGTCTTGCGGCGCTGGCGTAGCAGATATTTTGGGTGTTATGGGTAGAAAGATTTGGATAGTTGAATTGAAGAAGAGCCTATCCATTCAATTATTGGAACAGGCCATTAAACGCCTGAAATGGGCGCACTACGTGTCTATTTGCATACCAACACCATCGTCAAAGTCATCAGTTAACTCATTTCTGGTCAACGAGATTCTTGATAACTATGGGATAGGCGTATTATTTGCAAACATTGATCATTCCTCTTCCGTGACTATAAAGAAAAGCCCGAAAGTAAACAGGCACGTACCAGAAAAGCATCTCAAAAAGTTGCTCAATAGTCTCGACCCTAGACTTAAGAATAATCAAGCTGGTTGCGTCGCCGGGGAGCGTTGGACACCATTCAAGGGTTTCTGCAAGGAAGTAACAGATATTGTAAAGAGACACCCCGGAATAACGCCAGTAGAAATGGCTAAACGAATAAGGTCTAGATTCTATCCTTACGGGAAAGATGCGGCTCACGCAGCAGTTTATTACGCCAGAATGGGACTTATTCAAGGCGTTGAAGTCCGTAACGAAGATAGAAGATTGCATTTGTACCCCTCTTCTAGAACGAATTTGAAGGGAAATGGAATGTGAAAATAAGGAGGGTGAGGGATGAAGAGTGAGAATAGAAAGTTTCACAGAGAGCGATTGAAAGAACTGAGAAAGGCAGTAGAGATCACTCAAGAGAATCTCGCGTTTATGCTTGGTGTTTCTAAAGCCTTGCCGGGCCTCTGGGAGTTGGGAAACTGCGCCCCGAGAGATGAGAAGCTGGAGAAATTGGCCGACTTGTTCGGAGTCTCGCCGGACTTCTTCTACTCCGACGAGTTCCACGGCATACCTTTGAACATCTTCGAGAAGAAGGCGGAGATCGACAGGTTGCTGTGGCGGGAGGGGGAGAATACGAAGCCTCTCAAAAAAGCCGAGCTGAAAGTAGAGCTTTCAGAAATCGAACCGGTGGATGAAAAACTTGAACCTCTGAGCCGTATTCTAGGAGTCTCGGTCGAGAAGATCGAGAGAATCGATAAACACTTTACCGGGATAGAGAAGGTGGCGGAGTACTCGAAACTCGTGAAGGCCCAGATTGAGAACCTACGGCAGTTCCAGAACACGATTGATTCGTTCATCGGCAAGGTGAACGAAAGGTTCCTTGAGCTTGAAGACTTGAGGAAGCGCGCCGTGAAACTGGCGGAGGAAGTCGGGAAAGACTCGGAGGACATCGAGTTTCAATTCCTGAAAGTGAAAGCGTCGGGGTAAGGAGGGCAGATGATGAAAAGACTGAAATTCAGAGTGTGGATTAAGGATATAAAAGAAATGCTAGATGTGTTCTCGGTAGGTGTTAGCGAAAACGGCGGGGTCAGGTGCATCGGAACACCAAAAACACCTACACGCAGCATGGAATACTGGTATTTGTCATCTGATCTATATGAACTCATGCAATTCACGGGGATAATCGACATCAACGGCAAAGAGATTTACGAGGGCGACGTAGTTATTCCAGACAGTGGTGGGGCTTCGCTGGTGCATTGGAAAGATGGAGCTTTCCAAGTGGGTTACTACGGCGACATACCTTATGTTCTTGCTGACTATAAATCACTAACGGTCATTGGCAACATCTACGAGAATCCAGAATTGAAAAAGGAGCTTATTGATGTTATTGATGACTGAAGACATCACAGTAAAAGTCATACGTCACGATCCAAAAGACCCTTCCCTATACATCACCGGTGACATAGCCGATGCGTTGAGAGTATTCCACGAGAGGGTAGCGGCACATTCGCAAACCGGCTGGCTCGCAGCATCTAAAGTCGAGCTGTGGGTTGGAGATAGACTCGTAAAATACGCCGACGAAGACGGCGTGTTCGACGTGAAGTACACCAAAGCCGGTGTGTATCAAGGTGTTGAGGAGGCCGTGGAATGAGCGACAAGATCCAGGGTTTCAACCCCAACGTGGTTGACGAGATCCGCACGGTTTTCGACGCAGGAAAGGAGATCGACAGGATAGACATCGAAGATCTCTTCATCGCTATCGACTACTGGCGGCACGGTCAGCAGAAAGAACACGAGCTGGCCATCCAGGCTTTCAACGCTCAGAAACTCAGCTTCTTCGTGTATCAGGAGAAGTCCAAGCGGACGATGAACACCTCGCTTTCGCCGAAAGACCAGCTAAACAACTACGTCTTTGGGTTGGTGGGCGAGGTCGGAGAGGTCGTCGATCTTCTGAAAAAGTTTTTCTACCACGGCCACGAGGTCGATTCCAACAGACTCAAAAGCGAACTCGGAGACATTCTCTGGTACGTCTCCGCTGTGGCTTCTCTGTTCAATATCAATCTCCAGGATATCGCCCAGGGGAACGTCGAGAAGCTGGAGAAGAGATACCCGAATGGGTTCTCAAGTGAAGCTAGTATCAAAAGAGGAAAGGAGGGAGGCTGAAACATGGAGGCAAAGACATACATAGCGAAAGAGAAAGAAACGGTCATGGCTTTTCAACTGAAAGAAGAAACATATGACGAGCTGGTCAAAACGCTTTTAGATAACGGCGTGCCTTTGACATTTGGTGAGGGTTGCGACAACTCTTTTGTTGAACTTCCTGTCTGTGGCGGAGGTACAGAAGTAGCTGTGATCGGAGATTACATTGCCCCATTCGGCTCGTGTTTCCGTGTTTACAAGCAAGCTGCTTTCGAATATATGTTTGAGCTTAAAAACGAAGCGAGCAAGGGAAGGGAGGGATAGCGATGAACGATCAAGAAATTCGGGATCTGTCGGCAATTCTAGTGCTTTATGAGAATCTGTCGGCCAGAGAAAAGCACAGCCAGAACGAGCAAGACAATCTCGGCATGGCCGAATATATCCTTTTTCAATCGATTAAGCCTCTCCTGGAAGAGGTGAAGAGTCTGAAGAGAGAAGGAAACAAACCAATGGACGATCTCACGAAGACCGCCATAGAACTAGCAGCTTCACTTCGTTATGTCATCAGGACGCTTCCTGAAGAGTGCAAGGAGGCCTACAAAGCATTCAATGAAGCATACACAAAGGAAATCGGCAAGAAGATTCCGGCTGTCGCGGTCAACATCGAAGTCCCTCTTCTCGATGAGTTCAAGAAAGCTCTCCCGGAATTGAGAGTAGAACTTGAGAAGCTAACCGATCAATTCAACGAGCTATTTGGCCGCTTCAATGAAAGGTTCGGAGAGATTGTCAGGCTCAAGGCCGAATTGAATTTGAGTGTCGAGGAGGCGAGAACTTGAAAACTTCCTACTTTGCACGGTCCGCCAGACTTCCTCAGGCTGTGTCGATAGTTACTTACACCCCTAAATACTTCACGGGCAGGGTCTATCCAGACCTTGCCCCTTCAGTGGATCTCATGAGGCACTGGATACAGAACCACGATCGAATCTATTTCACCGAGAGATTCCTGGAAGAGACGCTCACCAGGCTCGATCCGCACAAGGTCTATGCGGATCTCGGGGAGGACGCTATCCTTCTAGCTTACGAACCAGCCGGGGAGTTCTCGCATAGAGTCATCGTCGCCCAGTGGCTTGAGCAGTCTCTGGGTATCGTTGTTCCCGAATATGAACCAGTCTGGAAGAAAGGGAGGGATAGAAATGCTCTTGGAAAGCTGGTATGAAGTCACTTTCGGCTGCAAGGTCAAAGAATTCGGCAGGTTACGGATGGAGGTTAAAGCCGCCAGTTCTCAAGCGGCGATAGACAAGGCCGGGGTTCTGGCCTCCAAGTTCTGGGACGTTGTAGAGGCCAGACCGTTGAAACCGGAGGAGATCCCGAATGGTTAAGCGGACCTGCCCTCTCTGTGGGAAAACCTGGTTCAGTTGTGCCGAGCAAGACGACTGGAACTGCCAGAACTGCGGGTACTTTCTCTCGACAGATCTGAACCGGAACTCGGAGGAATGCGATGGAAAAAGTCAATCAGACTGTCTTTCGTAGGGTGTTTCTTGAATCCGGCCTGACCTTCAAAGAACTCGCAAGGCTCAAGATTAGAAAGGAATGGATCGTCGAGATTCTCGAAGGTCAGATGAAGAGGGTTACTTACAAACAGGCCGCGAGATTCGCCAGGGCGTTCGGAGCACCTTACAAAGAGCTGTTCCCCGACACCCGCAAGATCGAGAAGATCATCAAGAAATTCGTGGAGGTGGAGTGAGTGAACTATATCGTGATGCTCAAGAGGAAGTCGAAAGGAAAGGTCGAAGATAAAGAGTACCCGGTAGATGCCCAGAGCGTGACCGACGCGATGACGATAGCCCTGAAGAATCTGAAGGCAGAGGGCTTCTATGTCTGGGGAGTCAGGAAGGGGGAGGGGGAATGAGCATATCCTTCAACAAGATCATCCTGGTCGGCAGACTCACCCGAGATCCCGAGACAAAGTTCGCAACGAGCGGAACGCAGGTAACGTCGTTCTCTCTGGCAGTCGATAGGGACTATCCAAAAGACAGCAACGAGGCCGACTTCATCAAGATAAGCACTTTCGGAAAGACAGCCGAATTCGTCGCTCAATACATGACGAAAGGCCGGTTGGTTCTAGTCGAAGGCCAGCTCAGGATCAACAAGTGGGAGAAAGACGGTGAGAAGAGACAGATGGCCGAGGTCGTGGCTTCTCGCGTGAAGTTCATGGAAACGAAGGCCCAGACCAACGGCTCGAATCATGGCTCGACCATGAGCCGCAATGAACCGAACGACGACACCGCTTTCTTCGGCAGTGACGACGCTGGTCAGAGCGACGAGATCCCGTTCTAGGGAGGTGATCGCATGAAACGCTTATTATTCGCCCTTGCGCTTCTAGGCTGGTATCTATTGCTTCACAGTATGCCTGTGTTTCTGGCGGTCGTTCTCGCGATCCTCACAGCCGCGATCATGTTCTGGTATTCATTACTCTCGATAGCTGGAGAAGACCAGCAGGAGGGGGAAAGATGGACGCAATCGGAATCATCCAGGGACTTCTCGAAGACTCCGACCGACTCTGGCGATTCGTCAGAGACTGGCGAAAGAACGAAGAGAGATTCCTCCCGTTCCCGGCAGCCTCGAAAAACCCGGGTCACGGACGAAAACGAGACACGGAAAGCGAGCTGAGATACGCCTACGTGATGTGCTTTGTCGAACATTGTATTCAGCTTCTCCCCTGGACTGACCGGCAATACTGGAAGTATCTCAGGCGAGGCTACAATCACGAGCGAGCAAGGCACAAAGCTTACGGGTACAGGGAGGAGAGGTCGGATATATCCAGGAGATTGTTAGTCAAGCTACGGCTGGAATGGGAAGAAGCAGACTGGGAAGACACGGTTAACGTGAGTTAATTCAGAGATAATTAACTATATGTTAATACCTTCTCAATGCGGCACGGGGTAGAATCAAGTATATGATTGCGGAAACGCATACAGGAAACGAAGAGAGGCTGCTGAGGCGGCCTTTTTTCATAGACTTTGCCAGTGCTAGGAACATTTCCCGGGGCTGCCTATACAGCCTCGGGCTTTCTGAGGAGCAATGCCGATGCTTAATATAACCATTCCCCTGAATCCCATCACGAAGAAGAACAGCCAGTGAATCATCAAGAACAGGGCTACCGGGAAACCTCTCATCATTCAGTCGGAGACTTACAAGCAGTACGAGAAAGATTGTGGGGTTTTCTTGGGTAATTGGAAAGACCCAATAAACTACCCCATAAACCTGAAATGCCTCTTCTACCGCAAAGACAGGCGGGGAGTCGATCTTTCCAACTGTCTCGAAGCGATTCAAGATGTTCTGGTCAAGTACGGGGTTATCAAAGATGATAAGCACAACATCGTGGTGAGTGTTGACGGTTCACGGGTACTCTATGACAGGGAGAATCCCAGGACTGAAATCTATATCGAGAGGAGCGGAGAGAATGAAGATCACGTTTGAAATAGACAACAGCGACGGCGAGAACGAGAGAAAGCTGGTAGAGAAGCTGGCGAGGGCCTTTGCGAATCAGGTCCAGAGGCAACGTGAGCTTGGAAAAGCGGGCGAGAAGCGAGAGAAGGACATAGAGGTCACTGATTGATGACACAGCAGCTTCTCGACAGCGATGAAACGGCCAGAAAGTCCGGAATGATCGAGATGATTTCAAGGCCGAAAGTCCCATTATATCCGCCTTGCACCGTATGTGGCCGGAGATCTCTTCGTGTCACAAGGTTTGATACAGACAAGAACAGGATCATCCTCATATGCAACGAGTGCATGACAAAAATCGAGGTTGGAGTTACTACACCTGCGAAAGGGGGTGAGTGAATGAAGACTAAATGTCCACAGTGCGACAAAGAAATGGACTGGAAGGATGTCGGGGCGACGACCATTCCCGCTCATGCCATATACCGCAACTCTGAAGGAGAACTAGAACATAGTCGGGTGTCGTTGGTGTTCTGCTCGCTTGAATGTACTGAAAAGTTTGCGAAAGCCATACTTGAAACAGTCGAAGACTTCAGAAAGGGAGACTGTGTATCTCCTGGATAAGGCTCACAGCTTTATCTTCGTGAAATAAAGCTAATCAAGTTACTGGCGAGTAAGTTACTCATGTGAGGCAGGCACGTAGCTCAACCAGGCAGAGCGTCTATCTGATACGTAGAAGGGTGATAGTTCGAGTCTATCCGTGCCTACCAGCCGCCTGAAAAGGCGAGCATCAATAAACTAGTGGGCTTTTAGAGCTTTGGTCATGTGGGCCAGCTCGGAAATAAAGGGCAACAGGAGTAGCGCGACTCCGTGCGGTATTTCCCATCTCCAATCGCACACGTTGCCCTTTTCCTTTTCATCAGGAGATGGGAATAAAGGCAAACGGGAGATGGGGAAAATGAGCATCGATGACAAATACAATATGTGGGGCCGTGTTCCATATTTTGCAGTAACTTCTAAGAACCTCACAGACGGAGAGTTAAGACTATTCGCATTGCTGGCTATCTATGCTTACAAAACAGGTAAGGCGTGGCCGACAATCAAGACTCTATGCAAGGAACTGAGACGATCAAAAGCTACCATCCAGAGGCAATTAAAGAAACTTCAGCTCGTCGGCCTTCTCGAAATAAAGAAAGGTATAGACGGAAACATGAAGAGGAACTATTACATTCCTTATCTTCCAGAGCAAGAAAAATAGGTCTCATTCCTGATACTTATATAGGTCTCAATTCTGATACCTTTATGGTCTCACCAGTGAGACCTAGAACTATATAAAGAAAGAGATAAGGTTCAAAGATACTTAAATATATATAGCAAATAGGTATCACCAGTGAGACCTATTTCGAAAGGAGCGAACATGAAGATAGCCGGAACTAACTTCCAGGTGAGAGTAGTTTCGAGAGACGAAACCCTCGACAACGATGCTGCGATATACGAATCCAGCAGTCAGATCAAGATTGCCAAAGCCGAATACCAGTTCATGCAGCGAATGTTATGGCACGAGATAGTTCACGCGATCCTTGACATGAACGGGGATCACAGCCTTTCGAACAACGAAGGATTCATTGAAAGGACGGCGAACATGATCCATCAGATAATCAACGACAATCCGGATCTTTATAAGGAAATCAGAACTGATTGATACCAGAGGTGAGTTATATGACCAGGTACACAGACAAAGACAAAGAAGCCGCTATTGGCTTTATGACCAATAACTTTAACCATCAGACTGGTTATCCTAACTGGACTATGGCTCACAAGAAGACGAAAATATCCAAGCCGACTCTGCAACGCTGGTGGAATGAGAGAAACGGCGATTCCACTTCGCACATACGTGACCTTAAAAAAGAAGAGTTCATCGATAAAGCATGGGCGGAGATTCTCGCTGGCCTACAAGCAATGGCGGACAAGAGAAACTCGGCCAATTACAAAGAGGTTGCTACTTCCGTAGGAATTCTTATAGACAAGGTTCAACTTCTCAAGGGCGAACCTACTGTCATAGCGAAGAATGAGAACAAAACCCAGATGTTCGAGGAGTTCCAATATATGACCGAGGAAGATATGAAGAAAGAGATCGAGAGATTAAAGAAAATCGGCAAGAGGGAATAATCTTATTATGATCACGCTCGACACGTTAATTGAATTCAGGAAGGGTGCTTTAGAGGCGATCCTAGAAGCAAGACATAGCTTTTGGGCGTTCTGCAAGCTCAAGGCTCCGGATTTCTATCGAGACGACCGACATCACTTGCAGGGCCTCTGTAACACCTTGCAATCTCTCTACGAAGGCCGTCTCTTGAAGCCGAACGGGCAGCCGTACCGGAAGCTCATGATCAATATGCCTCCGAGGTTCGGGAAGTCGAGGACGCTTGTCCTCTTCAACGCCTGGATACTCGGGAAAGATCCCCGGAATCGAATCATGACAGGCAGTTACAACGATGACGTTGCCGTCGACTTTTCAAGATACACCAGAGACGCTATCCAGGAAGAGAGAGACCAGCCTCACGTCATCATCTACAATGACATCTTCCCTGAGACGAAGATAAAGAAAGGCGATTCTTCCTACATGAAGTGGAGTCTTGAGGGGCAGTATTTCTCATACAAGGGAGTCGGTATCGGAGGAAGTGCGACAGGTAAGGGCTGCACGATTCAGGAAACCGACGACCCGATTAAGAACGTCGAGGAAGCCTTCAACGAGAACGCTCTCCAACGTCAATGGGACTGGTGGGCCAATACATTTGCAACGAGAATGGAGACTCACGAAGATCTAGAGAGAGAATCGGGTCATTTAACGGGTCTGCAAATTATCTGCATGACCCGATGGGCCAAAGGCGATATATGCGGCCGACTTCTCGAAAGCGACATGAAAGACGACTGGTACGTGATGAAACACGAAGCTATTCACGAGGGAAAGATGCTGTGCGAAGACCTTCTCTCGAAGCAGAGATACGAAGAGCTGAAGAAGACGATGGACCCGGCGATATTCGCAGCGAACTTCCATCAGGAGCCGGTAGATATCAAAGGGAAATTATACTCGAACTTCCTTCTCTACAATTCCACGCCTGAAGAGCTCGAGAAGATCATAGCCTATGCCGACACTGCCGACCAGGGCGACGACTATCTCTGTAACATCATCGCGGGTGTCAGAGATAAAGAAGCCTGGATTCTCGACATCTATTACACGAAGGAAGCGATGGAAATCACCGAACCCGAGACTGCCCGGAGACTTCACGAACACGACGTTGACGAGGCCATCATCGAATCGAACAACGGAGGTCGTGGATTCGCTCGGAGTGTTCAGAGAATCCTCTGGGAGGCTCACAAGAGCAGGAAACCAGGTATCAAGTGGTTCCATCAATCGAAGAACAAGAAGGCGAGAATCCTGTCCAGCAGCAGTTACGTCGTTCAACACGTGTACTTCCCCTGGAACTGGCGGGATAGATGGCCCGACTTCTTCTCGGCCATGAACAACTACCAGAAGGAAGGGAAAAACGAACACGACGACGCTCCCGACGCAATTACAGGACTGGTCGAACAGATCTCGGGAGCGGAAAGACCGAGAACGAGAGTTAGAGTCAGGAGACTGAGGTGATTCTATGTTGCAGATGGAAGAATCTGAAGTGTTGTGGCGGCTGTACGAAAGAAAGACGGCCTACACGAAAGAATACAACGAGGCCCGAAACCTGACGAGGACAGTCTCGCAGGTGTTCAACCCCGTCAGGAAGATCATCAACACCGACAAAGCCCTGCTCCTGAAGGGGCTGAAACTCACGGTCGAGGAAAGGTATGACGCAGCCCTCGAGGCTCTGAAGGACTGGAATAACTGGGACTTTCTCAAGACCCGGATCGCCCTCTTCGTCCTCATGGAGGGATACGTCGGAGTTCAGGCTGTACCTGTGAACGACGGAAAGGCCGTCAAGTCGATCGACCTCGTGATGTACGAGAAGTCGCAGGTCAAGGAAGTCAAGAGAGATTCCTCCGGGCAGGTCACATACGTCGAACTTCACGGCTTCGACGACGAAGAGAATCCGATAGTCATCAAGATCTCCGAGACGGAGTTCGAATACTTCATGCGAGGCGAGAAGATCGAAGAGAAATCCGGTGTCAACGCCTGGGGCTTCGTTCCCTTCATCGAATTTTTCGGACTCTCGGGCAAGGACGAGACAATCGGGCTCGGCAGGGTCGATTCGATAGCCGACTCCATCGACCTGGTGAACAAGCTCGAATGGGATCTCAGAGAGATCTCGGACCTCCACGCGAACCCTCCGATCGTGGGAAAGTTCGGTGAGATAGAGGACGACACCCAGAACGAACACACGAACCAGGAGGAAGGCTTCGAGCACATCACGCAGCAGCAATCGAGAAAGTACGCCCGGATATGGGACATGGAAGAGGGAACGGCCAAGTACCTCGAGATGCAGGGCAACGTCATGAAGACCGCCGCTGAGGAGAAAGAGAGGATCAAGCAAGCCCTGATGAAGGAATACCCGGAACTCTTGCTGGCCGAGATAGTTTCAGGCTCAGGGCTCTCGGGCTACGCCATCTCTCTCAAGTTAACGGATCTAGTCTCCGTCATCGAAGACTACCGATCCAGACTCAAAGAATCCCTCAAGGACATCTGGAACATGACCGGAAAGATGCTCGGCTTCAACTGGAATGTCGAGGTTTCCTTCCAACCTGTCCTCAACGAAGACGCTGGCGAGAAGATAGGGATCATCTCAGAAGCGATAGCAGCCGGATTATTGCCGAAACAGATCGGCTCGAAGCTCGTGGTCGGCTTACTTGACATAGACGAGACTCCTGAAGAAGTCTGGGAGATGGTCGAGCAGGAGAACGAAACCTCGGCCAATGTCCTCAGGGCCGGGACTCTTCAGGAGATGGAGGAAGGCGGTAATCCATGAGAGCAGATCTCGCTCTCATGAGCGAATGGGACAGGCGGTATCTCGAAGAGGTCCTCAAACCCGTTCTCGAATCCATGAGAGAGGCAATAGATTCACGCATCCCGAAATTCTCGCCAGAGCTGAAGAAGAAGATACGCGCGATCGCTCAGGAGTACGGCCTCAAACTCGAAGGACTCTTCGATGACGTTCTGCCCCAGACGGAGGTCGCGGCAAGGAAGGCGTACCTTCGAGAGATAGAGAAACAGGTCCCGAAACAGTTCAGGGTAGAGAGAGGATCGAATGTGTACTCGATCTTCTCCGGGGCAGTGTATCAGCAGGTCGGTTCTCAATGGGTCCAGTTCCTTGACTTCAACAAGCCTGCGACGGTTTCGTGGCTCAAGTTCGTTGCGGAGGACGGTCTGACACTCTCGGATCGCATCTGGCGAGACGCGGCCAACTTTCAACGGACGATGGAGAACACGATCGCGAGGAATATCCAGCTCGGGAAATCCGCAAGATCTCTGGGCAAGCAGTTCCTTGAGTTTGCGGACCAGCAGCCTGTTCAACTCTCCAAAGAGATGCAGCGATTCATAGCCGATCTCGCACCTCAAGACGCTCAAAGAGCCATTGAGAAGTACGTGAAGAAGAAGCTCGACTACAACGCGACCAGGGTGGCGAGAACGGAGATTCAGAGGGCATACAGGACCTCGTATGTGGAACAGGCCAAGAGTTTGCCGTTCGTAAAGGGGATCAAGTGGAACCGCTCGAGAACCGAGTACGACTGTTCTGTCTGTGAGAATCTGGCGACGGCGGATCTCTACGACCTCGGACCGGGCGCGTATCCTGCCGACAAAGTGCCGACAATGCCCCATCCGCACTGCCGGTGTTATTACACAACGATTCTCAAGCCCTTGAGGGCAGTTTAATCATGTCACGAACATTCGTTAATTATATATCAGTTAACGCAACTTAATTTAAGGGAGGAATGAGTAATGGAAGAACTCATAAGACGGGTACTCCAGGAAGTCTTTCAGTCGATCACGGACGGGGGTGATCCGACTGTGACAGGTGGAGGAACCGACAAGAAAGATCCAAAGCCGGACGAGAAGAAAGAACCGGAGAAAAAGACCGAGCCTGAAGCCTTCATCGAGTTCGAGGGCGTGAAGATCCCGAAAGGGGTCTGGGACAAGCTCGAAAAGGAGAAACAGGCCGAGCTTGACCGCATGGCTACAAAGGCTTCTCAAACAGCGAGGGAGAAGGCGAGAAAAGAACTCGAAGAAGAAATCAAGAAGGGGAAGCTCGAGGCCGACGGGAAGTGGAAAGAACTTCTCGAACTGGAACGACAGCAGCGTGAAGCTCTCAAAAAAGAATACGAGGTCGAGAAGCTGAAGAGCCTCACGAGAGAGAAGCTGAGGGAGAAAGGGCTTGACCCCAACCTCTGGGGAGATCTCGTGACCGGAGAAGATGAACCCTCGATTCTCAAGAGCATCGGGACTCTGGTAAGCAACATTGAAAAGACGAAGGCTGCGCACCTGGAAGAGCTGAAGAAGAAAGGGCCGGACGGAATCGTGAAGCCCGGAAAAGTCGCTCCGACAGATGCTAGCAGTTTAGGAAAGAGACTCGCAGCAGAAAGAAAACAGGCCGAAGAAATCGTGAAAGCTCAGAAAGAATACTTCGGCAATTAAGGAGGGAAGAGAACTATGAGCAAATTTGAGAAATCAAGCTATGATGCCACGAAGACGATTCTCAAGCACAACGAATTCATAGCGACCCCTGTTCTCGTCGATAAGACCGGCGTGATAGTCAACGACGAAGGCAAGTACATCGTCAAGGCCGGGACCATCGTCGGAGGGAATTCGCAGTCGGTGCTTGACAATCCGACCGAACCAGTGGTTGAGAAGAACGATCCGCCCGTAGCGGCCAGCGTGGAACTCGAGATCGACAACACGCCCGACGCTGAGGTTGGAATACTCGTAACAGCCGTCGAGCTTGGAGAGGCCGGGAACGACCTCAAGATCCAGCTCAAAAATCCTGGAGTCATCAACAGCCCGCTGTCGGTCGAGATAGACGAAGAGACTATCATCGTCAACCTCGAGACTGACGGGACTGCCGCGGTGGCCGCGAAAAAAGACTTCGACAACGCTGCGCCGGATGCGAACTCGAAAGTGACTGTGACTGCAAAGGAAGCCGGGACGATTGGGAACAGCATCAAGGTTCAGTTCCTTGATCCATCCGATAACGACAAGGACCTCGCCGTCTCCATAAGCGGGGACACGATCGTCGTCTCCCTCAAGACCGGCAGCGCTGGCGCAATCGAGTCAACTGCCAAGAACGTTGCAGACGCTATCAACGCTCATCTGATAGCCAAACAGCTCGTAACCGCAACATACAGCGGAGACGGGACCACGGTAGTCGAGGCCCATGTCGGAACTGCACTCGCAGGTGGAGCTGCCGAAATCGCCGGAGATATCGTATCGACCGTGACCGAGGTCGTCGAGGCTATCAACGATCACTTCGACGCGAGCCAGATAATCGAGGCAGAAGCTACCGGAGAAGGAGATCCCGACACCACGGCTGCGATAGCCGTTGCCGCAACTCCCCTTGCTGGAGGCGACGAAGGTTCCGGGTTCGAAGCTGAAGGTGTCCTCCTCCACGACGTGGACGTGACTCACGGTGATGCTCCTGGACAGATGATCGTCTGGGGATTCATAGATAAATCCAAACTCGACGAAGATCCATGCGACGACGCGGTTGCTGCCCTCGCGGGTAGAATCGTGTTCTTCGACGTGTAAGAGGTGATTGACAATGGCGACTATATTCGACTACGTAACAGCTAAAGAGATCGCTGCCTACTGGATAGAGGGAGCTTCAAACAGAATCCCCTACCTCGGCGCGACGCTCTTCCCGGGGAAGAAACAGCTCGGACTGGAACTGTCCTGGCTCAAAGGCTCGAAGGGCCTTCCTGTCTCCCTGAAACCCTCGGCATTCGACACCAAGCCGACGCTCAGAGACAGGATCGGCTTCGACAGGCTCGTCACCGAAATGCCTTTCTTCAGAGAGGCGATGATGATCACCGAGAAGGACAGGCAGAACCTCAACAACGTCATCGCGAGCGGCAACGAGAAAGCCATCGAAATGATCGTCAGAAACATCTACGACGACGCTGCCGGTCTGATCGACTCCGCCGAGGTCGTGTTCGAGAGAATGAGGATGCAGCTCCTCTCGACCGGAAAGATAGCGATTACCGAGAACGGAAACGCCCTCGACTACGACTACCAGTTCGATAGCGACCACCTGGAAACGCTCGAGAACACCGCGATGTGGTCGGACTTGGACGATTCGACCCCGATCCAGGACATCCAGGATTGGTGTGATGCGATCGAAGATGACACCGGGATCAGACCGAACAGGGCTATATGTTCGAGAGCGACGCTCCTGTATCTCATACAGAACGCCGGGATACTGGAAGAACTCGAAGAGCTGAAGCTCATGAAGACCGAAGAGAACATCAGAATGGTGATAGAGAAGCACACGAAAGTTCAGATCGCTGTGTATAACAAGAAGTACAGTGCGAGCGGATCTGCGGTGCAGTTCTTCCCTGACAACGTGTTCACCCTCTTCCCTGCCGGAGTTCTCGGCTCGAGCGTGTTCGGTACGACACCGGAGGAATCCGATCTCATGACCTCCGCCAATGCCGATGTTCAGATCGTGAATACCGGAGTGGCCCTCACATCCCTGAAAAAGGTCGAGATCCCTGTCAACGTCGAGACAGTTGTCTCCATGATCGGGCTTCCTTCCTTCGAGGGGATCGACACTGTGTTCATAGCTACCGTTCACACCGATTAATCCAGGCAACGATCGATAAACCGGCCCGCCTTCACCGGCGGGCTTGTTATTGAGAGGAGGAACTGTAATGGCCAAGAAATCAACGATAAAGGCCAAGTGGCTAATGAACGTGAAGTTCGGAAAGGAACGCTTCAAGAGAGGCCAGATCTCCGACGTGAAGAAAAGCGATGTGAAGAGGCTTGAGGAAAAGGGCTACATCATGCCGATGGAGATCGTCGAGGAGGAATCCGGAGAAGCAAAAGAGGGGTGATGAAATGACGTTCATAGAAGCGTTGAAACTGAGAATGGCGGATGACGAAAACAAGTTGTTCGCGGACGACACATACGCGAAATTCATAGCTCTAGCAGGGGGGATCTCGTCTCTCGCATACGATCCCTCGGACTCTCTTCACGAGAAGTACCTCGATCTCTCGGAAAGGGAGGTCCTGCTTGCCGTTCTCCGAAACCCCGACGATCCGAAATTCAACACGTTCAAGGAAGGCGCATACGCAAAGACTCTCGATATATCGGGAATCCAGGGACGGATAGCCGAGATCTCTGCCAGGTATCGAAGGCGCACGAGGATGACGTCGCTATGAAGAACGTCGCGGTATTCCGCAAGGCCGAAGGGTATTTAGATGCGAACGGCAACTGGATAGAAGGGACCGAGACGATACACACCTTTCAGATCGAGGACCGTTCCTTCCAGCCCGGGATAACCAGCAGGCACAACGCTTACTATCTCGTGACCGAGACGGCCTTTCAGGACATGGATTACTGGACTCTCTTTCTTCACAACGATGAAGACGTTGTTCAGGGCGATCGCGTCGAGATCGACTCGAAGAGGTACGAAGTCACCCGGATTCTCACCTATCCCAGACACAGGGAGGTGATCGTGCATGAATCTGCCGTTTAACCTCGCGAGTATTCAGAGACTTGTGGGCGGACTTAAAGAAAAGGTCGATAACGACTCAATCAAAACCGCTCACTACATCGGCCAGCTCGCCACGAACCATTCACGCGACACAGGCGATTACAAGGATCGAACCGGGAACCTCAGAAACTCTACTGGATACGCGGTCGCGGCCAACGGCCAGATTGACAACGTCCTTCAAGACAGGGGACATCCGGAGGCCCAGAAGAAATCAGATGAATTTGCCGAGTCGATAGAAATTGATCCCGGTCACGTGAAGACGGTCTTTTATGCCGGGATGGAGTACGGAGTCTTCGTTGAGGGAAGAGGGTACAACGTCATCTCTCAGACAGCCGTTCTCCTTCCTAACCTCATTGAAGAGGCTCTGGGGAAGGTGAAGACATGAAGTTCGTAGACGATAAGCTGGTCTCGGCTGCCTATGTCGAGATCAAGAAGAAGATTGCCCACACGTTCAAGAACAACAGGCCGAAAGACTTCGACAATCCCTCGTGCGTGATCAGATTCCGAAATTCGATGTACGACTTCCCGATCCAGAGAGGATATCTTCAAGTGCTGATGCACCGCGACCTTTTCGCGAACGGAATGATAGACAGTTCAGGCCACGAGACCATGAAAGACGATGTTATGACGGCTCTATCGGCAGCCCTGACACCAACTGGAGGCACGGTGTACTACTTCGAGCCTCTGTCCTGCGGAGCTGCCCTGATAGACCCGGATATGCCGATGGAAAGTTTCAAAGAACTCAGATTTAACGTCCGCATTGTGGAAAGCGGGCAATAGAGGAGGAATACAACATGAGCGATTTTATACTCGCCGTTGAAAAAATCGAGATCGCGGACGTGGGATCGTCTCCGAACATAGATCTCGGCAAAACGAAGGGCGGAGCAGTGTTCAGACAGAACGCGGCTCAGGAAGTCGAAATCGACAACGACCAGGATGTCGAGCCCGAGGCGATCATCACCACGAAACTCAGAAGGGAAATGGAGATAAACCTGTCCGACTGCAAGCTGGACAATCTCGCGCTGGTGTTTAACGGGACGGTTGACGGCAGCATCCTCTCACTCCCGACCACTGTCAGCGCAGGAACCACGAAGGCCGTCAAGCTCACCACAAAGGCTATCGACGGGGTTTATTACGAGGTGCTTCTCCCGAAAGCGAGAATCAGGCCGGAGGGCGAGATCACGATCAACAACGATGGAAACGCCGTAGTCAGGCTGCTTCTGGTGAACCTCGCGCACACCACGGGGCCGACGATAACCAGAGTCGCCTCGTAAGCGAGGGGGTGAGGGAATATGTCGGAATTCATACTGGCAGTTGACAAAGTGTACTATGGCGATGCCGGAGGCACACCGAACAACGATCTTGGAAAGACGAAAGGTGGCGTGATCTTCAGACAGACCACCCCGACCGAGGTGGAGATAGACAACGATCAGGACGTGGAACCTGAGATGATTATCTCCACCAAACTCAGGCGTGAGATGGAAATCAACCTCGCGGATTGTTCTCTCGACAATCTCGAACTGCTCTTCAACGGGACGATCGGGGAGGTCCCGGACGACGATATCCTGACCCTGCCTGATGAAGTCTCTGAGGGTGTCACGAAGTCTCTGAAACTCGTCACGAAGACGATGAACGGCGTGAAGTACGAGATCGAACTGTCGCGGGCAAGGATAAGACCGGAGGGGGAGATAAACGTCAATAACGACGGCAACGCTGTTGTGAGACTCATGGTAGTATCGCTCGCCTCCGAGAGCGTGAAGGCAAAGCTGACTCTCGACAACGCTTCGCCCGACTCGAACAGCGCAGTTCATTTCACAGCCGTGGATGCGGGGCCTGACGGGAACGAGATCACAGTCACGTTCGTTGATCCTGGGGCAGGGGATAACGCTCTCGACGTGACCGTCTCCGACACCGATATAACTGTAAGCCTCGAGACTGATGACGGTGAACTTGTTTCGACCGCTCTTGAAGTGGCGGCAGCCGTGAACGCGGACGACGACGCGAAGCTTCTTGTTACCGCGATGGCGGCGGGGAACGGTTCTACCGTGGTAGAGGCTCATGCCGAGACGGCTCTGGCTGGCGGGGCAACTTTCGCCGCACCGAAACTCACGAAAGTAACAGTTTAATAGAAGCCCGGGAAACCGGGCTTCCTTCTACATTGAGAAGGGAGGAAGAGGAATGCCGAAAGATCCAGTAGAACTGAAGGAACAGGAAAAGAAGGAATTTGAAGCCGTATCGATGACACCGAAACCTCTGAAACTCTCCAACGGAAAGACAATCTATATCCAGCCTCCTTCGGTCGGCCTCATGAGATATATCTCCGAACAGGCACAGAAGACAGAGAGAATGTTTCTCAACCCCGAGTTTGCTAAGGAACTCGAAGAGGCCAAGAGCAAGCAGGATCTCGCGAACATCATTCCGATGCTCTCGAAGAAGTTCATAGATCAGATGTTCGCGAGTTACGACGCTGTACCCGAGCTGATACAGATCATCATAGACGGAAAGAAACCGGGGACCGTGAAGAATCACGTCGTCTCCATCGAAGAGATCACCGACGAGCTGAACATCTTCGACATGAAGGCGATTGTTCAGGAATATCGAAGGCTGGTCGATGTCTCAAATTTTTCGCAGATAACGAAGATGCTGATGTAGGGGAGGCTCCGAACTGGGGAAGATTGGCCTTCAATCTCTCGCAGTTCGGCTGGTCGATAGATCAGATCTTCTGGGAAACATCCTACCAATCGCTGATCATCATGCTGAATTCGGTTGACAGCGAGAAGAAAATCAAAGATCCTGAAAACGCGGAACAGGCACTGGCCGCTTTCTTCGGGGTCCATGTGGGTGATACTGATGCTGGTAGATAGACTATACTACGAGCTTGATCTCAATACACGAACATCCGAGGCGGGACTTTCCCGCCTCTATTCCGGCATGAGCAACGTTCTCGGCACTCTGGCGGGATGGGTCGGCCTGGGAGCTTCGATCTACGGAGTCGGAAAGGCGATCAACGCCGCGAAAGAGGAGTTCCTCGACTTCGACGAGAATATGCGCAGAATATGGACGCTCCTGGATATAGGAGAGTCTCAGATCCGCTCCTATGCCGGGGCTCTCATGGACATGAGCTTGAACGTTCCCCAGAGCATCAGCACTCTCGAGAAGGCGATGTACGAGGCGATATCCTCGAACATAGATCTCGGGGACTCTCTCGAGTTCATAGAGCAGAGCTCGAAGGGAGCTATCGCCGGGATGAGCGACGTTGCGACCGCCGTTGACCTGAACACGACCATCCTCAACGCTTACGAGATGAAGGTCAGAGACGTTGCAGACATCAACGACATCCTCTTCGTGGGCGTGGACAAGGGAAAGGTCACATACGACGAGTTTGCAAACGTTCTGGGCAACATCATTCCGACAGCCGCCCAGTTGAACGTTGATCTCGAGACTCTCGTGTCTGCTATATCGGCTATGACGATCGGAGGTATCGACGCGAGAAACGCCGTCACATATTTGAACCAGGTCCTCGTCTCGATCCTCGATCCCACGAAGGAAGCGAAAGAAGAAGCCGCGAAATACGGGATTGAACTCTCACAGACTGCCCTTCACACGAAAGGACTCCTGCCCTTCCTGACGGAACTGAGCGAGAAGGCCGGAGACAACGGCGAATCGCTGGCAAAAATGTTCGGGAACGTCAGAGCTTTGAGGGCCGTTCTCTCCCTGACGGGCGCGCAGCTTGACGACTTCAACCGCATCATGGGCGACATGGGAGAAAGAGCCGGAGCTACTGAGGACGCTTACGGAAAGATGGTCGATTCCACGGCGAACAAACTCGAGGTCCTGTCGAATACCTGGAGCGCGATAGGGATTCTCCTCTGGGAGAAAGTAAATCCGGCCTTCGAGGGCGCGATAGACGTTCTCACCTTTCTAGGCAGGGGGATCGTCGAGATCCTGGACGATTCATATAAGCTCAGGGATATGTTCATAGATCTCGACCGTGACACCGGGGCTCTTTCACTGGCGGTAGAGGATGTCGGGAAACAGGTAGAAAGTGCGAACGGCGTTCTACGAATGTACGCGGACGAACTGAATAGAGTGAAGTCTGAAGCCGACGGTTTCCAGAATTCAGTCGATCAATTGACGAGGCTCGTCAACGAACATAATTTCGCAGTCTCGACAGGAGAAGGCGATTACAACAGATTGAGAGAGGCGATAGAAAAGCTCGTGGATCAGAACCCCGAACTCGTTGGAATGTACGAGATGGAAGGGGAGATGATCAAGCTCAACATCGAGCTGATCAAGGCCCAGACAGAGGCGAGAATAGCCGAACTCGAAATGCGGAAACAGGAACTTGATTTTCAGGTAGAGGAACAGGGCAGACAAATTCAGGCCGCTCAGACGAGACTCGATTCTCTCACGGTTGCATACAGGAGAAGGCAGGACGAACTGGCGGACCTCCAGGGGCTCAGGGACGCTATCGCCGGGTATTACGACCAGATCTCGGAGATCAGACAACTCGGGGTGTTCGGGGACGAAGCGAGGACCGAAACGGAAAGGCTTCTGTCCTTCCTGGACCAGTATGGAGCGAAACTCATCGAGAACAACACCATCTCCTCCACGACGCTCGAGCTGATACGCAAAGAGATCAAAGCCGTGGAAGAACTGGTAAATATGGAAGAAGCCGGATTAGTGAGTCCCGAGCAGACAGCCGATCGAATGGCGAATATCTTCAGGCTCCTCCCGATCGAGATCCTGACGAACTTCGACGATGAAGTAAATAAACTCAACAAGTCGCTCGGAGAAACAGGTTCGGAGATAGAGGAAATCAACCTCAGCATGACGGCGTTTGCCGATCTCAAGACCGTGGCGGGAAAGAGTGCAGACGCTACGGCAAACCTGATCGACAACCTCAAAAAGATCAAAGACACGATCGGCACGGGGATGCAGGGCTACTGGGAGAAATGGCTCGCAAACGAAAGGCTCGTGTTCAACAGGTTCATGAGCGATTACAAATCTCTCAAAGACTCTCAGAGCGAATATGACCGTGAAATGGCCGAGAGATCTCTTCAGTCGGCATACTCCACCGCCCAGAAGATCAGACTCTATGCCACGAGGCAGGGAGACGAACAAGCTAAGGCATGGGCGGCTTCAGAACTCGATGCTCTATCCGAGATCAGGAAGGGAGCAGAGGAGACTTTCGAGAACATCGTCGAATCGAGAAAGAAATCATACGATAAGAGGATTCAAGAAGAGAAGCAGCTCATCCAGGACCTCGAGAAAGATCTCGCGGGCTCGGAAAACAAGGTCCTCCTCGACAGGCTCGAAGCTGCCAGAAAGAACCTCGCTAGGTCGTTCGTCGATGCTTACTTTGCGACCGGGGACGAATCCTATCTCGCCAGGATAGAGAAGGAAACAGCCTATTCACTCAATCAGGTCCTCTCCATGACTGAGAAAGCGGAGGACACTCTCGAGAAGCTGTACCGTCAGAGAGACGAAGCCATCGAGCGATACAACAGGGCGATAACCTCGGGGCAGACGGAGGACCAGATCTCTCTCGCCAGGCAGCTTGCCTCGACATGGAAGGAAATCTTCTACAACACGGAGGAAAGCTCCGACGCTGCAAATGAAGCCTTCAAGGCATGGAAGATGTGGGAAGGCAGGGCTCTTCTCTTCTCCGGCGAGCTAGATAAGGTTACGAACGAGATAACGAAACTGAAGACGGTACACGCTGATTACATGGAAAAAGGGAGGCTTGAAGACGCTCTCAGGACGGCGCAACAGCTCTCTTCCTACGCGAAATCGCAGTACGAATACTCGGTCGAGATCGAGAAGACGAACCTGAACCTCCTTCTCCTGGCCGACGAATACGCTCAGATAGCCTCCGAGATCCAGGAGCAACTAAAGAAAGTACCCGAGCCGGACGAAACCGCAAAGACGAGGCTCGAGAAGTTCTATGAAGATCTCGCCCAGAAAGAAGCGGCGTATTATGCGATCTATTCCCAGTACAGAGCCGCGATGACGAGACAGGACGTAGAACACGCGAACCTTTACGAAAAGGTCCTCTCGGAGAAACAGTCGGAGATCCTGTCTGCAATCGCTTCTACGTACAGGGAGACGGGGGATTACAACGTCTTCAAGCTCCTCGGGGAGAAGGCCAAAGAGTTCGGGATTACGACCGAGCAGGTCTTCGACCTCGTTCAGAAGAAGCAGGAAGAGCAGATCTCCTGGGAGATCGAACAGACCGAGAAAATCAACAAGTTGAGGGCCGAATACAACGCTCTCCTGGAGAAAGGAGCGAGCGAGGAGGCGACTTCAAAACTCAGGCAGCTTGCAAATGCGAACCTCGAACTCTGGCTTTACACAGTCGTGGCCGGGAAAGAACAGACGAAATACTTCGACGAGTACAAGAACGCGATAGCCTCTCTCTCGGTCGAGACGAAAGAGACGGCCACCGTGCTCGACAAGATCACGGAAAGAGCGAGGGTCTATTACCACACAGTCAAGCAGGAAGGCGAGGAAGCGGCGAACGCTTCGAGAGAGCTGGCCAGAGAGATAGCCGGGCTTTATCGTGGAATGTATCAGGACAGCGTTACGGCAGGACAGGCGAACCAGACGTACTGGAATGCTTACGTTTTCTGGTCGAAGAGAGCCGTAAAGGAAACAGCCGCGGCTAAGGACGAGATAGCCGAATACGTCAAGGAGATCGAGCGGCTCGTTCAACTCTACGATGAAGCGGTCGCTCAGGGAAGCCTCAACGTAGCTCTCGGCATAGCCCAGAGCATCGAAAACATCTATTCCAGACTCTCAAAGGTTTCATCCGACTACTTCACCGAACAAGAGAGATGGATAACTGAAGTCGCCTCTCTCAGAGAGAAGTTGAGAGAACCTACTGAAAAAGTCGATCCCGTGGCGAGGCTTCAGCAGGACCTCGCGAAAGAGAGAGAGCTTCTCGAACAGGCGAACGAAGAGAAGTTGAGAATTGAGCGGGAGTTTCAAAACAAGAAACTTCAGATTCAGCAAGAGAGGGCCATAACTCCAGAAGAAATAGACAGGATTCCAGAGATACAGAATCTTCAGGCCGAACTCGAACAGGCCCTCTCGATAGTCGAGACTAGAGAGAAAGCGATTGCTTCTGTCTATCAGAAGCTCTGGGAGGAGACGAAAGACCCGGCCTGGCTCAGGGAATGGGTCAACGCAACGAAGCAGATTGAAGAGAACACTATCTCTACGTGGGAAAACCTCAAGCTCAGATTCGAAGTCATGGTGGCCGATTCGAAAGCCTTGAGCGAATCCGCGATCTCTCAATGGGAACTCATGAAAGGACTGATCGGAGATCTGCCCGAGACTGGAAGAATCAGCTTCCTCAAGAATCTTTTCTCTGTCGATGACAAAACGGCGATGGAAATCCTGAATTATGTTACGAAGGTGGAAAGCGCGGCGAATCAGGAGATCTTAAAGGGTCTGGACACTCTTATAAAGGAAGAAGAGGCGAAATCGAGAGAGAGGATCGAACAGGCCAAAGGGACGATAGAACAGATTCTCAGCTTCGAACATATGAACTACCAGCAGAAGATCAACTACCTCACGATGTTTGGGAATGTCTTCAAAGGGACTGAAGAGGAGAGGGTTCAAGTCTCTCAGATGATAAACAAAGAGATCGCGGACCTCGAAAAGAAGATTTATGAAGAGAGGAAGAAGGCGGTCATGGACGCAAAGGAAGCTGAATCTAAGGCTCGTCTCGAAGCGGCGGGGAGAGAAATAACCGAAATCTCGAGCGCAGAGAGGATCGGGGCAACGCACCGGATCAGATACCTCCAGAACTGGATGCAGTTCTACGAAGGAACGGCGGAGGAGAGGGTCAGGCTCGAAGAGAAGGTGGCCGAAGAAATCAAGAGGCTCCAGGGAACTCTTCAGACCGAACTCGAAACCAGGGCAAAGAAGATCCCGACCCAGATCGCGTACAAAGAAAGGCTCGACATTCTCAAGAACCTTATGCAAGAGGAACTTGAAGCCGCTCAAGACAACCTCGAGGCTCGGCTCGAGATCGAGGAGAAGTACCAGGAACTCAAAGCGCGGATGCGAGAAGAAGAGATCGACCGAACGCGGGAAAGGCTGGACGATCTGGTCGGGTTCGTCGAGGGGATGACCGACAATCTGGCGGACATCCTCGAAGAAGGGGGCAGGGGAGCTGGATTGAGGTTCATCATGGCCTTCTTCGAGAATGCCGAGGCTCTGTCTGAAAAATACATGAAGCAGTACATCGTTGACCCGCTGCTTGACGCAATAGCAGAAGCGACAGTGAAGGTTCAGGAAGAAGAGGGGCTCGGCTTCTTCGACGCTCTCGCTCAAGGCTTCTCGGCTGCTATATCCGGGAACCTTCCTCAACTCTTCATGACCGCCCTGACGTTCAACCTCTCGCAGGCCAAGAAGCAATTCGACATCTTCTGGGAGAGTCTCAAGAACATTCAGAGCAAGTGGCTCAGGAACCTGATAGCAGATGTCGAGTGGTTCTTTGGAGCTGGAGCTGAAGCTATCGAGCAGATGAAGGGCGACTTTGAGAACGCTCTATCGAGTGCCGACACCTTCGACGCTTTTGCAGAGAACCTCGAAGAGACGATCAGGAACAGAGTCAAGCAAGGTCTGATACAGGCTTTTCTTGAGACCGCCGCCATGAAGTCGATCTTCGAGAAGATAGCAAAAGAAATGGACAAGGCACTCAGGGACGGCGAGATGTCAGACGAAGAATGGGAGAAGATCGACGTTCTCATGCAAGAGGCGATGGGCAGGTCGAAGGAGTTCTGGGAGAAGGCGAAAGACTGGCTCGAAATGCCGGAGGAGATCGACACAAAGAGAACGAACACAGTCAAGTCGATCACCGAACAGACGGCGAATGTTCTTCTGGCTATTGAAAGGAGTTCCAACCTCTATCTCAGAGAGATAAACGAGAATGTCCGCGCGATGAGGTTCCTGCTTCAAGGCTGGAGTTTCAATGCGCCTGTGAACGTCGGCTTCGAGACTCAGCAGACTCTCAGATCTCACGGACTGTAAAGGTGGTGATGTAAATGGCAGGTGTACTGTTTGACGGCATAGACCTGAAAGCTACATACGGATTCGTCGTCAATCAAGATTCAGAGAGAGACACGGCAGAATTAGACAGCCGCGAGACTCAGCTTTATGACGGAATGAACGGGGCTCACATACACGACAACGGGTACAAGACAAGGATCATAAAGCTGGCGGGTCAGATCTACGCTTCGAGCGTTTCACAGTTGAGGACGAACGTGAACGCTCTCAAGGTGCTTCTCTCGACAGCGAGGCAAGAGACCAAGCAAGTCGTTTTTCCGGACGAGCCGGATAGAATCTACAACTGCAAGATCTACGGTCGGTTCGTCGAGGGGAGGGTGTTAAACGGCCCGGTACACAACGCTCTGGTGATGACGTTCGGTGTCAACCTCATCATGCCAGATCCTTTCGTTTCGGGAGAAGAACAGGAGGTCGATTTCGTCGGCAGCGGAACGATAGAAAACCCTGGGGCTGTCGAGATCGAAGCCTCGGCCATCCTCTATGGCGATACCTGGTCGAACGACCACGGAGAGGCCGATGTTATCAACGGAGGCTCGGTCTCGTTTACGAGTGTGAACGGTCACAAGTATTACTCGTCTTTTGGAGACGAGATCATTGAAGGAGACGGAACCGAAAAGACTGTCACGAACGATTCAGGAGACACGGTTAATATTCTCATCATCGACCTGACGAAGAAGGGCGAACTTGCCCCGATCATGCAGGAAGAGTTTGGGGTAACTGATGCTGACGAACTCACAGGCCCGCAGGTTCGAGAGATCGTGGGAGACAATTATTGGGAGGGCGTGAGATCGGTCGGCTGGAACTCTCAGACGGGACTTGAAGACTTCGGACTCTCACTTGAGATCGATGAGAGCAACAGTCATTATTTCCTCTGCACTGCTTACGTAACTTACATGGATGGAGAGACCGAGAAAAAGGTAGTCGGAGGTCTCTCTTTCTCGGGTGAGCTTCATGGCTTCGATGATGAAAGAGACATCCTGCTCTCTGACGGAACGCTCACCAGGAACATAAAGAGGGAGGAAAAGGACACTGATGGCTCGGGGAATCTTGCTCTCTCGGGATATGCAGCCGGAACAAATGTTATCGTGATTCGCTCCGATGGGAGCTGCCAAAAGTTGGCAGCCTCCGCTTCAGTATCGACCGGATGGAATAGTGAGACCGTGACTGTCCTCTATGTCCTTGAGACTGCCGAAACCGAGACTTTGACTCCATTTGTTCTCGTTGGCACCACAAAACACTACCCCGAAAAGCTGGAATTGGTTCAGGGAGAGAACCATATACTGACAGATTCAATACTCACATACAAGGTGATTTACACACCTAAGTATCTGTAAGGAGGGATGAAAAATGAGTGGAAGCACGAAACGCATTAGAGGCGATGCTCAGGGCAAACCCGCGCCGCAATACTTCGATCCAGTTGCCGATGCGTACAAGTACCTAGAAGGAGCAGACGGCGCGGCAAAAATGATGGCAGAGGAGGGGAAGATTGCCGACCTCGCCACCTTAAAGACATTCCTTGAGGTTCTCGGGACTACCGCGGATGCGGATTCCCTGAACACAATGATCGGCTTGCTCAAGGCCCTGAAAGCAAAAGACTTCGCGACGCAGACAACGCTCGCGACTCTCGCGACAGAAGCGAAACTGGAAGCCGCACGCGCGTTGCTGGAAACGATTTCGGGTCTGGACTTTGCAGAAGAGACCACGCTCGACGCTCTGAAGACCGTGATTGAATCGATCAAGTCCACAGACGGGATCAAGAAGATCACAGATCCTCTTCCTGCTGGAACCAACGAGATAGGAGAAGTCGTTGTCTCCGGGGATGAGACTCTTCCATCCAGCGCGCCTGTCACGGGGGTAAAGACCCTTGCTCCGGGCGTTGCCGCAGAGATCTTTGCGGGAGTTTCAAGGAAGGCGAACAGAGTAGCGATGATGATCCGGAACCTCAGCAAGTATTCCGAATCATACAGGATCAGGTTCGGGGAATCTTCAGTTTCAGACACGAAGGGGTTTGTTCTGGAACCCCAGTCCGTGGTCGTTCTCGAATTTAATCCAAAGGTTGCGACCCCAATCTACGCTATTCCAGAAACGAACACCGTTCAAGTGGAGGTGTATGAAGTATGAAAAAGACAATAACCGCACAAGAAGCAAGCAAGTCTGGGGATGCTCTTGAACAGTTGAAAAGAAAAGCGAGTATCCAAATCGACTTTTCGGACGAAGGAATAGGGCTTCTCGCCGAAACATCAGTGGGTGGGGATGAAGAGCAAGCCCTTAAATACGCTCCTGTTTTTGAGAAAGACCTCAGAGAAAACTATAAGGAAATATTCCCGCAGCCCGAACCAGAAGAACCAAAAGAACCGATAGAAGAGGCAGGTGAGAAGATATGAAGTACATCTCCGGCAAATATGTTCAAGGCGAACTCCTTGAAACCAGCAGGGAGATCGAAGACTGGATAACCGATTACTATGTGGCGAATGGAGCGGTCACCGACGCGACGATAAGAAACGACATGGATAGAAGAATTAGAGACGCTTCGTTCGGCAGGAACGCGGTGATGTTCGACAACTCAAACTTTCCATCGATCATGGTCCGCTTTCCGTTTACGAAGCTGAAAGAAATCGATTCTTCGTGGGCCGATTCCCCGCATCAGTCATTCATAAAGAACGGGGCTGTGAAGAATGAGTTCTGGATAGGAAAATATCTCCCGATCGTAAACGGTTCCGGCGAGTCCGCGCGCGCCGTCTCCTTACGAAGGAGAGATCCGGCAAACAATATCAATTTCGACAACTCAAGACTGGCTTGTACTCAAAAAGGGACTGGCTGGCACTTGATGACCAACGCCGAGTGGGCGTTAATTCTCCTTCTCGCTCATAAAAACCAGTTCTTCACTCGTGGAAACAACAGCTACGGGAAGGACTATGTAAAAACGGGCGAAACTGCCGAGGCAACATATATGAGCGGCGGAACTATTTATAGAACGGCCACGGGTACGGGGCCGGTGGCATGGTCGCATGACGGAACTCCGTTCGGAGTTTTCGACCTGAATGGGAATGTCAACAAGTGGGTTGCGGGATTACGATTGAACGGCGGAGAGATCCAGATATTTGAGAACAACAACGCTGCCGATGGGACAAAAGATCATTCCGTTTCTAGCGACCAATGGAAGGCAATTCTCCAAGACGGTTCTCTGGTAGCGCCCGAGACAGAAGGAACATTGAAGATGGACGCAACCAACGTAGATGGAAGCGGAAATATCGTCATCGGCACTACTGTCGATAACGTCTCGGATGGAACGACTTACGCGACCACTGTCTTCAAAAGCATAGCTGCGAAAGGCGAAACAACCATACCCGCCATTTTGAAGCAGCTCGGTCTATTCCCGCAAAGCGCGAACTATCCGCATGGAACGGGCTATATGCGAAATCTCGGCGAGCGTTTGCCCTCTCGGGGCGGTTTCTACATCGGCACGTCTTCTGCTGGTCTGCCGTTCTTGATTCTCCACATCGACCGCACGAATGTGAATACGAATCTAGGGTTTTCGCTCGCTTGGCAACAGTAATCTGTGCTTTGCACTCTGTAATCTGCAAAAAACCAAAGGGGGAGGAGCAACATAGAACTCAAGATATTACAAAAGATGTATGATCTGATCCTGTATATATACCCCATACTCGCACAATTCCCGAAATCAGAGAAACATACTCTCGCGGCGGAAATCAAGAAGACCTGCTTCGAGATCCTTAAGCTCATTACAAAAACAAACAAGGAGAAACAGAAGCTCGAACATTTGAGGCAACTCGACGCTAGCCTAGAACTTCTCAGAACTCAGGTCAGGTTGAGCGTCGATCTGAAGTTTATGCCAACAAAGAAATATGAAGTCGTCTCCAGACATCTTGCTGAAGTAGGGAAGATGCTTGGAGGATGGATAAGATCATCTAAGCTCTAAAGATATGGGAGAGGCCCATTTAGCGTTTGCCCTATCGGGGCGGTTACTACAGCGGCACGTCTAATGCTGGTCTGCCGAACTTGAATCTCAACAACGACCGCACGAATGTGAATACGAATCTAGGGTTTTCGCTCGCTCGTCCAATCCCGAAAAGACAGAAGTTGGAGATTCACGGATCTCTTTCCAGCGCTTAGAGGAACAAGGGGGTCTCTCCCACGCCAGACGGCGAAAAATCGGATTGCTCCGCGGCCTATGGCAAAACCATGCGCCGCGGTTATCTTGAGGTAAAAAGATGAAACGATACAGCAATATATATCCCCTGATATATGACTTCGAATCGTTGCTAACGGCGTATAGAAACGCGAGAAAACTCAAGAGATACAGAAATGAGGTGCTTAAGTTCTCCGACAGGCTAGAAGAAAACCTTATTCTTATTCAAAATGAGCTTGTCTGGAAGACATATAAACAATCTCCTTATAGAGAGTTCTTTGTAAACGAACCTAAAAGGAGATTGATTATGGCCCTGCCATTCAGAGATAGGGTCGTCCAGTGGTCTATTTATCAGAATCTTTCTCCGATGCTTGAGAGGAAATATATCTCCGACAGCTATGCTTGCAGAAAAGGAAAAGGTGCGCATCAAGCTCTCGGCTGCTTACGGGAATGGCTCGGGAGTATTCCTGACCCAAAGAGATGGTATTACCTGAAACTGGATATTCATAAATACTTCTATCGGGTTAACCATAGAATCCTTCTGTCTATTTACGAGAAGCACTTCCCGGATAAAGACCTTCTATGGCTTCTTGAAGAGATTATCACAGCCAACGACGGTAATCTCGGCCTCATCGATGGAAGTATAGATTACGACAATCGAATATGCGGTGTCGGGATGGCAGTCGGAAATTTAGTTTCTCAAATGAGCGCAAACGTCTATCTCAACGAACTCGACCAGTTTGCAAAGAGAGAGCTTCAGATCCCGCACTATACCAGGTATATGGATGATGTAATCTGCCTCTCGTCGAGCAAAAGACAGCTCCATGAATGGAGATGGGCGATGGAAGAGTTTGTGGAGTTGCGTCTGGCTCTTAGAAGTAACTCAAAGACCCAAATAAGGCCAGTCACAAACGGTATTGATTGGGTGGGTTACAGGCTCTGGCCAAACGTTGTCAGACTTAGGAAAAGCTCGGCTAAGAGGCTCAGGAGACGGTTAAAGTCTCTTAGGGATAAGTTTGTGAGCGGCACAATCACGTTTCAAGAGTTCGATAGTTCTTTCCAATCATACATGGGAATGTTGAAGCACTGTTCAAGCGACGCTTTGAAAGAAAGCATTTGCGAGATGTTGGGAGGTAATCAATGACCTTCAATTCAATTGATCTCACTCAATACTTGAAAGGGATTAGCATATCCGGTCGCGGCCTCGAACAGGAACGAGAAATTGAAGAGATCCCCGGGGCCGATCCCCTCGAGACAAGCAAACTCGACAAACTGAATAGAATAACCGTGAAAGCCTCGATAATCGCGGCAAACCACAGTGCGTATCGCTCATCAGTGGCGGCCTTGAGGACTGCCCTCTCAGAATCGACGGAGAAGGCACTTTCTTTCTCGGACGATGCTAGAACATGGAACGTGTTCGTAGAATCGCTTAAAATCAATCCTCACGAGCCTGTTTCTTCATGTCTGAGTGCGGATGCTGAGATTAAGTTCGTTGGCAGGTGTTCGACATGACTTTGAGTGATCTCAAGACTTTAGGCTTTATCACGACCATTGTCGAGGGTGCTGACGACCTCAGTTATCAACTCGATACCGAGACTCGAAGAGAAGATGAATCTACCTTGCAAGAACAGGTTCTCTCTTCGTACCTCTTGCCGCGGCAAATAAAACTCAAGGGAATCGTCAAGGGTACGGACTCGGCAGATCTCATCTCGAAGCTCGGGACTCTTCAAACTACGCTATCGGCTGGAATCGTTTCGTTCGAATACGAAGGCGGCTCAATTTCATGCTACCTCGATGGTGGGGTTTCATGGAAGAAGATTGGGCCGGAGTTTGGCACGTTGATAGCGGAATGTGAGATCTCTCTCAGGGAGATAGGGACTGCAGACTCTTCACCTGTCGCAAGGACTCTCAAACATTATCGAGGGGTAACATATCAATCGACTCTCAAGCCTATCTCGGGGCATATCCGGGAAACGTTCATGGGCAGGAAGGAACTAGAACTCACTCTTGAGAATCAGGACATACAGAACCTCGATGTTATCAGGGTGGATGACGGAGTTACAGTTGAGTATTACATCGTTCAGATTCCCGAACCCGAAAGACGGGATAACTCGCAGTTCATAACGATTACAGCCGAACACGCTTTCTATGGATTCGGAAACAGGATGTTCCTAGATAACTCGACTGAGGAAGAAGTCTTCGAGTATTTCGGGATAGATCTCTCTACACTTCTGGGCTATCTCTTCACTGGCTCAGGAGTCTCGAAGGACACGACGAACCTCGACCTGGGTACTCTCTCAGAGGTTCAGGAGATCTCTTTCAGCTCCCAGACGAGGCTCAACGCTCTTCAGGCGATATGCGAGAAGTGGGGGATAGAGTACAAATTCTCCGCTGATGGTCTTACCTGTTACCTCGGAGAAAAGGGCAGTCTCGGAGACACTACCGGGGCAATGATCGAATACTCGAAGAACCTCAAGGGAATCAAGAAGAGGATCGACACTCGGGGATTGGTCACTAGGTTAAGGCCCGTCGGCTCTTCGGAGAACCTTCCTGCATGGTACGTGTACCAGAACCTCCGGATCACGACTCTCGTTCCGAACATCGCAGGTGGTTACGACCATTCGGGGGATCTCTTCATTGACAACAACACCGAGACTTACGGGATCATCGAACGGAGAATGGACTTCGATGTCAAGGTTCAGGCCAAGCATGGAACGGTTACAGGAACAGGCACAGGAGCGATCGAAGGCTACGACGGGGAATACCCCTACATCGTGGATTCAGCTAGAACAGAAGCGACTGGCGCTCTTGATGGCGGCACTCTCCATGTAGCAGACGGCCCAAACGTCGGAGAAGCGAAAATCCTTTACTACGACGGCTCAACCAAGAGAATCTATTACAAAATCGACTCCGACGAGAATTTTGATTTTACTCCTTCGGTAGGAGCTTTCTACAAGATCACGGACATTGAACTGACGTACCAAGAGATCAACGAGGCTGCCGCTACGTTGCTTGCGAAAGCTCAGGACTACCTCGATACCGCTGCCGAACCTCAAGTGTCCTACGAGGTCGATTTCGCTCAATTATGGGAACGCGACAAAATTTCCTATTCCACTGATTACTTCGAGGTCGGAGACATGATAACAGTCACAGACACCGATCTGGGAATAGACGACTCGCTCAGGGTCATCACGAAAGAGATCGATGTTGTCAGGCCGTGGAAAGTCAAGATCGAAGTATCGAACAAGGTTCAGCAGATCGAGGACATTATCCTTGACATTATCGAAGAGGGGAACACGATCAAGAAAAAAGAGCGTGTCCTCACGATCAACCAGAAACGGCACAACGACGCTGTGAGGGCTCTTCAACTTCTCAAGAACAACAACTTCTTTGGAAGCGATGTCGAGATCAACGGAGGGAACATAAAAGCCGGAACGATCGAAGCCGAAGCGATCGCCATAGGGTCGGGAAATAGGAACTTCCAGCTCTGGGGAGTCTCTTTTGATGCGAACTACGGGGGAGATTACGATACATTCCACGCAACAGGCGGGGCTCTGGTGTTCTACGGAGAAGAAGATGTCTGGATTCTCACCCAGAACACAGTTTCGGATCTCACGGATGATACGACCTATCTCGTGTATGTCAGGCTCAGAAAAGGGGTTCTCGACTCAGCAGACAACGCAATCATCCTCTCAAGCGACATGAAAGAAGCGGAGGACGCGACGTATTACTACTACCACATCGGCTTTCTGGAAGTCGGAAACGCAACGACCGCATCTTTCCTCGCCACAAGTTACGGCTGGACGATCATTCACGGCTCGCAGATACAGACAGGGACGATCTATGCCGATTACATCAGGGTGGGATCTCCTGCCGACACCCAGATAGGAGCGATCGACACGAAGGCACAGGACGCTCTCGACGCAGCACAGGCGGCAGAAGAAGACGCGGCAGCGGCCCTGGAGGAAGTAAACGAGATTATTTCCGACTCCATCCTCAAGGGTGGGAAAGAGAAATCGAACCTCCGAAAGGAATGGGACTCGATAGCGAAAGAATACACAAAGATAAAGGCTCAGGCAACGGCGTACAGTCTCACGGGGGACGCGGCTTATACGGCTTATCACAATGCCACAGCGGCACTATGGACGTACCTCAACGGCGGGAGCGGGACTTTCAACATTAACACTGTCCCTCTCTGGCTTTCAGATGCACAGCTCGGGAACGACACGGACATAGTTCCGGCTACGTTCCGGTCGAAGTTTGCCGACTACTACGACGGTCGCCAGGGAATCCTCAACAAGTTCGTGGACTACACGAAAGGGCTGGCAGATGCGGCGCAGGCGGCGGCAGAAGCAGCGGCAGCGGATGCAGAAGATGCTTTGGAAGAAGTCGGAGAGATAATCTCGGATTCGATCCTGAAAGGCGGAAAAGAAAAGAGCCAAGTAAGACAGGAATGGGATTCGATCGTTCTTGAATATAAGAAACTCCAAGCTCAGGTCACGGATTTCGAGCTTACGGGAGATACTAACTGGACGAACTATGTCTCGAAAACAACGCTTCTCTGGCAATACTTGAACGGTGGCTCGGGGACTTTCAACATCGACACGGTTCCTTCCTGGATCTCGAATGCAAACCTCGGGGTTGACACGGTGATCGTGGCAGCTACCTTCAGGTCGAAATTCGCGGCGTATTACGAGGCGAGGCAACAGCTTCTCAACAAGTTTGCGCGGTTCTTTGCCGAAAACGTCGGGGTAGGCTATACAGAAATCGACGGAGGAAAGCTGACTAGCTTTCAGATCACAGGGCTAAAGTACGTGCAGGCCGGGCCGGACGAAGAAAACTACCGGATGACAGCGGACGGAATCGAGTATAGAAGGCTCATCAAAGCCCGGATAAACAAGATTATTGCTTTGGGTCAATGCGATGCCTCGGCTTCAGCGATAATAGAAGTCTGGTATCGCTGGACTGAAAATTATTCCGACGCATCACCCGCCTGGTCTGGCTGGCAACACCCGGACGACTTAAATTTCTCAGCTTCTTTTACCTGGTATATATCCCCGACAGACCCGATCTATGGAGCTGATTTAACGGATTTCGCGATGCAGTTCAAGTTCGTCATATATTCAACCGCCGTATTTAAAGCCAAACTTCAGAAGTGGAATGTGTACATAAACGACGAGCCGACCCCGAGCGTTGAGATAGACTCGAAAACCCAGTTCCAGACAAATGCAGATTCGGCAACGGGTATCACATACGTCGATCCGGGCCACATAGAACCAACGAACTATTCTAGCTCCGGGACGTACATTACGAAAGCGAGTTCGATCACAAAAGATATCGAAGCGGATCTGGACATCTCAAAGATTCTGCATTCAATCCACCAGGGAACGGTTCATTTCGACGGTTCGTCCGGCAACATGACCCAGAGGATCTACCACAACAAGCACATCTCGCCGGATCGCTACAACGTGATACTCAACGAACTCGGTTCACAGTTCTGGAAGAGCAGCTTCGATCCCGGCACTGACTATATGCGACAGATAGATGTATCTCAGGATGAGGATTACTTCGATGTTTCTTTCTATGCTGAAGAGGGAACGGTCAGCACAAATTTAGGCTCGAAGGGAATGCAATCGAATGCGACGTGGTATGCCCTGGCAACTGTTTCGGGATGCACGAAGATCGAGTTCGACGTTTATCACTGGGGCGGGCTATATATTTTCAAGGAACACGTCTCACACGTCTTCTCGTCCCCATATTCGGGGGATGTTGCTTATCGCTACTACAACGGGACTCTCTACTTGAGCTGGGACGGAGACACGACGACCGAGTATGAAATAGAAGGGCTCATTGGGCTGGTTTCCGTGAAGGACATCATCTCGTGGAGCTCAGGCACAAAATACCCGCTCGCCGGTACTTTCCGCTACGAGATCCAGCTCTGGAAATAACAGAAAAGAATCGACAACAGAAGGCCCTACGGGGCCTTTTGTTTTGGAAAGGAGGTGATGAAATGGAAGAACTCTATCGGAACCCGCTTCTTACCATCGCTCTCTCTATTCTAGCTCTGGTCATGATAGGGAATTCGGGGCTTCAGCTCTATATGCTGAACTGTCCGCCCGTCGTGATCGAGAAGGAACTTTCGGGAATCAGAACGGCCTACGGGAGCGGAGCGGCTGCCTTCACCTGTGGACCTCTCATCTATATTGACCCCACAGACGAAGCCACGAGATACAGGGTCCTCAGGCATGAGTACCAGCACTACATCCAGAACGCGATCCTCTCGCCCCTGGGTTTCGCAGTCTGCTACTCCTGGGAGCAATACATCATGGGAAAGCCGTATCACGAAAACTGGTTCGAGCTGGACGCCGCCAGAGCCGAATCTGATCGTATCGCGTTCAAGATCTTCGACTGGAATTCCAAGAAAATTCTGGAGGTGAAACCATGAACGACAAACTGAAGCATTTCTTTATGGGGCTTTCGATCTCGCTCTTTTTCGGGGTGTTGATTTCCCCTGTTTTGGGAGTTCTTCTCGGAATTGGAGCAGGGATTGCTAAGGAACTGATCTGGGATAAATGGTTGAAGAAAGGAACTCCTGAAGTTCTCGACTTTCTCGCGACTGCCCTGGGTTCTCTCCTGGTTTTCGTTATGTTGATGGTTCTATCAAGGATTTGACACTATGAAATGGACTAAATACGAGATAGAGAAGCTCATATCGCTCAGGAACCAGGGGATGCAGTGGCCGCAGATCCAGGAAGAGTTCAGGAAAGATAGTCGCTGCCATGAAAGGCCGTGGGAGACTCTTCGATCAAAGTTCAGAAACTCATCGCACAAGATAGCTCTGAAGGTCGCAAAGAGAGACAAGACGATCAAGAATCAGATCCTCAAGATGATACTGAAGGAAAAGACTGTCTCGGTTCACTACATCGCAGACAGGTTCGGGATTTCGGACGACGAAACGAAAGATTTCGTCGAAGTGTTGAAGAACGAAGAGTACGACATAGTTCTGGAAGGGCGGATAGTCAGGCTCGGGACCCTCACGAAGGAAGTGAAACTCGATGTCGAGGGGAACAGGCTCAGACTCGGAGTCTATTCGGATCTACATTTCGGCTCGATGTATATGCAACTCTCGAGGGCGAGACAGTTCGTGGAGGAAGTCAGAGAAAAGGTTGACGCTTTCGCAGATTGTGGGGACATCTCGGATGGAACCAAGATCTACAAAGGGCAGGAATACCAGACGTTTCTTCACGGTTCGGAGCAACACACCCGGTTCGCCAGGCAACACTACCCCGACACCCAGAGGCCGACGAAAGTGGTCGGAGGCAATCACGACACTTCCTTCCTGAAGACCGGCGGCGCGAACATCCCGTTACGCATCGCAGAGGTGAGGTCGAATGTTGAACTTTTGGGCTTTCATTACGGAGTCTTTAACTGGAAGGGTATCAGAATCGGGCTCGTACATCCTGCTGGCGGCGGCGCATACGCAGTATCATATCCAGTTCAGAAGTATGTCAGAAATTGGGTTCCCGACCAGATCCCCGACATCCTGATATTCGGGCATTTTCATCAGAAGGGATATTTTCGCTGGCATGGAGCCGAGTGTTTCCTAGCGGGCTGTTTCCAGGGGCAAACGCCCTATCTCGTCGAGAAGGGCCTCTATCCCGTCATCGGAGGTCTCGTGCTCGACATAGAGAAGCGCGCTTCTGGGATCAAGGTCAGGTGGGAATCATACGACTACTCGGAGATTACGGACGACTGGGAAAGCTACGTCGGAAAAGATGGACGGTGAAGATAAATGGGTACGAAAACATTAGAGGCGATGAATGAAATCGTTGACGACCATGAAAGGAGAATCAACACCCTAGAGAACTGGCGAACTGGAAAAGATACCCAGAACGGAGTGTCTTTAACACAAATGGCCTTGCTTCAAAAGTCTCTTAATGACCATCTCGAATTTCATGAAAAACAGGAGAGAAGAGCAGAGCAAGAGAGGAGAGACATGAAAAAGATGCGGGGTCAATTGTTTGCGGCTCTTATTGGGGTAATGACCGAACTCGTAGTTACCGCCATCGCGCTCTTCGCGAGGTGATGTGATGAAGAGACTCTTTCTCACAATCATATGCGCCTTCCTTGCCGCAATTGCAGGGTTCGGGTATGTGACTGAGAACGATATTGTGGATTGGAGCAACAAACACGAACTAACAGATCTGCTTGTTTCAATAGCGAAGGTTGAGAGTTCTCTTGACGAGACCGCTATATCTTCTCAAGGAGCGATGGGTCTGTATCAGTTCATGCCAATTACGGTACTGGATCTTGCACAGAGATGGAATTACTACTTCTCTCCTTTCAACCCTGAAGACTCCACTAAAGCAGCGATCTTCTACCTTGAATGGCTTTTTGAAAAGCTAGATGGAGATCTGGATTTGGTTCTCACTGCTTGGAACTGGGGATATGGCAATGTCAGAAAACATCAGAGAGGAGAGATAGAAATACCAACAAGTGTGATGACCTTCACAAAAAAGGTCAAGGAGGGATTTGAATGGAATGGCTTTGGGCAGTAGGAGGAGCCATAGGAAGTGCCTTGGTCACTTGGGGCATATTGGCCGCAAAGCAACACACAAGAAATTTCATAGTACTGAAAGTGGATCCCTGGATGGAGAAGAAGATAGGAGATGAGTCAGCATCCAAGATCCAGAAAGGACTGGCGGAGGGTTTCAGAAACATCGCCGATGCGCTAGACGAGGCGGCCGAGACCGACTCGTTTCCTGGAAAGTAAACTGTCGTTTCTCTGGCGTATATCGAAGAAACCTATTATTAAGTTCATCACTAAGACTGTCTGGCAGAAGATTATTCTACTCGTACCCGCTCCGTATCGCTGGATAGTCAATCTATTCAAAAGGTTTGTTCAATAGACCCGACCACCTCCTTTCTCCACAGGCCCCCAGAAATGGGGGCTTTTCTTTTTGCCTATCATATGTATAGAGTCGTTACTTATACTTTACTCTATCGTTATTGGCATTCTATAAATATAGTAGTATAGTATATATGAAAGGACGAAGGAGGTGGAGCAGATGGCAATCAAGAGAATTTACGAGATCAAAGGCGAAGAGAAAATCGAAATGAAGGGCGCAAAGGTTTGGAGAGCGGGAAACAAGGCCAGAATTTACCTCAACGACGACACAAAGGACTTCATTAATATCACTGACAGAGGCCAGGATGATGTCTTCGATTTCGAAGGCGCGATTGCAGAGCAGATTGACGAAAATACTCTCAGAATCAACGGAAGAAGAGTGTTCGAGATGGAAGTAGTCGAGACAGAAGCCGAGAAGCAGATCAAGAGTGAGAAGGCTAAGACAGATAGGATCAACGCAGCAATTGATATGGCCGAAGCGGGGGATCTTCTAGGAGCGGTCGAGAGTGTCAGGGATCTGATCCGCAGAGAAGAGGACTATGAGTGGGTTATAAACAGAATCACCAACGGCAAAGAAAAGGGCAAGAAGAACAGAGTTCTTGATTTTCTTTGCGATCCATACAAAATCAAGAAGAGCTTGATCTAGGGAGGGGTAGAGATGGCAGAAATAGTGAAGTTCAAGAAGACAGGAATCGATGAGATTGATGAGTTCTTTGAAAAGATGATGGAGAAGGTAAGTTTTCTAGGTTGCGGTAGAAACTCGAAAAGTGTCGGCACAATTCTCGAAGAAAAGGGAATCGAATACACAGAACATAGACTGGATGATGAGTACACTACGCGCATGATAGACGGCATTCCCGATCAGATCGAGCCGAAGTTCGGGAGGGAACTCGTCTGGGAAATTATCACTAAGATCTATTCATACGAGCGAGATGGTGAACTCGTCTCAGCGGTTCAGGTTTCAGGCGAAGACTTCGGGCCTGATGGAGACTTCTATTCAGTCTATCGGTTCGAGGGCCACGTTAGCCCTGACCGTTATAGAGTCACGCGCAGAATGCTGAACTTGCACTCACTTGTGATGGACAGAGACAACGAGATCTACAATCTTTATGATCTGTTCAAAAGAATGGAAGAGGAAGAGGAGCATATCAGACGCAGAAAGAACAGACTGGCTAAGATTGTATTCGGAATGGCGAGATTCTGAATCTTCTTCGGAGGGAGTCGAAAGGCTTCCTCCCGAGAGGCTTCAGAGAAGCCAAGAGGAGGGATAGAGATGAGAATTGCGCCAGCTGATTTTTTTGAAAGGAATTATTCTTTTTACCGCGGCAAGAAAGCAGTGCAAAATATCGTCCAGCACTGCGACCCCAAAATAGTGGAAAGGGTTTTCGGGAGTAAAGCCATAACTGCGGCTTTCGTGCTTACAGATGACGATGGCAAATTAATGGAAGTGTGGTTGACAGATTCCCCGAATCCGTCCAGAAAGAAAGGAACATTTACTCTACTTGATTTCTGATCTCGGTACTTGGAAGGGAGGATTTCACATGATTGACCATACTCTGTTTCCAGAATCCCCTGTCACGAAGATTCCAGTGCTCATAGAAGCCACGCCCTCGTGGGTCGTGGCTTCTACCGAGTACAACGAAAGGTTCATATCAATCGTGAAGTCTCTCGGGTATGAATGGAAGGGGAAGTACACCGGGTGGGTGAAGAAGATCATGAGTTTCACAGGCTCTCCAGAAGATCAGGCAGCCGAGCTGGCAAACAGGCTGCTCGCTTCTGGATTCCCCGTCGAGATAGAAGATCCCGAGATCCGCAGGAAGGCAGTAGAGGGAGACTTCACTCCCGAACACACCCGCTGGATTTTGAAGATCGTCGGGGGAAAGTACGAAGGCTGGTTCTCGCTCAAGTGGCTCGGCAGGAACGAAGAACTCTACCGCATGGCCCGGAGGCTCCCGGGGTCTCGCTGGTCCGGAAACAGCGTCATAGTCAGACCGGAGTGCTACGTCGAATTGGAAGACTTCGCGCAGATATTTGGGTTCAGGTTCGCGCCCGAGGCCCAGAAGATGCTCGACGAGATCCGGGAAAAGATGGAGAACGTCCAGAGGATCAAGGTCGTGAAGGTCGAGAAGCCGAAACACCGGGACTCTATCACGGACGTTCTCGATTCAGATTCGGAGGTGCTGGATGACCTTAAAGACTGAACTCTACGCTCACCAGATAGCGGCTGTCGAGAAACTCTCGAAGATCAAGATCGGGGCATTATATATGGAAATGGGAACAGGAAAAACCCGAACTGCGCTTGAGCTGATCGCCCAGAGGCTCAACACCGGGAAGGTCGATCGTGTCATCTGGCTCTGCCCCTTCTCTGTGAAGGAATCTCTCAGGCGAGAACTTCTGAAACACACCGACGACATTTCCGACATCACGATAGTCGGGATCGAGTCTCTTTCGAGCAGCATTCGGGAGAACGTGAGACTTCTGGAGATGGCGGAGAAAGAGAGGTGCTTTCTCGTCGTGGACGAGAGCAACCTTGTGAAGAACCACAGAACGAAGAGGACCTCGAACATCGTCAGGCTCGCGGGAAAATGCCCATATCGTCTGATTCTGAACGGCACTCCTATTAGCCGAAACGAGGTCGATCTATTCGCTCAATGGCTCGTGCTTGACTGGAGAGTTCTGGGATATAAATCATTCTGGAGCTTTGCGGCCAATCACGTAGAGTGGGACGACAGAATCCCCGGGCGCATCAGTGCGGCGTTGAACACTGGCTATCTCGTGAAGAAGATCGCGCCGTACTCGTATCAGATCAAGAAAAGTGAGTGTCTGGATCTCCCGTCGAAGACCTACACGGTCGAGTATGCCGGGATGACCTCCAGACAGTGGGATCACTATCAGTCGGTTGCGGACAGGCTTCTCTTCGAGATAGACGAGATCAGACCCGAGACGATATACAGACTCTTCTCGTCTCTTCAGAGCATCATATCCGGTTTTAGGGTCTTCATTGACCGACACATTACACGAGAGCCGTTCTTCGACGACCCGAGAAAGAATCCGAGGGTCCGGGACTTTCTGGAGGTGGCCGACAGGATCTCGGAGAAAGCGGTTGTCTTCTGCAAGTACACCCAGGAGATCCGCGATCTCGTCGAGGTCCTGAACGAGAAGCGCGAAGGAACGGCGGTAGCCTTCTGTGGCGGGCTCTCACAGAAAGAAAGACAGGAGAACATCGAGAGATTCCAGAACGGTGCGAGATTCTTCGTGGCAAACAAGGCGTGCGCCGGATATGGTCTGAATCTCCAGTTCGCGAACTATGCCATCTTCTACTCGAATGACTGGGACTACGCAACCAGAATGCAGGCCGAGGACCGGGTTCACAGGATGGGACAGGAGAAGAACGTCCACATCATAGATATATGCGTTTCTCAGTCTCTCGACGAGCGGATTCTGAAATGTCTCTACAAGAAAGAGAACATGGTTGATTCGTTTAAGAGAAATCTCGACCGCCAGAAAGACAAGAAAGAGTATCTGAGCAACTGGATCAACATGAAAGGGGATGTCGTGGATGCCGAAACTGTACGGAACTAAGAACGTTCTTGAAGCTGCTTTCGAGCGGTATGAAATAGTCTTTCAGAACTTCGATCACATCTATCTCAGTGTGAGCGGAGGAAAGGACAGCTCGATCATGCTCCAGCTCGCGGCGATGGTCGCTCGAAAGATGAATAGAAAGCTCGATGTTCTCTATATAGACCTCGAAGCACAGTACGCGGCCACGATCGCGCACGTCGAAGAGCTGAGAGAAGACACGAAAGATGTTGTGGGGAACTTCTTCTGGGTGGCTTTGCCAATCTCTCTCAGAAATGCGGTCTCGGTCATACAGCCCAAATGGCTGTGCTGGGGCAAGGAAGACAAGAAGAAATGGGTTCGACCCATGCCAAAACATGACTGTGTAATCAACGAAGACAACTATCTCGACCGAGGTTGGGATTGGTTCAGACCAGGAACCGAGTTCGAGATGTTCATCATAGACTTTGCGAGCTGGTACGGAAAGACCAGGCCCGGTCTCAACGCTGCCGGGATTGGGATCAGGAGCGACGAGAGCTTCAACAGATTCAGGACTATCATCACGGAGAAGAAGACTCGCTTCAAAAACTATGGCTGGACTACGCAGGTTCAGGTCGGAGGAAAGCCGATCAATGTCTTCAACTTCTACCCGCTTTATGACTGGCGGACCGAAGACGATTGGGGAGCGGTCGCGAAGCTGAACCTCAAGTACAACTACATCTACGAGCTAATGTACAAAAACGGTATGTCCATTCATGAGCAAAGGTTGTGCCAACCATACGGAGACGATCAGAGACAGAGCCTCGACCAGTTTAGATACCTTGAACCGGAGACCTGGGAGAAGGTATTGAACAGGGTTCACGGTGTCAATTTCGGCAACATCTATGCCCGGTCTTCTCTTCTGGGGAATATCAAGTCGGAGAAACCGGAGGGCATGAGCTGGCAGCAATACGCGATATGGCTTCTTGAAACAATCGGGCTGTATGCGCCGGAACTGCGGGATCACTATTATCGAAAGATAAAGAGATTCTTCTACTGGTGGGATCGCAAGTATGGAATCCCGATCTCGCAGGTCCAGGACAGCGCGGACACAAAAATCGAAAGCGCGCACAGAGCCCCGACATGGCGGCGGATAGCGAGGGCTCTGGAAAAGAACGACTTCTGGATGAGCCGCTTGAGCTTCAGTGAAACGAAAGGCGATGTCGAGAGGCTGTTCGAACTGAAGAAGAAGTACAGAAACATCATATACGCGAAAGATACCGATCAGAAACACTTGAAGCAGATAGCGGAATTACTGGAAAGAGAGGGGGAGGGATGATGGAGATCGTTGTCTATGAAGGCGAGTATGACAGAAGTGAATTCTACTCGAAGATAGGAAAGTATTTCGCGGAGAAGAAATACCAGAACGAACTACCCTATCTCCACAACGAAGACGAGAAGGTCTGGTTTGTTGCGATGGAAGATGAAAAGATTGCGGGGTTCGCCTCTCTCGTGATCGAGAACACGAAGATCGTTCTGGCGACCTCGTATGTAGAACCCGAGTTTAGGAAAAGAGGGATCTACAAGAAACTGATAGACGCGAATATGAAGTATTGCAAGGGAATAGAGAAACCTTTCGTATGTACGACCAACAGTGAAATAGTCAAGAAGCATCTTGAAAAGCTCGGCTTCGAGATATACAGGCAGACAAAGAACTACTGGTTTCTCAGAAAGGAAGTGGAACATGAAAAGTGAGATAGAAGAGATCACTCAGAAGCTGAAAGGCCTAATCGGTTCGATCGAAGACATCGATGAGAAAATCGAAGCCCTGAACTATGTCAGGAAGGAACTCTCGGAAGTGTCTCCGTTCAAGAGCGAACCTGTTGATTGTGTTCTCTGGGTGAAAAATGAAAACGTTCAGGCAAACGAATACAACCCGAACAAGGTGGCAAGCCCTGAAATGAAACTGCTTCGAGTCTCGATCAAGAACGACGGCTTCACTCAACCGATAGTCGCTTACAAGCTGAGCAAAGAGAAGAGCGAGGTTGTCGATGGGTTTCATAGAAACAGGGTTGGCAAGGAATACGAAGACATACGGAAGAGACTTCTGGGATACCTGCCTCTCACATACATTGACAAGCCGATAGATGAGAGGATCGGTTCGACTATTCGGCACAACAGGGCGAGAGGAACACATCAGATTCGACCTATGAGCGAGGTCGTCATTGAACTCTCCCGCTATGGATGGGGAGACGAAGAGATCTGCAAGAAACTCGGGATGGAATTAGACGAAGTTATCAGACTTAAACAGATCTCAGGATTGAAGGAAGCATTCGCGCATCATGAATTCTCGAAGTCGTGGGAAGAATTCGAAAGTAAATACTATGGAGGGAATGACTATGACGGACAAGACGAAGGAGAAGAGGAAGGACCAACTGGCATTGCAGGTCCCGAGGGAGAAAATCACGGCGTTGAAAATATACGCGGCTAAGAATCACACGAACGTGTCGGCTGTGGTTCGCGAATTGATCGACAGGTTCCTGGGAGAAATTGAAAGTCACTAACCTACCTTCGGAGAGGCTTTCTTTTGTTCAAGCCGCACACAGCAATATCAAATGGAAAGTGTATATGTAACTATGAAAGGAAGGAGGTGAAAAAGGATGAAGATGCCATATCTACGTGCTCTTCAGGTGGCTTTAAACAGCTTGAAGGCTTCCACGGATCTATGGATAGTCACGGCTGAGTACTCCGTGGAAGCTCACGGCCTGTGTAGTGATCTCGTGAGCCACCGCACGATCGAGTTCGACGTGGGAGATCCCGATCTGGGCGAGAATATTTTTGTGAGAAACGACAAACACGCGGTGGTATTCGGGCTGGACCCGGCTCAGTTCCTGGAGGTCGACGACCGGCTCTTGAAAGTGTATCAGGGCTATCGCTGGTTCCCCGCAGCCAGGGATGAGGAGTTCCCTGCCCTCGATATTATAGAGGGCAAGATCCCTCGCTCCTGGACTGACGGGATATTCTCCCGCGTTGAGCTCGACAGCCCGTTGTTGATGAAATACGTCCACCACGTGGTTGACGGGCTTGTGACATACTCCCGACCCGTGGGATGGGCCGACTACGCCCACACCGTCATCTGGGCGCGCACTATGCGCCCCTCCCTCGTTGGCTATGCCGATGTGGGGGAGAACGGCGAATACCCCGTTCAGGACGAGTACGCGGTCAGGGTCTCGCGCCCCGTATTCTGGGGCTCGGAGCTCTGGGCCAAGATCAGACGCGAGGGGGAAGACCCCGCTCTGGCCACCGAGATGCCCGCGATCGCGGATCTCGAAGAGATCGAAGAGTAGAAGCGTTACGGTAGGGCCCGGGGAAACCCGGGCCACTCCGTAAAATTTCTACGGAAGGAGGTGAAAAGATTGACCCACTACCTCGTGTTTGGAAACACCGGCGAGTTCGCCGGGTGGGGGGACGAAAGCACAGTCTCCGACATCCTGAACGACTTCGCCGGTACCCCTCTCGTAGCCCTCTCTCCGCTCGAAGACGGTTCGATAATGGAAGGAACCGTCGCCAGAGTCGAAGGTGAGGACTGCTGGGCAGGGATATACTACCTGCCTGAAGTCGGAAAGTTCGAAGTGAAGTTCTTCGGAGACAGCAACGAAGAAGACTTCTTCTCCGAGAACTACTTCGAGGCCCTCGATCACGCGAGATCTCTACTCTAGTCAGATAGTCTTAGGCCCCCGGGAAACCGGGGGCTTTCTTTGGTTCGGGCGAAACTGCCCACAGGATCGCTCAGGTTTCTCTTTTTCTATCCGGGCGGGAAATAATACCCCGTCTCTGAAATCTTTCAATGGCGGGGCAAAATTCGGCTGATTTTCGTTTTGAGTACGGCTGTTAACATAAAAAAGAACCGCTCCCTAAAAGCCTCATCAAGAGCGGTTCTTTCTTCAATTCCGGGGAGTAGCGACTGGTCAGGAAGCGGGGATTTGAACCCCGGACCTCTGGTTCCCGAAACCAGCGTTCTTCCAGCTGAACTACTTCCTGTCTGAAAAATTCTATCACGTGGAGCACGCAGTTTCAACAGCTTCTTTCTATAAAGGCACTTCCAAGCACGACTTCGTCGCTGTAGAGTACAGCCAGCTGTCCGGGGGTCACCCCCCATGCGCCGTCTGGAAAGCTTACGGCGACTCTATCCGCTTCCAGAAGCCTGACATGAGCCTTAACAGCGTTCATAGAACTACGAATCTTGCACAGACAATCGAACTCTCTTTCCGGTTCTATGTACCAGTTCGGATCTACAGCGACCAGACAGAAGGAAACCAGTTCTTCTCTGCGGCCCAGAACGAGTCTGTTAGCGTTGAAATCGAGATCCTTCACATATAATTTTTCTCTGAAGTGTATCCCCAGCCCCCTTCGCTGGCCTATCGTGTAATCGGTGAGACCGTTATGACGGCCAATTACTTCACCGGTTCCTTTGACTATATCACCGGTGGAGCCTTCTATTCCCTGACTGTGAAGAAAGCTCCTGTAATCGTTGTCGGGTATGAAGCAGATCTCCTGGGAATCCTTCTTCGAGTGTACCGGAATTGCCAGCGAACGCGCCTTCTGTCGTACTTCTTCTTTCGAGAGTTCACCGTTCGGAAAGCGGATGAAGGGAAGTTTCTCCTTCTTCACTCTCGAGAGGAAGTAGGCCTGATCTTTCCTGTCAAAGCTCGCCCGGGCAAGAAAGAACCGCCCATCTTCATCACTGATTATCCTGGCGTAATGGCCTGTGGCCACCGCTTCGTTGTTATCTGCCAGAATTCGTTCGGCGAGGATTCCGAACTTTATCGTATCGTTGCACAGAACGCACGGGTTGGGGGTGAGCCCGGCGGCGTAACTGCCGTTGAAATACTCTATCACCGTCTCTCTGAATTGATAGCTGAGATCGACTATCTTCAGTTCGATACCCAGGTGTTCCGCAACCCTAATCGCATCTTCGGCAGTCTGGGTTGTCGTTCCGTCTGACGGAAGTACTATCATGTGGTATCCCGTAACGTTGTATCCGGATTCTATCATCAGTGCCGCGGCAACGGCGCTGTCCACACCGCCGCTCAGTGCCATACCGACCTTCATCTTTCATCACCCAGACAATGTTAGCAGCCTTTTTTGGTGAGAGTGTTGCGAAAGGGTATAATAAAAGTGTGAAGAATGGCCGAAAGGATAGTTCGTTGTTTGAGACAATCGTTGCACTATTGAACTTGTTTAGTTCCATTACGGAAAAACGCGGGTATCACAAATTCATTTTTTTGAGTTCATAATGACTTCATCTTCAATCAAAAGGAGGGGTACTATGAAAAAGATCTTGCTTGTATCACTCGTGATTCTTGTTTCGGCAATTTCGCTTTTCGGGGCCAAATATGTGGTTGGCACCAGCGCAGATTTCCCACCGTTCGAATATGTGCAGAGCGGTGAATTTATGGGGTTCGATATCGATTTGATCAAAGCGATCGCCGCCGAAATGGAGTTTGAAATTGAAATAAGGGATATGAGTTTCGATTCGTTGATCGCGGCACTCGTATCCGGCAATTTGGATATAGTCATATCTGGTATGACTATCACCGCCGAGAGAGCTGAGGTCGTTTCCTTCTCCAGACCTTACTGGACCGCCGATCAGAGTGTTGTGGTCAGAGAGGACTCCGATCTTACCGTAACGGCCTTATTCGGAAAGCACAGCGTCGGTGTCCAGACCGGGACCACCGGTGATATCTGGGTTGAAGACAACCTGGTTACTACGAAGATTCTCACCGGCGAATTCAAGAGATACGAGACGTACACGCTCGCCATGACCGACCTGATCAACAAAAATCTCGACGCAATTGTACTCGATTCACCCGTGGCGCAGAGTTTTGCCAGCGTAAGGCCCGTTAAAATTGTAGCTATTCTCAAGACGTACGAGGATTATGGAATTGCCATCAATAAGGCAAATAAAGCCCTTCTTGATCTGATCAACGAAGGAATAAGCAGGCTCGAGAGTTCCGGTAAGCTGGCCGAACTGAATCTAAAGCACTTTTGATCTGAAGGGCGGAGGTAATCATAGATAAATTCGGACTGATTATCGATTCCTTACCCGCACTCTTTAATGGTTTGTGGGTAACATTACAGATAACTTTCTTCACACTGGGGTTGGGCCTCGTTCTGGCCCTCCCCATTTCTTTCGGCCAGATCTATGGCAATAAACTTCTAAAAGCGATAATTGCAGTGTACGAAAAAATTCTTAGAAGTATTCCCGAACTGGTCATACTGTTCCTGATATTCTACGGTTTTCCCAGAATCGGGGTTCGTTTCTCACCGTTCGCGGCCGTGGTCATCGGTCTGGGTTTAAGATCTTCGGCGTACCAATCGCAGGTTTTCAGAGGAGCCATAAATTCAGTCAGCAAAACCCAGATGAGGGCGGCAAGATCTCTGGGAATGAGCAATTTTCAGGGGTTCGTCTTCATCGTTCTTCCCCAGGCTTTGAGAATAGCTCTTCCACCCTGGACCAACGAGTTTACCATAGTTCTTAAAGACTCATCGCTCGCCTACGCTCTCGGAGTCACCGAAATCCTCCGGCAGGGCGGTTATATTATCGCGACAAAGCACGAACCGATGATTATTTACCTGACGGTAGCGGTTTTCTACTTCGTCGTTACCATCGTTATAAACAAGAGTCTTGGAAGGGTTGAGAAGAAGCTGGCAATACCTGGATTTGACGTAAAGGAGACTGTTAGATGAGCGAAGAAAACGTCGTTTTGAAGATAGAGAATCTGAAGAAATCCTTTGGAGACAAAGAAGTCCTGAAGGGTGTTTCATTCGAGATGAAAAAGGGCGAAACCAAGGTAATAATAGGGCCTAGCGGAACCGGGAAAAGCACTCTCCTGGCCTGCATCAATATGCTCGTTGTACCCAACGGCGGAAAGATCTGGCTCGAAAACGAAGAAGTCACCTCAGCGAAAAACCTGAATAAGATCCGGCAGGAGATAGGCTTCGTGTTTCAGGATTTCGGACTTTTCAGTCATCTGACAGCCCTGAAGAACGTCATGATCGGTCTCACCAAGGTGAAGAAAATGGAGAAAGAGGCTGCCAGAGAGCTCGCGATGGCAGAATTGAAGCGAGTCGGTCTGGAGAAGGAAGCCTCGCTCTACCCGGCACAACTCTCCGGAGGGCAGAAACAGCGGGTGGGCATAGCCAGAGCCCTCGCGATGAAGCCGAAAATAATCCTCTTCGACGAACCGACATCGGCCCTGGACCCGGAATTGATAGGAGAGGTTCTGTCGGTCATGAAGAACCTTGCCCTCAGCGGTATGACCATGCTGGTGGTGACACACGAGATGGGATTCGCCAGAACCGTCTCCGACGAGATCATTTTCATGGAGAATGGTTACATAGTTGAACAGAGTTCTCCGGAAGAGATGTTCAAAAACCCCAAGAATCAAAGAACCAAGGAGTTCCTTTTCAAACTCAACGAACTCTACGGGGAGTGAATCGCGTGGAGAAAATATGGAACATCGCTGTAAAATACTGGCCCAAATTACTGGAGGGTCTCGGAGTTACCATGGAAATGACCTTGATTTCTGTGGTGGCCGGTTTCTTGATCGGCATCGTCCTGGCCATCGCCAGGGTTTACGGAAACAAGTTCTTCTACGGCTTATCGACAGTAATAATCGAGATAATAAGGGGAACGCCTTTACTCGTGCAGCTTTTCATACTCTATTACGGGCTTCCTCCGCTGGGGGTCAACCTCTCCCCCTTCATAGCCGCGATAATAGGCTTTGCGATCAACAGCGGCTGTTACCAGGCCGAATATCTCAGAGGATCGATACAATCCATTTCGGGAACACAGATGAAGGCTGCCAGATCTCTTGGAATGTCCAAAACCGAGGCAATAATGCAGATAATAATGCCGCAGGCTCTCAGAAGAGTCATCCCGGCATGGACTAACGAATTCATCTATCTTCTCAAGTACACTTCTCTGGCCTATATCGTCGGCGCTCCCGAGCTCATGGCGCAGGCCAAGTTCATAGCGTCGCGCAACTTCCAGTTTTTCGAAGTCTATCTGGTGGTTGCGGTTATCTATCTAGTCGTGGTGCTTTTATTCACCAAGATCTTCAGCATACTCGAAAAGAAAGTAGAAATCCCCGGGCTTGAATGGGTTAGATAACCTCCAGAGTTTATAACGAACCAAACGGAGCTTTGAACAACACCTCCGCTCGAGGTTATAATCGGTTATAAAGAAGAAGCGGAGGTGTTGTTTTGTTAATCGATGGAGAGCATCTGTCCCTGAAGGAACTCTACGATGTTGCCTACAACTATGAAAAGGTAGAGATTGACGCTACGGTAATTGAACTTCTGAAACAGAGAAGGCTGTTTCTCGAAGAAGAGAGTAAAACAAACACCATATACGGTGTCAACACGGGTTTTGGAATCCTGGCCGATAAAAAAATATCTCCGGGCGACCTCGAGATTCTTCAACGGAACCTGGTTCTCTCTCACGCGGCCGGAACGGGAAAAACGCTGCAAAAAGAGCTTGTGAGGGCTATAATGCTGGTCAGGACCAATTCACTATGTAAGGGGCTGTCGGGGATAAGGCCCGACGTTGTCAGTCATCTGATCGATATGCTCAACGAAGATGTGATCCCGGTCGTTCCGGAAAAAGGCTCAGTCGGTGCCAGTGGCGATCTGTCACCGCTTGCCCATATCGCCATGGGAATGATAGGTCTGGGAAAGTGTCTCTTCAGAGGCGAGGTTATCGAGTCTCAGGAAGCCATCAAGAGAGCGGGGCTCAAACCGATCGTGTTAAAAGCAAAAGAAGGGTTGAGCCTTCTTAATGGAACTGCCTTCATGGCTGGAATAGGAGGCTGCGCAACCTACATAGCCCGCCAGGTATTCGAAGAGGCCATAACCGTCTCGGCGATGTCCGTCGATGCGCTAATGGGTAGTACTTCGCCCTTCGACGCGAGAATTCACCTTGCCAGACCCCATCCAGGACAGGGCTACGTTTCGAAACGCTTGCGCGACTGTCTCGAAGGAAGCGAAATAAGGAATTCTCACCTCAAGTGCGACATGGTGCAGGACGCGTACACCCTTCGTACGATTCCGCAGGTTTACGGGGCAATCTGTGACACTATCGAGTACACCCGGGAGGTTATAGAGAGAGAGATCAACTCTGCGACTGACAACCCGTTGATCTTCGATAACGGCGATGCGATATCCGGCGGCAATTTTCATGGGGAACCCGTGGCACTGGTTCTAGACTTTCTCTCGATAGCGCTGACCGATATGGGTAACATGATAGAGAGAAGGATAGATAGACTGGTCAATCCGAAACTCAACGACCTCCCACCCTTCCTCACGACTGGAAGAGAGGGACTAAACTCCGGTTACATGATCTGGCAGTACACGGCGGCTGCACTCGCCTCGGAGAACAAGACCCTGGCCCACCCGGCATCGGCCGATTCGATACCCACATCCGGGTTTCAGGAGGATCATGTCAGTATGGGCGCCTGGGGGGCCAGAAAGCTCTGGATGATCCTGGAAAATCTGATGACGATGATTTCTATCGAAGCGCTCCTGGCGTACAGGGCGCTGGGTTTCAGACATCCGAAAAAGTCCGGTCCGTCGATCGAGGAGCTCTTCGGCGAGATAAAAAATGTCGTTCCCGAATATCTAGAAGACCGCTACTTCGGCGATGAGTTCGAAAACGTCCTCGAAGTTATCCTGGAAAGAGCCGGTCTGGAGGTACTTGGACGTAAGGTCATTGGGAAGTGAGTTCACAAGAAATAAAAAAGAGGGATAGCGAAGCTATCCCTTTCCGTGCTAACATTATGGTGCCGGGGGCGGGACTTGAACCCGCACAGGCGTATGCCCACATGAACCTGAATCATGCGTGTCTGCCAATTTCACCACCCCGGCACTGCACTAAAATAGTTTATCATCCGCTGTGTGAGGTGTCAAGAGATAATGTCAAAAGAAATCGATCGCAAGCTCAAGGTACTCAGAACGCTTCTGGTGGCGTCACTCTTTTTCTTAACGGCTTTCCAATTGTTCGCTGCGGAAAGTTCCGGAAAACCCATCGCTTTGTTCCTAAACGATCCGGCCTACGATTCTGCTCTGTCACCGATCGAGAGATCTCTGGCCGAGCAGGGCATCGTGTACAGGATATTCAAGATATTCAAAGACGAGCTTCCCGGAGATGAAAGGGATTATGCAGGCATAATCATAGCCGGCGGAGATTCCATGAGGAACTACATAGACTGGAACAACAAAATATACGAAGGTGGCGAGATAATCCTTCGCGGTGAAGTCCCGATACTGGGCATCTGCCTGGGCCACCAGATAGTGTCACGGGTGTACGGATCGGTTATGTACTACAGCGAAGAGCGGCGCTGGCACAACGTTAAAACTCTGTTAGACGATCCGATTCTCGAGGGGTTGTCCGATACTCTGTTAGTCTGGGAGAACCACGCGTACGCTGTGGCTAAACTTCCCGACGGATTCAGATTGATGGCCAGCGGCAGCGTCACCCCTATACAGATGATTAAACACGAAAGTAAAACGATCTACGGAGTGCAGTTTCATCCGGAGACTCCCGGAGAGTTTCTGTCAACCCCTCAAGGCTGGAAGCTCCTTTCGAATTTTGCGAAGATAAGCAAAGCCGAGACCGTTCCGGTACCACTTCCCCCAAACGGTAGAAAGGTCTTTCCGTACTGAAAGATAACAACGGGGTGGGCGAAGATATTACTGTCTGCCCCCTTTTTTCTTGAACGCGGCGATCAGGTCGGTCTTTCTCTCTTTACCTTCGATCAGTGCCCTGACGTTCTTTCTATGCCTGAAGAGCGCGAGTGCGAAAAAGGCGAGCATCCAGAGACCTACACCCATTCCCTGGGTGAAGAAAAGGATTATCGAGAGCAGGAGCAAGGCCAGGACGGAGCCGAGTGAAACGAACTGCGTTATCAGGACTATCGGCAACCAGATCCCGAAAAAAACGGCAACATACCAGGGGATCAGAGCAGAGAGTGTTCCGACGGTGCAGGCGACGGCCTTGCCGCCCTTGAACTTGAGGAAGATCGAATAACTGTGACCGACGGCCGCAAAGAATCCTATCATCATGCCTTCGGTCATAGATATGCCGAAAACACTCCTGGCTATTATTATCGGCACGAAGGCTTTTACACCGTCCATGACCATGGTGGCCGCTCCTAGCCAGCCTCCCATGTTGCGCAGGACATTAGTTCCTCCTACGTTGCCGCTGCCAACTTTCGTTATATTCACGCCAAAGAGCAGGGGAACGAGATAGCTGAAGGGTATAGATCCCATGAAGTAGCCGATTGCTGCGAAAATAAGGTATCTCATCTCTTCCTCCTTAGTTTGAGGAATACAGGGGTACCTTCGTATCTATCGAAGTTCTGCCTGATCGTGTTCCTTATCCCTCTGAGATAAGTTTCCGTGAAGAGGTCCGGGTCGTTGACGTTCAGCATTATCAACGGTGGTCTACCCGATATATGAGAACCGTAATATATCTTTCCTCTCTTCTTTCCCTTACCCGGCGGCGGAGTAGTTTCAGAATACCTCGAAAGCAGCGTGTTCAAGAGCGGGGTAGGAATACGGAGATCGATCTTTTCACTTACGAGTTTAATGCTGTCTATGAGCAGATCCATCCCCTTGCCGCTTATGGCCGAGGTGAATATCACTGGGCTGTAGTCGATGAAATATAGATCCTGTTTGACTGTGCGTATAAGCGCCTTTCTCCTTCTTTCATCTATGAGATCGCTCTTGTTGAATACCAGTATAGTGGCCTTCCCGTTCTTCTCGGCCAGTCCTGCGATCCTTTGATCCTGGTTTCCCACTCCTTCAGTAGAGTCGATGACCATCACGATCACGTCAGACCTTTCGATCGCATCTATGGCCCTCATGACGCTGTAGTACTCGACGTTCATGACTTTCACTTTCGATTTCTTCCTGATGCCGGCGGTATCTATGAAGGTCATCGCTTTTCCGTCTATGGCGAGCGTTTCATCTACTGTATCCCTTGTCGTACCGGCGACCTCCGTGACAAGACTCCGGGGACTTCCCACTATCCAGTTGAAGATGGACGACTTTCCCGCATTAGGTCTACCCACGATCGCCACTTTCAGAGAACTTTGCTCTTCCTCTTCCATGTGAACTGAGTGGCCAATCCCTTCGAGTCTCTCGAATATCTCGTCGAGAAGCTCGTCGATATTCAGGCCATGGGCAGCGGAGATCTTTACCGGATCGCCGAAACCCAGGGCATAGATGTCGTTGGCCGCGGTGTAAAATGCTCCTTCGCTCTCCACTTTGTTGGCCACGAATACAATCTCTTTTTTCTGCTTTCTGAGATAATTCGAGAGCTCGATGTCGGCGCTCGTGACTCCCTGACGGCCGTCAACCAGAAAAATCAAGAGATCACCCTCTCCAAGCAGTTCGAGGGTGACCTCTTTCATCTTTTCTTCCACTATATTTTCGGGGTTTTCGAATAACCCGCAGGTGTCCACCAGCTGGAAGGTCTTCTGCTGCCAGTTTACCCTGCCTACTGTAAAATCACGCGTTACACCCGGAATATCGTCCACTATGGCCCTTCTCCCTCCAACGAGTCTGTTGAAGAGCGTGGACTTTCCGACGTTCGGACGTCCTATGATAAGGACAGTTGCCACTAGAGGGTTTCTCCTTCTTCCTTGAGCTGATTCTTTATCATTTCACCCAGATTGCTGGAGATCGTCATGCCGTTGCCGTTGAGGTCCTTCATCACTTCTTCGGTTTCGGCCGCTTCTTTGTCCTTTATCAGCTGTCTTATCGACACAACCATGTTTCTCGTATCGTTGTCGGGATCGTAAACCAGTCTTATGATCTTGTACTGGTTGTGATTCCCTATACTGACGGCGTCTTCGATATTCTCCACTCTTTCGATGGAAACTTGAGAAACGGGTAGGAAGGCTTCCACACCGTAGGAGTCCACCATCACTATGGCTCCGGACTTCGTCAGTCTCGTCACGGTACCGGATATGTAGTCGCCTACGGATAACTCGCGAGAGACTCTCTCCCACGGGTCGGCCGTAGCCTGTTTGATGCTCAGTCTCATTCTTCTGTTAACGCTGTCGATGGAGAGTATCTTCACCTCGGTCTCGTCACCCTCTTTGACCACATCTTCTATCCTGTCAACAAAGTTCCACGATACCTCCGATACAGGAACGAAGCCCGACACATACTCTTCAAGTTCGAGAATTACCCCCGTAGGAAGGACTTTGGCCGTCTTTGCTTTCACGATATCGCCTTCGTTGTACTTCTGACCGATGTTTTCCCAGGGATCGCCCATGGCTTCCCTGTAAGAAAGGGACAGAGTCCTCTTCTCTATGTTTATCTCTTTGATGTTGACTTTTACTTCGTCCCCGACTTCGACGACACTTTTGAGATCCTTCTTGATGTTTCCCCAGAACACCTCTGAAATATGTACCAAACCTTCCACGCCGGGTTCAAGAGAAACGAAGAAACCGAAAGGCGTTATGTTCTTCACTATACCCGCAGCGGTGGAATCCACCGGATATCTCTCTTCAAGCGTTGCCCAGGGATCCTCGCTCATCTGCTTGAGACTCAGAGAGATCTTCTTTTCACTTTCGTCGATTCCGATGATCTTTGCCTTCACCGTACTGCCGATCTTTAAAAGATCGCTTATTCTCGCTCCCGGATCCCAGCTCATTTCCGATGCCGGAATCAGAGCTGTTACGTTGTCGCTTAGCCTAACGAAGGCTCCGAAATTCTTTATCGATTCCACAGTTCCTTCCGTGATCTGATCGACTTCCAGCTTCTCGAAATATTCCTTGATCGCTTCGTCCTGGAAGGCTCTTAGCGAAACGACGACGTTAATGCCGTTTCTCTGTCTCTTGAATCTGAGCACCTTGAATTTCAAATTGCCTTCCGGGGCGTTCTCGCCCTTTCTTATCCCCGACTCTGAACCCGGGAGAAATGCGGGAACGGTTCTCAGTAGCCTTATATTGTAGCCGGCGTTCGTCTCGGAAACTATTCTGCCTTCTATTGGCGTTCCTTCCCGGAAAGCCTTTTCCACTCTACTGAGCGCCTGTCTCGCGTGGACCCTTTTTTCAGATACAGTGCTTCTTCCCTCTTCTTCGTTGGTCTTTATGACCATGACCTCTATCTTATCGCCAACACTGTATTCGTTAAGGTCGTTTACCAGTTGATCCAGGGGAACAAAACCATCTAGCTTGCCTTCCATGATGACCATAAGGCCATCGGGCTGGATTGAGAAAACCTCAGCTTCCTTTCTACTGCCCTTCCTAGCCGAGGAGACATCCATTTGCTCGAAGATCTCCTCCATGCTCAGGTTTTCATCTTGCCGTTCCAGTTTCTCTTCCATTGTCGGTTACCTCCCTCTCGTTGTCTATGTAATCCAGTATCTTCTGGATCTGATCGTACGGTGTCGAAGTTCCACTTATCAAACCGGTCCTCCCCAGCTCTCCCTGCGGGAGATCCCCGGTGGTTTGGACGTGTATCGCTCTCTTTCCAAGTCTTCCGACTATGTCTAGAAGCTTTTTGGTGTTGGAGCTGTTTTTCCCGCCAACCACAATTACTGTATCGGCCTCGCAGGCCAGCCTTCTGGCTTCCGATTCGCGCTCGACGGTGATTCTACAGATCGTGTTGTGTATCTCCACGCGATCTCCAAGTTCCTCTTCTAGGAAAGATGAGAAATCTTTGAAGTCGTCGGTGCTCATCGTAGTTTGGGAGACGACAGCGATTCGCTCGATCGCTTTCAATCTATCGACGACGGAGCTGTAGTCTTCCCCCGGCTCCACTATGAGGTACCGCTCGAGTCTTCCCGAAAGAGCGGTGACCTCCGGGTGGTTTCTCTTCCCAAATACAACAACGAAACTTCCCCGGGCTTGAAGATCAACCGCAAGGCTAAATACATTGTACACTATAGGACATGTAAGATCTATCACCCCGGTAAAAACCTCGCGTAATCTCTTCTCCGATCCCGGGTCGATCCCATGCGCTCTTATGATGGCTATACCATCCACACGGTCGTAGCTGGAGATATCCTCGATTATTTCCAGGCCGAGGTCTTTCAGATTTTTCATGACGGCTTCGTTATGTACGATCTCGCCGGTCGCGAAAACGCTTTTTCCGCTTTTGAGAATCTTTATGGCTTCATTCACGGCCCGGTCAACGCCGTAGCAGAATCCCACGGACTTCGAGAGCAACACTCTCTGTCTTTTTCTTGCCATAGCCGCCACTTTTTCCACGACTTCGGAGATACTCAAACCGGTCGTGTCGAGTCGAATTGCATCTTTTGCTGGTTTTAAGGGAGCCAGTTCTCTGGAAGAATCGTTTAGGTCCCTGGCTTTCATTTCCCGGAGAACCGATTCGTAATCTACCTCCTTTAACGAAGCTATGAGCTCGGCGTATCGCCTCCGAGCCCTCTCCTCGATCGAGGCCGTCAGGAAGATTTTCAGTTCGGCGTCGGGAAGGACTATGGTACCGATGTCTCTGCCCTCCATCACCACGTTTCCCTGCCTCGAGAGGCTTCTCTGTTGTTCGGTAAGATAAGCCCTCACGTAAGGGTACCGGGCGATGTTTGACGAGAGCATCGAAACTTCGCGCGTCCTTATCTCTTCTCCGAGAAATCTGCCGTCGATAGTAATCCCGTTCTCCGAAAGAGAGAAGTAAGTATGGTTCATCAGTTCAACCATGGGGCTTTCATCGGAAAACTCTATTTTGAGACTATGAGCTTTCAGCGCTAGGGCCCTGTACATAGCTCCGGTGTCTATATAGACGAAGTTCAAATCTCGTGCAACAAGTTTCGCTACGGTGGACTTCCCGGAACCGGCAGGTCCGTCGATAGCGATTCTCACTCCCGATCGCCCGAATCTTTCAGCTGAAGTTTCAGAAGATCCAATTGCTTTTGGGAGACTTCCGAGGGGGCCGAAGTCATAAGATCGGCTCCACTGGCAACCTTTGGAAAGGCTATTACATCTCTAATCGATGGAGCCCCGACTATGATCGCGACTATTCTGTCCAGCCCAGGGGCGATTCCGGCATGTGGTGGAGGACCGTACTGGAAGGCCTCCAGAAGGTAGCCGAACTTCTCCATTGCCTCTTCTCTGGAGAGACCTATGAGGTCGAAAACTCTGCTTTGTATATCCTGACGGTGTATTCTGACCGAACCGCTGGCGATTTCGTAACCGTTTAGAACCAGATCGTAAGCTCTGGATCTGACTTTCAGAGGCTGTGTATCTGCAAATTCCTCAAGATCGTCGAGATCCGGCATGGTGAAGGGATGGTGCTCGGCTTCAATCCTTCCCTCTTCTCTATTGAAAGAGAACATCGGGAATTCCGTCACCCAAAGGAAATCGAAACCTTCGGCCTTGAGGTTTTCCTCTTTCACTATCCTTATTCTTAATTGACCGAGAGCCCTGGAAAGCGGAAGACTTTCACCTATGCTGAGGAGTATCAAATCGCCCACCCTGGCGCCGAAGAATTCGACTACCTTCTCAACTTCTCTCTGACAGTGTTTGATTATGGAGGATTTAATGGAGTCGCTTTCGACTTTGATCCACATCAAACCGCCGAGCCCCAGCTCTTTGGATTGTTGTGTGAAATCGTCGATTCTCTTTCTGGAGAACTTCCCTGCCAGTCCTCTGGCCATGAAACCTTTGACCTTCATTCCATGACCCAGCGCGTCGCTTATGAGTGAAAAGGAAGTGCCGTCGAACTGTGGTGAGAGATCTCTTATCTCCATTGCGTATCTCGTGTCGGGTTTATCGCTCCCATACAGATCCATTACTTCTCTGTAGGTAAATCTCTTGAAAGGTGTCTCAAGATCTACGCCAACGGCCTCCTTGAAAGCGTGCTTCATCAATCCTTCCGTCGTCGAGAAGACATCCTCCTCGGTCGCGAAGGACATCTCTATGTCTATCTGGGTGAATTCAGGCTGCCTATCGGCCCTGAAATCCTCGTCCCTGAAACACTTGGCTATCTGGTAGTATTTATCGAGTCCCGCCACCATGAGCAGTTGTTTGAAGATCTGCGGGGATTGGGGAAGCGCGTAGAATTTGCCAGGCTTCAATCTCGAAGGAACGAGAAAGTCTCTCGCGCCTTCGGGTGTGGATTTTCCCAGCGCGGGCGTCTCGACATCTATAAAACCATTCCCGTTAAGGTATGATCTGACGGCCTGAACGAACCTGTGCCTGGTTATTATGTTGTTTTGCATAGCAGAGCGTCTGAGATCGAGATACCGGTACCTCAGGTGCATCTCTTCGGAAGATTCTTCGTCTATATTTATATATATTGGTGGTATAGCCGATTCAGAGAGAATTTCCAGTTCGTCGGCGACGATCTCTATATCTCCGGTTGACATTCCCGGATTTCGCGCATCGCCGGGACGTTCTCTGACGGTCCCGGTTACAGAAACACAGTACTCGTTGCCAAGTTTCAGTGCTATTGAATATAGAGCTTCGTTCCGCGGATCGAAAACCACCTGGGTGAAACCGTATCTATCACGTAAAAGAACGAATTTTATTCCTCCGAGATCTCTTACTCGATCCACCCAGCCGTTTAACGTTACTACCGTTCCAGTGTTCGATATCCTCAATTCGCCGCAGGTATGAGTCCTCTTCTTCAAGTACAACACCTCCCCCATTCATAAATATTACCACGGGAGTTTATAGGATGGAATAATGATTTGTGGTAGAATCAATTCGAATATTTCCTTCGGGGAGGTGTAGAAATTGAAAAAGAGTCTTTTGCTTGCCTCACTGCTTATTTTCGGTCTGGTAGTCTCTTCAGTGGCGGCGCCCGTCAATTATGTCGATGTTGCTCAGAATCACTGGGCTTACAATGCGGTTATCAACCTGACGAACCTCGGTATATTGAACGGTGTTCAGGGTGCCGACGGCAAACTGTACTTCAACGGTAATGACCCGCTGACCAGATATCAGACAGCAGTAATGCTACAAAGAACCATAGACTATGTTGAGTTGAACTTCGCCAGACAGGGTACGATTCCGCAGTCAAGTGTATCGGACGCCGGTCTAAGATCGCGGCTGGAAGCTCTCGAACTGTCTTTGACGGATGCCAGCGGAAAGTTGATCGATACGCTCGATTTGCAGCTGAGATTGACAGCCCTCGAAAACAGGGTGAACTCCGTAGGCGTCGGAACGACCGGAACCACAGTGACACAGAGCACGATCGATTCGCTCAGAAACCAGATAATGAAGTTCGTGGAGGATCTGTCGCTGACTACAAAGAAGATCGACACGCTCGCCTTAGACGTTCAGAACATGCAGAACAGCATGGCCAACCTTTCGGTTATGGATGCTAAGGTCAACGACGCCGTCAGAAGGGTTGATACTCTGAGCAGTAGTTTGAGCGCCATTCAAATGAGTTTCTCAACGCACGACAGAGCCATATCGAACCTGGAAACCAGCGTTCAGACTATCTCGACTGAAGTGAACGAATTCGATGCCAAGATAAGCACTCTGACGAACAGAGCCTCTACAAACGCCATGGAGATAGCATCTATCAAAGATACCATCAACACCATGTCTGGGAACACGTCTTCCATCAGGGATCTTCAAAACGCTATTAATTCTCTGGAAACACAGATAGCGAACATCAAGCTCCCTGCCGACGCAACCAAGAAACTCGACGATCTATCTGCAAGGGTCAATACGATCGCATCGGAATACGTCAAAGTCGGTGATACTCAGAACTTCGTCACCAAGACCGATCTGAAGGCCAACCTGAACCTCTACGCCGGAATCGACGAACTGGCGAAGGTAAAGGAAGACAGCGCGTCGCTGGCCAACAGTCTTGCGGCTTTGAGAGGCGATTTCAATTCGGAAACGGGTATCATCAAGAGCGATATCGGCAATTTGCAGAGAAGCTTGAACGCAGTCAACGAGATAGTGGCCGTACATGAAAACGACCTCTCTTCGCTGAAGAATTCGTTGAGTCTTGTAACCTCTCTCAGAACAGATCTCACGGCATTGAACAGCAAGTTCAACGCCCTCACCGATCAGCAGGCTATGAATCTTTCAGCCACTCAAGCGAATATTGCCGATCTTGAGAAGAGGATGAACGAAGCCCATAACCTGCTCAAAGTTTCGATTGATGCCAGCCTTTCGAAGATCGCGCTGAGCATGGATACTGTCAACACTCAACTCGGTAAGAACGAGAACGATATCAAGACGCTGAAAACCAGGACCGATACGCTCGAGTCAAGGTTGAACGCAACCGTCACTAATCTCGACAGATATCTCAAAACCAGCGACCTCGAAACCCAGCCCGTCATAACCAACCTCTCGGACAGGGTCGCGGAAATAAACAAGACAACGGTCGACGCCGCCAGCAAGTCCGACGTGGAGACTCTGCAGAAGAAGCTGCAACCCTGGTTGATCTTCTCGGTTATCAGTGGACTCGCGGGACTTGGAGTGGCCATCTACGTGTTGATCGCCGGACCGATATCTTGATGTCATAGTTACTGATAAAAAACCCGGGGCCTGACCCGGGTTTTTTGTTATAATTGAAGCTGAAAAGTTCCCCCTGGAGGTGTTCCATGAAAGTCGTAGATATTTCGGACTTGAGAAGTCATACTGGAGAAGAAGTCACGGTACGGGGCTGGTTGAGACGAAAGAGATCCAGTGGAAAGATCCAGTTTCTCTTTTTGAGGGACGGTAGCGGTTTTGTACAGGCGATCGCGGAGAGATCATCGGTTTCCGACGGCGTTTTTCAGAACGCCAACAACTTGAAAATGGAGTCCAGCGTCGTAGTGAAGGGTGTCGTTAAGGCTGAAGAAAGGGCGCCGGGAGGGGTTGAGCTCCTCGTTACGGACATAGAGGTGGTACAGATACCCGAAAAAGACTTCCCGATCAATAAACCGGATCACTCGATAGATTTTCTGATGGACAACAGGCATCTGTGGCTCAGAACTCAGAGACAGACACATATACTGAAGATCAGACACGAGATAATAAAGGCCGTCAGGGAGTTCTACAACGACCGCGATTTCGTCCTGGTGGATACACCGATCTTCACCGGATCGATCGGCGAAAGCGCCGGCAATACCTTCGAGATAGATTACTTCGATTACGGCAAAGCGTACCTGGCACAGACCGGTCAGCTCTATCTCGAGGCGGCGGCGATGGCGCTGGGAAAGGTTTACAACCTGGGTCCGACTTTCAGGGCCGAAAAGTCTAAAACGCGACGTCACCTCATAGAGTTCTGGATGAACGAGGCCGAGGTTGCCTACTACAAACACGAAGATAACATAAAGTTACAGGAAGATCTTGTCTCATACGTTGTGCAGAAGACCCTTGAAAGGGCCGGCGACAATCTTCTGGCGATCGGAAGAGATATCGGCAAACTCAAAAAGATAGAAGCCCCCTTCCCGAGAATGACTTACGACGAGGCCGTCAGGCTTCTTCAGAAGAAGGGTTTCACGATAGCCTGGGGAGATGACATAGGCGCCGACGAAGAGACGGCCGTCGCGAGCGAGTTCGATAAGCCCGTCGTTGTCGAGAAGTATCCAAAAATGATGAAGGCTTTCTATATGCAACCAGATCCCGAAAGACCGGAAGTCGTTTTCTGCGATGATATGCTGGCTCCGGAGGGTTACGGTGAGATAATAGGCGCTTCCGAGAGGATACACGAGCGTGAGCTTCTGATCGAGAGAATAAAGGAGTACGGTCTGGACGTCTCATCATACGATTGGTATCTGGAGCTTAGAGACTACGGAACGGTTCCCCACAGCGGTTTCGGCATGGGAATCGAACGTGTTGTAGCCTGGATCGCAGGTCTGGAACATATAAGAGAGGCTATACCCTTTGCAAGGACTCTGTACAGGATCCATCCCTAGGAGGTCTCCATGGGGGAAGAGAGGTTTTTAACACCCGGTGAGGTACAGGAAGACAGTACCGGCAAAAGTCTGCGCCCGAAAACTCTCAGCGAGTATATCGGTCAACCTCACATAAGGAAAAGGCTGGGCATCTCCATAGAAGCGGCCAAAGTCAGAGGAGAAGCTCTGGATCACGTATTGCTTGCCGGGCCGCCAGGTCTGGGAAAGACCACCATGGCTCATATAATATCTAACGAACTAGGAGCCAACATTTACGTCACATCGGGACCGGTGATAGAAAAACAGGGAGATCTTGCGGCTATCCTCACAGGTCTGGATAGGAACGATGTAATCTTCATAGATGAGATCCACAGGTTGAACCGCAGCGTCGAAGAGATACTCTATTCTGCGATGGAGGACTACCAGCTGGATATAATGATCGGTAAAGGCCCAAGCGCTCGCTCGATAAGACTGGATCTAAACCCCTTCACTCTCGTAGGTGCAACCACCAGATCGGGTTTCATTGGTGCGCCTTTGAGAAACAGGTTTGGCATGATCATGGAGATGGAGTTCTATTCGGAAATGGATCTCAAGCAGATAATCCAGCGTTCCGCCGGTCTTCTGGATACATCGATAACCGAAGAAGCCGCACTGCTCCTGGCGCGACGGTCGAGAGGAACTCCGAGAATCGCCAATCGCCTCCTAAGAAGGGTTAGAGATGTAGTGACCATTGAGGGAGGCCGCGAAATAACGATAGACACTGTACAATCGGCGATGACGTTGATGTCTATCGACGAAGACGGACTTGATGCCATGGACAAAAAGATACTGACGGTGCTCATTGAGAACTACCACGGCGGACCTGCCGGTTTGAAAGCGATCGCCGCTTCGGTAGGTATCGAGCCGGAAACGATAAGCGAAGTTTACGAGCCGTTTCTGTTGCAAACCGGTTTTCTGGTAAGAACGAATAGAGGTAGAATGGTTACCGACAAGGCCTACAGACATCTCGGCAGAACCGAAGAGGGTGGCTCCGGTTTACTCTGGAATTTCGATACTGGAAATCAAGACGAGGTTTGAAGTGTTTCTCCTTTCGAATTTTCTGTATTCGATCGCCGTTGTGGCCAGGTTATTTTTGCAATTCGAAGTGCTGTCGATAATAGTATTCACTCTGTTAGGGCTTTTCAATCCGTACATGATCCCCGGTGTAAAGAGTTTTTTTGGAAAGATGTCCAGACTCACTATGGGCCCGGTGCAAAGGTTGTGCCCTTTCTTGAAAGGTGATGCACTTGATTTCACGCCAGTCGTGACGGTGCTGGCAATAGTTTTCATAGATTTTTTCCTGGTTTCTTCTCTTTTTGATCTGGCGCAAAATCTGAGGTGAGTCAATTGAAGGCCGCTGTTTTTTGTAACAGAACCAGAATTGCGTCCGCTACATTAGACCTTTTGACACGGGAGATAGAGTCCCACGGCCTTGGGGTTTATCATTGCATGGATGGCAGTTCCTGCCAGGTTGAGGACGCCACCGTCATAATCACTTTCGGTGGAGACGGTACCGTTCTTAAGGCTGTTCCAACGGCCTATACCAGAAATTTACCCATCATGAGCTTCAGGGTTGGTAGTGTGGGATTCCTAGCTTCCTTCGAAATCAACATGCTTCATGCGATTCTGGACCTCTTTCTCCAGAACGCACTGCAATCAAGTGAGAGGACATTGATGAAAATTACCTTTAAAGACGAGGTCTATTACTCGTTGAATGATTTTGTCATAGAACGATCTTCTCCCAGCAGGACAGTAACATTTACCGTATCGATAGACGGACAGAGTAGCTATCCCATCGTTGGAGACGGGATAATTTTCTCGACCAACACCGGTTCGACTGCGTATTCGATGGCTGCCGGAGGCGCGCTGGTGGATCCCGAGGCCCTTTGTTTCCAGATAACACCGATCTGTCCACATAACCCCTTCGTGGGCTCTCTCGTTCTCTCCTCCTTCAGGAAAATCAGGCTCGAAGTTACGCAGGATAAGGGATTTCCACTGGAAGCCTACGTAGATGGCATTTTCAGCGATCGGCTGTCTAAAGGCGACGTGGTGGAAGTCCAGATGTCCAAAAAGAAGATCAGGCTACTCCGTGAAGGGAACCTGGATTTCGTGGCGCTGCTGAAAAAGAAACTGGCTTTCGGGGGAAGGTTGAAAGATGATATCTAAGGTCGGACTTGAAAGAATAGCCCTGTTGCGTTCGGATATTCTCAAGATGGCCCGCTACATTCAGAACATATGCAATAAAAGTTCTATTGCGATGCTTGAACGTAACGAACATCAGGCCAGGGATGTTCTCTATTCCGATTCCGTAATTGACCACTACCAGATCGAATTGCAAAAGACTATAATAAGCCTCACGGGAATCCTTACGCCGACCGGAAAGGACCTGAGGTTTTTGACCATGACCATGAGCATAGTGAACACGCTCGAGAGAATCGGGGACAAATTCGTCTCTATATGCGAGCTGGCGATGGTTTTAATAAAGAAGCCGCCGATCGGTTATTACGAAAAGTTGCGAACCATGTTCGACGGAGTCTCCCTGATGCTCAAAGGATCCATCGACAATCTGGTCGATCCTTCTCTTTTGGAGGCCGAAAGACTCTGCCGGAACGATTCGAACATCGACAGTCTTCTCGAGGGAGTTCGCAACGACCTGTTGAGCAACATGGAGCAGTCTCCTTCGATTACATCCAGAGCCGTAGATCTCTTGAGGGTATTCTGCGACCTCGAGGAAATCGCGGATCTGTGCACCGAGCTCATGGAGGCCGCCGTCTATATCGACACCGGAAAGTATTATCGCTGTATGAACGATATTTTTCAGCCCGTCGATTTCAAAGCCTACTGAAAAGGGAGGCGAGTGTTTTGGGTACACTCATAAAGTATATAGGCTATCAAACCCTCGGTTCTTTCTTCATCGGTCTGGGTGGTTTTATAGTGTTTGTCAGCCTGGAGCTTCTGTATTACCTTTCCGATATGATAATCCGATACAAGGTGGGAATAGACAAGCTCTTTCTCCTCATATACTACAATCTCCCGGAGTTCATCGTTATGGGCGTTCCAGTGGGAGTGCTTTTGGGAATATTCTGGGTCCTCTCCAGGATGCGTTCGGACAACGAACTCATAGCTCTCCAGACTCACGGTATATCCCTCAAGAAACTCGTCATACCCTTTTTGATACTCGGAGTCGTATTCAGCGGAGTAGCCTATTTACTCAACGACTACCTTGTTCCAAACGCCTCTTCCAAGGCAACCGAAGCGATGGCAAGGTTCGTTTATCGACAGCCCGAGGTGACACTGAAAGAAAACGTCTTCATGCAGGACAATCAGGGGCGTATGATACACGTTCGAAGAATAGATCCGGAGACCAAAGAATTGAAGGGAGTCTCAATATACGAAGTAACGCGGTCTGAAGTTACTCTTACAACAGCCACTTCCGCGGTCATCTCTCCGAACAAATGGACCCTGAAGGATGTCAGGATCTACCAGGTAGATTCTTCGGGTTTCCTGGGGGCTGAAATGCAGTTCAATACCGCCGAGTTCGATATAGATCAGGATATAGAACGTTACCTGGCCAGCTTCAAAGCACCAAAAGAGAAGACGAGCGCCGAGTTGAGACAGGACATAAAGGCGTTCAAAAACACCGGCATAGATACATCCTCGCTCGAAGTGGCGTTGCAGGAGAAGTACTCAATGTCTATTGCCCCACTCGTAATAGTTCTTCTGGGTGTGCCCGTGTCGCTCATGTTCAATCTTCAATCTAAAGCCTGGTCGGTAATACTCACATTCTTGCTGGTTGTCATTTACCAGGGTTCGGGAGCCTGGCTGAGCGGAATGGGCAAGGAAAACCTCCTCAACCCCACACTGGCACCATGGATTCCGAATATAGTTTTCGCGATCGTTGGAGTTATTGTGTATTCGCTCATAGACACCAAAGCGAGTTACAGGCTCTCGGAGATGCTTACGAGGCTTTTGAGAATCTCCGTGATACTTCTGGCGATCATCGTACCGGGAACTCTTATCGGAGCGAACGTGAAGATAGTGGGCGGAAGCATTCTGGGATCGGGAATGGGAAATGAGATACTCCTCCAGGACGGTGTAAGGGTTGATTACTCTAGTGAAACTCTCACAGCCACCATCGACGCTTCCAACGCTTCCATCTTGACTTCCAACGGAAGTCCCGTATCCATTTCTTTCTGGGGAAACGTAACTATGGTCAGCAGTGAAACGACCATCAATTCAGAAAGACTGATACTTGATCTAACCAACGAAAAGCTGGAAAGCATGGAGATATACACCAGAACTGAAATAGAGGTACCCGCGGTGAGGGGAGAAGGCTCCGGAGATGGATCTAAAGTTCCTTTTTATGTCTATGGAAGTTACATTCAATCCACCATTGAGGCCTCTCCCACCATGAATGTCACGGATGGTTACATAACTACATGCGACAGAGGTCATCCCCATTACAGATTCAAGGTGTCCTACGCGGTCGTTACGCCGGGAAAGGGGATGTCGGTACAGAACATGGTCATGTACATCGGCGATCTGCCTGTGTTTTATCTTCCCTACTACTATTTTCCTCTAGACGATCCCGACAGGAGACCGTTCGATGTTGATCTCAGCGGAATTGTAGATGCTAAAACCAGAATAACTTTGAGATATCTTGAACTGGATTGGCTGCTTTTACAGGGTTCGTGGTACAGGAACTGGCTTTCGACGGAAGATGCCTTCACCGCGAAGGCCGCTCTTTACACCCCCTTTGGAGACCTCGAACTCTTCGGCCAGTTCGGACAGGAGAAGCAGACCAGTTACGGGGGATACGTTCTTATAAAGCCCAAATTGGAATGGATGAGGTTTCAGGGTGGAGCCTTGTACATAACAGGCCCCTCGCTCAAAGAATTGCAAACGCCTTTCACGGGTTTGAACCTCGGCGAAACTATTACCTCCAGAAAAGTTACCCAGATGGACCCCTTCGCGATCAAGCAATCCATGAACGCCACAGAGCTGACTCTCGGATATGTTCAGTTTCTATCTCCCGAAGAGTGGGATGTTGAACTCGATGTTTTTGGGGCTTACGCCCGTCTCGATGACAAGACGCTTTGGATGGTTAACCTCCAGAAGCTGACTATTCCAACCGAAGAAGGCTTCGATGCAGGTTTCTTCAAGTTCAAAACCAGCGAATTCAACCTCAGCGGTCTCTTCGGGCAGAGATATATTAACAAAGAGATCCTGTACTCTCTGAGAACCAAGGCTTCGGCAATCCAAACCGAGGGTGAACTCTTCGATGCGGATTTCTCGGTTAAGTCGTTGAACTTCTCGCTGGCTTCCGCGGCGGCCACTATCACCGAACTGTTCGACCCGGCCAAAATGGAGGATTTCGTTCTGGAGGTAAGCACTTATCTTTTCACACTGGGAAATCTGAAAATCGGAGGAGATCTGAAAGGTACCTTCGACGCATCTACAACGCAGTTGAATATAACGATGCCTGCAGACAACAAAGGGATTGGAAAGAACTATCTGACCTTCGTGACTGACGATGGAAAACTGAAGATAAACGGCAGGTACGCCCTGGACTTCGATTCTCAACATGAAAAGAACAAAGATAGAGTTTTCTGGATAGATCCCCTCGACCTTCTCTACGAAGACTTCGTTACGGTTGAACTGAAGTTTTACTTCGAATCCAGGTACGACGGCTCTTTCAAGATAGAAGGAAAGAAACTCAGAGTCTATAAGGATTTCGAACTGCTAAAAAAAGAGTGGGGACCCGTTTCTCTCAACGTCATTCTGGAGCCGGCCTACGAGATAGCATTCGAGTACGAATCTGGAAGCGACTTCAAATTGACGAAGAACCAGATACCCATCACGTTGAAGAATGAAGTGATGTGGAAGCCTCTTGAGTGGTACTACCTCGGAGTTCAGTACAATCCCGTTCTCACGTACGATTTTCTCAAGAGTGAATGGAGACTGGACCATCCAGGCAAGCTCCTGACAGGAATAAACACGGAGGCTCTAAAGATCGACTACTCGCTCGAGCTGGATTATGAAGAACTCGTCGCTAGTCCTACGGATATGAACTGGCTTGGAAAAGGAGAGTTGAATAGCGAAGGGAAATTCGATCTCTGGGGAACCTCTCTCAGTCACAAGTCAGATACCATTTTCATGCCGGTAACTTCAAAAGCGTCGGAGACCTCATATTCGGTGAGCTTCGAGTCGGATATCTTTTCCCACAGTACCGAGAACAAGGTATACTGGCAATCTGACGATCTCTTCGATGACTTCGTGAATAAGGAAAAGCTGACTCTGTCGTTAACGACAAAGACCAAACTGGAGTTCACTCTGGACTGGACTTACGACGCTTCGCCAAATATCGTCGATAACGAGAGAAGGCTGAAAGATCTGGTTTTCGGATCCTCCATAACGCTGGAAGACTTCGCCACTTTCGCGCTGAAGTTCAGATATCCTTATCTGTCTGGAAAGAACAAGATATACGATAGAATCAGAGTCGAGGTAAACAACCTCACCGTCGGAGAGGTCAAATGGAAGAGCGCCTTCCTGGACTTCACGACCGGTTTCTCGACTTTCGACTCTAAATACAAGTTCCCGGCCAAATACTTCAGCGCTGCCGAAACCAGGGCGCGTTTCGCGGTATGGGAATCGAAGCAGCTCGAAATATCCTCTTTAACGGTCGGAGAGTATTTTATAGCAACAAAAACGGCTTCCAATACAAACTACAGTGCGTACTCGCTGGGATTCTCTAACGTGAAGTACGGCAACTCCACTGTACTGGGGGGCAGCACGGGAAAGTTCGAAGAATTCGGGATGAGCATGGAATTAGCCTTCAGCGATGACATCGATTTTGTGATGCATATAAACGATCTGTACTTCCCGATGGGCTCTCTATCAGACAAACCCGGTATATTGAAGCGTTTCTCCTTCGGAATCGACGGCAGCGGCGGTAGGAATTTCGTGGAGATAGGAACCTACGCCGGAGATATAGCCCTGTGGGACGAATCGATGAGCAAGATCTCGCCGCTCTACCTAGACCTCCACTGTATGGCCGCCGAGATAATTCTGAAAATCAGTTTCGGAAGTCAGGTGAAGACGTTCACGGAAACGCTGGAGACGATTGCAGTGAAATTCTACATCAAGGAATTGAAAGACAGATACCTGGTCATTGGACTTCACAAAGGAGCGCCTTTCTTCAGATTCAGGTTTTGAGGTGATAAGCTGTGACTGATTACGTAAAGAGGAAGGAACACCTGCTAGGAGTTATAAGCAAGATAAACGATTGTACACGATGTCCCCTGAGCACGACACGCAACAACGTGGTGCCCGGAGAGGGTTCCATTCAGTCTCCGATAATGTTCGTGGGAGAAGGTCCGGGCGCGGATGAAGACGCTTCCGGAAGGCCGTTCGTAGGGAAGGCAGGGCAGTTACTCACAAAGATTCTAGAATCGGTGAAAATCGATAGACAGGACGTATATATAACGAACATCGTGAAGTGCCGTCCACCCAACAACAGAGTTCCAACCACCGAAGAGAAAAACGCCTGCTCACCTTATCTTCTCTCCCAGATAGCTATCGTCAGTCCGAAAGTAATCGTTGCCCTCGGGGCAACGGCTTTGTCCTTTTTCGTGAGCGACGAAAAGATAAGAATGACGGAGGCGAGAGGCAAGCTGTTCGACTGGCTAGGCGGCATAAAGATCTTCGTCATGTTCCATCCGAGCTATCTTTTAAGATATCCTTCCCGGGACCCTGGCTCTCCGAAGAGCCTTACCTGGGAAGACATACAGAACATCAGAAAAATGTACGATAGATTATTAGAGGGAAGGGAAATAGAATTACAAGGAGGTGGGTGATATGGGCGAGAATTACCTTGTTACGGGTGGCGCAGGTTTCATCGGCTCTCACGTAGTAGATGCGCTTATAAGAGACGGTAAGATCCCGATAGTTGTCGATAATCTTTCGAGTGGAAAAATAGAGAACCTCGATCCGAGGGCGCTTTTTTACCAGCAGGATATAACCGACTGTGAAATGATGGAGAGAATTTTCATGCTCCACAAACCTAAAGCCGTATTCCATCTCGCAGCACAGATAAGCGTATCGAAATCGGTGAGAGAACCGGAAGAAGATGCGAGGGTCAACATCATCGGTACGATCAGACTGCTACAAATGGCGATTAAGTACGGAGTGAGAAAAGTCATCTTCTCTTCCACCGGTGGAGCCATATACGGGGACGACGTAAAAAAGATCCCGACCGATGAAAATGAATTTCCCAAACCTCTATCTCCCTACGGGATAGCCAAATTCTCCACAGAAAACTACCTGCGGTTCTTCGCCGGCGAGCACGGATTTAAGTACGCCACGCTCAGATACGCCAACGTCTATGGACCCAGACAGGATCCTCACGGCGAGGCTGGAGTCGTTGCCATCTTCTCGCGGAGGATGTTGAAGGGTGAGAATGTGGTGATCTTCGGCGACGGTGAGTGCGTGAGGGATTACGTGTATGTGGAAGATGTGGCAAGGGCCAACCTGCTGGCCATGGAGAGACTGGAAAACGACACGGTGAATATCGGTACGGCGATCGGAACCTCGGTCAACGGGCTTTTCGAAAAGATGAAAGTGACCTCGGGTTACTCCAAAGAAGCGATTCATGAAGCTCCGAGACCGGGAGATTTAAAAAAATCGATACTGAACTACTCCAAGGCGAGCACCCTTCTCGACTGGGAACCTTCGGTGCCGCTGGAAAAAGGACTGGAAAAGACGATTGAGTATTTCAGAAACGAACTGGAAACCCTTAAGTGAAAGGATCAGGCCCCGCACCTTCGACGACCTGGTCGGACAGGAACACCTGGCTGGAAAGAAAGGGATAATCAGGGGAGCGGTCGAAAGCGGTCGGCTCTTTTCCATGATACTTTACGGGCCCCCAGGCACGGGAAAAACCACCATAGGTGAGCTCATCAGGGCCTATCTGGGGAACAACTACCATTTCGAGTTCTTCAGTGCCAGCCTTCAGGGGACGGCAGATCTGAAGAAACACTTCTCACACGGCGAGAGGTTGAAGGCCGTCGGTCAACAGCTGGTTCTCTTCGTAGATGAGATACACAGATTGAACAAGAGCCAGCAAGACGTCTTTTTACCCGTTACCGAGCGGGGTACGATCGTACTCATCGGAGCGACGACGGAGAACCCCAGTTTCGAAGTCAATCCGGCCTTGCTGTCGCGTTGCCGTCTGGTGATCCTCAAGCAGTTGAACGCGGCAGATATATTGCGCCTGCTGTCGCGTGCCCTCGAGCGAGACACTTTTCTATCTACCTCCGGCGTATCGGTAGATAATGAGGTTCTAGAAGTTATCTCAGGCAGCAGCGGGGGAGATGCCCGTATCGCCCTCAATCTGCTGGATACTCTAGTGGAGAGCGCCGCTGCGCTCGAAAGAGAGAAGCTAGATCTAGAGCTGATGAACGAGCTTTCGGTCCTTCCTTCTGGACGGTACACCAAAAAAGGTGAAGAGCACTACGATATTGCATCGGCCTTCATCAAGAGCATGAGGGGGAGCGACCCTGACGCGGCACTGTATTACATGATTAGAATGCTGGAAGGAGGAGAAGATCCAAAATTCATCGCCCGACGCATGGTGATCTTTTCCTCCGAGGATATAGGACTCTCCGACCCAATGGCCCTTGTGATTGCCATATCGGCCTTTGAAGCCGTCAACAGCGTGGGATTGCCCGAATGTATTCTCAACCTCTCGGAAGCGGCGATTTATCTGTCTGTCGCGACCAAGAGCAACCGGGTGAACGAAGCCATGATGACGACTCGCGATCGGGTCAGAAACACACCTAATCTTCCGGTGCCTCTCAAGCTCAGAAACGCCGTGACGAACATGATGAAAGGACTCGGCTACGGAAAGGATTACCACTATCCGCACGATAGTGGCGGCTTTTCAAAGGAATATTACTTGCCCGAAGAGATCAAACAGGAGATCTACTACAAACCTGGAAACATAGGCAAAGAGCGGCAGGTGGCCGAAAGATTGAGAACCCTCTGGAAGGGATTGAAGGAGTATCCGGAGGAATGACGCACGTTCATTTGCTGGAAAGGGATAGGGCATTGAAGCTGGAGATTGCAGACATAACCGTCCAGGAGGTCGATGCGATAATCAACCCGGCCAACGCCTATCTCAGACACGGAGGCGGTGTCGCCGGAGCGCTTGTCAGGGCAGGCGGCAGAGAGATTCAGCTGGAAAGCGACGCCCTGGTGAGGACCGATGGGCCTTTGGAAGTCTCGGGAGTTGCAGTGACAGGTGCAGGCACTCTGAAGGTCGGCAAGATCATACACGTTCTCGGGCCACGACTTGGTGAGAAAGATATCGAAGAGAAACTCCACGGCTCTTTCATGAACGTATATAAAAAGGCCGGCGCTATGGGCATAATCACCCTGGCAACGCCGGCCATATCTACGGGCATATTCGGTGTTTCCGTTCGTATATGTGCGAGAGAATTCTTCCGGGCCACGGTTGATTATTTCAAAAGCTATCCATCTTCATCGTTGAAACTGGTAAAGATGTGCCTTATAAACAGCAAAACTTACTCGGAATTTCTCTCGATATCCTTCGATTACTTCAATTCAAAACAAGAACTCTGAAGGCGCCTCTCTCGAGTAGCTGCTGGCCAGTTGCCAGATCTTTTGTTAGCCAGACCGTGAAGGGGTCAACCTCTTCACCGTTGTACTCTCTGGCTAGCGGATCCCTGGCCAGAACAAACCCGTAGTCCTCTTCATTGACCTTCACAAGTGCAGCCGTTCCCACGTACTCGGAAGGCAATTTCCTGTAATCGTCGAACTTCACAGTCTCGTAGGCCTTCTCTCCAATGAATCTCACTATCGGGATGAAATCGCTGGCAGGCACGTATCCGGGTAGCTGTGTCAGGGGCTCACCGTAGGTGGTATAGAACCAGAAAGTGGGCGTTCCCCTTACCCCGAAGGCTGCGTAAAGATCACTGTAAGAGTATTCTTTTACGTCTCCCTGGGTTGGAAAGGTAGCCTTACCGGAGTTGGATTTGTATATCTGAGCGAATACGAAACCGGCCCTTAGAATCTCCTGTACGTTACTGTCTGCAAGTGTTTCCTTTTCGAATTTCACACAGTAACTACAGTTCTTGTCGGAGAACATGATGATCGCTTCTTTTTTCTCGATAGAAGCCAGCCTCATTGCCGTATCGAAGTCGTCGAGCATTCCTACATAGGAAAAAGCCGCCACAGCGATCAGTAAAACGAGTAAAACAGATATCCTTCTCACAAAATCAACCTCCCGTTGCAAATTGCAGCAAATTTAGATTTCCAGTCATCGTCAGTATCCCTGCCGCCACGAGGATCAAGAACACGGCGATTCTCATAATCTTTCTCCAGCGACTCTCGCCTCCAAAGGAAATTCTGGAAGTGATCCTCGCCACTAAACCGCTCAGCGTGAGAAATGGAATGCTCAGGCCGAGCGAATATACCAGCAACATGATTCCACCCTCGCCAAGGGTGTTCTGGTTGGCGGCCAGTACCAGTATCGAGCCAAGTATAGGGCCGGCGCACGGCACCCACACCAGTCCGAGAACAGCTCCGAGAATGAATCCACTGAGAGCCGATCCTCCGAGTTTCCATACGTTGAGTTTCACGCCTTTAAAACCGATTTCGAAGAGATAGAGGAATCCGAAAAGAACGAAAAGACTTCCAGATATTACGTTCATCAAAACCTCGTTCTGTCTAATAAAAGTTCCCAGACCGGTAGCTCCGATTCCCAGCACGAAGAAGAAGAGAGACATACCGAGCGTGAAAAACACGCCTCTGAGAAAGCGCGCCTTTCCATCGACCGCACCTCCCATAAGAACACCGAAAAACACCGGTATCAGCGGGAGAATACACGGAGAAAAGAAAGACAGAAGCCCTCCAAGAAAGGCACTGCTGTAAGTCACACTCGTACTGACTATAGGACTGAGAATAGGAGAAATACCCAACGTACCCGTTGCCACTGCCGTTAATTCATTCATATTACCCCTCCCGGGTATATTATAAACCATTGCTTTTTTCTTTTCAAAGCAAATCCTATTACAAAGCGCGAAAGCTCGTTTTTCAACTGTAGTTCTTTGTAACTATTCCAAATAGATTCACTCCTTTGACAGTATGATATAATTATTCTACTGGGCCGGTGCTACAGAATCTGCCGTAGAAAGCTAATTAGAGAGTCGTTTGTTTTTTTGATGTGTCTTATATTTTTGATCATAGTTCTATAACAAGGAGGGGTCTTAATGGGAATTGGCGAGCTTATTAAGAGCGCCGACTGGAAGAACGAAAAACACGTACCAGTTATTGATATCCCCGAGGCAGTTATTCCCGGTACGGCATTCGATGTAACGATAACCGTCGGTAAGGAAATCGCGCATCCGAACACCATCGAACACCACATCAAGTGGTTCGATCTATACGTCAAATACGATGACGGACAGCTGCTGGTTCATCTGGGACATATCGAGTTAACGCCGGTCACGACGCAATCCAAGGCAGTGCTCAGCATCAAACTCGAAAAGTCAGGAACTCTGATTGCAACTTCCTATTGCAACATTCATGGCCTTTGGGAAAGTTCCAGAAAAGTCGATTTTTAGTATCCAGTACAAGGAGGTTGGTGTGATGAAGTACAGATGTACGATTTGCGGGTATATCTATGATCCGGAAGTCGGAGATCCCGACAACGGAGTCGATCCCGGTACGAGTTTTGAGAACGTTCCAGATGACTGGGTTTGCCCTCTGTGCGGAGCCAGTAAAGACGATTTTGAACCTATCGACTGAATCGTAAAGCGGGAGTCCAGCTCCCGCTTTTTTATTAGTCAGGAGTTTCGAACGCCCTGGAGGTGTCAACTTGAAAGACTATGTGATTGCTATATCTGGAGAAGCGGGCCAGGGTATAAACACCATAGGAGATATGCTTGCCCTGAGCCTTTTCAGGAATGGCTACTGCGTCTTCACGGACAAGAGTTATCATTCAAGAATCAGGGGTGGAGAGTATGTATATCGCATAAGGATATCCGGGATGCCCCTCTATTCGATGCGACAGGAATTCGATCTTGTGGTCTCTTTGAGCAAAAGTACCACTTTGAGCCAGATAGAGTATTTCCACGATGAAACCGTGCTGGTCTTTGATTCCGATTCTGAACATGTCACCCACGAAGAGGCGGGGATACCCTTCAGGGAAGTCAAATTCCCCTTCAAAAAGGTCGCGAAAGAAGCCGGAGAGCCGCGCGCACAGAATGTGGTCTCTCTAGGAGCGCTTTTGAGCCTTTTCAGAGTGAGGAGAGAGATCCCTGAGAAGCTTGTGAGGGAGGCTTTCGAGGGTAAAGAAGAGGTGACCAGGGCTAACCTGCTGGCTCTGAGCAAGGGCTACGAAATAGCCCTGCCCGTGGAAGTGCCAGCCTTCCAGCCCCTCGCCAGAGAATACTTTCTCATGAACGGGACAGAAGGGACCGGTCTGGGTGCCATAGCGGCAGGTTGCAAGTTCCTGGCAGCCTACCCCATGACTCCGGGAACGGGAGTGATGACTTTCCTGGCTTCGAACGCCTTGAAACACTCGATAGTAGTGGAACAGGCCGAAGACGAAATTGCAGCCGTGAACATGGCCGTGGGCGCTTCCTTCGCCGGTGCCAGATCTCTCGTAACAACTTCCGGAGGGGGGTTCGCCCTGATGCAGGAAGGTGTTTCGCTGGCTGCGATGACGGAAACCCCGCTTGTGATAGTAGATGCTCAGCGCCCGGCTCCGGCGACCGGACTGCCCACGAGAACCGCGCAGGAAGATCTCCACTTCGTGATTCACGCGGGCCACGGCGAATTCCCGAAATATGTGGTCGCTCCGAGAACTGCCCGGGACGCCTTCGAGATCACACAGAAGGCCTTCTACATAGCCGATAAGTACCAGATACCCGTCATCATACTTCTGAGTCAATGTCTGACGGATTCATCCGCGACAATAGAGAAACCGACGTACATAGAAGAATACCTGGAAAGAGCGATTGTCGATGGCGAGGAGAATTACAAAAGATACATCCTCACTTCAAACGGCGTATCTCCAAGAGCCATACCCGGCGGTAAAGCGCTGGTGAAGGTCGATTCCGACGAACACGATGAATACGGTCATATAACCGAAGATCTGAAAATACGCAAAGAGATGGTTGAGAAACGGATGAAAAAGCTAGATGACCTTGTTCGTGAACTCTCCGAACCTCTGAAGTTCAACCTCGATGCCCCGCTCGTTCTGGTCGGCTGGGGCGACAGCTGGGGTGCGATTGACGAGTTCGCCAGGAGCAGAAAGGGCGTGGGTTATATACATTACAACGAAGTGTTTCCCCTCGATGCCTCCGTGGCGAATCTCCTACGCGGTAAAAAGGTCGTTACGGTGGAAGGGAACTTCACCGGCCAGTTCGCCACGCTTCTAAAATCGATCACCGGACTAGAGGTGAAACACATGGGAAGGTACGACGGCAGACCGATAAACGCCGCCTGGATAGCGAAAGAGATAGAAAGGGAGGGGCTGTCATGACATATTTCAGAGAGTGTGAACCTGCATGGTGCCCCGGTTGCGGGAACTTTCCCCTCAGAAAGAATCTGATCGAAACGCTGGATGAATTGAAAATCCCTAAAGAGCTCTTCGTTATGGTTTCGGGAATCGGCCAGGCCGCAAAGATGCCACACTATCTCGAAATGAACTTCTTCAACGGTCTTCATGGCAGGAGCTTACCGGTGGCCTTCGCGATAAAGGCCGTCAATCCGCGACTCACGGTCGTTGCCGAATCGGGCGACGGAGATATGTACGGCGAGGGTGGAAACCACTTCATTCACGGCATAAGGAGAAACATAGACATCACCGTCCTCATTCACGACAATCAGATCTACGGTCTCACCAAGGGGCAGGGCTCTCCTACGACTCAGAAGGGTCAGGTCACGAGTTCCCAGTTACAGGGTGTGATAAACGAACCGCTCAACCCCCTGGCGCTTGCGATCACAATGGATGCGACGTTCGTCGGCAGAACCTTTATTGGCGACAGCGAGCATTTCAAGAGAATAGTCACAGCCGCGATCAAGCACAGGGGCTTTTCGGTGGTCGATATAATGCAACCCTGCGTGACTTTCAACAAGGTGAACACTTTCAAATATTACAAAAACCGTCTGTACGACGTCAAAGAAGAGAACCCATCGTACGATCCCGGCAACAAGGCGAGAGCTTTCGAAAAGTCTCTGGAATGGGGAGAGCGCATTCCGATGGGCATCATATACACCAGAGACAAACCCTCTTACAGTGAATTGCACGCCGTTCTGAAGGAGGGCGTGGTTCCAGTGAAAGATTCGAAGGAGTTCAACCTGGAGAGAGAGCTCGAAGTCTTCAGGTGAAAAGCGTCGAAACCCATGTAAGTAGAGGAGATACTATCAGGGCCGGGAGGAAATTGCCGACCCTGATTTCTTTTATTTCGAGCAACCTCAACCCCAGCCCCAGCAACATCAGGCCTCCGACTCCCGAAAAATCGCCCAGATAGATCGGACCCTGGAGAAAGGAGAGAAGACCGGCCAGGGAAACCAGAGAACCCTGTACAACATATACCGCTCCGGCCGAGAGTAGTACGCCTCTGCCCATAGCAGCCGCGAGCATTATCGAAGAGATACCGTCCATCAACGACTTTATGAAGATGAGTTCATTTTCACCGCTCAAACCGGCTTTCAAAGAACCTATCACAGTCATGGGACCGGCAACGAAGAGCACGGAAGCAGTTATGAAGCCTTTCACGAAATTCTCATCGTCACTTTTCTTTCCCGTGAGTTTTCCAATCTTTTCCTCTATATCCAGAGCCTGGCCGATGGCTCCTCCGACTATGAGGCTTCCGAGGACCACCAATACGCTGCTGGTATCGAGAAACATCTCTATTCCCAGTGCCATGGTCAGCAACCCGATCACGTTGAAGAAAACCTTCCTGTAGCTTTCTTTGACAAGCTTTCCACCGAAGATTCCCAGGAGCGAACCAGCGATAACGGCCAGAGTGTTGACGATCACAGAGATGTTTAGCAATTCATTTCACCCCTCCAATAGGATAAAAGCTCCTCGTCACCGGGAAAGCGACCAAAATTGCGATAGTAATCGACCATCAACTTCCCTTTGAGTTCTAGATCTTCGGCACGGACCTTTTCAAGAATATACCCGTCTATTGTAACGAAATATTTCAACCTTCCCCTGTCTAGAGTCGCAACGTGGGTTGCAAGATCGAGAAAATCCATTAAATTGTGTGTTGCGATAAAGATTATTCTGCCGGCGGCACGCTCGGACACGACGATTTTTCGTACGTTTTCAATTCCAGGCTCGTCTAGCCCGGCGGCCGGTTCATCGAGAAGGAGGAGCTTCTTCGAAAGGCCGAGCATCGCCGCAAGTCCTACTCGCCGTTGTTCACCACCGGAAAGGCTGAGCGGAGAACGCGATGAATACTTCTCGTGATCTAGTCCGCAACTGCTCATGATATCTCTGTACCGGTCTTCAACGTCAGGATAGCAGCTCTCTTTGAAGGCGAAAATAATCTCCTCCCTGACGGTGGCATTGAAGAGTGACTCTTCGGGAGACTGGAAAACCATCGTTGCACGTCTTTCCACACTCTCGTCGTCGAGGGTTACTTCACCTGATTGCGCTTTCAGAAGACCGCAAAGAAGCTTCAGGAGAGTCGTTTTTCCCGAGCCGCTCGATCCTGTAAGAAGAACAAGCGAACCTTCATTTGCTTCGAAGGAGATATCCGATATGACCTCTACCAGCTCGGACCTTCTCGAGGGATAGGCAAAGGAAAGGTTTTTGATTTTCAACATGAGAGCTCCAGTTCGAATGGCACCGGCATGCCGGCCAGCGTGAAGATCTCACGATTCTTTTTAAGCAGCTCCCAGTTTCCGTAGAAGACCATCGAACCGTTTCCAAGTACGAGAAAGCGGTCAAAGACCGAGAGATCGGAGAACCTGTTGGTACTCAGCACTATTGAAGTACCTCTCTCCGTCAAAGTGTGCAGGATATCGAGCATATTCTTTATCTCGAGCCTGTCCAGCATCGAGAAAGGCTCGTCGATAAGCAAGAGGTCCGGTGAGATAACGGTAGCGGCCGCCAGAGCAACACGCTGGCGCTCTCCACCGGAGAGCGAAAGTATATCCCTCTTTCTCAACTCCACTATAGAGTATCTTTGAAGAGAGGTTTCGATCTTCGAAGAGATTATTTCTCCGTTATCTTCGCAACCGCTGAGCGAGAACAAAAGGTTTTCTTCTACGGTTGTACCGAAGAGCGATAGGCCCGGGTCCTGGAAAACCATCCCGATTCTGCCATCGACGCGGATCTCGCCCGAGACTTCCTCTAATATCCCGGCTATGGATCTGAGAAGAGATGTCTTCCCCGAACCGTTGAGGCCTATGATAGCGAGTGACTCACCCTGATGAAGAACAAGAGATACGTTTGAAATCACCCGATTACCACGGAAGGAGATGGATACTCCCCTCAGAGAGAGAATTTCACGCTTTTCTGGAGAGATAGACACGGATACCACCGGACTTCACCAGAGCGGTACAGTTGCCGAAGACTTGCCTCATTATCCCCTCGATGCGCGATCCGCCTTTGTTATGAAAGGCGACTACCTGCAGACTTCCACCCAGCGCGAGATATGTCGGTGCCTCCAGAACGATCTTCTCCCAAACCGATTTTCCGGCTGCCATGGGTGGATTGGAAAGGATTACATCGAATTCCATGTCTTTCCATGGTTCGTAAAGATCACCCTTTCTCACATCGGCCTGAACGTTGTTATCTCTGGCGTTGATCTTGCTGAAGGTGACCGCTCTGGTGTTTACGTCGCTCATGAAGAGAGATATATCCGGGTATTCGCGCTTCAAGGTAATTCCGACCATCCCGAAACCGCTACCTATATCCAGCACGCGGTCCTGGGCGGAAACAACGCAGTTTTCGACCAGTATCGTCGATGCCCGATCGACTTTGCCATAGGCAAACACGCCTTCGGGGCTCTTGAAGATGTACTGATGACCGTTTTTGAGATCGAACTTCACTGTCTTGATCGTTCTCGGCGGTTGTTTTTGATCAGTGTAATAGTGCTCAAAGCCTTCTTTCATCCCAGTCTTCCGAGTTTCCTTCCGCCGATAACGTGAAAGTGAAGATGCTCCACTTCCTGACCGGCATCGCTTCCTTGATTGACGATCACCCTGTAACCCGTCTCCTTGACACCTTTTTCGTCGGCGACGATATCTATAATATCGAGCAGATTCTTGAGCGCTTGACCGGAAAAGCCAGACAGCTCTTTGATACTTTTTATGTGCCTCTTCGGAACCACTAGAACATGGCAGGAAGCTACGGGATTTATATCGTCGAAGGCTACGAAATCTTCGTTTACGGAAACGAGGGCGCTCTTTATATGACCGCCAGCGATCTTACAGAACACACATTCCATAATCCACACTCCCTATCTATCTATGTAATGGGTTTTCATCATCTCTACCATCAGCCGGGCAGGTTTTCCGCAGAAAAGCGGAAAGTTCCTGTCGAAATCACTCTGTGTGTTTTCGTCGGCCATATCGAGAATGGTCTTTATCACAACGTAACTCTGGTTGTTCTCGTTAGCCATCTTGGCGAAGGCTGCCGAATCCATATCCAGAGCCAGTGCTCTGTGGGAGCTCGCTATCTTATCTCTCTCTTCGACGCTGTAAACTACGCCGTCGCCCGAGACGATCTTGCCGAACCTCCCGTCCTTGAAATAAATCTTCAAAAACCTCATAACCAGATTATCCGGTGCCTTTATGACCATTTTTCCGTGGCTAAGAGGGAAGACGGTGTCGTACTCTTCAAACTCCGTGCCTATCACCAGGTCGCCCGGCTTTAGAGACTGATCAAGAGCGGCCGCTCCGGAGAGAAGCATGACCAGCCGGGGTCGAAAATGGTCTATCAGTTTTTGGGTCATGAAGGCGGTTTCCACCTTTCCCACGAAGCCGCTGCAGGCAACGACTTCGTTGTTACCTATGACACCCCTGCTATAACTCCTTCCAAGAATCTCTCCTGATTCGATAATAAGCATCTGGTCTATAATAGGTTTCACTTCTGGTGCAAAGATACCCAGAGCGAGAATCATCGGATCACCCCCACAAGAGATTATAACAAAAAAGGGGACCCGGGGTCCCCTCTCTTATTCTTCCTCTTCTGTGTCGTCCGCCTGGGCGAGCATCTCTTCGACTATTTTGTTCCAGGCGACACTCACCTTCTCGAATTCTTCGTCTTCTACCGAATAAAGCACCGGATCGTCATCCTCACTGTACTCCGCTCTGAAAACAACGTATTCCGATTCGTTCTCATCCTCTATGGGTTCCCCATCTTCGCCTTCGAAGAACTCCTGGGTTATCCAGTAGAACTTGCCATCGTTTTCCAATTCGTAAATTATCTCGAAATGGTGTTCAATACCATCTTCATCAGTTACGGAGAATCTTTCGGGCTCAATTTCGTGGTTGCAGTCGCAGTCTCCGTCGCAGCAGTCTTCACAGTTGTGCAGTTCCAGTTCATCTCTTTCTTCCATCGTAAACCTCCATTATTTGCGATTCGGTTGATACTAACACAGTAAGTGGAAAGTCGCAACAAGCAAAGCGTAGTAGAATTGCTTAAGAAAACTTCGTCGAAGAGAGGTCGCAAAATGCTAGAGATTGAACGAAAGTTCCTTTACAGTGGAAGTATGAACGATTCAACTTTCGAGAAGGCGGAAGTCTGTCTCCTCATTATACAGTGGTATCTGAGTCCGCCCGACACCAGGAGACTCCGGCTTGCCGTTTCTCCCGAGAGCTCCAGAATGATCGAAACCGTGAAGACCGGGTTCGGAATGGTCAGAGAGGAGAGCGAACGGGAAATCTCCATAGAGATCCTTCATGAAATGGCCTATCGGTTGAAGTGCGAGAAGGCAGTGGTGAAAGCGAGGTACGTTTACCCGCGAAAGAGTTTCGAAGGTGTGATAGACAGATACTTCGTTCCCGATATAGGCTTTGTCGTCGAGATAGAGACATCTCAGATTCAAAACGTCATACCCGACCCCTGGGTGTTCTGGGACCTACCGGCCGGATATTTCATGGAAGTAACCGAAAATCCGATTTACACGGCTCGCTCACTGGCTGTCAAAATAAGCGACACAACCGGACTTCTTCCATCCAGCATCCCACTCGTTGAACCCTTCCAGAGACAGGAATTTGAACGATCTCTCTCTATCGTTTACGGCTGAACTTCCGAAGTTCTCGCCTCCGCTACCTTTTCAAAAGTCCCTTATCTATCTCTGGAGCGCTTGTGAGTAGCTCAATATAGCTTTTTTGGCTCTTAATGGTTCTGAGGGAGAGCTCCATAACAAAAACCCCGTGTACCGAGACCTGCCTGTCATGCCTGTCGGTGTAACCACTTCCGTCGTGTATCACGTAGAAGCGGCCGTCGCATCGCCCCAAATAGATCATAGTGTGTCCGGGCATATAAAGGGGATTTCCCGGTCTCAAAGAGGCTAGCTGCATTTCTCTGTCTTCCGCACTCCCAGTAAACTCGATTCGGGGAGAGGGTATCAACTTTTCCTGAATTCCGGAATCTCTGGGCAGTTCCAGGCCGAAACATTTATATATATCCTGGATGAACCGCGAGCAGTCGCGCCTGTTATAGGAGCCGCCCCATCCATATCTTTCGCCGAGCATCTTGAAGGCCTGTTTGAGTACGTTCTTGGTAGTCAATTTCATGAAACCCCTGCTAACGTCCTCACTCGCCCGGATGAGCCCGGTTCTAAATTCCAGAGTTCCCTTGCGATTACGAAATGGGATCTTCACCGCGTAACAGCCGTAAGGGCCCTGGGAATGGGGGTTTTCGACATCTTTAGGCTTCTCCAGGGGTAATCTGTCACCCATTTGAAGGAAGAGGTCCCATGTATCGGGAAGAAACGGGTCGGGTTCTATCTCTACCCTGCTCCCGCAGGCAAGCAAAAACTCTTCCCCGCTGCAGTAATAGATTACGTCGCTCCTGTTCTTGGCCACAGCAACGTGATCACCCTTGATCCAGCCTCTGTAGGTCCGTGTTTGTACGAAGAGCCAGGATTTATCGCGACTTCTGGCCAGAGCAACGAATGGACTGCCCAGGCTCACCGAAGTCAATTGCAGATCATCGTTGTCCAGAAACCCCTCGACCAGGATCAGGTCTGTCGGCATAGCCCTCAAATGTGTCCTGCGTGTTGTGAGGCCCATTTGAAGAACCATATCCTGATTCATAAGATTGGTAGCGTTTTCCAGAATATCGTCACGTATCTCCGCGGGTACCTCTTCCCCTTCGGGTGAAACCAGCGTTCTTGTGAAAAAGCCTTCCGGAATCGTCTCTCCTATCATGGCCCTTATCGAATCCAGCTCAACCCTGGTGGGAAACTCCTCCAGGTTACGATAGAACCTCTCCAGACCAGTTCTTTCGGCGTTAGTCAGCAGCTCTTCGTTGAAAGCGCTCAGCTCGGATTCTTTTAGCCATCGCTTACCCTGGCCCGTTATTCTCCGAGTCCAGAATTTGGGAGAAAGCATTTCGATCGAAGTGCCTTCCGGAACCATGAAATACTGTTTATGCATAAACATCACTCCCGGTTCATGTCTATTTGATCGCTCCCACGGTAATTCCTTTCAAGAAGTATTTCTGGAACGCGAGAAATACGATTATCATGGGAATGGCTGAATATGTGGCGCTGGCCATGAGATAAGAATACTGCATTGGCACCTGTTCCTGCAACAGCGAAAGACCAGCTTGCAGGGTTCTCATCTGTGTGGTGTTGGTTACGATCAAAGGCCATAGAAAACTGTTCCACTGGCCCATGAAAGTGAATATGCCAAGCACGGCCATCGCGGGTTTCGATATTGGCACGATTATCTCGATGAAAGTCCTGAATTCGCCGGCACCGTCGATTCTTGCCGCTTCGATTATCTCCGTTGGAACGGAAACCATGAACTGCCTCATCAGAAAGACTCCGAATGGAGCCGCGATCGCAGGCAGAATTAGAGCCTGGTAAGTATCTACCATCCCCATCTTGGATATGAGAATGTACAGAGGGACAAGCGTCACCTGAGTCGGTATCATCATAGAAGCGATATAGATGGAAAATAGCGCTTTGCTGCCTGGGAAACGCTTCTTCGCGAGAGAGTATCCAGCCATGGCGCAAACGAAGATCTGCGCTATTGTGACGGTACCGGCCACTATGAAGCTGTTCAAGGTCCATCTGAAGATAATGCTCCTCTCGAAGAGATCTTTGAAGTTCTGAAGCGTCGGGTTTTTGGGTATCACATCCGGAGGAAACTTCATTGTGAGCGACGGCCGTGTGAAAGCCGTTGCCACCATCCAGTAAAGTGGAATGAAGGCCAGCGAGGCGAGTATGGCCAGTATCAACAGCGAGATTGCCTTTTTTATATTCGTTTTAGTTTTCGCTTTCACGGACAATCACCTCAATACTCCACATTTGAACCCAGCCACTTGAACTGTATGACTCCCAGAACGACGAGTATCACGAACATCACCATAGACATCGCCGAGGCCAGTCCAAGGTTGTAATTCTCGAAAGCCGTTTCATAGATGAGGTACGCAATAGTTGTAGTTGAAAACTCGGGGCCCCCACTGGTCATGATGTAGATGTTGGAGAACGTCTGGAAGTTCGCAATGGTACCCATAACCAGCGCATAGAGGATTGTCGGCTTGAGTAGGGGAACCGTTATCTTTCTGAAAATTGCCCAGGAGCTCGCCCCTTCAAGCGTCGCGGCTTCGAAATAGTACTCGGGAATCGAGGCCATAGCCGCAGAAAGCAGCACTATGGTCGACCCGCCTCCCATAATCACCTGCATGATTATCAAAGAGGGCATGGCCGTGAGTGACCTGCCCAGCCATATGACAGGATCCAGCCCTAACAGAGTCATGAGATAGTTGAGAAGACCAAAGTTGGGATTAAACACCCAGAGCCAGATCATCGAAATTATGACGGAGGAGGTCACGTGGGGCAAATAAAAAGCCGCTTTGAAGAAAGTTCGTATCGATTTGCGGAATGGATAAATCAAAACGGTCACCAGCAAAGCTTTTCCCAACCACAAAGGCACTACTCCGAATGTATAAACGAAGGTGTTTTTTAAGGTCTTCAAAAAAAGCCAGTCGCTCAAGATTCTTTTATAATTGTCAAACCAAATGAATGTTTGTGAGAAAACATTGTGTCGGAACATACTTAGGTACATGCCCCAGCCCACGGGCACCAGAAAGAAAACCGCAAACAGAGCAAAATGTGGTAGAACGAAGAAATATCCCGATCGATTCTTCCATATTTCTTTTAGCACGTTCTTCTTCTTAAGCGATTTAGTCGGAATCTGCTTCAAAACTCATCACCCCATCAAACAGGAACAGCCCCAGACCCGATGGGGGCGGAGGCTGTTCCTTTGACTGATTGCTTTGGATTAATAGTAGTAAGCCAGAGCCCTGTTCGCTTCGGTAACGAAACCGTCGAGGGCTTCCTTCGGGGTTTTGGTCAATCCAAATGCACCCTGCATAGCACTTGTGAAGAATTTGGATATCTCCGACCACGGAAAACTCTGCGATCCAAAGAACTCCATGCCGGTTTCATCCATTATTCTCGCAAAGGTCTGCGTTTGATCGTTGAGGTATTCATCGCTCTTGAATAGTTGGGCATTTACCGACTTTCTTGCCGTCAGATACAAAAGGCTCTCGAGAAGCGCCGTGTTCTCTCTGTTGGTGAGGAACTTGGCAAATTCCATTACTTTTTCCTTCTTCACCGGGTCTTTTTGTTTGAAGACCACGAAGCCACTCGCAGAAGCGTAAGATGCCCCTTTCTTTCCTTCTACGTGAGGGAAGGGAGCAATGACCGGATAGAACTGTTCGGCAAGCTGGCCGGATAATACATATCTGGTGATCCTTCCGATTTCGTATGGACCTCCGAAACCGATACTGGTTCTGTGAGAGTGGAAGTTACCTATCACGTCGTAAACACCCATCGCTTCAACGCCCTTTGGAACCACGCCATGAACTTCAACCAGATCCACCAGGAACTTCAGGCCGTCGATCGCTTCCTGGGAGTTAAATACGACTTTCGTCTCGTCTTCTTTTATAAGTTCCGCGCCGAAGGCGTAGATGAAGCTCATAAGATTGTGGGTATCCTGGGCACCGAAGCTTATCGCGTAATGGTCGGTCTTGCCGTCACCGTCGGAATCCCATGTGAGCTTCTTGGCGATCTCGACGAACTCCTCCATAGTCCAGCCTTCCTCGACTATCTTCTTCCAGTCGATTCCCGCCTTCTCAAAATCGGGAGTGTACAGAAGCATCGATGTGCCCATTCCATTTGTGCCGAGATTCCACGGCCAGATGTAGTGCTTCCCGTCAACATATCCGCTTTCCAGTGCTAGCTCGTAGAAATCTTCGATGTCTTCCTGGCTGAGATAGTCGTCAATCGGCTCGAGAAGGCCTGCCCCTACCCACCTGTTATCCCAGACGGGTCCTTTGAAGATATCCGGCTGCGTTCCCGTCGCTATTGCGGCGGCCATCTTCTGCGCGTACTCGGTATTGCCTACAACGACATACTTGATCTCCACATCCGGATTGAGCCTCATAAACTCCTCCGCGGCCCACTTCGGGAAGTCCTCTTCGGTTGCTGCCTTGTCGGCGGGGAATCCTGGGGGCGTTATTCTCCAGGGATTGATCCACCACGTTATGGTGGTTTTCGCCATCGCGCCGATAGGAATAACCAGCATCAACAAAACAAATAGAATTACAGTGAGTCTTTTCATTCTCTACACCCCTTTCGATTTTTACTCAAAGGAACTCTTTGAGCCTTTCTTCCAGAGCGGAAGGTTCTGTAAAATGAAATGATATAATACCCAGATTTCTCGCTGCCAGAACATTTTTCAATGTATCGTCGACGAAAAATGCCTCCTCCGGCGGGCAGTTTTCGGCACAAAGGATATGACGGTAAAACTCCGGATCGGGTTTGGCCAGTCCCATCAAGTGCGAGGCGTACACTTCGTCAAACAAGCCGTAATCGTTTCGGCTTTTATGAATCCTGTAGTGCGGATCTATGGTGTTTGTTCCGGCTATTACTCTGTACCTGGTCTTCAGCTTCTCGATCGTCTTTACCGTGCCTTCAATTGGCACGGGATTGAAGAAGATCGACCAGATATTGGCCGGTACTTCTTTGCCTGTCTTTTCAGAGAGGTGTATGGCAAAAGCCTCCTCGGTCATCTTTCCCATTTGAAGGGCCTGGATGCTTTCATGGCCTGCCAATTCGATGAACCTATCCTGAGGAATGTCCAGATAATCGCATATGCGGGGAACTACGCTGGTATTTTCGGCAACAACGCCGCCAACATCGAAAATGAAAAGTCTCAAATCAGCCTCCACAAATAATGTATTTACAAAAGTACATTAACTACGACGGGACAGGGAAATTAAACCCGAAAATCCCATCCGAAACAACCCGCGAAATTAGGATATCAAAGTGTACTTTAATATGATACCTTTTGGCCATATCTAAAATCAAGAGAAATCGAAAGGGATTTTTGGCCAGTAATCGTTGATATTCAGCAATCGATAAGTATAATCTACTCAGGAGAGTCTGGAAGGCATCTCATTTGTTGTAACCGAAAAAAAGGGCTCTCCATATCGATGTCGACGAAGAAACTGATTAAGGTGGTGAATGTAGTTGAATCCTCTGATATACAACCTGGGAAGGTGCAACCTCTTTGCCGGTATTCCTGTGGGTCAGCTGGAAGAGATATTTTCTAAGGTAAAACATAGAATCTGCAAATTCCTGCCAGGGGAACTCATACAGGAACAGGGAAGTAGCTGCGAGGAAATGCTGGTGCTCCTTCTGGGTGAAGTTAAGGCACAGATGCAGGACTTCTCGGGCAAAATCGTTCAGATTGAGAGGATCAAGGCTCCCTCGATTCTGGCATCAGGTTTCATCTTCGCCAGCTACAGTAGGTTGCCGGTCGATATAGTTGCCATCGATCACGTCACGATACTCTACATGGATAGAACTGGAATCATCTCCATATGCGGAAACAACGAGAGATTCCTGGTCAATCTCCTCGGTGATATGGGCGACAGGCTTACCACTCTGGCCGAGAAAGTATGGTTGCTATCGCTGAATACGATCAGCCAAAAACTGGCCCATTTTCTTTTGAAGAAAGCCTCGGAGAACGGCCCGGAGTTCGAACTTAAGATAACAAGAGAAGAGCTGGCAGACGCCTTCAGTGTTGCTAGGCCCTCCCTGTCAAGGGTTTTCGGGGAATTCACCTCCGGAGGAATCATCAGCCAGGACGGGAAAAAGATAAAGATACTCGATGAGAACACGCTGAAAAGAATTATGGGAGAACCGGCAGATCTTTGAAGAACCGATTTCTTCCGGTCTCTTCGTCTAGGGGCTTTATCATCGCCTGCCACTGGTTGGATTCACGAGAGAATCTATTTCAAAAGAATCTTGAATGGGGAGTGATCTTTTGATTGTAGTGACGGCCGCAATCGCGCAGAGAAACGGTATGGTTCTGATAGCCAGGAGGCTCGATAAGGGAAAATTACCCGGAAAATGGGAGTTTCCCGGTGGTAAAACTGAAACTGGCGAGGGTCTGGAACAATGTTTGAAACGCGAAATAAAAGAAGAACTCGGGGTCGAGATTAACATTCAGGGTCACTTCGGCACCTCAATTTACGAGTACCCGTTTGGAAAGATCAGGCTGGAAGCCTTCAGTGTTGAATTTATCTCTGAGGAGTTCGAACTGAAGGATCATTCTGAAGTTCGCTGGATCTGTGTGCATGAACTTGACGTTTACGATTTCTCCCCCGCCGACCTGCCCTTTGTAGAAAGCTTGAAAGACTCTCAGAGATAAACATATCAACGGAAGTGCGTGTTCGTCATTTTCATTGGCCTTCCGCAAGAAAAAAAGCCGCCTTGCGGCGGCTCAATAATCGGGATTTTCTAGGGGGGTTCCAACGTGCCTGTCCATCCATCGAGAATCTGGGGGGTGATGACTGACCTTGCACGTTGGTGACTAGGGTTCTTTGCGCTGTCTCCTGTCTTTTCAGTGACCGTTTTCCTCTTGGGGTAGCAAGGGTTCTTACTGTCTTCTCGTTCTTCTTGATATAATTCTACCTAATTAACTCGGCTTTGTCAATATACGTGAGATCTTTTATCGGAATTTAATGTAAAGAGTTTGTTGCTAAGAGAGCAGAAAAGATGATAATCGCTTTTAATCAAGGTTATAGATCTTCCATTGATAAACTCATTACTCACAAGTCTGTATTATATATCTTTTCTCGTACCTATAATCCACCGGTGACTTACACTATGAAGCGATACTGGCTTTGTTGAGATATCCAGGCAAAAGAATCCAGTTCAGCGGAGTAATCGCCACTTTTCAATACCATACAATTCTCAAAGTCAAAAACCATTAAATACACTGCTCTCCAATATTTCTAAATGGGACAAAAATGTGATAGATTGGGCATATCCCCACTTCTTTGTGAAAAAGGAGTAGATATGAAGAGAACCGTTGTTTCTGCCGTACAGTTCGCGATTGAACCGATGAACGTTGAAGAGAACCTTTCGAGAGCCCGTCGCTGGATAACGAAGTGTAAAGAGTTCTCTGGAGCAGATCTTGTGGTGCTCCCCGAGAGCTTCACCACCGGTTTCACTCCTATCGGCGGTGTCGAGGACCTGTGGAAGGTAGTTTCGACTATTCCCGGCCCGCTGACCGACATAGCCGTTCAATGGGCCAGAGAACTGGATATGTATATATGCTTTCCAACATACGAGAGAGGGGAGGTCTTCCCGGTGATCTACAACAGCGCCGCACTGGTCGGCCCCGAAGGTCTGTTGGGTGTCTATCGAAAGACTCATCCCTTTCCATCGGAACGACTGGAGGCAGGCGGATGGACCACTCCTGGCAGTGAGTCCTTCTCGGTTGAGACTCCGATAGGCAACATAGGTGTGGTAATCTGTTACGACGGTGATTTCCCCGAACTGGCGAGAGTTACAGCCTTGAAGGGAGCGGAGATGATATGCAGGCCTTCCGCTTTTCTGCGAACATTCGATCAGTGGGAGCTCACCAACAGAGCACGCGCCTACGATAATCACGTTTACTGGATAGGCACCAATTCAGTCGGAAGAGATGCCAGCGGGGCTTATTTCTTCGGCTGCTCGATGATCGTTCATCCATCAGGCATGAAGCTCTCTCAGGCCGGAGGCTGCGACGAGTTCACCTATGCCGAACTGGATCCAGATCCCATAAAAAAGATCATTCCCGGCTCGAACAGAGACCAGACTTTCGACCATATTCAGGATAGGAACACAGAGGCTTACACCGGAATTCTCGAAGAGGGTAAATCAGTCTTCGAACCGGCCAGACGCATTCCATTCAGGAGGAGATGAAATTGCCAAAGCCACTCGAAGGATTGTTCGTACTCGATTTAACAAGAGTCCTCGCAGGACCTTTTTGCACAATGCTGCTCTGCGATATGGGGGCAACCGTGGTGAAGGTCGAACGGCCCGACGGCGGTGACGATTCCCGCTCTTTCAGTCCCATGATAGGGGATGAAAGCGCTTATTTCATGAGTATCAACAGGGGAAAGAAGAGTATAACGTTGAACCTGAAATCTCCCGAGGGAAAGGGGCTCTTCGAGCGACTCGTAGGAAAGGCCGATGTGCTGGTGGAGAATTTCAAACCGGGCGTGATGAAGAAGCTCGGTTTCCCCTACGAAAGACTCATGGAACTCAACCCCTCGCTTATCTACACGGCATCATCAGGTTTCGGCCATTCCGGACCGATGAGCCAGAGAACGGCTTATGATCTGATAATACAGGGATTGAGCGGAATGATGAGCATAACGGGTCCCGATAGAGACCACCCTACGAAGACCGGGAGCTCTATTGCCGATATCTTTTGCGGAACCTTCGCCTGTATCGGTATTCTGGCGGCGCTCCACAACAGATATAATACCGGCGAAGGACAGATGGTAGATGTCGCGATGCTGGATAGCATGGTGGCCGTTCTCGAGAACGCGATCGCCAGATTCTCGGCGACGGGAAAGATACCCGAACCGATCGGCAACAGCCATCCGTCGATCGCACCCTTCGCTTCGTTCGCGACGCTCGATGGTCAGATAAACATCGCCGTCGGAAACGACAGTATATGGCATAAGTTCTGTACGGCGATAGAGCGGCCGGAGTTGTGCGAAGATCCTAAGTTCTCCACCAATCCAGAGCGCGTGAGAAATATAACGGAACTCACACAGATAATCTCTGTCACCCTTGCAGAGAAAACCACCAGAGATTGGCTCGATATCTTCCAGGAACTCGACATACCGTCCGGTCGTATAAACAACATCGCCGATCTCTTCAACGATCCACAGGTACTTGCGCGCGAAATGATCGTGGACGTTCCCCAGAAGGGATTCAACGTTAAGATGCCGGGCGTGCCCATAAAGTTCTCGGCAACGCCAGCGGGAATCGGTGGACCGGCCCCATCGCTCGGAGAACACAATGGAGAGATATATATGAAACTACTTGGTTTGAGTTTCGAAGAGTTAGAGGAGTTTAAAAACAGAGGAGTCATATGATCACTCTGTACCCTTTCGAACGAAGCTCCGACTGGCCGAAGACGATGATAGTAATGAAGGTCCACAGCGTTTATTCGAAGGCTATCAATTTTGAGGGAGAAAATAACAGGAGGTATTCTCTGATCACCGGGGAACCGGATTATCTACCCAGAGCGGCACTCATAGAAGCCCTCCCCTTTTTAAAAGCCGGTGAAACTGTTAAGATCTCTCCGGAGCTTTCCAGCGTTGGGTTCGATCCTTCGATCGATCCTGGATCAGAGTCTGTCAATCCCCTCTGGCAACCTCTCTGGCGGGAGTGGAAGCGTTTTTTACTTGACGACCGGCTCGATTGCCTGCTGGACCACCTTGAGAATCCCGAAGAGATGCTAGGTCTCGGCCCGGGAACGACACCTGCCGGCGACGATTTCATCACCGGCCTCGTAACGGCATTCAGATGGTCGGGGGTAGAGGTGAACGAACGGTTGGTAAAAGCGCTGGAAAAAAACGGAACGACCTGGTTTTCCGCTCAGATGATAAGAGATGCTTTGAATGGATATATCTGGAAGAGAGGCAAAAAACTCTGCCAGGCTCTAACTGGCAGTTCAGCGTCTGAACTTTTATCGGCGGCCGGAAGGATTCTCCAGTGGGGACATCTTTCGGGCAGGGCCTGGCTCGCGGGTTTCTCTACTGGACTCGAAGGGATTTCGTGAGCGAGAGTAGATAGTTGAGAGAAATGGAGGTCGATCTCTTGAAGAGGCTAGAGGTTGTTAAGGGCGAATATTACGACAGTGTGACTCTCATGCTTGTGGCGAAGGAGCTAAAGAAGATTGAAGGCGTTGCCGAGGCCACGTTGAACATGGCAACTGAGGCTAATTTGCATATAATGAAGACTGCAGGATTCGAGGTGGATGGTGTGAATGCCTCGCCAGACGATCTGATAATCGGAATCGACTGCCCCGGGGAGCTGTTCGACGGACTGATGGAAACGGCCAGATCCTATCTCTCCTCGCCCCCGTGGAAGGGTGGTGAGGAGCCGAGCGAATACACGCCCAGGACGCTTGAAGGAGCGTTGTCTGTGCTTCCGGAGGCCGATATCGCGCTGATCTCTCTGCCGGGAAGGTACGCCGCGGCGGAGGCGATGAAGGCCCTCGAAAGAGGTTTGAACGTAATGCTCTATTCCGACAACGTTTCACTGGAAGAGGAGATAGAGCTTAAGAGGTACGCCTCCCGGAATGGACTGATAGTGATGGGTCCTGACTGCGGAACGGTGGTCATAAACGGCGAAGGGCTGGGCTTTTCAAACGCCTGCCCGGTAGGCCCCGTCGGCATAGTTTCGGCATCCGGCACGGGATTGCAAGAAGTGATGGTCCAGCTCGCCAGGCGCGGAGCAGGTGTGAAGCACGGTCTTGGAACGGGTGGCAGAGATGTTAAGTCGGCCGTGGGCGGCATCTCTTCGCTGATTGCTATAGAAGCGCTCGCGAACGATCCCGAGATCTCCGTCGTGGTCGTTATAGGTAAACCACCCTCGACCGAAGTGAGGGAAAAGCTTGTCCAGACCCTGAGAAGCTGCGGGAAACAGTCGGTTACATGTTTCATGGGAGAGTCGCCCCGCAAGGATGAGCCACAGCTGAAGTACACTACCGGTCTTGAGGAGTGTGCGACCGTCGTGGTGGCGCTCCTAGACGGCAAAGACGCGGGAAAGGCCAGAGAGGATCTGATGAATGAGTATTTGAAAATCGAAGCCCTTGGACGGAAGAGCGAAACTTCCGGCCGGTTCCTGCGTGGTCTCTTCACGGGTGGTACGCTCTGTTACGAGGCCGAGAGCATTGCCCGGAGATATCTAGAATCGATTTACGGAAACAACCCGCTGAAGATTGGAATGAAGTTGCCCGACAGTCTTAAACCAATTCAAAACAGTTTCATAGACTACGGCGAAGATGAATTCACTCAGGGTAAACTCCACCCTATGATCGATCCTTCCTTCAGGACCGGACAGCTAAAGATGCAGTCGGAGGATCCCTCGGTCGCGGTCGTTCTCTTCGATGTCGTTCTCGGATACGGCAGCGCGCCGGACCCGTCGTCCGAAGTGGTCGGTGCGATAAAGGGTCTCGAGAGGAAGAGAGGACCGCTTTACGTCGCCTACGTGTGTGGAACGTCCGGCGATCCCCAGTGTCTGGAGAGACAGATCGCCGTTCTGAAGGAGGCCGGCGTTCGAGTCTTCGAGAGCAACGCGAGAGCGGCGATTTTCGCTGCTGCGGCCACGGTCGGGAGGGAACGGAGATGAGTATGAAAAAACTTCTGAAAGACGGTCCGAAAGTTATAAACATGGGTATGGAGCAGTTCTACATCGATCTGAAAGCCCGGGAAGTACCTGCCGTCAGGGTCGATTGGAAGCCCCCGTTGGCCGACAGGGAACTGCTCGGGAAATTGAAGAAGCTGAGAGGTGGTAACTTTGTTTGACATCGAAAAGGCCAACCAGACGGCTTTTGAAAGGCTCCAAAAGGCCGAACCGCATATAGTGGATCTCGGTATAGCCTGCGAGGTTATCCCCGGAATGGAGAAGAACACGATACTCCACGCAGGACCCCCCATAGATCTGGAAAGGATGTCGGGGCCAATGATGGGCGCCGTAACGGGCGCCGTCATCTACGAAGGCTGGGCCGATACACCCCAGAAGGCCATAGAATACTTGAAGGAAAAAAACTTGGCGTTCGATCCCTGCCATCACCACAGCGCCGTCGGGCCGATGGCGGGAATAATATCGCCCGGAATGCCCGTATGGATTGTAGAGGACGGCTCAAGCGGCAAAAGGAGCTACGCTACACTCAACGAAGGACTGGGAAAAGTCCTCAGAATGGGCGCCTTTGACCAAGAGGTCATCGAAAGGCTTCACTGGATGAGAGAGGTCCTATTCCCCGTGCTCAAGGCGGGCGTGGAGCGTTACGTTGAGGAGAACGGAGGTATCAATCTCAAAAGCCTTATCTCCCAGGCCCTTCACATGGGTGACGAACTGCACAACAGGAACCGGGCCGCGACCTCCCTGTTCATCCGCTCCCTCGTGCCTTATCTGGTGGAATCCTCCACCGACAACACCTCTCTGGCGAAGGTGATCCGGTTCATGGCCGGCAACGATCACTTCTTTCTCAACCCCGGCATGGCCGCGGCGAAGGTTTCGCTGGACGGCGTCGGTTCTGTCGAGGGCTCTACGATGGTGACCGTTATGGCGCGAAACGGAACGGATTTCGGGATCCAGATCGCCGGTCTGGAAAGGCGGTGGTTCACCTGCCAGGCCGCGCTGCCGGACGTTTTGCTTTTCCCGGGATTCACCAGGGCCGACGTGAACAGGGATATAGGTGACAGTGCGATAATGGAAACCTACGGAGTCGGAGGTTTCGCACTGGCCGCGGCGCCCGCTATCGTCCAGTTCGTCGGCGGTACGCCTCAGGATGCCATCAACTACACAAGAGAGATGTACGAGATCTGTCTGGGTGAAAACAGGAACTTCACGATTCCCTCGCTCAATTTCAGAGGAACCCCGACGGGTATAGATCTCATAAAAGTTGTGGAGACCGGCATCACACCTATTCTCGATACCGGAGCCGCCCATCGCGAGGCTGGCAGGGGACAGGTCGGCGCCGGCATAGTTAGAATGCCTTCCGAGGCATTCGTATCGGCTGCAACCGCTTTCACCGACAGATATTTATAAAGGAGGGAAACCGCTCATGGAATTGAAAAACTGGGACAAAATCAGAATCTACGAACTCTCGCAACCTATCAGCCACCTGACACCGCCTTGGCCTACCTACGAGCCTTTGCAGATAAAGTTCTTCAAGAGGCTCGCGCCGAACGGTGCCAACGGCCAGCTCCTCACGCACTCCAACCATGTAGGAACACACCTGGATGGATCGCTCCACTTCTGTACTCACGGTCGGGATATTGCGAGCATACCGCTCAACGAACTAGTTGCTCCCGGAGTCGTCGTCGATCTCTCAGATATAGCGGAGGATTACGGGATATACACCTCCAAAGATATCGAGGACCGCGTCGAGGTGAGGGAAGGGGACATACTGATCATCAACACGGGATACCACAGATATGCCTTCGATCAACCGGAAGCCGACGAAGTGCGCTATATGATAAAACATCCCGGGCCAACTAGAGAGTTCGCCGATTGGTGCAGGAAGAAGAAGTTGAAGTGGATCGGCGTCGATTGCGGTTCGGCCGATCATCCGATGAACACAAAGATTAGAGACTGGATGCCCGTTCAGGCGAAGGAGTGTGACGCACATTTCCGTAAGAAATACGGCAAGACTCTCGAAGAGATCTTCCCGCCGGACGACTACCAGTTGATGCACGTGCTTCTCTTCCCCTACGACATAATACACGCCGAAAACGTCGGCGGAGAAATCGACCAGATACTCAACAGGAGAATGATAATCGGTTGCTTCCCCTGGAGATTCGTGGGCGGAGAGTCCTGCATAAGTAGAATAGTAGCTTTCGACGAACAGGAATAGAATCCAATTGAAAGCGTGGCGATGAAGATGCGCGACTTCGTTCTGGAACGGCCGCAATCCATACCCGAGGCTCTGGATATCCTGAAAAAAGCCGGAGGAAGGGCTATGGTGAAGAGCGGCGGAACGGATCTGATTGTCTGGCTCCACAGGTCACTTGTGAATCCAGATTGTGTAATCGATCTCACGAAGATAGAACAACTCAAAGGGATAGGGCTGTCGAACGGACGTATAGAGATAAAGGCTCTGGCAACACTGAACGAGGTGGCTTCCAACCCGGCCGTCGGAGAGAAGTTGCCGGCACTGTTCCAGGCCTGCATGGCCCATTCCGATCCTCTGATCAGAAACAGGGCCACAGTTGTCGGCAATGTGTGTTCGGCCGTTCCTTCGGGAGACGTCATAGCTCCCCTGCTATGCTACGGGGCGATGGTTGAGATCACCGGTCCCTCTGGCGACAGAACGCTCAGAATCGGCGACTTCATAACCGGTCCCAAGAAGACGGCTCTCGCAGCCGATGAAATAGTGACGGCGATCAAAATCGCTTTGCCTGAGGGGAAGTCGGCCGGATGTTACATCAAGATAAGCCGTCGCGAAGCCCTGGACATTGCACAGGCGGCCGTTTGTTGCACGGCTTTTGAGAGCGTCACTAGAGAGTTCAGAATCTCATTCTGCGCCGTCTCCCCACGTCCTGTCAGAGCGACTGAGGCCGAAAGACTACTCAACGGCGCGACGAAGATGGACGACGGTATCGTCGAAGCGGCGGCAAAGCTGGCTATCGAAGCCGTCGATCCAATTACTGACGTGAGGGCCAGCAGAGAGTACCGTCTGGCGATGATAGAAGAGCTCACGCGCAGAGCTATAAAAAGCTGTGTAGAGAAGTTGGAAGCGGGAGGACCATCATGAGAGATAGAAAGATACAGCTCAATCTGAACGGCCGGTCCGTTTCCCTCGTGGCCGGTGACAACACCACTCTTCTCCACGCCCTGCGAGAGTACGGCCTCACGAGCCTCAAGAGAGGTTGTGAAGAGGGAGAATGTGGCGCCTGCACAGTGATCATGAACGGCCTGCCGGAGAAATCCTGTCTCATCCTGGTTGCCGAAGCCGAAGGAGCCGATATCCTCACCGTCGAAGGATTGATAAAAGATGGGAGGCTTCATCCTATACAGCAGTCCTTCATCGACGAAGGGGCGATACAGTGCGGTTACTGCACTCCGGGAATGGTTATGACAACCTACGCTTTACTGCTGAAGAACCCCTCTCCAGACGAAGAAGAGATAAAAGAGGCGCTTTCGGGCAACCTATGCAGGTGCACCGGTTATCTCTCGATAGTCAGGGCCGTAAAGAAGAGCGCCCGAATCATGGCAGGTCTAAGCGAAGGGAGCGAGTGAGATGAAGAATATAAAAACCAATACCGGTGTTGGAAAGTGGTTGCCAAGAAAGTTCGATCTCGAAAAGGCGGCAGGTACTCTTCAGTTTGCCGATGATCTAAGGTTCGGACCGGAGCTCCTTCATGCTGCCGTCGTTCGCTCGTCTATTCCGCACGGCGAGATACTGTCGATCGATACAGCTCAGGCCCTTGAGATGCCTGGGGTAGTGAAAGTTTTAGTTGGCGAGGATTTCCCTCACCATTTCGGTCTTTATCTCAAGGATCGAACGCCGATGGCCATCGGCAGAACTAGATACTGCGGAGAACCCGTGGCACTTGTGGTGGCCGAAGATGAAAACACGGCACGGGAGGCAGTGAAACGTGTCAGGGTCAATTACAAAAAGCTAGAAGCGATCTTCGATCCTGTGAAGGCCGCCACGACCAACACTGTTCTCGTTCATCCGGAGCTTCACAAATATGAGCACGTAGATTTCATAACGCCTCAACCCAACACGAACATAGGGAACTGGTTCAGAATAAGAAAGGGCGACGCAGAGAAAGCCTTCGGGGAGGCCGACCATATCTTCGAAGAGACCGTCACCTGTCCGCAGATAGCCCACGGCTTCCTCGAAACGCTGTGCTCGATCTGCAAGCAAGACCCTGCATCCGGCGAGATAACGATCTGGACATCTGCTCAATCGGCCTTCACCGTCAGGGATATAATCGCGAAAGGCATCGGCTATCCTCTCCATAAAATTAGAGTCGTAGCACCTCCCATAGGCGGAGGTTTCGGCGGAAAGGCCGGAATGACGATCGAGGCGCTCTGTCTGGCGGCCGCCATGGATAAGAATATAGCGGGAAGACCGGTCAAACTCTTTATACCAAGAGAAGAAGTGCTGCTCACATCCTGGGTTCGTCAGGGCTTCGTGGCTAAAATCGAGCTCGCGGTGAACAACGACGGTCTGATACAGGCAATCCGCAATACCTTCTGGTTCGACACGGGCATCTCGGCCGAGTATGGCGCCAACCCTGTCAGGAGCGCCGGCTATACGTCTATGGGAGCTTACAACATACCGAACGTCTGGTCCGACTGTTACGCAGTTTACACCAACAAACCCTTCGGGGGCGCTTACAGGGGGTTCGGCCTGCCCGAACTCATGAGCGCGCTAGAGGTCGTGATAGACATCGCCGCCGACAAGTTGCACATCGATCCGGTGGAGTTCAGAAAGAAAAACCTTCTAAGGAAAGGCCAGACCACATGCACCGGTATGCCTATGCACGATCATGCACTCGATAAAATCATCGACCGGGTTGCCGCGAGTCTCAAGATTTCGCAGAAGGAACCACCCCTCAGGAAAGGCTGGAAAAGGGGCAAAGGAATAGCCCTCGCGATAAAGGCCCCGGCTATTCCCGCTGACGCTTCCTCTTCGGCTATAGTGAAACTGAATGGCGACGGAACGGTCGAAGTCCTCGCGGCTACGATGGATATGGGGCAGGGGACTTACAGCGCTTACGCGCAGATCGTCTCGGAAGAACTCGGCGTACCGTACGACTGGATAAAAGTTTACTACCCAGACACTCAGAGCCACCCTTATGACTGGCAAACGGTTGCCAGCCGCTCCTGCTGGTCCATGGGAATGGCAGTGAAACGTGCAGCCTGCGACGTGAGGGAAAAACTCATAGCATTGTTTTCGGAGTACTGGCAGGTTTCGTGTGACAGTATAAGTATTGAATACGGAGTCATAAAATGTAGAAAACTCGGAAAGAACGAAAGAATCGACGAAAGAGTGCAGAATGGCTTCAAAATGCCAGACGGCGTTTTGAAGGGTGGTCCAATTATAGGTACTGGATCATTTACGCCTCCAGATATAATCTACCCCGACATCGATACCGGACAATCGGCCAAGAGCGTGGTCCACTTCACTCTTGGAGCTATCGGGGTGGATATGGAAGTCGATCCCGGAACCGGAAAGATCGTAATAAACAGAGCGGTCGCCGGTTACGATGTGGGAAAGGCGATAACCCCGATCAACGTGCGCGGTCAGATAGAGGGCGGAACTGTGCAGGGCCTTTCGGCCTGCCTTATGGAGGCCATGGCCTACGATGAAAATGGCAAACTGCTGACTCCCGATTTCACCGATTACAAAATAGCGACTTTTAAAGATGCACCTGCCGAGATAGAGGCCTTCTGGGAAGAGACACCCGAAGAGATTTCTCCATACGGTAACCGTGGAGTCGGGGAGCATTCGATGATCGCACCGGCTCCCGCTACAAACAACGCCCTTTTCAACGCTACCGGTATGAGAATACACAGCTACCCGCTGAGCAGGGAAAGGGTTTTCAAAGCCCTCCATGCGAAGGAAAGGGGAGAGACAGACTTCTGGGAGTGGCCTTACGCACTCGACCTGGCTTTCAGAAAGGCAAAAAAAGAGTGGTGAGCGACAGGCCTTCTCAGTAACAGCCCAACGCCCAACGGTCGGCCACAATAGAGGATTTTCGATACGGACCTGCTATCATCTATTCGGAGGTGCGCCCGTGAAATATGAAGTTGGCAGGTTCACAGAAAATCTCAAAGAAGTAGCTTCGAAGGTCGATAAATACGAAATCGATCTCGAAGAGGCTGTAAAGGCTTTGAGAAGATTTGGATTCGTAGAGGACGATTACTCCGCCCTTGAGTATCTCACAGGTGAGATGACGAATTCTTCCAGATTATTCGAGCTTGGAAGATCCCACAACGCTTATATAAGAGTTCTTGCATACATTCGTCTGGGCGGGATGCTCCCTCCGGATGGACTTTCCAAATTCATCAAAAGCCTTGAGCTAGAAAGGCTTGCAATAACGGCCCTCATGCGTGGAATGGCGAGAAATGGCAGAACACTTCCGGTCGAAACCCTCTACTTCCTTTTCGGAATGGACCTCGAGATTGATGAGCTGCTACTGGAAACCGTGGAACTCAAAGATCGTGAGACCAATTCCGCCTTTTTGCTCGAATCGTCCATGCTGAGAGGAAATAGTCTAAAGTTCACGGGAGATATGGAAGAGGAGCTAATGAAGGGGGGAAAGAGAGGGGCTCTGGCACTGGATTATCTCGATTTTCACAACGTAAACTGGTTGGAATATCTGAACCGCTCCAACCTTTCCGATCCCACTATCTCGATGAAAGCCATACTCAAAGCGGTCAGGCGGGGAATCGTTCCAGAGTTCCTTTCGAAATGCCGGTTCAATTGGGCGGACAACCTTTACCGTTCTCTAGAAAAACTGAGAGGCGTTCACACTGCCGGTGGATCACTGATCCAGTTTTCTTTTCACGGTGATCCTTTCAAATCAGGCCAGGGCTCCAGTGGCGGAATCGGGACTTTTCTCAGAACTCTCGGGAACGAACTTGCCGATATTTTGGATAGCGTAGTTACCGTTGTACCCCTCGAAGAAACGGAGCTGGATGATAATTTACAGCTCTATAGGGTCGAAAAAGACGGCCACTTATTCCTCTACTTTCCGTTTTATGGTTATCAGAAGCTGAAAGCCGCTCATTTCATCGGTTCTCAATGGTCGCTGGCTTCGACGATAGATGACATTCTTTCAATAGCTGGAATCTCTCCGGCGTATTTCCATACGAGGTTTTCTGATTACGCTTCGCTATCCATGATGAAACTTGCAAGAATCAAAGGAATAAAGACCCACTTCACGCTGACTGTCGACCCTCAGAGAAGGTTCTCCGGTAACGGGGGGACTCTGCTTGAGACTGGAATCGAAAAGATTATGGAGGATACTTCTCGGGTCCAGATCTCCTGGAGAATGCTAAGAGAGAGTGATAGTTTGATAGGAATAGGAGCAAGGCAGAGCGAACGTCAGCTGATTTCTTACTACCCATCTTTGATAAAAGAAGATCTACGCTCTAAGTTGAACATGGTACCGGAAGGAATATCCTTGAGAGATGAATGTCCTGCCGAAATACGCCATAGATATACCGGATACAATTCGCTGTTCGAGGTGGAAAGAAAGTACCACATCGAGCGCGACAGAAAAACTCTGCCCTTTATTCTCACGGTGGGGAGACTGGATCCGCTCAAAGGACAGTTTAAACTCCTTAAGGCCTGGGGAGAATCCCCGCTCTTCAACAGATACAACCTCGTCATCGTAGGAGGCAGTGTAGAGGACCCCGATGAAGTAGAAGCCGGAGAGCTGAGAAAGATAGAGGAGTACATACGTAAGTACCCCCGGCTTTCGACGGGGTTCTGTCATCTCTCGGCCATGGGAAACGATTACATACGCTGTCTCGAAAAAGATATCGCGGTCTCGCAAGGTCCACGGCCACCAGTCTATGCAGCACCCTCTTTTAAAGAGGAGTTCGGCATAGCGATTCTTGAAGCCATGGCGGCTGGTTTTTTAGCGATAGCTCCACGCAGAGGTGGTGTGAAAGAGTATATAAAGCACGGTTTGAATGGATTCCTAATCGATACCACCTCCGTAGAGACCATCAAAAGGTACCTCGTCAAAATACTTCTTGACAAAGACCTATCGCCACGTAAAATGAAAATGCTTGCCGAAAACGGCAGCAGGACGGTGTATAGAAGGTATTCGATTTCTGTCGTCGCCGGAATGTTTGCCGATATCTACAAATCGCGCCGCTAATCGTCCGTATTCATGAGGCTAGAGGATAAAGATAGAGGTATGTTGAGATTTGGCATTGTTATGAAAGTAATAATTGCTAAAATCGTTCTATCCACTCCGGTGAAACAGACTACCGAAAAAACCCGTCACTTTTTGATTTTGTCATAACCCACCCTTTGTCACGGCCCCGAGTTTTTTGTCAGCACAGGTGAATGCAGGAACGGTTATTTTATCGCTGAAGGAGGGCTAGAGAATGAAGAAGGTTATCCCGCTGTTGGTAGCGTTGGTGTTGATCGTTTTTGGGGCTTGCGAGTATTTGAGCAAACCTGTCACTTACGTACTCACTGTATTGCACGAAGGCAACGGCTCGGTCGTCGTTACTCCGGAAAAGGACAAGTACAGATTCAACGAGACGGTTTCGCTTGAAGCCGTTCCCGACGAGGGGTGGAAATTCACTCAATGGACGGGGGATCATTCCGGAACCAGCAGACACGCCACCATAAAAATGAATCAGTCCAAGGAGATCGTGGCCCACTTTGAAAAGCAAAAGGTCGTCGTCGCGGTGAACATAGTCCCGCTCGAAGGCGGAACTGTAACGGGGGAGGGGACCTACGATTACGACGAGCTCGTTACGCTGACCGCCCTGCCCAACCCTCCCTTCAACCTCGGAGGCTGGTACAGGAACGACGCTCTGGTGGCGTCCACTCCGGTCTTTTCCTTCAACACGAAAGATTACTTCCAGACTCAGGAAGCTTACGATCTGGATTTCAAGGTGGAATTCGATCCCAAGACTCTCGAAGTGACCGTGGCAGCGACGCCGACGGACGCGGGTATCACGACCGGTGGAGGCACTTATCTCTACGGAGATGAAGTGACGATAGGCGTGACTCCCACCGACGGCCTGAGCTACGAAGGCTGGTTTGTGGGCGAGCAGCTTCTTACGGGTGAACCCTGGTACACTTTCAGCAACGAGGAGATCGCCCAGTACGCTTTCTCCGGTCCTCAGGCGGGGTTCACGGCTATGGCCCGGTTCGGTCCGCCGACTTACCAGGTTACTCTTTCGGCCTCTCCGACGGAAGGAGGAAAGGTTTCAGGCTGCGGAAAGTACAAAAAGGGAGACATAGTGACGATAATTGCTATAGCGAACGAGCCTTACACTTTTACCGGCTGGTACACGGTTGAAGAATACGGCACTTATCTCTTCAGTCCGGCGTGGGAATACTCGTTCCCGGCCATGAACATCGCGCTGGTGGCTTTTTTCGTGAAATGAGCAGCTTTGCCGATCTTTCGATCCTTCGGCCAGCGTCTTTGTGATCTGTAAAAAGGGCGGGAAGTTCCCGCCCTTCCCTTTATTTATGGCGCTTTTTCGGCTTTTTCGACCTGGTTTTCTGTTCGTGACTGGTTTTTTTAACGGGCTTTTTCTCTTTTTCAACTATGTTGAAATCTATCTCCATGGTCGTTTTATCGGCCCTGACCGCCTGAACTTTCAGGTCGTCGCCGATCCTGAAGATCCTCTTGTTCTTTCTCCCGACCAGTATGTTCTGGTTTTCTATGAAGTCGTAATAGTCGTCCAGAGTGGATATGTGCACCAGGCCGGATATCATCTTTTCGGTTATTTCCACGAAGATTCCGAACTTCGTGAGACCGGTTATAACGCCCTGGAAAACTTCGCCTATGTGGTTGGAGATATATTCGACCTTCTTCATGTCCAGCAGGTCCCACTCGGCCTCGTTGGCGACTCGCTCCCTTTTGGAAGCCCATGAGGCTATGGAGGGGAGATTTTCCTCGTACTCTCTCTGTTCGTCGGTGAGTTCGCCGTTTCCACGGGAGGAGAAGACCTTCAGCAGTCTATGGACGACCAGGTCGGGATACCTCCTTATAGGCGAGGTGAAATGTGTGTAAGCCTGTGAGGCCAGACCGAAGTGGCCGATATTGTTTTCGGAGTAGACGGCGCGTTTCATACCCCTCACCAGCACTCTCTCAATCGAGGCGTGGAGCGGATGATCTTTTGTCTTCTCCAGTATCTGCTGCAACGCTTTAGGTTGTACGTTGCGCGGAAGTTTAACGTTCATGCCAAGGGCTTCGAGGTAGTTCTTCAGCTGCATCATCGACTCGGCGTCGGGTTCCTCGTGGATTCTATAGACGAAGGGGAGGCCGCGGTCGTTGAAGAGTTCGGCCACCGTTTCGTTGGCCAGTATCATGAACTCCTCTATAATCCATTCGGAAACTCCCCGTGACTGGGGTATAATGTCGAGCACCCGGCCTGTGTCGCTGAAGACGATCTTGACCTCGCGCGAGGATATATCCATAACCGAGCCGCGCTTTTTGCGGTTCTCCCGGATCTTGCCGGCCAGTTCGTGCGAGAGCAGGAGACTCCCGCTCACCGGTTCGAGTTTTTCAAGCGTCTCTCTGGAGGCCGTGCCCTCGAGAAACTCGTTCACCTCAGTGTACGTGAGCCGTCTTTTAGAACGGATAACGCCGCGCTCAACCTTCGAGGAAAGCAGTTTCCCGCGCGGGTCGAGCTCCATGATAAGAGAAAGCGTCAGTCTGTCTTCGTCTGGTTTTAGCGAGCAGATGTTGTTCGAGAGCTCGAAGGGCAGCATCGGAATTACCGTGTCCAGCAGATAGACGGAAGTTCCCCGCGAGAAGGCCTCTCTGTCTATCGCCGAGCCTTCAAAGACATAATGCGAGACGTCGGCTATGTGTACTCCGAGCAGGTAGTTCCCGTTTTCCAGACGGACCAGTGAGATGGCGTCGTCGAAGTCCTTGGCGTCTTCGCCGTCGATCGTGTACACGATCTCGCTCCTGAAATCCTTCCGGCCTTTCAGATCTCTTTCCGGAATCGTCGAGGAGATCTTCTTCGCCTGTGCGCTCACTTCCTGCGGGAACTCATCGGGTTCGGGAAGGTCGTGGCGGTATATCACCGTCATGAGATCGACCTCCGGAGCGCTAGAGTCGCCTAGAACCCTCTCGACCGACCCTTCGGGATTTCTGCCCGGCGTGGGGTATTTGGTGATTTTGATTATCACTTTGTCGTCGAGTTTGGCACCGTTGAACTCCTCGGGGGGAATGTAAAAGTCGTTCTTTAACTTCACATCGTCCGGTACCACGAAGGCGAAGATCCCCCTGGTCTTGAAAGTTCCCACAACCCTGGTTTTATTTCGCTTGAGGACCTTGATTACCCTTCCCCTGTGGATGTCTTTGTAGTCGCCCGTAACTTCTACCATCACGGTATCTCCGTGAATCGCGAAGCCTGCCTCTTCGGGCGGAATGAAGATCTCCTCTCCTCCAGGTTCGATAACGAAGGCGCCAAGACCGCGCCTGGTAAATTCTATGATGCCGGTCAGATTGTTGCTTCCAGGAACGATGTATCTGCCCCTGGAATCGCGCACGATTTCACCCGTACCGGTCATCTCCTCGAGCAGGGTTTTCAGTTCGCTCTTCGATGTTTTGTCGCTTGCTCCCAGTTGCAAAGCCAGGCTCTTCAGCGTCCCGGGAGTGTATTCGGGTGAGTTGAAGTGTGTTCGCAGTGATTTCAAAGTTAGCTTCATTAGCCTCTTTCCTTTCGTTTTTACCTGAATTTCGTACCTGTTTATGATATAATTATACAGTGTCTTTCGTTATATCTATTCAAACAGGAGGTTCGCAATGCGAATTGGAATATTGACCGGTGGCGGGGACTGCCCTGGGCTGAACGCCGTTATTAGAGGAATAGTGAAATCTGCACCCGATAACGTGGAAATCATAGGAATAATGCACGGCTGGAAGGGACTCGTTCAGGGAGAGTACATGAAACTGACCGGAGACGATGTAGAGGGCATACACATCCTCGGCGGAACGATTCTGGGCACGGCGAGAATCAATCCCTTCAGGTCGGAGGAAATGAGAATCAAGCTCGAGGAAAATATAAAGAAGCTGGGGCTGGACGTCATAATCGGCATCGGCGGCGACGACACGCTGAGCGTCACGGCCAAGCTGGCCTCCATGGGATACAGGACGGTCGGCGTACCCAAGACGATAGACAACGACGTTTCCAACACCGACTACACTTTCGGTTACCACACGGCCGTCAACGTTGGAGCCGATGCTATCGACAGACTGCATTCGACCGCCAAATCCCACGGAAGGGTGATATTCGTCGAGCTTATGGGACGCGAAGCCGGCTGGATAACTCTCGAAGCCGGACTGGCCGCCGGGGCTCACCTGATACTGATTCCCGAATACCCCATGACTATCGACGAAATAATGGGATATATCAACAGAAGGATGAAGGACAAAGGTTACATGATAATCGCCACGGCCGAGGGTTTCAAACCCACCGAGCTGGAGAACGTCGTGGGCGACAAGAACCAGATAGATGCCTTCGGCCACATAAAGCTCGGCGGAATAGCCCACTATATGGCCGAAGTGGTGGGAGAGAGGACCGGATACGACACGCGATCGATGGTTCTGGGATACCTTCTGAGAGGTGGAACGCCGACGGCCTTTGACAGGATACTCGGCACCAGGTACGGCGTTCACGCCATGGAACTGGTTATCAAGGGCGACTTCGGAAGAATGGTGGCCCTCAGGGGTAACGATATAGTGTCGATACCTCTGGAATACGGAATAGCCACTAAGAAGCTCGTTCCTTACGAATATTACAAACTTGCACAGATATTCTTTGGTTGAGGGACGTTTATGGAAAACTCTGAGCCGGTAAGGCTCGCCAGATACGCGATTGAGGAGCGTGTCACGAACGGACGCGTTCTATCTATACCCGAATGGGTTTCCCGGGAACTCAGAACGATGATGGCCGGATGCTTCGTCTCGATCCACAAAAGCGACGGAGCCCTGAGAGGCTGTATAGGCACGCTCTCGCCCGTAACGGCGAGCCTGGCGAGCGAGATAATACAAAACGCCGTATCTTCGGCGACCCGTGACCCGAGATTCCCACCGGTCGAGGCCGAAGAACTGGACGAACTCGAGATAACCGTCGACGTGCTTGGAGAGGCCGAAGCGACTACCGCCGAAGAACTCGACCCGAAACGGTACGGAGTGATCGTCCAGCACGGCTGGAAGAAGGGAGTACTCCTCCCTGACCTGGAGGGGGTGGACACAGTCGACGAACAACTCAGGATCGCCCTCATGAAGGCGGGTATAGGCAAGAGCGAGAGCTACCGAATATATAGATTCACCGTAAGAAGGTATCATTAGATAACCTGAGAGGTGATTTTTGTGAAACCGGCCGTATATTTCGACGAGTACGACGAAGGGAGTACTCTCCAGTGTCTATTGTGCCCCCGTCATTGCGTGATAAAGCAGGGCGAAGTAGGCTTCTGCAAAACGAGGAGAAACGTTGACGGAATGCTGTACTCCCTGAACTACGGGCAGTTGACCTCGATCGCCGTAGACCCGATAGAAAAGAAGCCGCTCTTTCACTTCTTTCCGGGAGAGACGATACTCTCCGTCGGTTCCTGGGGCTGCAATTTGAACTGTGAATTCTGCCAGAACTGGGAGATCTCCAAGGACAGACCGAAGGTACTCAAGCACGTCATGCCCCAGCAGCTGATCCAGATAGCCACCGAAAGAAAATCCAAAGGGATCGCCTTCACCTACAACGAACCCATAGTCTCTTTCGAATTCATTCTCGACACATCGCGCGCCGCATCCAAAGAGGGGATATACAGTGTGCTCGTCACCAACGGCGTTATAGAGAGAGAACCCATGGAGCTTCTGGCCCAGTCGATGAGGGCGATGAATATAGATATAAAAGGCTGGAACGATGATTTCTACAAAAAGGAAATCGGAACCGACAAAGCAAACGTACTTCGGTCCATCGAGATCGCACTCAAGTCCGGTGTGCACATGGAACTCACGACCCTGATCATACCCGGGAAGAACGACAGTCCCGAAGAGATGGAAGAAGAGGCTTTGTGGATAAAGAACCTGTCGCCGGACATACCGCTCCACATAAACAGATACTTTCCCAATTACCACTACACAGCCCCGGCAACTGAGGTCGAATCGCTTCTAGAGCTGGCTTCGAAGGCGAAGGAACACCTGAACTACGTTTACGTGGGCAACGTCGCACTCGAAGGCTACAACGATACGTTGTGTCCTAACTGCGGAAACCTGCTCGTAGAGAGAAGGGACTACAACGTTGTCGTGAGTGGAGTGGATGAAAAAGGCAGGTGCACCAGTTGTCAAAGAGAAATATCGCTAGTTTTCTGAAAGGCAGAGTCCTCTTTTACGGAATCCTTCTGGTCGCGGCCGCCGCGATCTTGACCTACCTCTTCCTCAGGGAAAAGCCGGTAGAGTACTACGACAGGACCGAGTACTACCTGGGAACCTACGTAACGGTGAGAGTCGGCTCGAAAACACTCTCACCGCTGGTGCTGGCCGATGCGGCCATGAAAGAAATAAAGAGGATCGACGAAAAGTTCGGCGGCAGAGGCTCGGGGACGATCGCTCAACTGAACGCGACCGGCCAGGCCAACGATCTCGACAATGAGACGATGTTTCTCATCAAGTCGGCGCTGAAAGTGGCCGAAAACACCGGTGGCGCCTTCGATCCAACGCTCTTCACGCTGACCGCTCTATGGGGCTTCGACTATGCCGACTCCGAAAATAGAGTTCCTCTCGACAGCGAAATAGTTTCGGCACTCGCGAAAACCGGTTACCGAAGAGTGGAGCTTGACGAAAATAACATGGCCGTCAGGCTGCCTGAAGGGCTAACCCTTGATCTGGGCGGGATCGCCAAGGGTTACGCCGTGGATCTGGCGATCGCCAGAATAAAATCGCTCGATCCCCAGGCCACAGGCTTCATAGACGCCGGTGGCGATATCGGCGTTATCGGGCCCAAATACGGCAACAGGCCCTGGATAGTCGGAATACGCGATCCCAGGGGAAATAGCGTACAGGACGTGGTAGAGTACATATACCTCTACGACGGCGCCGTGGCCACCTCGGGCGACTACGAAAGGTTTTTCGTCGTCGATGGCATAAGGTACCACCACATACTCGACCCGAAAACTGGCAGCCCTTCGAGGAGCGGAGCGATAAGCGCCACGGTAATAAACAAAAGCGCGATGCTCGCCGACGCCTACGCGACAGCGGCCTTCGTGATGGGTAAAGACCCGGGAATAACCTTCCTTCCCAGGTACGGTACGCTCGTCTTTCTGGTGATGGAGGATCGAAGCACCTTCAAATCGCCGGGATTCGAGGTCTATCAGCAGAAATGAAGTTTCTCGGCAAGTTCGACTGGCTCATAATTGTCATACTGATCCTGGCGGCGATCATACTCTTCATCCCGCATGGACAATCGGCCCCGATAGCGGAGATCTACCACGACGGGAGACTGGTGATGACGGTCGATCTTCGCGTGGATTCACATTTCAACCTGGAGGGCATGGAAATCGCCGTGAGCGGCGGCAGAATCTCGGTCGTCGATTCCGACTGCCCAGACAGGATCTGCGTGAACCAGGGAGCCATCGACAGGCCGGGAATTCCGATCGTCTGCGTTCCCAACAGGGTAGTGATAAAGATTCCGGCCGGCGATACGCAGTTCGACGCGATAACTCAGTGAAGAGAAAGGACAGAGGCAGGCCAGTACGCGGCGCGACTGGATAATCTGAACGGTGGACGGGCTATGACATATCGCGATTCAGACGCTCAAACCGCAAAGAGAATAACGACGCTTTCCATGCTGGTAGCCATGGGCTCGGTGATGTACCTTCTCGAAAGTTTAATACCCTTTCCGCTGCCTGTCCCTGGCGGAAGATGGGGCTTCTCGAACCTCGTGCTTCTGCTGGCCGTCAACGGCCTCTCCCTGCGCGATACCCTGTATCTGGCCATAGGAAAGACACTCGTAGGAGGACTTCTCACCGGTCGTCTGGGTACGCCGGGCTTCATCATGGGAATATCTGGAATAGTCGCCTCGGCGCTCCTGATGTGGCTCCTCTCCAGAAGCCGGTTATTCGGCATGGCAGGTATCAGCCTTGCCGGCGCCGCCGTTAGCAACCTCGTGCAGCTATTCGTCGCCGCCTGGCTTATAGTGAGGAGCGGGGAGATACTCTTCCTCTATCCCTACATGCTTCTGCTCGGTTCGATCTCGGCCCTCATAAACGCCTACATAGCACACGAAGTGATAAGAAGGATAGGTGATACCATATGGTTCGACTGATACTGGCTTCCTCTTCGCCGCGCCGCAAAGAACTGCTGCTACTCCTCAGAGTCGCCTTCGAGACCGTCCCACCCGTCGGAGTGAAGGAAGAACTCTCCGCGTCCTTCGACCCGGACGAACTCGCGGACCTCTCCTTCAGAAAGGCGCGGAACGTTTACGAAAGACATCCCGACGCGGTGGTCATAGGGGCCGACACTGTCGTAGTGCTCGAGAACACCGTCCTCGGAAAACCATCATCGAAGGATGAGGCTTTCGAAATGCTGGTGCGGCTCTCGGAAAAGATGCATTACGTCTTCACGGCCGTATCGGTGCTCGAGCGTCGATGGAATTTCAGTTTCATAGAGCGAACCGCAGTCAAATTCCGCAAGATACCGCCCGCGCTGATCGGGGAATACGTCCAGACGGGCATCCCACTCGACAAGGCCGGGGCATATGGAATACAGGACTACGGCGCTCTTTTCACCGAAATCATAAACGGGGATTATTACAACGTAATGGGGTTGCCCATCGGTAGATTGTGGCAGGAACTAAATACCAGAGGGGTGATCTAGTTGGAAGACACGGTACTGATGCCCAGGGAGAAACTTCTCGAACTCGGGGCGGAAAGACTCACGAACGAAGAACTCGTAGCCATCCTTTTGAGAACGGGGGTAAAGGGGAAGGGTGTGATGGAATTCAGCAAAGAACTCCTGAACCGGTACGGATCGCTCACGGCGCTGCTCTGCGCCGACGTGAGGGAAGTGATGAACGTCAAGGGAATGGGCTTGGCCAAGGCGGTTCTCTTCAAGGCCTCCCTGGAGCTTGGACACAGGGTTTTCAAAGAGATGTCCAAAAAGACCCGGATGAAACTCGACGAACCGGAAAGCGTTTATTATCTCTGCCACGATATGACACTGCTGGACAGAGAAACGGTGAGGGTGATCTCGCTCGACACCAAGTTGAATTATTGTGGTCTCAACACCGTCAGCGTGGGAATACTCGATTCCTCGCTCCTGCACCCGCGCGAAGTCTTCAAACCGGCCATCAGCAGAACGGCGGCTGCGATCATTCTCGTGCACAACCATCCGTCGGGAGATCCCAGTCCCAGCAAAGAAGATGGTAATATAACAAATAGAATTAAAGAAGCCGGCGAAACCTTGGGTATAAAGCTCCTGGATCATATAATTGTAGGGAAAGGCAGTTTTTTCAGTTTTACGGCGGGAAGGGTATTTTACACGGAGGTGGGCGATGATTTCCAGAGAAAGGGCTTATAGTCTGGTAGAGGAACATTTGAAATCGAAAAACCTGGTCAAACACGTGATAGCCACCGAGGCGGTGATGCGTGCGCTGGCCGTCAGGCTCGGTCAGGATCCGGATAGCTGGGGCATGGCCGGTCTGCTCCACGATCTCGACTACGAATTCACCAAAGAACGCTTCGAAGAACACGCTTTGAAGACCGTCGAGATGCTCGCCGACGAGGACGTCTCGACCGAGATAAAGGACGCAATCCTCGCCCACTGCGAGAGAAAAGAAAGGCAAGCGCTTATCGAGAAGGCCATCTACGCGGCCGATCCCGTAACCGGCTTCATAGTCGCCGCCGTCCTCATACGGAAAGGAGCCAGACTGGCCGATATCGACGTGGAGTTCCTGCTCAACAGATTCAAAGAGAAGTCTTTCGCCAGGGGAGCCAGCAGGGAACAAATGGCCAGCTGTGAAGAACTCGGCCTGTCGCTCGAGGAGTTTCTTGACGTATCTCTCGGCGCGATGCAAAATATTTCCGCAGAACTGGGGTTGTAATTGTAGGGTATGGAAATGGCATAATAGATTGAAAGGGAGTGTTTCCAGTGATCGAGAAGATCATAGAATCGGAAATGACAAGATACAGGGAAAACTATGTACCGACCGTGAGAGAGGTGGCCGAAGAAATCGAACTGGCCGGGTACATAGACCACACTCTCCTGAAGGCCGACGCTACACCGGAGATGATCGTCAGGCTCTGCGATGAGGCCAGAGAGTTCAATTTCTGGAGTGTCTGTGTCAATACCGGATATCTCTCGCTCGTCAGTAAGGCGCTCGAAGGTTCGCCCGTGAAGAAGACGGTCGTTGTAGGCTTTCCTCTGGGACAGATGGCTACGATGACCAAGGGCGCCGAGACGGTGTGGGCTCTGGAAAACGGGGCCGATGAGTTCGATATGGTGATCAACGTCGGGTTACTGAAGGCGAGAGAGTCTCAGAAGGTTTATGAAGATATATCGGAAGTGGTAGAATCGGCAGAAGGCAAAATCGTCAAAGTCATTCTCGAAAACTGTCTTTTGACGGAAGAAGAAAAAGTGGCCGCCTGCGCTATTTCGAGGGAGGCCGGTGCTGCTTTTGTCAAAACATCGACTGGCTTTTCCACTGGCGGGGCGACGATCGAGGACGTTTCGCTGATGAAATTCGTCGTCGGTGACCGTTGCAGGGTCAAGGCTTCCGGCGGAGTCAGAACCAGAGAGGACACCATAGCCATGATCAGGGCCGGAGCCGATAGAATAGGCACCAGTTCGGGCATAAAAATAGTGACTGGCGGGATCGCCAGAGATAAAGGGGGATATTGAGATGGATTTTTGCGCTCTTTCAGTAAAGGATTTTCTTAAGAAGGTGGCGGAAAAGAGTCCGACACCGGGTGGCGGAGCGGTCGGAGCTGTGGTGGCGGCGCTGGCGGCGTCTCTGGGCTCTATGGTGGCCAACCTCACGATAGGCAAAAAAGGATACGAAGATGTGGAAGGCCATATGGAATCGGCACTGGAGATCTGTGAAGCCGAGTCCGTTTATCTTTGCGAACTGGTGAACAAGGACATTCAGGCATTCGATCAGGTAATGTCCGCATACAAGCTTCCCAAAGCCACCGACGAAGAAAAAAACGCGAGGGAAATGAAGATACAGCAAGCCCTGAAGACCGCAATAGAGGTGCCTTTTGATCTGGCCAGAAGATGCAAGAATATCATAGTCAGCATAGAAAGGCTGGCCAAGTGGGGCAACCTCAACGTTCTATCGGACGCCGAGAGCGCCGCGTACCTGCTAATGGCGGTTTACAAGATTGCCTACGCCAATGTAATGATAAACATGAAGTCCCTGAAGGATGCGGAGTACGGCGCCTGGATCTCCGACGAGATGGCCCAGCTAGACAGGCAGATGACCGCAACCTATGACAGGATAATGGACGTACTCGGAAAACGTAATGGTTGAACTGAAATTAATAAAGAAAAGCAACGAATGCAAGGCACGGCTTGGAAGACTGTGTACCGATCACGGTGAGATAGACACCCCCGTCTTCATGCCGGTGGGAACGAACGGAACCGTCAAGGGACTCTGGCAGAGCCAGCTGGAGTCCCTCCAGGCGGGCATTATACTGGGAAATGCCTTTCACCTGTATCTTAGACCGGGTCTGAATGTTTTGAGAGAGTTCGGCGGGCTTCACCGGTTCATGTCCTGGCCTCACTCGATCCTGACCGACAGCGGCGGCTTCCAGGTTTTTTCTCTGAGCGACAAGAAGATACTGGAAGAGGGAGTGAAGTTTCGCTCACCGCTCGACGGCAGCCAGATATTCATGACTCCCGAACTCTCGATGGAAATCCAGCAGGCGATAGGCTCGGACATCGCGATGGCCTTCGACGAGTGCGTCGAGCCGGGTGCTTCGAGAGAATACGTCGAAGACTCCGTGGGAAGAACCACGCGCTGGGCCCGCCGCTGTATAGAGGCACACAGGGAAAGCGGGCAGGCACTTTTCGGTATCGTTCAGGGCGGTTTCTTCGAAGATCTGAGGGAGAGGAGCGCCGCCGAGATCACGTCGATGGATTTCGACGGGTTCGCGCTCGGCGGGCTGAGTGTGGGAGAGGAGTTCCCTATCACTACCAGGATACTCTCACATTCGGTCGATCTCCTTCCCTCCGATAGAGCCAGGTATCTCATGGGGATCGGCTCGCCGGACATAATTCTGGCCGCCGTGGAAAACGGCATTGATATGTTTGATTGCGTACTTCCGACGAGGATGGGAAGGCACGGCACGGCGCTGACCTGGACAGGAAGGGTCAACCTCAAGGCCGCGAGGAACAGGTTCGACAGGTCTCCGGTCGATGAAGAGTGTTCCTGCGCCGTTTGTTCGACTTACAGCAGGGCTTACATACATCATCTCCTCTCCAGAGACGAGATGCTTGGCAAGATCCTGTTGAGTTATCACAACATAAGTTTTCTGATGGAGTTCGTCAGAGAGCTGCGAGAAGCGATAGCCGAAGAAAGATATATGGATTTCAAAACCGAGTGCTTCAGGAATGGATTGATCGGGAGTGATAGTCTCGAAAGTTTTTCCAGCGAGCGGATGGGGTGATATGATGAAGAGATCTCTTGTCTTTTTCTTTGTGCTTTTCGGTGTTATTTCTCTGGCCCTGAATACTTTCAATCTTCAAACCGGCGGAAACGGCGTCATATCCACGGGGTTCAACTCCGGCTATGGCAGTCCTTCCGATCTGTACGGGATAGTGAACTCGGCCTTTTCCACAAACTTTATGGAGATTACCAGGAGCGCTTCGCCACTTGTCAACGAGCGGCATCTCTACGTGCAGCTCTTCGAAGATTCCGACGACAACATGGCCGGCGCCCTGCAGTACTACATGGATATAGGTCCCGGTTCCAGTCTTCGTTCTCTGAGCTACACGATTTCCGGCAATCTGGGCGCTCTGACCACCTACGGTGCCGACTTGAAAGTCAATATGCACGTGGCGACCGCAACGACTTACGATTTCGCGCTGAAGGGCGGTATATCCGGAAAGGCCTTCAAACTGCTGGATTACGTGGCGGCCTTCGAAAGCACCATCTGGTCGAGTGGCTCGAATAAAAACATCGTAGATTTGCTGGTCGGCGTCAGGTTCGTTCCCGATCCCTTCGTCATAGGTCTGGAACTGGGAACGAGAAACGGCATGGAGATCAGGTATTTCGGTCTGTCTACCCAGTTCACCTACAACAAAATGTTCTCGGTGAGGGGCGGCGTCTCAATGAACATAGACCTCGAGAACAACATGGACTTCATAATCGGCGGCGGTATCGACGTCATGATCGGCAACATGCTTATAACTGGCGGAATAGGGACCAATCTGAACAGGAAGATCCCTTCCATAGCCTTCGAGAAGACCTGGAACGTAGCCATAATGGGCAAATGGTGATGTAGCCTTCAAGCAGGTTTCGGTTTTCCGCCCGCGGGCAAAACCAGCCTTGCCACGACTCCCGGTTTCTGGAAGCGTATTTCGAAGCCATAGATTCGCCCGGCGAGGATCCGGGTTTTGATATAAGGATACGGCTAGACGCATCCGACCTTGCCGTCAAGGGTTGTTGTACAGTGTTTTCCCCGCCTCCAGCGAATGAATCAACCAGACATTACCTCCGATCGTGCAATTATCTCCAATGACTGTATCTCCACCGAGCACCGTCGCCCCGGCATAAATCACGACGTGATTGCCGATATCCGGGTGACGTTTGATTCCCTTGATGGGATTGCCGTTTTCATCCAGTTCGAAGCTCTTCGCTCCAAGTGTCACACCCTGATAGATCTTTACATGATCTCCTATCGTACAGGTTTCTCCAATGACAACACCTGTGCCGTGATCAATGAAAAAGTAGCTGCCTATGGACGCTCCCGGATGAATATCGATACCTGTTTTCTGATGAGCGTATTCGGTCATTACCCGGGGAATTAGAGGGATACCGAGTAGATAGAGTATATGCGCCAGCCGGTAGATGTTGATCGCTTCGAAGGCAGGATAAGCCACCATTATCTCTTCAAGAGACTGGGCCGCAGGGTCCCCCTCGTACGCTGCCTGCACGTCTTTCATAAGGGTTTCCGCCACGGCGGGCAGTTCGCTCACAAAATCCACTGCGATGCGTTCCAGCTTTTCGATGGATATCGCTGGTTGCGCTTGAGAGATCACCTCTCTCAGCAGATCCACGGCCATCGACAGAGATTCGTACTCCGACCCGGGTGGGCCGGCAGCGATTTCAGGGAAAATCGCGTCTCGAATCAGATCGATCAGCCGTATAGTCTTCTGCCTCATACTGCCCAGCGAACGGAGTCCTCTGGACAGGTGAAGACTGTTAAACCGTTTGGATACCTCTTCAACGCACTCAATTAATTTATCGGGTTCATGATCAGTCATTTTCATAATCCATAAACATAGGCGTAGATAAATATCTGCCACCGGAATCCGGGAATAAGGCAACGATAGTCCTTCCCTCGCTTTCATGACGTTTTGCGATCTCGATAGCCGCAAATGCAGCTGCGCCGGAAGAAATACCTGCCAGGATGCCTTCCCTTCTTGCAAGGGCCTTTCCTGTGGCGAAAGCATCTTCGTCCGTGACCGCGATGATCTCGTCGTAGATCTTTGTGTTCAAAACATCAGGAATAAAGCCCGCTCCAATTCCCTGGATATTGTGAGACCCGGCAATGCCTTTGGAGAGGACCGCCGAGGTTGCAGGCTCCACACCCACAACTTTGATTGCGGGGTTCAGTCCCTTCAGATACTCGCCGGTACCTGTGATCGTTCCACCCGTACCGATGCCGGCAACGAAGCAATCGATTTCACCGTCGGTATCGGCCCAGATTTCGGGGCCAGTGGTTTTTCGATGTACCTCGGGGTTTGCCGGATTGACGAATTGACCGGGTATAAAGCTATTCGGGAGATCCTTCGCCAGTTCTTTCGCTTTGGCGATGGCTCCCTTCATACCCTCCGCACCGTCGGTCAATATCAGTTCTGCACCATAAGCCTTCATTAGCATGCGACGTTCAATCGACATAGTTTCGGGCAAAACGATGATTATGCGATATCCGCGTGCGGCGGCGACTGAAGCAAGGCCTATGCCCGTGTTGCCGGAGGTCGGTTCGATAATCACCGAGCCTTCTTTTAAAAGGCCCTTCTCTTCGGCATCATCTATCATCGCCTTTGCAATTCTATCCTTTACGGAACCGGCCGGGTTAAAACACTCCAGCTTTGCAAGTATTTTTGCTTTCAGCCTGTATTCCTTCTCGGTACGTACTAGTTCAAGTAACGGGGTCCTGCCTATCAACTGATCGATCGATGTGAAAATACTGGGCATGATCTAAACTCCTTACCATCTCATAAATCATAGAGTAAAAAACCGCCACCGGAACTTTCCAGTGGCGGCCAGGTTTTACGGTTCGACTATATTGAAGGTTTTATCCATTGCCACCATCGCTTGAGTCAATTTCATCGGAATAGCGCCGTCACCGTCGACTCTGATCATCAACTTCTGTTGCGCTTCGTTCCTGTTTATCAGGGCTAAGAGACCGATCTTCGGGCATGTCAGGGTCGCGTCCGCGAGCTCGCGTGTCTGACCTGCGTAATAGAGCAGCACACCGTGGAAAAGGTGTACGAAGTACCTCTCGTTTGTATCGGTTATAACCAGGTTGAAAGTGATGTCGATATCCTCCGCCGCATTCGAATCGATAAGTATTCCCATGTAATCTAGCATCATCTCAACGGTCGTATTGAGGAGAATATCAGTGCTTCCCTTAGCGAGTTTCGATTCGTCCTTCGAATTTCCCATGCGCAACTCGAGAGCCGCGGTAAGGTAAGCATTTCTCCACGTTCCCGATTCCGACTGGTAACCCAGTTGCTCGAGAGCGTCGGCACATAGATAACGCGCGGCCGTGTTCTGCGGGTCTGCGAAAACCAGGATATTGGTGATCTCGGCCACCCACTGGTATTCACCGGCCAGGAAATCGCTGTAGGCCATTTCCAGAACCCTGTCGGTATCGCCCAGATACTCGACGAACTTTCTGGCTCTTTCCGACGGATCGAGCGGATTCAGATGTACGGGGTTGGCGTCGTACCAGCCCATGTACTTCTGGTAAACGGCCTTAGAGTTGTGTGCGACGGTGCCGTAATACTGCCGCGTGTACCAGACCTTTTCGAAGTATTCCGGCAGACGTATCATACTGGAGATTTCGTCGGAAGTGTAACCGAGATTTATGTACATCAGCGTTTGATCGTGTATGAACTTGTAAACGGCGGCCGTGTCTTCCATATACCTTATGACTACATCATTTCCCCAGTGAGGCCAGTTGTGCGATTGAAAGGTCACTTCCGTTTCAGAGCCGTAAAGAGTGATCGCCTCCAGTATATACTTGGCCCAGGCGTTGCCGTCGCGCACCTGCGCTCCGCGCAGCGTGTAAAGGTTATGGAGCGTTCCGGTACAGTTTTCAGCCATCCAGAGGGCTTTGAACTGCGGAAAATACGTGTTCATCTCCGCGGGGGCTTCCGTTCCCGGAGTCATCTGGAATATCATCTCAACGCCGTCGACGACTATCTTCTCGCCGGTCTCCTTGATTTCGTGGGTGGGTAAGATGAAGGTCAACGTTCCCGTCGATTGCGCGAGTCCTATACCCATGGCCAGAGAATCCTTGACGCCTTTTTCCAGAAATACACCGTACTGGTAGGCGGCTCTTCTCGCCATGGCGGTTCCGGCGAAAAGGTTCTCGCTCACGGCGTGTTCGGTGAAACCTTCGGGAACGATTATGGGAACTTTACCCGAGGAGATCTGCTCTTCGATCGAGAGAGCTCTATCTGCAACCTCTTCTTCCCGTACGACTCCTCTTATTCCTCCGAAATGGTCTGCATGGGGATGACTCATTACTATGGCCATCACGGGACGCTTGCCGAGATTTTCTTCTACGAGTTTCATGGCCGCTTCGGTGCATTCGAGACTCATCAAGGGATCGAAGATTATCCAGCCGCCGCTTTCCGTTTCGATCAACGTGAGATTTGTAAGATCGTAGCCGCGTACCTGGTAGATACCTTCACAGACTTCGAAAAGCCCGTAACAGTGGTTCAAAACAGTGTCTCTCCACAGACTGGGATTGGCCGTGTCTGGTATCGTCTCGAGTTCATCGACAAATTCATAGGCTTTCTGGCTCCAGACAACACGTCCGTTGCTGTCTTTCAATTCGAGGGTCTCCGGTGCCGCTATAAGCCCCCTGGTTGCAAATTCGTACTCGGTTTCGTCATCGAAATCGAGAAGCGAGTAGTAACTCCGGTTTATTTCTGCGGTTTTATCTGTAGCCTCTTTTTGCGAGTCGTTCAAATTCAACAGACCAGTTCCGGTGGAATTTGCAAACACAAACGTGACCAGCATTATCACAATCGATAGAAGCGTTCCGGATCTGTTTCTCATTCCCTGCACCTCCTGACTTTTAAAACACGGCTTGAGACTGTACGTGACTTCCTCTACATAGACAACACACCTTAAACTCTACAGCTAGCACACAGAGCAAGGCTCAACCTATTTGGGCACTATCACGGGAGAATTTTCCCCACTACCTGATACCGATCGTTATAACCGGCCTGTTATAAAGCGTAATTAACATGACGTTAACTTCAAACGACCACAATTTCCAGAGCCTTCTTTTGCAGAGATAGCCTTAATAGTAACCTGTCAAGATTGTAACTCCTGATAATAAACAACTTTGATGACTCATGATGATCTACATTCAGTTGAAATTGTAGCATTTATGAGAATGTTATTTGCACGAATATTTGGACAGTCTTACCGATTCTGCCTTTTAACTTCTCAACCTGTGCATTTCGATGATTGTGTTCTATTTTCTCCTTTTTGTGCCAAAATGCTCTGGAGATACTCATGCTTGATATGCTAAACTTAATCTCTAAAACGCAGATAAAGCGAAAACACGCTTTTCTATCGCTGAATCGCAGGTGTTGATGGAGGCATACGATGAGCTTGAGAGCGATGTTCGTGGTTGTTTCGTCTCTTATATACTTCATGTTCGGCTTCACGGGTCAATCTATAAACAGCGCCCTTCCGGCCATAGCGATAGACCTGGAAATGACCCATTCCATGACCGGTCTTGTCCTTGCCCTCCCGTCGCTTCTCTATCAGGTCGCGGTCGTTGTCGCGGCCGTCCTTTCCCGGAAAACCGGCCCTTTCCTGACTATGACGGCCGGCCTGGCCCTGGTCGCATCTTCGGTGGCCTTCATGGCCCTCTCCGGGACTTACGTTATGTTCATGACCGGCAGGCTGCTTTTCGGACTCGGACTGGGAGCCACGGAGATAAGCGTTGCGCTGTGCGTCTCTCTTCTGGCGTACGAGAAGACCGGGGGCGTGCTAAACTTAGTCTATTCCTTCTTCGCGCTCGGAAGTATAGTCGCTCCGGCCGTCGTGTCGGTCTTTCTCACAGATACGCATAGATGGAACATCGCTCTTTTCATGGCCCTGGCCGCCTTCGCGTTCGTGCTGTCGCTTTCATGGTACATCGGCCGGAAAGCTTCGGGACTTTCAAAGAGAGACGGCGTAAAGCGGAAGTTCTCTCTCCCGGCAGATTCGCTTTTCTGGCTGGTCGTTCTGGGAGGTCTTCTGTACGTCGGATATGAGATGGGAGTGTTTTCGTGGCTTTCAAGCTACGTTTTCGAGGAGAAGGCCCTGGAACTGAGGATTTCTAGCTTTACCCCATCACTTCTCGCACTCGGTCTGTTTGTGGGCAGGCTGGTCACCGGCGCAGTTGTAGATAGAGCCGGTCTGGGGAGAACCCTTGTTATACTGGGCGCTTTCTCGCTGGCGGGCTTTTCAACTGTACTCCTTTCGGTGAACCCGCTCGTTCTGACGGCGGGAATTTTCGTCGCCGGCCTCGGTTTCTCCGGGACCTTTCCCACCCTCCAGGCCATACTGGTTTCGGGATACAGAGAGAGGCGCGAGACGGTCCTTGCAGTCTTCGCCGCTTCCGGCTCTCTTGGAGTGGTCATCACTAACATTTCCGTGGGAACCGTGAGCGAGAAGTACGGTCTGCCGAACGGCATGATGATTATGGCGGTCCAGATCTCGGCCGCTCTGGCGGTGTTTTCAATCATCACATTCTCGCAGAGAGCGGCACACAGAGAATAGACGATCGACCGGTGAAGAGTCTCTATGAAAGATCGTAACCGGTGCGTGGAGTGTTACCATTTAGAGGTAACCAAAAAAAGGGGGATGAAAGCATGGAAAACGTATATAAAAAGCTCCGCGTCTTCAACATGATAATGGCCTTCCTGCACCTGATCCAGGGAGTAGTCATGCTGATCCTGAGCAACGACTCGACCCTCACGATCACGAGGAATTACCTGGCCTTCGATCGTGAAATAATGAAGCTCGTTCCGGCAACCGAGAATCTTATGAACCTTCGGATGGGCCCCTTCATAGCCAGCTTTCTCTTCATGTCGTCCATAGCCCATTTTATAGTCTCGACTTTCGGTTTCAAGTGGTACGCGAAGAATCTCGAGCGGGGCATCAATTACGCTAGATGGTACGAGTATTCGATCAGTTCTTCGGTGATGATCGTAGCGCTGGCCATGTTTTCCGGGATGCTGGATATAGTGAGTCTCATGCTCCTCTTCACCGTGAACGGTCTTATGAATCTCTTCGGCCTCATGATGGAACTTCACAACCAAACCACAGGGAAGACCGACTGGACTTCCTTCATGTTCGGCTGTGTCGCCGGAGCCGTCTCGTGGGTGGCCGTTTTCACATACCTATTCACGTCCCTGGGCAAGGCGAACGTTCAGTTTCCGTCTTTCGTTTACGCGATTATCGTTACCTTTCTCGTCTTCTTCAACAGCTTCGCGATAAATATGTTCCTTCAGTACAAGAAGATCGGTCCGTGGAAGAATTATCTCTTCGGGGAGAACGTTTACATAATACTCAGTCTGGTTTCCAAGAGTCTTCTCGCCTGGCAGGTCTTCGCCGGCACGCTCCGGCCGGTATGATAAGGAAGCCGGCATGAGGGTCACGCTTCTGAACGGAGCCGCCCCGGACAGCGACGCATTCGACAGTTACCTCGAAAGGCTCGCGGGAAATTTGAGAGAATCGGGGAACACGGTAAGCGAATTCAAGCTTAGAGATCTCGTGATAGGCCAGTGCATCGGCTGCTGGGGCTGCTGGACGAAAACGCCCGGAGAGTGCGTCTTCTCCGACGATACCGCAAAGATAGCCAGGTCGGCGGTCGACTCCGATCTCTTTCTCTTCGCCTCTCCCCTCGTCCTGGGCTTCACCACTTCACTGCTGAAGAAGACCATAGACAAGATGCTTCCGCTGGTTCACCCTTACTTAGCCGTAAGGGCCGGAGAGATTCACCACAGAAAACGGTACCGAAAGTATCCCCTTCTGGGATTGCTGATCGCCCGGGAGAGCGATACGGACGATATAGACATCTCTGTCGTGAAGGAGATCTACGAACGCGTGGCGATCGAACTGGCCACCAGGCTGGCCTTCTTCGGCTCTACAGAAAGGCCGGCGGAGGAGGTTGCGCATGAGATTGCTGGTCTTTAACGCATCGCCCAGGGGTGCCAGAAGCAACTCGCTGGCGATAATCAAACACTTTCTCGAAGGCTTCGAGTACTCTTCACGCGAAAAGCCGGACATAGAGACAGTGAACCTCATAAATGAACGCGACGATTACGCTGCCCTCCGGGAGAAGCTTCTGGTTGCCGACAGGGTAGTTTTCGCCTTCCCGCTTTACGTTGACAGTATGCCGGGCTTTCTTATGGAGTTCTTCGAAACTCTGATACTCTTGAAGGGAGCCCTTTCGGGCAAGGAGTTTCTATTCTCCATTCAGTGCGGCTTTCCCGAAACTCTCAACCTTCGCCCTCTCGAGAGATATCTCGTAAGGCTCACCGGTAAATTCGGCGCGGCCTATGCAGGTTGCATATGCCGGGGAGGAATGGAGGGGACCAGATACATGCCGGCAGACGCACCCATCTTCCGGAAATACCGGGAACTAGGGAGGATCTACGCCGAAACCGGCAAACTCGACCCCGGGATTCTCGGAGAGATCGCAAACCCAGAGAAATTGCCGCGCCCCGTGATGCTCATAGCCAGTGTGCTGGGCCGCATGGGACTCATGAACGGTTACTGGAAGAAACAGCTGAAAAAGAACGGCGCTTACGAAAAACGTCACGCGAGACCGTATGACCCGACTCATCTACCTCGATAAACAAGAGGGACTAATTTGAAAGAGCGGGAAGAGAGAGAAAGAGAGAGAGAAAGAGAAAGAAAGAGAAAGAGAGAGAGAGAGAAAGAGAGAGAAGGAGAGAGAGGAGAGACGTCTTCTCGTGAGCGGAGCGAACTCTCGATGCTCTTCCTCGACTCTCACAAACAACCCACAACGCACCACCCACCACGGCTCTTAAAGGTTTATTTCTCTATCAGTTCGACTCCGGCGCTCTTGAATTCATCCAGCGTCCTCTGAACGTCTCCTTCGTTGGCTTCAACACCCTTCGTCCCGTTTATTATTACCTTTATCTTGAAGCCGGCAGAAAGCGCATCGTGAACCGTGTATTTCAGGCAGTAGTCGAGAGCGAGTCCGCAGATATCGAGCTCCTCAATGCCTAGAGCCTTCAGCAATCCGGCCGTTCCCAGCTCCGTTCCGTCGTTTTCTCTGAAGATCGAGTAGCTGTCAACTCCTGGATGGGTCCCCTTTCTCACTATATAGTCAAACCGGTTGCTTTCGATATCCGGGTGAAACTCGGCTCCGTGGGTTCCCCGCATACAGTGGAACGGCCACAGAACAGGTCCGATGCCCTTCTTGTTGTCGAACGGCGTGAAAGGCTCTTTACCGTGATTCGCCGCGAAACTCATGTGATTGTATGGATGCCAGTCCTGACCTGCAAGTATCGTATACACGGGATCTCTCATGGCTCTATTTATCACTTCGTTTATCCGGCTGGCTCCCTTCACCGGGAGAGAACCTGTCTCGTAGAAGTCGTTTTGAACATCGACAACCAGCAGCGCTTTGCGCATTTCTATCACCTCGCTTCAGTGTTTTACCGAAACGCCCGGAACAAAAAGAGCGATCGCTTTCGACGGTTCGAGTTTCTGTGTTTGCCCTTAGGATTCAACGAAACCGACCCAAATAATCTTCTATTCTCGCCGCGTCTTTATCTCCTCAATAGTCGCGAGAGCCTTCCTCCCGTGAATTGCAGTACCTGGCTTATGCTCACCAGAACTATTACGGCGTAAAGCACCACGTCCCACTGGAACCTGTAGTAACCGTAGTTTATGGCCAGCTGTCCCAGACCGCCGGCGCCGACGGCTCCCGCTATCGCGGTGTAAGTCACGAGATTGATCAGAAGAACGGTGATATTCCCTATTTGCTCCGGCAGCGTCTCGGGAATCAGAACTCTGAATATGAACTGCCATCTGTTGAGTCCCATGGAGTCGGAAGAATCTATAATCCCTCGCGGGACTCCGTTGAAGGAGTTCTCCGAAAGCCTGGCCATGAAGGGAATCGCGGCTATCGTGAGATTGAAGATAGCGGCGTTTGGCCCTATGATAGTACCCATGACGTTTTTCGTGACGGGAATCAGCAATAGAACCAGTATTATGAAGGGGATCGAGCGGAAAACGTTGACTAACAGGTCGAAGACTATGTAGAGCCTTCGCCACTTCTTGGATCTCGAGAGCAGGAAGAGGGCCACTCCGAGGGGTATTCCAAAGAGCGTCGCAAGAAAACCGGAGACCAGAATCATATATAGCGTCTCAAACGTGGCTTTCAGTATCTCGCCGGCCATCATTGAACCTCCTCGAGCGAATAGACCGACTCCTTGAGGCGCTGGATGAACAGGTCCTGCTGTTCACCGTCTATACCGATTATCATCGCACCGAACGGTCCATGCTTCAATTCTTCGATTTTGCCGTACAGTATGTTGACCGAGACGTCCAGTTCCCTGGCAACTTTCCACATTACCGCTTCGTGCGTCTTCTTACCCCAGAAGAGGACCCGTATTATCTTGCCTCTGTGTTCTATCGCTTTTCTATCCAGTTCGAGCGGCGTGCCGAAATCCCTGACTTCGTTTTTTTCGACTTTAACGAAAAATTCGTGGGCCGGTCCGAAGAACTTCAGTTTCCCGTCTTCGAGGTAGGCCACTTTATCGCAGGTTCTCTTTATCACATCCATGTCGTGGGTAACTACGACAAAGGTGATTCTATGCTTTTGGTTGAGTTCGACGACCAGATCCAGCAACCGGCCGGTCGTCTTCGGATCGAGGGCCGAGGTCGGTTCATCCAGAAGTATCATCTTAGGATCCATGACGAGCGCCCTGGCTATGGCGGCCCTCTGCTGCTCTCCTCCGGAAAGTTGAGACGGGTATGCCTGTATCCTTTGATCTAGGCCCAGCTCGCCGGAGATCTTTTCGACCTTCTCTTTCACTTCCCTGCTCCCCAGTCCCTGTATCTTGAGGGGAAAGGCGATGTTCTGAGATACCGTTCGGTTTCTGAAGAGATTGAAGCTCTGGAAAACGACGCCGATCTTTTTGCGCATCTTTCTTATCTCTTCATCTTTCAAATTGACTATGTTCTTTCCATCGAAGAATATCTCGCCGCTATCGACAGGCTGGAGAAGGTTGAGCGTCCGGAGCAGGGAGGTTTTCCCCGCCCCGGAAAGCCCGACTATGCCGACGATCTGGCCTTCTTCAACCGAAAAGCTCACATCGTCCAGGATCTTTCTTCTCCCGGCTCTATCTTCGAAGGAAAGGTTCAGGTTTTTGACTGCCAGGATCAAAGCGACCGCTCCTCTCAGAATACCGGTACTACCGCTCCGCCGTACTTCTCGTTGATGAAGTTTCTCACTTTCTCCGTGGTCAGCACGCTCACGAGCGCCTTGACCCAGTCCTTGTCTTTGTCGGCCTCGCGGATCGTTATGATGTTGGCGTACGGAGATTCGCCGCCTTCGATGAATTCTGCGTCTTTGGTGGCGTTGAGGTTAATCGTCAGGGCGTAGTTCGTGTTGATCACGGCGCCGACCACGGTTTTGTCGTCGGTGTAAACCCTTGGAATGAAACCGGCTTCGATTTCGACGAAACTGAGTTTTCTCGGATTGGTCTCGATGTCACGCACGGTCGATTCCAGCTTCGTGGGATCTTTCAGTTGAATAAAGCCGTTGTTGTGGAGAAGTATCAGCGCGCGCCCCTCGTTGGTGGGGTCGTTCGGAATGGCGATCTTGTCGCCCGCCTCCAGGCTCTCCAGAGGTTTCTTCAGGAAGAAGCCCATCGGTTCAACGTGAATCGCTTTGATGGATATCAGTCCCTTTATTCCCCTCTGGGTAGTGAAGGAGACCAGGTACGGCACGTGCTGGAAGTAGTTGGCGCTCAGCTCGCCCGTGGAGAGCGCTATGTTCGGAAGCACGTAGTCGTTGAATACGACTATCTCGAGTTCGTACCCGAGAGCCGCCAGATCCTCTTTCACTATCTCCAGTATCTCCGCGTGTGGAACGGGAGTCGCCCCGACTTTGATCTTTTCCGCCCCGAAGGCCAAAACTAAACCCAGCAGAACCCACACCAGTAGCAGTTTCTTCATACAAATCCCTCCTGATATAAAAAAAAGGGCGTCTCCTTTGAGACGCCCCGCTTCTATTTTTCCAGGTACAGCTAAGCACCCGAAGAAACAAGGGCGTTGCCGTACATCATCATAGATATTCTCTTCTTCCCGCCGACTGCTCTAAAATCCATAGGTTTCCCCCAACAGTTCGTTTGAGAAATTATAACTCACGGCTGCTTTCAACAATGCAAACGTACTGTAAACAATCCCTCAAGTGATTTTCATTTCGATATTGAAGATCCTCTCCCATGTCTCTTTTAAGCTCTTCAAAACCGGTTTGTTCCGCTCGGATATGACCGAAAGCCCAGTTTCACTGGCTTTGTCGGCCAGCGTTATCTCCACCGACGACCCCGCACCGCTCACGAGGACGAGACCGGACTCGGTTCTGCAAAAACCCTTCACTCTCAAGACCAAGCCGAGGATCTCTCCCACGAAGTTCTTCAATTGCTCGATGGTCACCTCACCTTCCCATTCTATAAGGAGGGATTTCGGACGGTTATCCGGGTGGTTCTCCGATTCCGTCCCGGTCTTTTTCCTTTTGAAAAGGGGAATAGCCTTGCCGGTCATTCCGTACCTGGCTTGGTATTGAGGCATGTTTCCTATCATGGATATTTCCTGTTTTATTCTCTCCAGTTCCGCACCCGTTGCCTTATCTACTTTGTTGATTATCACTACGTCGGACGAGGCGACCTGTTTTTCGACGACCGAGAAGATGTCGCTGAGGGCCAGGAACCTCGGGGCATCGACCACACAGTAAGCAGATATATACTCCACCTTTCCGGCGATCGGAAGGAGCCTCTCGATACCGGACGGGTCGGACATGCCCGAAGTCTCAACGAAGATGATCTCCGGTCCCTTTTTGATCATGGACTTCAGAGCTTCCACGAATTCGTTCTCCCTGCAGCTGCAGAAGATCGAGCCTCCCGAGATCTCTTCCTTGAAGATTCCCTCTTCCAGGAGCGATCCATCGATGGCCACCTTCCCGAAGTCGTTTACTATGACGCCCTTATGGACATCACGGTACTGCGACATCAGGACCTTAAGAAAAGTCGTCTTTCCCGATCCAAGAAAACCCGTTACAAGAACCAGCTCAGGAACTGAGGAGTTTTTCGATTTCACTGAAGAATTCCCTCCTGTCAGGAATAATCGATGAGTACTTCAACCGCCCGTTGATATAAATGGAAGGGAGGTTCTTCACTCCCATCTTTTTTATTCTATGGATATTTTCGCGAACCGTGAATTTGTATTCCACAACATCGACTCTGTCTTTGAACTCCTCGAGGGCGAGTCTCGCCACGCTCATCATGTAGGTGCAGGCCGCGCAGGTGGCCGAATCCAGTGTAAAAACCTCGATCAGCGGCTTTTCGAGATGTTCGTAATCGGGAAGGTCGATCTCGATCCCTTCCTCCGTGGTTTCGTAGTTTTCGAGAATCGCTTTCACCCTTTCGACGTCCCTTACGGCCTGCTGTATGGCGATGCCGTTTTCGACAGGCACATCGTAGGGCATGTCGCATCCGGGAGCCACTATGTAGTTTCTCGTTCCCAGTCTCTCCAGAAGCTCTATCACGTACTTCATGTTATCCTTCTGGTTTCCGTACAGCATCGTGGTCGTGAGGGGTATGTTGCCGCCGATAACCACTCCGTAGCTGTCGGTGATTTCCTTCGCGCTCACCAGGTCGATGTTCTCATCGACGAATAAGGAATCCGGGCCGGTCTGGCACATCGCTTCGATGTTCTTGGTGGCGTCTCCGCAGACGAAGAAGGAACTCTTCGCCCCGTTTTGCCTCACCGAGGCGAAAAGCCCGGAAAATGGTCCGCTCAGGTATCTCTTGAAATGGCGCGGAGAGATCTGCGAAACCATGGGATCGACGAAGGCGATTACGTCCATCCCGGCCTCGATGTACATCCCGGCCATGCGGTTGCAAACGTCGCTGGTGTATGAGAGCAGGTCCTGAGCGTACTGCGGCTCTTCGATGATGTCCATGAAGAAGTCGGTTCCGCGTAGATGCGAGGCTAGAGTCAAAGGACCACAGACGAGCCCGAACAGCGCGGTGTGACGGCCCACCTTCCTCTTCATCTCTCTCATGGCCTCCAGTACCAGAGGAATCCTCCCCGAACTTTCATCCGGGAGAAGGCCGTGTATTTCCCGGTCCTTCTTCAAAGGGTGGCCGCTGACCGAGGGGGGATTGACGTCGCTCCAGACCAGATCGCAACCCAGAGCTTCGGCTTCCAGCTGGAGGTCGAAAACGACCGGCTGGCCGTCAGGTCTGTAGAGTCTGTTGACTTCAAGCAGAGATTGAACCAGCTTCTCGCCGTCGGTAAGTACCTCTCTGGCGGTGTAACCTTTGAGTTTGCCGGCATGAACGCCCGCGAAGGGTACCCAGGGCGCGCGGGGTAAGGTTTTGTTCTCGAGCGACTCCAACAGCAGCTCTTTACCGGTCTCTTCTCTCGCGATAAACTCCATTGTAAACCTCCCGGAAAAAAACCTTTCTATTATTCTAACAAAAAAGGGAGCTCCCTGAAGGGCCTCCCTCTTTATGAAACTCTTAAGATTCAGCTCAATTTCTCGCCTTCAACACTCAAAACGAGATACAGTTTTCCGGATTTGTCTTCCCTGTAGCTGGCCTTCAAAAGTCTGCAACTGGTTGAACCGGGCCCTTTACAGGCGATAAACGTGAACGAGAGATCTTTCGCCCTGCACTTTATAAGCTCCATTTTCAGAGTCCTCAAAAGACTGGCGAGCCTCTTCTCTTCTTTCTGGCCGTATAGCCTCGAGTCTTCGTCGGTCTGAACCACTTCATCCCAGAGCTTCTCGGTGAGGATTACGGGAAGCTTTATACCGTTGTCCCTGGCGATAGGTGAAGCATCGACCATACCCATGTCCAGCCGGGTGAAAAGCTGAGAGCGATCTGGCACCTCTCTGCTGCTCATACAGCACCTCCAGTTAGTTGTCACTTTAAACATAACATTCATACTGTCTCGAGTCAAAAGCCGACAACGAACCACAGGTATGTTCAGGGTCGTTTAGGTGACTTTATCTGCAATAGTCTCCGGGAAACTCCCCCGGGTGAGTCATTCTCCTATTATTTTTATAAGCACCCTTTTCTTTCTCTTGCCATCCAGCTCGTAGTAGAATATCCTCTCCCAGGGACCGAAATCCAGCTCCCCTTCGGTTATGGCCACCACGACCTCTCTGCCCATGACGGTTCTTTTCAGGTGGGCGTCGGCGTTGTCTTCGAACCCGTTGTGGGCGTACTGCGAATATGGCTTTTCTGGCGCGAGCCCTTCGAGCCATTTTTCGAAATCCTGGTGCAGTCCCGGTTCGTCATCGTTTATGAAGACGCTCGCCGTTATGTGCATGGCGTTCACCAGCACGAGGCCCTCTTTCACACCGCTCTCTCTCACGGCCAGTTCTACCTGAGGGGTGATGTTGACGATCTTTCTCCTGGTTTCCGTGTTGAAATACAGTTCCTTCCTGTATGACTTCGTTGCACTCACCTCCATTCAAAACCCGCACTCCAAAATTCGTTCAGAACACGAAGGGTATCAATCTCCAGGTTCTTCGCGAGTAGAGCAGATACTCCTTCCCGAAGATCTGTCGCAGGTTTTTCTCCTCGACGAATATTCTATATATTATGCCCGCAGTCGGTAGCGCGAAAGCCAGTACCGAGCTGAGGGGATAGTTGAAAACGAGCGCAAGGCCCAGAAAGCCCACTATCTCGGCGGCGTAGGCCGGATGCCTTATCACTTTGAAAAGGCCCGTCGTATGCAGCCGCTGTCCGGGAAGTGCGCCGACATCGATAGCGAAGGCCCCGCCGAGCTCGCGAACGACCATGGTCCTGACCACAACGGCGAAGATCATCATTCCGACGCCCATAAACCTGTACCAGAGGAAGGGTTGAAGAAAGACTTCCTTGGATTTTCCATCGACGATTACGGCGCCGAACATCCCGACGAGAACGAAAGCCAGCATGACGAACTTGGAGCGCTTTTCCTGAAGTTTTTCGCTGACCTTTCTGTTGTGGAAGAGAAAGAGATATATATCGAACCCTACCCATACCGAGAGGACCGAGAAGAAAAAGGTCTGACCGGACATCGCCACCTCCTGGAATCCATCGCATATGAAGATTCTATCATCAGTCCCATGAACGATACCATCGACCGACGATCGTGTGAAATCTCTCTATTCGCGCGAAGAGTTATAGTAATATTGTCTTGAAGGTGGTGATTGGTTGAGAATACTACACTGTTCGGATATCCATCTCGGCAGGAGACCGATAGGCTCTCCGGGCAGCCCTTACTCGGTGGCCCGGTACGAGGATTATTTCAAAGCCTTCGAAAACATCGTCGATTACGCTCTGTCGGGAGCGGTCGATCTCTTTCTGGTGAGCGGGGATCTCTTCGACAGGAAGGATATCAACCCCGATACGCTGGCCAGAACCCAGCAGATGCTGGGCAGGCTCAAAGAAGCTTCGATAGATGTGATCGCGATCGAGGGCAACCACGATAAATGTTTCAACGCCGGCGAATCCTGGCTGCTCTTTCTGGAGAAGACAGGCTATTTGAAGCTTCTAGCACCCTTTCACGACGGAAGGCGCTACTCCTTTCCATGCGTTGAAACCGGAGGGGTCAGGCTCTTCGGCCTGGGTTATCCCGGATTTCTCGTGGATGAACTGCTATCGGAGCTGGCCGAAAGGCTGGAGGGCAGGAACAACGTAGTTCTCGTCCATTCGGCGCCGGGAAAGAACGACTTCATACCGGGGCTGGCCACGCCGGAGAAGATCGAAGCGCTCGGGGAAAAGACGCTGTACGTTGCCGGCGGCCATCTCCATGCGAGGGCCAGCTTCCCTGCAGGAGAGCCCTTCTTCCACGTGCCCGGTTCGCCCGAATACTGGGATGTCTGGGAGAGCGGCGAGAAGGGCTTCAACGTATTCGACACGCTTACGGGAGAGGTGGAGTTTCATGCCTCCTCGCGGAGAGAGAGACAGGAGTTCGCCTGCGACGTCGACGAAGAGTTGACCGTGGATCGACTGAACGGTTTCGTCGAAGGGCTGGACATACATGCAGGTTCGCTCGTCCTGCTCACGGTAAGCGTACCGGGCGATTGTGTGCTGTACCCCGAGAAGATCGAAAGAAGACTGGAGGAGATGGGGGCCCTCAAATCCTTCCTTCGCGTCAAGAGAAGGGATGTTCCCGTCTCGCTCGAAGGGTTCCGCTCGATGGGCGCAAGGGAGATCGAACGCGAGGTGCTGACGAACTCCAGAGAATGGAGAGAGCTGGGTGCGAAGGGTGACTCGCTGGTCAGGCTGATCGATTCGCTGAAACAGTCTCAGCAAGAGGGACGGTACGAACAGTTCAAAGAGACTCTGGACATCTTCCTGGAGGGATTGGCGGGTGAGAGTTCATGAAGCTGCTCAGCGTGGAACTGGAGAACTTCAGAAACCACGAAAACTCCCTTTACGAATTCGACAGGGGCGTCAACCTTATACTCGGTAAAAACGGCTCTGGCAAATCCTCGATCATAGAGGCGATCGGGCTTGCGCTTTTCGGCGGAGGTCTCAGAGACCGGCAGGAAGACGCGGTAATGTGGGAAAGAAACAGGGCCAGGGTCGTGGTGACCTTTCTCGCCGACGACGGGAACCAGTACCGGGCCGAAAAGGTATTCGGCAGCACCTCGAACCACGAGCTGCGGCAGGGCGAACTGCTCGTGGCCAGGGGCAGAGATTCCGTGATAGAAAAAGTTAAGACCATCTGCAACCTCCAGGGCGATATCGCGAAAACCTTCGAAAACGTCATCGTCGCCTTTCAAAATAGAATCGCGGAGCAGTTCCTCGGAAGCCCGGCCCCGCGAAGAGAGTATTTCAACCGCGTCTTTCAGGTTGATCTGTACAGACGTATCGCGACCGATTACATGAAGGAGTATCTCTCCGGTCTGAAGTCGGAGATAGCTCTCATGGACGGAGAGATTTCGCTCACGGGAAAGGTCGTGGAAAAGAAATCCGAACTCGAGAAAAGACAGGAAGCCAAACTCGCTGAGCTGGCGAACGACCTGAAAAAACTGGAAGAGGTAGAAAGTAAACTTACGGGCAAAAAAACCGAGCTTGAAACCCTTAGATCGAAAGAAAGGGAGATAAATTCGCTTGGAGAGAAACTCTCGATACTGCTGAAAGACCTCGTCGAAGAGGCCAGAAGGCTTAAAGAAAGCCACAGACAGCTCAATACATCCTTGCGGGCCCGCGAGATAACCGCCAGATCCTTCAAGGGCCACGAGAAATACAACGAACTCCTGGCCAGGGAGAAGGAACTGGATGGGCGAAAGAATGAACTGGAAGTCATCTCGAGGAAAGTGGTCGAAATCGGCAGAAAGCTCGCGAAGAAAACCACCGAACAGGCCAGATTGCAGGAGAGAACCGCCGCGACGGAGAGGCGCAAAGGCGAGATCTCAGAGTCGCTGAAAACTCTGAGAGAGAGGAGAATGGAACAGTACGGCGATCTCGAGGAAAAGCGGCGACTGCTCAGAGAAAGGGAGTTGTTCCTGCAGGCCTGGAACGACAGAAAGAGCGCTGCGAAAGTGCTCAGGGAGGAATACGAAAAGGCCGGGCGCGGGCGCATCGAACTCGAAGCGATGATAAAACGCCAGAGCGATGGTCTGACGGCCCAACCCGATCCACAGGAGCGGCTCGAAGCACTGGATGCGCAGGAGAAGTCGCTCCAGGAAAACATCGCCCGGCTCGAATCGCTGCTAGCAGCAAAGGCCGGCGTCTCGGCCAGGCTGAAGGCTCTGGAAGAATCTATCGCTTCTCTGTCAAGGGGCCTCTGCCCCTTGCTCAACGAAAGTTGCAAGAACATATTGGAGAGAGAAAATTACGCGGAGAGTCTGGAGAGAATGGTTCAAGAACTGGAAGACAGAGCCGACAAGATCGATCGAGGGATCGAAGAGCTTGAAGGGAGCCGTCAATCGCTCGAAGAACTGAAGAAAGACAGGGCCAGGCTGGAGCGAGACTGTGAGCTGAAAGCACAGGCCGCCGGAGAACTGCAGGCCCTTCGAGAGAAGCTGGAGAGATCGCTGGAGCGACTCGAAAAATCCAGAAGGCAGATAGAAACGGTCCTGAAGGGAAGCGGAACTCCCGAAGAGATGTTTGAAGCTCTGGAAGACGGGACGAGAGAGGCCATCACGGCCGTCGAGAAGGCCAGAAGCGAAGTCCGCCTGTCCGAAAAGGGCCTGGCCGACATCGACGGGGAACTCGAGAACAAACTGGCTCTGGAAGTGGAATCGGATAGAGAGTTGAAGAAACTGGCCTCAGCCGGGGGAGAACTTGTCCTGGAGCTTCAAGAGATGCAAAGAGAGAGCGACGGTTTCGAGAGCTTGCTGTGCGTCCTTCCGGACTTAACCCTCGCCCTCGAAGAGACGAGAAGAGAGATGAACTCTCATAAAAGCGATTACGACCAATACAACAGAAACTCCGTCCTGGCCGGCTATCTCGAAGAATACACCGGGAACTTCCGCCAGTCTCTGGAGCTCTGCAGGGAGAAATCGAAGAGGATAGGGCTGTCGAGACACGAATTCGGCGAACTGCGCAGGGGCTTCGACCGGTCGAAATTGAAGGAAGTCGCAGAGGAGTTCGAAGGGATACAGGAGGCCCAAAGGTCCGGACGGGACGAAGTGACCTCTATAAAGAAAGACCTAGATTACATAGAAACGGAGCTCGACAGGATACGCGAACACGAGAAACGCTTGAAAGAATTGAAAGAGAGAAAGGCCTTGATCGAGAGAAAGGTTTCGCTCGCGGAAAAGATGAGAGAGAACCTGAACCTCACGGGCGAGAAGATAACCGCCGGCTTCAGGGACAGTATAGAGAAGAAGGCCACGGCAGATTACAGGAAGATCTCCGGAATTGAGGAGTCGATCATCTGGAACGAAGATTACGAAGTTTTCCTGAAATCTCCCGGCGAGGCGGGCGCGAGTCTGAGAAGCTTTTCGAACTTATCCGGCGGCGAACAGGTGCTGGTCTCTCTCTGCCTGAGGGCGGCCATGACCAATGTTTTGAGCGGTGCGAGACTCGCCATCTTCGACGAGCCCACTTCCAATCTCGACAGGGAGAGAAAGGAACTGCTGGCGCAATCGATGAGGGAGCTTTTCGGCGAGCTCGACCAGGCGATAATAGTCACGCACGACGACGTCTTTTCCGAGATGGCACAAAAAGTTATCCGGCTGGGCGATTAGGCCGTAGATTGAAATCGTATAACCACCGAACGGAGGTGTGAGCTTTGAAAACGGTACTGAAAAACATAGAGTATCTCGTTACCATGAACGCGAAAAGGGAAGAGCTTAGAGAGGCTTATATATCAATAGTGGACGGAGTGATCGAGGAGATCGGCGAGGGGGCCGGTCCGGCGGGCGAGGTGGAAATCGACCTCAAGGGGCGCATAGTGACTCCCGGCTTCATAAATACCCACCACCATTTCTACCAGTCTCTCTTTCGCAGCGTCAAAGAAGTTGCTTCGGCCAAGCTGTTCGACTGGCTTGTCTTTCTCTATGAAAAATGGAAGAAGCTCGACGGAGAAGCCATCTTCGTCAGCTCGAAGATCGCCATATACGAGATGATGGCCTCCGGCGTCACGACCACCACCGATATGCTCTACCTCCACCCGGCCGGCAGGGAGGGCTTCATCGACAGTGAAATCGAAGCGGCAAAAGAGACCGGCGTCAGATTCCATCCAACCCGCGGCTCGATGTCTCTCTCCAGGAAGGACGGCGGCCTCCCCCCCGATTCGGTGGTCCAGAGCGAAAGAAAGATAATCGAAGACTCGGTGCGCCTGATCGAAAAGTACCACGACAGGCGGAGGAACGCGATGACCAGAATTGCGCTGGCCCCCTGTTCGCCCTTCTCGGTCACCGGGGAATCGATGATCGCGACGGCCGAACTGGCCGAAAAGTACGACGTGCTCTTGCACACTCACCTGGCCGAGACGAAAGACGAAGACGATTTCTGCATACAAAAGAAGGGCCTGCGGCCGGTAGATTACATGGAGAAGGTCGGCTGGCTGAACCGACGGGTCTGGTTTGCCCACCTGGTGTGGCTCAACGAAAAAGATATATCGAAGCTGGTTGAAAACGACTGTGGAATGGCCCACTGCCCGACCTCTAACATGCGTCTCGGTTCGGGAATAGCGCCGGTAAAGGAGATGAAGGCGGCCGGCATGAGAATAGGTCTGGCCGTGGATGGCAGCTCTTCGAACGACTCAGGAAACATGCTGCTCGAAATCAGAAACGCGCTTATGCTCCAGAGGGTTTTGAAGGGGGCCGACGCGCTCTCTCCCAGAGATGTCCTCGAATTCGCCACGCTCGGCGGAGCGAAAGTCCTGAGAATGGACGACTTCACCGGCTCGATCGAAAAGGGAAAGGCCGCCGATATCGCCGCTTTCAGACTGGACACCCTGTCCATGGCCGGCGGGCTCTCCGACCCGGTTGCCTCGCTCGTTCTCTGCGACCCTCATGGAAGCGATTTTGTGATGGTCAACGGCAAAGTGCGCGTACAGAATGGAAGAATCATAGACAGCGACCTGCCCGAGCTCATAAAAAGACAGAACCACATATCGGCAAAACTGCTGGAAGCGAGTCAGGCACAATGAGTAATGGGTGCGCAAGAACCGAGAGGTAAGAGGTAAGAAGATCAAGATCTTCACGCTCTTCACACCTCTCACCTCTGTTCTCTCGCGAAAATGGGGACTGACTGTTTCCTGAGGTCTGTCCCCATTTTTTCCTCTCTCTTTCTCTCTCCTTCTCTCTCTCTCTCTTACTCTCTCCTCTTCCCAATTACTGTCTTCCGGAATTGAAGTTGTCTCTTTTGTACTTCAACCAGGGGCCGCCGTCCAGGCCGTTACTGCTGCAATTGACGGCGACGATCTTGCCGTGGTTGGTGCCGAAATAGATTATTCCGTTAAGAAATATTCTACTACAAGACTTCGGCAATCCAGACACATCTCAAACTCTTCAGTTATCTCAACTTATGATTTCAAGTGAAGAAGCCTGCTGGCAAGGCTGTAATGGCGATCTCTCGTGCTATAATTGCTTTCAAACTTACGATTCATATGAGTTTGCCTCTTTTCGAGATTCATACCCGCTCTTTGAAAAAAGAATCAGTTCTTTCTGCGGACTTTGAACGCAAGGCTTTCCGGTTGCTAATCCATGTTCTTTGTCTAGTTCACTCGTGTGGCATGTTTGTGCGAAAGATACTTCAAAAACAGAGATCTAAGGGACCTGAAAAGGGAGGTGAACCCAGTGAGGAAAATAGCCGTTTTTCTGCTTGCACTGCTGTCGTATTCATTGGTTTTCTGTGGCGGACCCGAAATCAATTCCGCCACCGCTCAAGAAAAGATAACTCTGTTCATCAATGGAACAGTGGTGACTGTGGATGAACAGATGACCGAGGCGCAGGCCGTGGCCGTTAAGGGCGACAGAATCATCGCCGTCGGTACGAACGAAGAAATCGTCAAATTCATCACCGAAGATTCCGAGGTCATCAATTTGAAGGGCAAAACCCTTATGCCGGGATTTGTCGAGGTTCATTCTCATCCTTTCGTCAAAATGGTCGTTGAAAGCGCCATGGTCGATATAAGGCCCGCCGTGGATTATACCGACGGCGAGAAGATCATGGACATGATCGAAGAAGCCGTCGCGAAGGCCGAACCAGGTGAGTATTTGGTCTTCTTCGGCTGGGATCCTCTCCTGCAAAAGGGTTTAAAAAACCCCACAAAGAAAGAACTGGATGCGATAGCGCCCAACAACCCTCTTTTCATCTGGGGAAACAGCGTCCACATAGGTTTCGCAAATTCGATGGCTTTCGAGCTGGCGGGTATAACCAAAGACACACCAGATCCCGTCGGCGCTATGGCGGGAACCTTCGGAAGGGATGAGAACGGCGAACTCGATGGAAGGCTCGATCAGGGCGGTCCGATTTCCATGTTGATAAAGAATTACCTGCTCGAATATTTCGGAGGTCCCCAGCAGCTGGCAGAGGCCGTTTACCATGGGTGGCTGGTCAACGCGAGCGACGGAGTCACCACTATAAGCGACAACGTTCTCGAGAAAGATATACTGACCCTGTATCAGTTAACGGAGCGGCTGCAAAAGACTCTTCGTCTGCGCGGCTACGCGGTGGATTACAAAAACATAGTCATACCCGATGATAGCGAAATGATAAAAATGGTCGGCGGAAAGCTTTTCATCGACGGAAGCCCCTGGACCGGGACGATATCGATGAGAGAGCCTTATCTGGTGAACGATACGACCACGGGAATCATGGATACTCCGGCTGGTTATATGCAGGAGCCCTACGTAACCCGGCAAGAGTTGCAGGATTTCATAGACGACATGCTAATAAGGGGAATCTCCGCGGCGATACATGCAGAAGGAGACCTTGCCATCGACTGGGCTCTGGATGCGATCGAGGCCGGGTTGCAGAAGTATCCGACCGCCGATCACCGCATCCGTCTCGAACACGTTCCCATGATCCGCGACGATCAGCTCGAAAGGGCGAAGAGGCTGGGAGTGGCCATGAGCTTCCTTATGGCGCACGTACGGTACTGGGGAGATGTTATCCCCACGCTCGTGGGAGAAGAAAGAGGACAACGCTGGTGTCCGGTGGCTTCTGCGGTGAAGTATGACGTCAGTTACTCGTTCCATTTCGACGGACCGACTTCGCCCAACAAGCCCCTGGAAAGTTTGCAGACGGCCGTAACCAGGGAAACCGTGAACGGTCGGATACTCGGACCGGAGGAATGCATTTCGATCGATGAAGCTATACGCGGCTACACTATAAATGCCGCTTACCAGTTGTTCATGGATAAAGAAATAGGCAGTATAGAGGTTGGGAAGCTCGCCGATCTGATCATCCTGAGCGAAAATCCCAGAGAGGTAGATTCCGAAAAGATATCCGAGATCGAAGTGCTGGCGACTTACATAAACGGAGAAGTCTTCTGGAGCAAAGACTCTCGACTTATCCATTTCTAGTCAAAGAAAAGAGGGAGGATTAAACAAATAGCCAGTAGCCGCCACTGGACAGTCTGCTTTCTAAGAACGTTTGGTTCTTCGGCTCTTCCGTGGTCGCGAGCGAGACACGGACACTTCTTTTGTACCATATAAGGCAACGTTAGTGTTATCCGGTCGCAAACATGGTATATTCTAAGAAACACGGAAAAGAGGTGGGGAAATGGAGTTGATTCGCCTCAAGTATGATGGTAACATCTACTCTATAACGGATACTTTGCCTTTCTCGGTAGCGATTCTCGATCAGATTTACGACGGAGACCTCAATCTCTGCCTTGAGGATCTCGGCGGGACGAAGATCGAACCGGACCTCGAAACTCTCAAGTCTTTAATAGCAGCTTTCGAGGATATTGTCGAGCCGGAGATTTACGCCCCCATAGAGTACCTGGAGTTCAACGAGTACATGAACGAGTGCGGACTCACGGTGAAGAACTTCGCGAGAGGTACTTTCGGCGGTTTCCAGGACAAGATACTTTCCATCGCCGATCGAGGCGATTACGAAAGCGCACAGAAGTTCCTCGATCTTTTAATGGATGCGAACGTTGACAAAGCCACTCTGTGCGAACTCAAGGGCAACATCTATCTTGAAGAAGGAAACGAAGAGGAGGGTATAAGATGGCTTCAGCAGGCCCTTATGATCGATCCCTCGCTTTTGAGTGCACACTCCTTCCTCGGTCAGACCTATTACAACCGGGGGGAATATGACAAGGCCGCACAATACTGGAATCGTGAGATCTCGATAGCCCCCGACCATCTAGTAACGTATTTCATGCTGACCGATGCCTATATACAAGCCGGTAGAATAGACGAGGCGATGAACGTTCTCAGGACGCTCTCCCAGCGTGACCCCTCAAATATCCTCACCAAGGCCGAAATGGTTGAGCTGTGTCAGAAGGCCGGCGATTTCGAACAGGCAGGCAAGATCGAAGAGGAGATACTCAATTCCCGACCTGTCTATATAAACGACGTCGAAGTTTGGGCCAAGACGCAGTTCAGATATGGCCGCTTTGACACTGTTCAGGAACAGGTTCTGGAGTTTCTAAAGAAAGAACCGGAAAAGCCCGAGCTGAAGATGCTTTTGGTGGTAACCTTCATGAAACTCAAGAACTGCGAGGAAGCCAGAAGGCTCATGAAATCCTTTGAGAAGGGCCAGCTCTGGTACTTCTACGGAAAGAAGGAGCTTTTCAACGAATTTCTCACAGAAGAAGAGAGAAGACAGTGTGGTATCCTCTAGCGCTGATCGTACCGATTTTTTTTATTTTTGGGCTGGTTTTCGGTAGTTTTTCTAACGCTCTTATCTATAGAATACCATCGAAGGAGTACACGATATTCAAGCCCAGAAGAAGCATATGTCCTTCGTGCAAGCACGAGCTGGCCTGGAAGGATAACATCCCGCTTTTCAGTTATCTCACCCTTAAAGGAAGATGCAGGTACTGCGGCTCGAAAATATCGCCCCGATACCCTCTCGTAGAGCTTATGACGGCCTCGCTTTATGCGCTCAACGCCGCGCTCTTTCCACTGTCTGAGGCGATTTCGCTTTCTCTTATGGTAACCGGGCTAGTTGTTTCCGCCTTCATAGATCTGGAGCATTACATGATACCCGATTCGGGAGTGATACTGGTGGGGCTGGGCAGTTTCTTCTGGGCCTTCTTCCGGGGCCGTTTCCCGGAGAATCTTATAGGAGCGCTTATCGTAACCGGTGCCATGGTGGCTTTCTTTCTTATCGCCAACCAGTTCCGGAAGGATAGTTTCGGTTTCGGCGATGTCGAGCTTCTGGCGGTGCTCTCACTGGCCACGGGGATACTAGGCTCTCTGTACACTATCATGATAGCAGCCTTCGTAGCACTGGCCTCTTACGCGATCGCATCGGCCGTCAAAAGGCGAAAGTTCGACAGGTTGGCCCAACTTCCCTTCGGTCCGTTCATCGCATCGGCCGGGTATCTGACGGTACTGGTACTTGACCTCATAGAAGGACTGTACGCATTTTGAGTACAAAAGACTGGAGAACTCTTCTGAACGAAGCAGCGGATGAATTCTGTACTTTTCTCACAGAGAGAGGAATGAAGTGTGTCGTAGAGGGTGGCGGTGAGTATTTCGTACAGATCAGAACGATATATCCCACTAAAATATACAGTAACTCAAAGGGAGACAGAAGGATCGTGGTCGAAGGCCGACCCGGACCGGCGGAAAAAGCCCGGTTGATCTCCCTTTGGGAGGAGTTCAACGGCCACAGCTTCAAAGGGGTTAATATCTTCGTGGACGGGAGTTGCCGTGGCCAGGTATCCTCTTACGCCGCAGTCATTATTGAAAACGGATTAGTGATTGGGATGATCTCGGGCTGTTTCAGGGATGGCGCCGGTATGCGGAACGTCGCGGGAGAGATAGTGGCGGTCGAAAAAGCCGTGGAGTTCTGTTTGAAGAAGTCCATCACGGCAGTGAAGATCCACTACGATTACGAAGGACTTTGTGGATGGGCAGAGGAATACTGGCAGGCGAAGACACCGCGCACAATCGAGTACAGAAAGCGCATGAGAGAGATCTCAGAAAGTCTCTCGATAAAGTGGGTGAAAGTAAAGGCACACAGTGGGAATTCTTACAACGAAATGGCCGATAAACTCGCAAAAAAAGCACTGCAGGAATGTAAGATGGTGTAATTTCCATGGTACTCTTGCACTGTCATCCCGTAGTAAAAAGGCTAAAGTGTAATCAGGGCACCGTCCTGCAAATACGAAAACCCAGGCCGCTGTATGTTTCAGTGGGCGAGTAGTTGCCGCGATTCGCCACACGTGCGCACGTCGCGACTTTGTACCAGCTGCCGCCACGCTCTACCCGGTAGGAACCAGCAGTACCGTTGTATGGATTTATCTTTGTTGTCTCTGTGTAATCGTACCACCAGTCGGAACACCACTCCCACACATTTCCGGACATATCGTAGATACCCAGCTCGTTGGGAGCCTTCTTCCCGACTTCGTGAGTTTTATCCTCGGAATTCGAATAGTACCAGGCCACCTCACCTACATCATCGCTACCGGAATACATGTATCCATTGCTATCGTTACCGCCACGGGCTGCGTATTCCCATTCCGCTTCAGTAGGCAATCTGTATCCGGGTACCTTTGTTATGTCTGTCGTTACTTTTCCGTCTTTGTCCAATAGATTTCCGATGGTGTCGTACGCTTTGGGAAGTCCTTCTTTCTCACTCAACCAGTTGCAGTATGCTATCGCGTCCCGCCAGCTCACGTAGATTACAGGTCTGCTTCCCCTTCCCCAACCTTCGTCGTTCGGTTTGCTCCGGCCTGTAACCACGCAGAAGGCGTCGTATTCGTCGAAAGTAGTTTCATACTTGCCGATGTAGAAGTCGTATGTGAGAGTTACCTCGTGAACTGGTCTGCAAAAATCCACTAAGTCTCCAAATTCGTCGCCCATCATGAAAGTTCCACCCTCGACGAGTACCATTTCTCCGACTCCCGTCGAATATGTAAAGCTCCAGCTTACTATGTTGGAGTAAGCACCTTCGTTGTCCTGCGCCCTGACCTCAAACTTGTGAGGCCCTTCCGAGTAACCGTTCCAGGTGTAACTCGTATTCGTGGCGTTACTCTCCCAGCTCCCTTCATCTTTTCTGTATTCGTACTTAGTTATCGTTCCGTCATATTCCTTTCCAGTCCAGGTGAAGGTGCTGCTGTTTTCTGAGATCTCTCCGTCTGGACCGCTGACCTTCGCCACGACAGGTGGCTGGTTTGCTTTGTTATATGTAAAGATCCAGCTCACTGCGGTCGAATACTTCCCATTATCATCCTTCGCCCTGACCTCAAACTTGTGAGGCCCTTCCGAGTAACCGTTCCAGGTGTAACTCGTATTCGTGGCGTTACTCTCCCAGCTCCCTTCATCTTTTCTGTATTCGTACTTAGTTATCGTTCCGTCATATTCCTTTCCAGTCCAGGTGAAGGTGCTGCTGTTTTCTGAGATCTCTCCGTCTGGACCGCTCACTTTATTAACTTCTGGAGGTTCGTTCTTAACATATCCTTCCTTCCAAAACCAGGGACATCCTGTTATAAGAAGTATTACAACCGCTAGCAGTAAAAACAAAAAAACCGAAATAAACGACTTCTTCATTACCCCACCTCCATAAGCGAGGCCTCGCACTCGAAGTAAACACTTGAAGACTCAGACAATACACTGCAAGGGGTGCAATGCACTCATAAGACTAATATAGCAGTTATTACATACTGCACAAAGGAATATTCACTCGTGTGAATTTCAATTTCTGCGATTCGTTTATCGGTGGATAAGCCCTGTTCATCGCTTTCTATCAGTCGTCTAGTCTGGCACGCATAAACTTATCTTCCGGCCCGGAGATGAGTGTCGCCGATCGTCATGAGTTTCGCGGGGCGCCATCAATCATCGTTCAAGGTTCTCTTTCCGTAAACTGCAAGAACGGCCTGTTCAATATGTGCGATTTCCTCGTCCGACAGAAAGTCGAAGTGGCTCTTGCGTTTCTGTGCAGAAAGCCTGCCGTTGTTCTGCAGGCAAAAGCGGATGAAGAGGTCTATCAACCGGTCGGGCATATCAACGATTTCCTGGATGGCTTTCTTTGTCTCATCGTAGCTGGCCAAAAACGCCAATTCCCGGGGGAGTTCCTCCTCTATGGTCTGATCGATGAATTTGAAGAGCGCCTCCACCTGGGGCGTCATGTCGATATAGCGGTACCACCTGGCGGTATCGTTGTGAACGGTCATGCTGCCTTCTTTATCGAGCGAGTAGTCCACCAGAGGCATAATATGACGTGAGAAGGCTTCCAGAGAGGCGTCATAGTCTTCAGGGTTCTTCAGCATCGACGCCGATATGGGAAACATGACGCCTTTGGGCGTAAAGCCCCGGCGGGCAAGAATGTTGTGGATCAGAAAACGGTGAATTCGACCGTTGCCGTCTTCAAACGGGTGCAGAAAAACGAACCCGTAGGCGATAACGGCGGCGTGAACCACGGGGGACACATCGCTGGCGTCCATACGCTTATGGGCGGTTACCAGGCCCTCCATCAGGTCGGCCAGATCCTCAGGCTTCGGACATGCGAAATGTATTCTTTCCCTCTGCCAGGCGATTGTCTCTCCGACATAGTTCTGGCCCGTCCGGTAATCGGAGTCTCGAAACCGTTGATCGACAATTCGATTCTGAAGTTCGATCAAGCGCGGTTTTTCGCAAAAGTCTTCCTGCTCGGCCAGCTGGAGCAGCGCTACAAATCGCCCGGTTCTGGTCGATGTTGGCTTAATATGTTCGATCTCAAAAGAGGATTTTGTCTCCTTGGTGTACAGATAGCCTAGCGCCCTCCTCAGCAACTCTGGCGAATAGCCAGCCACAGCCCTGCGGCATCGCCCGGGAAGATCGGCTGTTTCAAAGCTTCGAAGGGTTTCTGTACGGCGAACGGTTGGGCAAAAGCGTGGGTCACCCAGTAGATTGTCGTTGACTCTCTGACGACGAATCTGGCGGGCCGCACCGATCGTGTAGTACTCATCCGGCTCAAGCAGATCGATGTAGTTACCCCGCCTCACGTCATCGAGAGGAAGCGTTTTCCCGGTCAGAAACTCGTACAGATACCACAGCCGCCTGGCGTATTTGCCGGTTGGCCTGGAGCGGACATATTCGAGGAAATCTTCCTCTGCAACTTCCTGAAAGAGGCTGGCGAGTATCGCGAGATTAGTCCCGTCATATTTGAGCGCAAATTCAAGGTGATCGCCCGGTGTATCCCCAGGCCAGTACCTGGGAGGATATACCTCCTCGACTATGCCCTCGCTCGAGTCGATCCTGTGGATTCCACCGGTAGTCACCAGGGATCTGTGCCAGTTCGGAATGACATCCAAGTCATATCGCTCGATAAGCGCCGCATACCCCGCGAGTCTGTCAGCCGATCTATCCCGATCGATTTCAGCCATAGCTTCCTCCGGAAAAATGATTACAACACAAGAATTATCGTTATATTTTAGCACAAGTCAAGAAAAACAATTACGAAAATCAGGGGATTCGTCAGAGCCGTTCTTCGAAAGGGCGAGAAGAGGAGAGAAAGAGAGAGTGAGAGAAAAGAGAGAGCGAAAATGTGGACTGACCGGCTCCTGAGGTCTGTTGTAGATATATAAGCTATGACTTGAATTCTAAGGAATGATTTATCTACAATGATGGTGGCAGTCAGGGAGAAGGTAGAGACTTGAGGTCTGT